>Ga0335394_10010515_pt1 | contig 10427 bp, 7 predicted proteins | sample MAT03_FD_205741 | JGI IMG/M metagenome (GOLD analysis project Ga0335394, IMG submission 205741) | Freshwater microbial communities from Lake Fryxell liftoff mats and glacier meltwater in Antarctica - MAT-03 (spades assembly) (version 2) ...
GACCTGGACCGGCAGCAAGAGATGTTTGTTAAACTCGAGCGCAACTTAGGCATACAAGACCTGGATAACCTGCCCAATTGCCTGGCGGAGTACGGCCTTCTGAAACTTTTAGGCCAAAAATCCAGCGTACAGGACTTGCTCGACCTGAGCAATTTGTACCTGCAAGGCGCAGTCGGTTCATTCCCGGCGGATATGCCGGGTTTGCTGAACACTGCGCTTGAAAACCTAAACAGCTTCCGGGCGCATTGCGAGCCCAATGCGCCTTGCGAACAATCTGTGAAACCTTCGGGCGAGCGCGGCGGCAGCGAAAACAAAACCGTCTTGGGCGCCAGGATTTTACCCAACCCGGCCACAAATTCCGTTGAAATACGCTTCGACAGTCGGGAAACAACATCCGTTCGGGTCGACGTTTTCGATATCGCAGGCCGGTGGGTATTGGGCTATATCGTCCAGGCCGTACCAGGCGAAAACCGCCTGCGGGTGGATGTATCCGGTTTGTCTCCGGGTATGTTCAGCGTGGTGATAGGCAGCGGGGAAGGCAAGGAGGTTTTGAAATTGACGATAATGAGAAATTGAGGAAACCAGAGAGCGAAGTTTTGGTTTCCAGACAGCCGGCCGTTCCGATTTATTCGGGATGGGCCGGTTGTTTTTTCAGATGGATATGGAAGAGGAAATCAGTATGAGGCAGAAGGGGCATCAGACAAGGCTGATCCAGATTTCCGTAGCGAAACAGGTTGAGTTCATACTTATTGTCAAGGGTGACACTGACAATAATCAGACCCTCCTCGTCATCCCGTTGAAATTTGAACTTCATTTGGCAATACGGTTAAAAATACCCGTTATTTTTCTGGAAGGTTTGAGCAAGCCGGTATAAATCAGTAATGATTTTTCCATTTTTGATAATTTTTTCACTATACACAAATATAAGGAAAAAGGTTTGGAATTCATTCTAAATCTATACGCTTCTAAATCTGAAACGATGTTTCTCGTAGGATTTATTTCCGCTGTAAATATTTCAAAGTCTATCAAATCTATAAGCCTTCCACCGCTCCCCGGAGAAAGTATTGTTTAAACTTAAACAGTTTCTTAAGTTTGCAACTGCAACAATTCCCCGTAACCTAATGCGTCCGATAAATAGACTGCAACATGATAGAAACACCGACTAAAGATCCAAACGCCACCTTCATCAAAACCAGGCGGACACAGGCCCCGGAGTACGAAATCATCAAATACATTTCGCAGTTTATGCCGGTGAGCGAAGCGCAGGCCGAGGCGATCGTCAAAAACATGAAGTTCCGGTCATTTAAAAAAGGAACCGTCTTGCTAAAAGAAGGGCAGGTCTCAAAGATGTGTTACTTCGTGTTAAAAGGCTGCATCCGGCAGTATTTTCTGGTAGACGGCGAGGAAAAAACAACCAATTTTTTTACCGAAGGCCAGCCGGTCACCGCGACCGCTTACGAGGGCACGTTCAAACAAAAGCCATCGAAATTTTACCTGGCCTGTATCGAGGATACCATGGTGTCGCTGAGTTCACCGGAAGATGAGCTCGCGTTTTTTGAAAAATTTCCCAACCTCAAACCCGCCAGACTGTTGGCAACGGAGGAAGAACTTGGCAAAAGTCAGGATTCCCTGTCGTCCTACATCCTCGGCAGCCCGGAAGAACACTATCTGAATCTGCTGAAAACCCGGCCCGAACTGTTGGACAGGGTGCCGCAGTACCAATTGGCGAGTTACCTCGGCGTCACGCCGGAATCGTTGAGCCGGATACGAAAGCGGATTATGATTAAATAGAACGTCTGCCTTTTCGCCGCCGCCGCACTTCTTACCCAAAGTCAATGAATCGTAATTTCATTGCCCTGACCTTTGCCGCTCAATTTTAAAAAAGCATCAAAATGACTTTAAAAATGAAAGCGGCAGTTTATTCAACGTACGGCGCCCCGGAGGTCCTCCAAATCAAAGAAGTAGCAAAACCCAGTCCGAAGGACAACGAAATCCTGGTAAAAATCCACGCGACGGCAGTCAACTCAGGAGATTGCCGCTTGCGGAAAGCCGACCCCTTTGCGGTGCGGTTTTTCTTCGGGTTGTTCAAACCGAAAAAATCCATTTTAGGCGAAGTTTTGTCCGGCGAAGTGGAAGCCGTAGGCAAAAACGTACAGTTATTCAAAGTGGGCGACCTCGTTTTCGGGTCGACTATGATGAATTTCGGCGCATACGCGGAGTATACCTGCCTGCCCGAAACCGGTGCATTGGCGATCAAACCCGATAACATGAGCCACGAAGAAGCCGCCGCCCTGCCTTTTGGCGGTTCGACGGCCTTGCATTTTCTCCAAAAAGCCAATATACAGCCGGGGCAAAAAGTGCTGATTTACGGTGCTTCCGGTGCGGTGGGTGCGGCGGCGGTGCAGATTGCCAAATATTTCGGGGCAGACGTTACGGGTGTATGCAGTACCGCAAATGTGGACATGGTGAAATCCATCGGCGCCGACCACGTGATTGATTATACCCAAACCGATTTTGCAAAAACCGGCGAACAATACGATGTCGTTTATGAGACGGTGAACAAAGCCCCTTTTTCCTCGTGCGTAGCGGTGCTAAAAAAGGATGGAACGCTGCTTTTGGGAGCGAGTATGCTCGGTGGAATGCTCCGTGGCGCATGGACCACTGCGACCAGCCATAAAAAAGTAGTTTCCGGCGTAGCCCTCGGAACGACAGAGTCGGTTCATTCCCTGCAAAAAATGGCCAAGGCAAACAAACTGAAAGCGGTTATCGGGAAAAAGTATGCTTTAGCGCAGATTGCCGAGGCGCATACGTATGTGGACAAAGGGCATAAAAAGGGGAATGTTGTGATTATGATGCCGTGATCGTGTTACACAATAAAATGTGCTTTGGAGGTATTGTGATCAGCCTGTTGATCCAGTAAAGATCTAGCGCCCCCACGCCTCTTGGCGATACGAATAATCCGTTTAGCTTTGCAATCTGCCATCGGGAATCACCGGTGGCTTTTTTGCGTCGTTGCGGTTGGGATGTCATGGGAAGTAGAGGAAGACCTGACGAGGGTTAATCCTGGGTACACGCTCGTTTGGGTAATGGTCTCCTTCGCAAAAAGCAATATTTTATCAACCCAGGCTGTGTTCCTAATTTTGATAAAAAACAACAAAAAGTTAGTACGCAATTCGATTTAAACAACAAAAAGTATATTATAATATAGGCAAGTTATGTATCTTTGTTCAAAATGTGGATCAAAATGAGTAATTATCAAAACGGGCATGAACCAAAGTTATTCGCTGAATTCTTCGCTGGAATTGGGCTGATGCGGTTGGGATTGGAAAAGGCTGGTTGGGAAATTACGTTTGCCAACGACATTGACCCTACCAAAGAGAGTATTTATAGAACCCATTTCAATGATTTAGAAAACCATTTTCATCTTGGAGACATTCACCAAATTAAGGGTAGCCAAGTGCCTGATATTAGTTTGGCTACCGCCTCGTTTCCTTGTACTGACTTGTCATTAGCCGGACGACGCAAAGGTTTATCAGGTAGTCAATCCTCCGCGTTTTGGGGGTTTGTTGACGTCTTGGAGAAAATGGGGGAACGCCGCCCTCCTATTGTCTTACTTGAAAATGTTGAAGGATTTTTAACTTCGCACAACGGGCAAGACTTTAAAGAAGCCTTACTCGCCCTCAACGGTTTGGGGTATTCTGTTGACGCCTTCATCATTGACGCTGTTAGGTTTGTTCCTCAAAGCCGGGTTCGCCTTTTTGTTATTGGACATCAAACCATCGGACAGCTGGAAATGGTAAGCGAAAGACAGTTGTCTTTTTACCAAAGCGATTTGAGACCTGCAAAACTTGCAGACTTCATTCTAAGGCATCCTGAAATAAATTGGAGCATACGGGAATTACCCAATCTGCCCAAAAACAATGCACGTTTAGTTGACATCATTGAAGAAATACCAAAAACGTCGAAAGATTGGTGGAATGAAGAACGGGTACAGTACCTTTTAAATCAAACATTTGACAGGCATAGGGTTTTGATCGAAGCGGCAAAAGGTAAAGAAGAATACACCTACTTTACCGCATTCCGGCGGGAAAGGGAAGGACGTTCAATGGCTGAAATTCGGTCGGATGGAATTGCTGGATGTTTGAGAACGCCGAAAGGAGGGAGCGCAAGGCAAATATTACTTCGCGTTGGGAAAGGGAAAATTGACATTCGTCTTTTATCCCCCCGTGAATGTGCAAGGTTGATGGGCGCCGACGAATACCGAATTTCAGGTAATACCAACCAAGCGTTATTCGGTTTCGGAGACGCCGTTTGCGTTCCTGTTGTAACGTGGATTGGTGAGAACTACCTTAACCCCTTACTTGCAGAGATCAACAACGTAACAGCAAAGCAGGATTATACACATGAATACCAAACAGCCGCTATCGGCATTTGAAGAATGGTATTGGTCTCTAAAAATTGTCAGAGCAAACAACGGCCCGGCTAACGGCACAATTGCCGCTACGCTCGTTTTGCTCGAACGGTTGAAGGAAAAATACGATTTGGATTTTGATACCCATGTAGCGCCCGGCGGCGCACAAATCAAAGGGGCAAGCGGCGCGGCGGTTGCTGCAATTCTTAATACTTTGGGAGAAATCCGACCCTTTGCAAAAGAAGGTGGGCGAACGAATCGCGGTGGGCAAGGGGATATTAGGCCGTTATTCAAGTCATTAGCAGATCTCAAACTCGATTTACTTTCCACAGAGGAACGCAACAAGATTCTTACCTCATTCCAAAGGTTTTTGGTTGAACGGGTAAAGGATTTTCACAACCGCCAAAAACTGAAATTGGTGTTTGACCCGAAACTTTCAACTTGGCAGATCATTCACGACCTTTTTGAAACTTCCCATAGCGAAGGGAAGGCCGGGTACGTTGCCCAGCACTTGGTAGGGGCTAAATTGCAACTCCGATTTCCCGACGTGGAAGTATCAAACGAATCGGCAAGTACAGCCGACAAACCAACCAACCGTTCCGGGGACTTTGCGATAGGCAACACCGTTTTTCACGTCACCGTTGCCCCGATGGAAGGGGTTTACAAAAAGTGTCAAGAGAACATAAAAGACGGGCTAAAGGTCTATTTGATTGTCCCGGACGCGAAACTTGCAGCCGCCCGTCAATTAGGAGAACAATATTGTAACGGACATATTGCCGTTGAATCGCTCGAATCGTTCATTTCTCAAAACATTGAAGAAATCAGCGTTTTCTCAGCCGACAAACTCAAACATAGCATTGTCCGCCTCGTTAAAATCTACAATGAACGTGTAAACGCCGTTGAGGTGGACAAGTCCTTAATGATTGAACTTCCTTCCAACTTGGAAAAATACAATGGCTGACGTTTTCCCATCGGAAAAGCGCAGCGAGAGGAAAAAGGAGATGCGCAAACAGAGAATCCCTCGCCTACACCTTCAACACACCCGTTGATTTCAGCCAGCCAGGATGTTCTGTAATCAAGTGCTGGCTGGAATGGCCCGGCGATCAGGTTGCGACAAACAACGCCTCGGAGCGGACCGTCTGCAAACTCGTACCACGAACGGGCGCCGAGGTATGGTACCTGCATTCCAATAAACATGGTAATGCGGAGCCTTTGGGCACTCCGCCGTTTTCCTCCACCACCAACCTAGTTACGATGAATGCCGTTTTCGGCCCCGACGGCTGGCGCCAGGAATACTTCGAAACGGCAGACGTCGATTCGGTTTTTTCGCTGAACGCCTGCCTCGTTTTCCTGGATGGCAGTTATGACCATATCGACTCGCTGCAAAAATTTGTCAACACAGGAATGGTCTGGCTTTTATGCCGCCAATGCTGTTGTTTACGGCGAAAATCTAAAAGGAATATACTACTTGCAGGCGAGCGACGGTAAAGCCTCCTTCTCGACCGCAGTGCGGTTAACCGATTAGCGCGTGTTTATTGAACGCCCACAGGGTCGAAATCTTTACGTTTTTAACAGAACAGAACACTGATGACCAAGGGATTAGATTTTCGTGCCCCTTAAGTCGTCCTGCTTTGAAACGTCTAAAATTAAAGTCAACGCTGCAAAATCAAAGGCGAGGTTCAGCACTTCAACCACGCTGCGGAGCCAGTTCAAGTTTGACCATTCCGACCATGCCACTTTGATGGCATCAATGTTTAGCCCCGCGTGGTGTTCCTTTCCCTTCGCCCCGCTTGGGTGTTTTTACACCAAGCGCAGTCAACGTGGTTAGCCAAACTTGAAACATTCGGTCATTCTTATATTTGTGTAAAAACCGGCGGAGGCCTTAACCAATTGGTGACTATTCGGATTTTTCATTGGGTGTGGAGGAATTTCAAATTGAGTCGCTCCCGTTGACTGCGCCTGGGTATTTTTACTTGTCGGGCCTGGAAGCGGCCACTGAAAATCCGATCGCGCCTGCTTTACTACTTGAACAGGTTTGAAAAGAACGCTTTTATGCGATGCAAAACCGGCTTTTTCCGGGCTTGCGACGCCGGCGTCGTCGGGTTTCCAACCGGATTGGCGACGAGGATTTGGGACTGCGGCGAGTCGGTTTCCGTAAAAGAAATCGTACCGGTATCGCCTTCAAGGGTCCAGCCAAGTCTATTAGAACTGATGGTCAAATTGTACGGATTTCCCGTAGAACCCAGGTTGGTGCTTTGGAATTTCAGTAATAAGTTGGCGCCATCCGTATTGGCCGGAACCGGCTGGGCGCCCCAGTTCCTGCCGGCCAGGGTCAGGGTAATCGTTAACGATGTTGGAATCTGTGTGTTTGGGGGGTCTGAATTGAGGAGAAATCCGACAACACTCCCCTGATTCACCGTATCGGTAAAAATGGGTACTACGTGACCGCTTGTTACTTTAATCTTTGGCATAGCACATTTTTTAAAGATGAATAACAGGAACTTGCCCGTGTTTCTTCCCGCAACAAGTTCGGTGTGAACATTATAAGCGGTTAGACTGACGCCGGGGCCGATTATCAATGAAACGTGGCTATTATTTTTTTCCGCTGCCGGAAAGCCCAAAAGAGCCCGGCGAACAGCAATATGAAGCCAATAATATACCAGGGCCAGGCGCTGGATTGTTGCAGTGGCGCATCATCTCCGATCAACACAAACCCAGCCCAGAAAAAGGGATGGTTGCGCGGAGCCGCCGCCAGATAATCCAGCTTTGCCTGCCGGATAGCCGCCGCTTTGCCAAGTCCTTGTTTCAGGTATTTGTAAAATCCCTGCATGATGTCTGCCGTGGCCATATCATCGGCTTGCCAAAGGCTCATCAGCACATTCGGGCAGCCGGCATATTTAAAGGCCCGCGCAAGGCTCATAATACCCTCTCCTTTGGCCAGCTTGCCCCGCCCCGTGTTACAGGCGCTCAGGACGGCCAATTCGGCATTCAGGTTCAGGTTGTACACTTCATAGGCGTGCAGGATACCGTCGGCTTCCTCCGGGCCGGAATCCGGACCGGGATTTTTGTAGACGGGGGTAAATACCAGGCCGGAATAGGCCGGATCGCAATCGTTTAAAACGCCGTGCATGGCCAGGTGAAGAATCCGCGGCTCCCGGGCATGCTGCCGGAAATACGCTTCCGTCGCCTGAGGACCAAGAACGGATATGCCGCCAATCATGTCGGCCACGCCGGCCACCTCCTGCCGGTTATTGGACAAGGATGCAAAATCGGTGGCCTGCCATTCCTGACAATCGACCGGTCCATCCCGAAGGGCCCCGCTGGGCAAGCCCTGGTCATACGTGGGCGCATAGCCGTCAAAAAAACGGACAGGATGACCCGCAGCGTACTTTTGAACCGCCAGGTTTGCCGAATATTCGTACCGGATCGTTGTTTTCCGGAGTAAATAAGGCAGATCGGCGTAGGACAATGCGGCGGCATCCCCGGCATCCCCTGTCAGCAACAATTCGAACGGCAGATAGGCCAATTGGCCGTCGGGAATAAGGATCAGTTGTTCCGGAATGGCGTCTATTACCGGCGCTATCAGGGCCCGGTACAAGGCTGAAGCATTTTTCGCAAAGGCGTTTACGGCGGCAGCGCTACGCCCCTGCTCGGACACGCGATTCTTATCCCTTACACCCTCGAGTAGCCGTACCATGCCGCTGTCCGAAGGGCAAGAAGCCGCTGTGGCATGCTTGCGATCTATATAAAAAACATAAATCGCGCTGTCGCCCCGGAAGTATTCGAGCAGGGCCGTATTGTCCGGCAAAGCTTGTTGCAAACCGGCAATATCCAGGGTGGTTTGTTTATATTTGATCCGGTAATATTCCGGATAGTCTTTCTCCAAATCAGCCAGCAAGGTTTCGTAGGACCGGCGGCGCTGAAGGATTTCGGATTGCCAAAGGAGGATACGTGCCGTATCCGCCGGGCTTTTTCGCTGTTCCTGGAAAATCTGTTTTTTATAAAAAGCGATATCGATCTTGATCTGTTTTTCCTGCGCGAGCAAGGGTTCGGGTACGCCCGCTTTCTGTTTGGCGGCCGATTCGCGCAAGGCCTCTGCCAGCAGATAGGCCTTGCCTTTTTCAGCATACTTAAAAGCCTGCGCCAGAAAACGGTCGTCGCCCGTACTTTGCCGCATCTCCAGGGCTAAGGCGATGGCTTTTTCCAGTAAAGGGCGCGCTTCCTGGCTCCAGAACTGCTTTGAGTCTTCCTGATACACCGTGCGCATGCTGTCGAGCACCTCCGTGGCCAGATCGAAGGTCGCCAGTGCCGCTTCCAGCAAAGCGGGTTTGGATTCCAGTTGCGCCAGGAGCCGCAGTGTTTCGCCTTTCTTCTCCAGAGCGTACATAAAATCGTAATAGGCATTTACGCTATGTATCCCGGGATTAGCCAAAATATCCGGGCCGGCCGTCGTGTTGGACAGCACTTCAAGCGCTTTTTGCTGCCATTGGAGCGCGGCGCGCAAGTCTCCGCGCAATTGGTGTACAAGCCCCAAATGAAGGCAAATTCTTCCAAAATCAGGATGCTTGGGTCCGAATGCGTCGCGCGCGCGTTCCAGGTATTCCGTTGCCTCAGCGTAATGGCTCGTCATTCCGTAAACAAATCCCAGATTGGCCCAGGTATCGGCCTGTCCTTCGCTAACCTTATGCGTACGCTGGATCTGGAGCGCCTCACGCAAATAGCGCAATGCTTTTTCATACATTTTTAAACCGCTATAAGCATTCGCTAAATCCAGGTAGAGGTTTATTTGATAATCGTACCGATCCGGGCACCGGGTTTTCAAAATGGCAAGGCCTTTTTCGGCATAAGCGATGGCATTCGCATAGTCGCCTTTACGATACCAGATTTTGCAAAGATTGTCGTAGGTCCAGACCTTGTTTTCGGGATCCGTATCGGGCAGGGAGGCGTAGGCTTGCAGGGCGGATTGCGTATACTCCAAAGCCCGGTCGTAATCCCCCCGTCTTAAATAATAGGTTCCCACATTATTGTTGGCCAGGGCCAGATTGGCCTTATTGCCTCTTTTTTCGTAAAATGAGATCTCCTGCAACCCGTATTTCAGCGCTTCTTCATAATTGCCCATTTCATTAAAAATAACCCCGGCGATATTGTAATAATCGCTCCAAAAGGTGCTGTCTCCAGGCAGCACGGCCTGCGCTTTTTGTTCGAGTGCGGGAAAACCGGCCGCTGTTGCCGCATATTGGTTCAAGCCGCAACGGGCCGCCAGAATATAGGTTTGGGCTTCTCCCCAGGTATGCCAGTCTCCGCTGTGTTCCGCTTGCCCGGCTGCTTCGCCGGCGTAGAAGAGGGTGCTGTCCAGTTGCCCCGCATCATAAAACCGTTCGGCTTTCTTGCGCAAGGCGAGTGCATCCATGTTCCGGCCTGATTCGGGTGCAGGCGTTTGATTCCCGGGAGATTGACCGCATAAAACGATCCCGGTCGCAATAGCCGTCAGGCAGAGAAAGAGGGTACTGCTTCGATTGAACATGGTTTTCCAAAAGGCTGGCTATCCGGCATCAGTGCTCGCAACAGGGAGGTTCGTTTCGCTTCTATGCCTGCACTAAAAATATCGACACAAATCTATAAAGTTATTCCTCAAAGTAAAGTTGCCAAAAAACAATATAGCTGCAAGGGGAAATCTTATTTGCTTTCGAGCACCAAACTGCCTTCATAGCGTCCGGGGCGGATTAAGATTACGCTGTCGGCCGCGAATTCACGGCTATCCTGTTCCGTTACGATCAGGCGGGCGTTCCTGCCAATCTTCAGGCGGGCGCCGGAAAGGATTTGCAGGCTCCATATCTCTACTTCGCCGCCGCTCAGTGCCGGATAGCTGAAAGTGCTGGTGGAAACATCTGGAATGATCACCCGACTGAATTCATTGGGCACGCGGCCTTCTTTCCAATTGGCGGCGCAATTCCATTCGAATGGCCGGCCGGGTGTGCCGCCGGTCCAGGTGGCTGTCTTTTGAGCGCTGAGCGAT
>Ga0335394_10010518_pt1 | contig 10426 bp, 8 predicted proteins | sample MAT03_FD_205741 | JGI IMG/M metagenome (GOLD analysis project Ga0335394, IMG submission 205741) | Freshwater microbial communities from Lake Fryxell liftoff mats and glacier meltwater in Antarctica - MAT-03 (spades assembly) (version 2) ...
TTGAACCGTTTGCCGAACAACGCATCCAGAAAGCCGGGCTCATTGCCCGCCAACTCTGCCTGCGCCAGAGGGTGCAGCCGCGAAATCTCCATTCGTCCGGCCAGCGAGTCCGCAAGCTGCGGCAGCAACAGCACATTGGCCGAGCCGGTCAGTATGAACCGCCCGGGTCGCCGGTCCCGATCAATTGCGGACTTCAGTGCAGCAAACAGTTGCGGGACCCTTTGCACCCCGTCCTACACCACTTTGTCCGGCAGATTGGCCACAAACCCCATGGCATCGGTCTGTGCGGATGCCCGCAACACGCCATCATCGAAGCTGAGGCAGGCATAACCCGCCGCATCACCTACCGCACGCGCCAGTGTCGTCTTGCCGCATTGACGCGGCCCATGAACCAGTGCTGCAGGTGAATCGGCCAACGCCTCGATCAGCGAACGCCGCACGCCTTTGACGCGCAGGGTGTGCAGGTGCGGCCGGCCGCAAAGTGGCTGGTGGAATTGGCGGCCTGAAGATTGCACACCAAAAAGCGGCAATCATGAGAGAGTCGGCCGACCCGCTCCCGTCGACCAGGAAGTTCGGTGGCCAATGGGTCTTCAAGTGCAGCGCTGTCTGGCCAATATCCAGTCCGTCCACCCCCGCAGCCCCGTTGTTGGCGCGCACCCGTTCGAGCGCGCGTTGAAGGTTCTCTCCCGTCGAGGCTGCGCCGGGCAGCCCCAACCCTGTGGCTGTCGTTTTCAGCAGCGGTTTGTGGCCTTCTGGGCCCCACCGCTGACTGCTACGACCTCTGCTGACTTCTCGCTCCAGGTTTCCCCGTCGCCCTTTGTGCGCTTTGCGCATCCTTCGCTTCGCTCAGGACCAGCCTTTGGCTGTCCTGCGCCCTTCGGGCTAGTCAGGCATAAGGCGAGATCTCCCCAGGCAAGAACGTACTCCTTCACTGCACAGCCGCCGGATTTACGCCACGTCGCCTTGATCACAAAAGCTTTGCGGTTTCATGCCCGCTCGCCCTGCCTGGCAGCGCCTTCTATCCGGTTCTTGTCCACAGACAAGCAATTTACGCTCGACGCTTCCTTCCCACACTCGGTCGCCCTCATGCAGTTGCGCTTGACTTCGTTCGCTGTGATCAACTTGGGACGGGGCTTGCGCCCGCAGGAGTGCGCCCATGCTGGGCGCACATGAAAAAGGGCGCTGTAAGCGCCCTTTTCGAGTGTCGGTCCGGTTCCCCTGACCTGCCGGTCAGACCGGTTTTCGGCGCCGTATCGCTGCCCCGGCGAGCAGTGCTGCACCGACCAGCATCAAAGTACCAGGCTCAGGGACATTGTTAGTCGAGCGGGTGCACAAGTTAGTTGAGGTCTCGACGCACGTTATCTTCATATTGACTATGCTGACCACGGATGTCTCCTCCTGCGGCGTTAGGGTGAACACCAAGAAATCGTCAGCTAATGTCGCGTCGAACGCACCACCACCATTTAAGGTGGAGTCATCGAAGTCCCCGATTTCGACGTTTAGATGCTGGAAAATGACATCTATTGCACCAAATAGCTCGAAATTGAACTCGTACGTTGTTCCAAATACCAGGCCCGGCACCGGCACGCTAAACGTCAACGTTGGCGTAGGGGTAAAACCATTCAGTGAGCCCAACAGCGGGTTCGAATAAATAACGATGGGCGCCGCCTGTGCCAACGGTGCCAGCGTCGCAATCGCCAACGCACCGACCCACTTCGCAAAACCAGTTTTTAACGCCTTCATGCTGCCACTCCAAAAAAGTTACTAATTGAAAACATAAAAGCATATTCCATGCCAAAAAATTAGGTGTTTGATTTAGAAGGAATTTATTCGGCTTCGCGCAGGAGACATCAAACCGATGTAATTTTTTCCGACAGCCTCTGCGTGAGATAACGAACGGGGATGCGACGGCCCGTGGCCTCGACACCCCATTCGTTTGAAACGCCCAGCGCGACCCCACGGGCGCGGTGGCCTTACCAGGGGCCGGTGGTTCCGGGCGCGCCGCCGCCAGAGCCACAGGTCGGATTACATACCCATAACCGCCGACCATTCTCGCTCACTGTCATGTTGCCATTGCCGACCTGGGTTCCACCAGCGGTCGGGACCGCCACCAGTACGAAGGTTGACGCACCCGCGATCAAGGCTGCGCCTGCGGCGTCCTGCAAGGACAAGGTGTATTTGCCATCGTTGCTGGTGCCCGCGGTTCGCCCCAGGCCACCCGCCGACGTTCCGTTGTACGCAGCGTTCACGCTGGCCGAATACCCGTTGGAATTGAGAAATATCTTCTCCTGCAGGCTGGCAAGCTCCAGCATCTCGGTCTGCGCCTGGACCCGTGCGGCGCGAATGATGTGTTGGCGGTAACTAGGCAAGGCAACCGCGACCAACACCCCGATTACGGCTACCACAATCATCAGTTCGATCAGGGTAAAACCCCGCTGGTTTCGACGTTTCACAGGCAACCCCATTATTAGAACAACCGCCGCGCCAACCCGCCGTGTCGGCGGCGAGCCAGCCCACGCCTGACGATCAAGGCGCAATCAACTCACGCCAGGAAATCCGGCCGGTGCGTGCCGCCAAGCCACGCTCATCACCCCCCGACTTCACCGCGCCAGATTTGTTGGCAATAGTCTGGTTCGAGTCTGCGCCCAGTCCAGCCGCCCGGTCGGCCGCGCTGGCGGTGTTGTTCACATCCCAGGTCCTGATGGTGATGGACCCACTGTCGTTGACGGTGCGTGTGATGGTTGCCGTCAGGCCCGTCAAGAAAGTGATTGTGGTCGTAGTGACGTTGCCCACTATAACCGTGGTGACAGAGGCAACCCCGCTGCCACCACCGATGTTGCCGATCTTCGGGTCCGGCCCGGCCGACGCGGACAGGTCAACCGCACACCTCTTGGTGGTGTTGGAGTCGGCAGTGGTGCAAGCTCGACCGTCGATCACCGGTGTTTTGGTCCAGCTGCGGTCGGTGAACGTCAAGCCATTTCTGACCGCACCCGTCACCGGGTCGGGAGAAGTGATGTTGTATTCGCCATAACAAACTCCCAGGTGCTTGGTGTGGTGGAACATGCTGTAGGAGGCAATCACGTAGGTGGAATACAGGCCCGCCTTGACACGCCAGCCATACTCCGGCCGCCCAGGCACGCTTAGCTCGATTGCCGAGTTCGGTGTGTCGGCCCGGATTAGCTGGATCGTGATAGCGCCGTTGTGGCGCACGCCCTGCGCGGTCAGCTGGGTGGTGGTGGGGCCCCAGCCCCTGGTACCGTTGCCGCTGGCGGTGACCGTGGCCGGCGGGATCACCGGCTGGTACATGTTGCCGTCCTGCGTGGCCGAGGCACTGTTGAAGACACAGCCGGCCTCGGTCGGATGCAGCCCGTCGCGCACATCGGGGGGCAGGCCGAGGTGACCCTTCCACCAGTTCTGGTTGGTAAACGCATTCGGCGGCAGGTTGAATGCCAGGCTGCCGATCGTGTTGCGGGTATAGGTTGGCAAAGCCGCCAGATCCAGCGTCGCTGAGGTAGTGAAGAACTTGATGTCGGAATAACCCGAGTCCACGTTGAACAAATAACCCGGATTGCCGATGTGCAGCCGGACCGCCGGGCTGAGGTACTGGTTCTGCGCGATCACCTTGAACTGTGTCGACGTCGAACCTATGGCCCTGGACAGGTTGAAATTGGAATTGCTTGCGTTGAGGAAGTTGACGCCGGTCTTGTCATAGAGGTCGTCGTATTCGTGGTCGTGCTGCTGGTAGGTGCAGCGCGAGTTGCCCGCATTGCAGGTATCACCAACAATGTTCGGGTCGCCACCGCTGCCGTTGTCAAACGCCGTCACAGTCAGCGCCGGCTTGAGGTTGGTGGAGCCGGACAAGGCCACAACCGGTGGTGCCACGGCGGTACAGGCGGTGTTGCCGATGCCAAAGGTGAGGCCGCCAGGGTTGGCGACACTGCCCACGGTCAACGCGCGGTTGGTGACGGTGTTGGAGCCCGAGGTGTCCACAATACACACGGTGCTGGTGCTTTGCGCCCTGCACAACGGTGTCACCGTGTTGCCACCCACATAATATTTGAACAAGCCTGCCGTGCCACCCGCCGCCACCACGGTCGCGGCCGCCTGCACCGCGGTTCTCCCTGCACCAATGATGATCGCGCCGTTTCTGGCGCTGCTGCCGCCGACACGAATGGCGCGGGCGCTGGTTCCGATGCCCAGGTCATTGTTGATGGTGTAGTTGCCGGTGCTGATGCCGCTGAAGGTCATCAGCGCGGTCGGGGCCACGGCGGTGCCGGGTACCAGAGTCTGTGCCGCACCGGCCGCAATGCCCATGGTCTTGCCGCGCCAGCTCGGATCCGGCGCACGGATGGTCACAACGTTGCCAGAGACAGTCGCAGTGAATCCGTTCTTGACCTTGTTCTTGATCGCCGTGGCATTGGCGCCGGTCGAGACACCGTTCTGGAGATCGGCCACAGTCAGGTTGGGCACGACTTCCACCCCATCCACCGTGATCGCGCCCAGGTTTGCCGGGTAACAACTGGTCTGCCCGGTCCCGGTCACAGTGATGGTCGCGATGGTTCGGCCGTAATAGACCTCGACATCAAAGTGCCCGCCTTCCACGCCGCGATCCGGGTTGGTGGGGGGTACGATCACGTCCGGGTTCTGGTTGAACAGCGTGTCGTTCAAAGTCACGAGCTGCACCAGGATGGGTTGCGACAAGACCCCGATCGATATGAACTTGCCAACCGGTATGCCATCGGTGGTCATGATCGGGTCGCCGACCGCCAGGCCCGCCGGGATGGTGTCGGCGGCGGTGTACAGGAGCCGGTCCGCCGTGTCGAGTTTGACATTGCCGCTCAGGTCGAGGAATGGATCATTGGTGCTGCCACCGGTCAGATAGTCCAGCTCCATCAGCCAATTGTCGCCGACTACCGTTGTGACAGTACCTGCGATCAGGGTCGACTTGGTCGGGTTGTAGGCGGTGAAATAGTAGCGTCCGTTTTCAATAAAGGTGCCTTCACCCAGCACCCGTTCGCCAGCTGGCAAAGCAACCTTCCAGCCCTTGTGGTTGCCGACGCCACTGGCCCAGTTCGGCTGGTTCGATGTCACCCGGCGCACACGCAGTGCGCCCGCTGCCGGCGAAAGGTAATCGCGCTCTGTCAGCGTTTGCGCCACCAAGGCGTCATTGGCCACTGGGGCGCCATCCCAGATGCCGTATACATAGTGGACAGTGGTGTCGGCGAGGTCAGCGTCGATCAAAGCCTTGCCAGTGCCAAAGGTGACCATGTAGCCGCCGTTCGGGTGGATCGCCACACCGGGAGACGACGTGATTGGCTGCGCCGGCGAAGTGGTGAGCAGCAACTTGACCCCACCCGGAGCGGTCGCAGTGGTGGCCACCGTTCCCGGATCGGACAGATCGCTCAGGTCGAACCTCCACATCGTGCCGTCCAGGTCACCGGCATAGGCGGTTTCCACAATGCCATCGCGATTCTCGTCAATCGCCACCGGTGTGGACAAGCCGTTCGGGCTCGCCACGCTGCCGCTGCCCGCCTTGAAGCGTTTGATCAGTTGCCCGGTCGTGGCATTGATCACAAACAGGTAGGAGCCGTAGTCGCCGCCGTCGTTGTACCCGTTGCCGACGATCACGGCATCGACGGTGTCCAACCCCACCTTGACCTTGGCGATGGTTATCGTGCCGTAGGTGTAGCCAAGATTTTCGTAAGCACCGGCGGTAACTGGCGCCGTGTAACTCACTGCAGTCGGTGTGATCTCCCACAGGACCTTGTTGGCGACCGCGGTTTCCGATCCGGCGCTCAAGCCCGCACTGCCTGTGATATCGAGTGCGTACAGGCCCTTGCCGCCACCGCCGAGGCCGCCGACCAGGACCCGTTGCGTACCCGAGTTGATGGTTGACACATTGATCTGACCGTCGACGTAATAGTCGTGCAGGTACGGGTCCACGCTCAGCTTGCGCATCTTCGGAATCAACATGGAAGGCACGTAGGCCCAGCGCTCTTTGCCACCCTCAGACCCGGTGCCCGCATTGATCGCATGCAGCATGCCGTCGTTGGCGCCGACGAACACGGTCGGATTGGTATCGTCTGCCACGTAAAAAGGGCGCGAATGCACCACAGCGCCCATCACTGAAACGCGCTGGCGAAACAAGCCGCCCGGGGTCGGGAACTCCTTGCTGCGGTCACCACGCAGGTAGTCCAGCACATCGTCTTGTTGCGTTGCAGTGCCCCCCAGTGTTGCCAACTGGCTGGCCGACAGGTTGCCGGTGCGAAACGGCACCTTGGCACCGAGGTCTGTCATGGTCGCAATCAGGCGGCCGGTGTTGTGGTTCTGGGTACTGACCTGCTCGCCTGCGTCGGCTGTCCACCAGCTGGTGCCGGGCATCAGGTTGCCGGCCGAGTCGATCCGGTACGCCAACAGGGTGCCACTCCAGAATTCGCGTTCATACTGGCCGCGAAACAACACTTCATTGCCGGACTTGAGGTTGAAGTTGGTAACCTCGTCTTGCCCCACATAACCGATAGGCGCGTTACCCGGCACAAAAGCCGTCAGCGCGACCGCCAGCTTGAACGCCACACCGGCCGTCAGCAAAACGCCTAGTACGACCCACCAGACGGGCTTGATCAACAGTTTGGAGATTGACATGGTTGCACCTCTTTCAGGCAGCAGGACAGCTCAAAACGCTGTAAAAGGACTGGACGTATTTGGTGGCGCCGCGAGCGCCGGTGCCGCGGCCGGTAATCTGGTAGGTGTTGACCTGGTTGCAACCGGAGCTGCTGCGCCCTCCCACCACCTGGCTGGAGCCGAGCAAGCGGTTGTTGGTGGACATCAACTCGACAAAGTAACGCTGCGCCGTATTGCGACCCAGCACGGGGTCGACGACGCTGAAGGAGTTCGCAGTGTTGGGGTCTTCGGTGCTGTCGCGCCAGGTCATGGACAGCGGGCTGCGGTCGTTCACTGCGGCCTGTGCCGCCAGATGCCCGATCGGCAGCAACTGGGCGGTTGCAGCACGGTTGTAGGCAGTAAATCCGCCGTTCGCGTAGTTGGTACCGGTCGAAAGCCAGGTTTCGGCCGCCGTCACAGCCGTTTCGGCATTGTTCAGGGCCACGTCTTCAAACTGCAGGTTGCCTGCCAGCTTGTACTGGGTGTTCGATGTGCTCACTGCGGTGATACCGATCATCATGATCAGCACCAGGATCAACAGTGCAATCACCAGGGTTGCGCCTTTCTGGCGCGCCGGGAAACGGATGGGTGCAATGTGGCGCATGGCGGACTCGGTTGTCGGTTGTCGGTTGTCGGTTAGTTGCGCAGCTGCACCACGGAACTGAACAGCTGGCGTCGGAAACCGTCGCCGGTGGCAACGAAATTCTGGTCTCCCATCACATAGGGATTGGTATTGACGTAGCCCGGTTCTGGCGTGGAATTTCGCACCAGCAACCAGATGCGCACCGAGTTGACGGTCTCCCAGGCCGTGGAGCCGGCGTCCACCGACGTACCCGCAACTGCATTGGCATTCACGTATTGGAAGGGCAGCGCCGGGCTGGTGGACTGCAAACCGTACTGCACCTGCATGCGTTCGACGCCACTGGCTACCAGTTCACGCGCCATCCTGCCATCCGGCAACAGTGCCACCCGGAACAGCGCGGGTACCAGTGGTACCTCGGCCGCCGACACGGTGAAAGGACTGACGTAGTAGACATAGACCTGCACCGCAAAACTGGCCAGCGGCGTGGGCGCGCCGGTGAAGGCGGGAGCGACAACCGGCGCCGCTGTGGCGCGAAACACCAGCCCACGTTCGTAGGTGGTGCGGAAATACACGGTGTTCGCAGCCAGGGACACGTCGGGGGTTGGAACCGGCGCCAGCCGCCGCACCACCAGGATGTCGGTGTTGGCGGCGTAGCTCGCCGCCGGAATACAGGTGCCGGAGAACGGGGCGCCGTCGTCGTTGGATCCCCACACGCCCTGGCGGATATTTGCGACAAATGCACCCGATCCCGCACCGACGCACTCGTTGTCTGCCGCCACCAGGCCCAATGCACCGGGCGCCGTGGGCTCGGCCCAGGTGTAGCCCCGAAAGCCGGCCTGGCGCAGCTCCTGGCGCATTGAATTGAGCGCATAACGCCCGTTGGTCATCAGCTCCGAGGTGCGGTCGTTCGATCTGGAGTTGCTGGAGTTGGTGGCCAGCACACCCACCAATCCAGCCAGGATACCCAAGCCGATCGTGATCGAAATCATCATCTCGATCAAGGTGAACCCGCCTTCGGGCTGGCGGGGACAGGTCACGGGCGCGCTAAGGAGTTTTGCCATGGCATCAATTGGTGGAAACCGTCCGGTTCGCGGTATAAAAGAAGCGCTCCCCGGTGCCGCCTGCGTTGCCACCGACCCCGGTTGCAGCGTCAAACGCAGCTGTCGTGTTGTTGTCCAGCCGGTCCTCCCAGCTCACCCGAATGGTGTAGGTGAACAGGTTACCGCCGCCCTCGCGCGTCACCGTCCAGGTACTTCCGGGCAGGGTCGCGGCCACTGCGTTTTGCCATTGCGACATGTCGAAATCCGCCATGTCGTCGTCGCTGCAGAAGCCTGCGCTGCAGGCGACGTTGAGCACATTCGGCACACCCGAGGTGGCAATTACGTAGTTGGTGCCATTCACCGCCCCGCGCTTGTTGGCTTCCATGCGTTCGGCCAGATCGGCAACCAGAAACACCGCCTGGCTGCGAAATTGCCCACCCTGGTTTTGCCGCATCGAGAACGCCTGCAAACCGGCGGTTCCCAGCAAGGCCAGCGAAATGATCAACAGGGTGACCAGCACCTCGATCATGGAGAAGCCCTGCGCGTGCACCGCAGCTGGGGGGGGCTTCAATTGCAGTGCGTTCATGTTGCCACCTACTGTCTGGAGATGTTGCCGGTCACCGCGACCGACACGGTGCGGGTCGGGGCACCGGTCCAGATACCCGCAAGGCGCAGACGGACTTCGCCGACACGCACCAACAAGTCCGACTGGCTGGTCTGGGCGCTGGTGGGGCTGAATCGGACCGGAAAAGCAAACGCATTGCCCAACGCATCAAACAGGCTCAGGGTCAGGTTGGCATCTAGTGCGGACCGCACTACCAACGGATTGGGGCTGGCGGCAGTGCCCGGTGCGCACTGGTTGACGACTCCTTCGATACACACGACCCAGCCCGCCCTCCAGTCGCCCGCGCAGCCGGTCCCGGCGGCATCGCGGGCGCACACGATGAGGCTGGTGTTGCGCTTGATGGCCTCGCCGCGCGCCAGGTTCAGGTCACTCACAATCAGACCCAGGGCAGACGACTGGCGTGTCGTGTTGAGCATGTCGCGGAACGACGGTACGGCGACCATGGCCAGGATCGCGCCAATGGCGACCACCATCATGAGCTCAATCAGGGTAAAACCATGTGTACGGGGAGTTCGGCGCTGCATGGACCGAAGGCTACCCGATGTCTGCTGCAATCAGGCCGGTCGAACGACCAACGGTCGGAAAATGCCGCCAGACGGCGCGACCTGAATGGCGCCTTGCAGACAGAATAGCGAAACCCGTGTGATTTGTCACGACAGCACAACCATGACGCGCTTCCAACCGCTTTGTTTCCTTGCCCTGTGGCTCGCGCTGCCTGGATCGGTCTCGTTCGCAGAGCCGTTCCAGCCAACGCCAGACCCGATGGCGCATTGGCGCGCGCAGATTGAAGCCGCCAGACGCCTGAGCATACCGCCGCCCCCAAAAGGGGTGCGTGAGACGCCGTGGAATGCCTTGTCACCGGTTGGATGGAATCCTGGCCAGATCCTGCAGCGGCTGGGCATTTCGCAGGTTGGGGACGGAGACCCGAAGGCGGTCGATCTCGAAAAGCAAATAAAGCTCGAATGGGACAAGGCGCCCGCCGTGCAGTTCAAGGATGAGATACCGATTCGACTGACTGGTTATCCGGTCATGCTCAGCCGCGGCGAAGGGCTGGCAAAGGACATCTTGCTGGTGCCCTACCGCGGCGCCTGTATCCATCGACCGGCGCCGCCGGCCAACCAGATGGTGATGGTGTCGTTCAAACCAGGACAGGGACTGCCCCGAAACATGGACAACGAGGTGTTGTGGGTCACTGGCCGCATCTATGCACTGGCATATCCCACCGAGTACGGCCAGGTTGCCTACGTAATGCCCGACGCAAGATGGCAGGAGTACCCGAAAGAGAAGTACCCCCTGCCCCTATACACGCCATTGCGCTGACGACATCGACGCATCGCAGTCGGCAGCCCCCATGACCGAGTCGGCGGACCTGCGCCATATGGATTCGGCGCTCGCACTGGCGGCGCGCGCCGTCGGCGTATGTGAACCCAACCCGCGCGTGGGTTGTGTTCTGGTTGGCGCGGACGGCCTGGAGATCGGCGTCGGCTCGACCCAACAAGCCGGCGGGCCGCATGCCGA
>Ga0335394_10010521_pt1 | contig 10423 bp, 9 predicted proteins | sample MAT03_FD_205741 | JGI IMG/M metagenome (GOLD analysis project Ga0335394, IMG submission 205741) | Freshwater microbial communities from Lake Fryxell liftoff mats and glacier meltwater in Antarctica - MAT-03 (spades assembly) (version 2) ...
TTCATCTCTACTTCTGCTGGGGCATCTGGATTATAAGTCGGTGATAATAAAAAACTGGCAAAAGACGGTAAAGGAACTCCAGTTTTAGAACTACATGAGGGATATAATAATTGGGCATTAGTAACTTTAGGTGTTAATGCTGCCACCCCGATAGTTACGGTAATACTTAGCATTAAAGCAGTTATTTTTTTCATATCCTGGGAATGTCCTCTGAACTTAGTAATTGTCAAAGTTTACACCTCAAGAGCAATATACTGAATCCTTCATCCAAAGAATTAACTAAAAAAGGTACTGAGTACCAAACAAAGGAATAAGGTAAAGATTACAGGCGACAGATTATCAAATGACAAAATGGCTAATAGTAGAATAAGGTACAGAAAAGCTGCACAGAAGGGAGGAAGGGAAATTGGATGAGATGAGAGAGGCGCTAGAGTTAGCGACCGAAGAAGAATTGCAAGACTTAACGGCTATTCTATTTAGTCGTAAGTTCAATCCCCTAGACTATGTACACACACCCGAACCCATCGAAGTGCAAAGCCAAGACCGCAAAGCTTGGCTAGACTCATTAGAGGGGCGCTTTCGCTTTTTGGCGGCAGATGGGATGACGGTATTGCGAGGACGTACAGAGCAGGTAACTTACCGACAAGCCTTAGTTCAAGTATGTAAGTATCTAAAAATTTCCTATTCTAATCAGTTACCAACCATTGATTTAGAAGCAGAAGTATTTTTGCATCTGCTAGGACAGGTGTGGAAAAAATTACCTGAACAGGAAAAGCAAAAATTGACTGTACGGGTGCAGCAGCAACTTGTCAAATCAGAACTAAAACAACCGCTACCACTTTTATTACAACGTGACCCTTTGAGCTTACTTTTCAAAGGCGGTAGTGCATTGGCTGTTACTTCCATGCTCCAGCCACTCGTGCTTAAGCAAATTGCCCGTCAATTTGCCATCCATTTTGCTACCTATGAAGTAGCCAAACAAGCGGCGATTAAAGGCTCACAAGCAGCTACAATGCAATTTCAAAGCTATGTAGCAATGCAAATGGCCGGACGGGGTATGACTTTGAGCGCAGCTCGTTATGGAGCAGCCCGTAGTATGTTTGCCATTATCGGGCCGATGATGTGGACTTGGTTTTTTGCGGATTTAGGGTGGAGAGCGATCGCTACTAACTATAGTCGGATCATCCCTACCATCTTCGCCTTAGCTCAAATTCGCCTCACTCATGAGGAACGTTGGGAGCCAGCTTGAACAAGGCTTTTTACTATTTCAAGTCTCGTTGGCAATCCTCTTGGAACTACTCTCTATTGGCACTGTTAATCTTCCCATTGAGTCCTTTAGTGGGGGCTGTGACTATAGGTTTTGTATCATTAATAACTTGGGTGAGACAATACCGCAAAATTAGCCGCCGCCCCCTCAACTGGGGATTTGCCCTTTTGAGTGTGTTGCTGATCATGACTGCTGGGTTTGCCCAGAATAAAACAGAAGCTTTCCTCGGCTTATTTAATTTATTACCGTTCTTTTTAGTTTTCGCTGCCCATAGCACTCTGATTCAAACATTTGCTCAATTGCGGCAAATGGCTTGGGTTTTAGTCATAGGTTCCATGCCGGTGGTGATTATCGGCTTGGGGCAGTTATTTTTGGGCTGGAGTTTGAAGTTTCAGTTTTTGTGGATTGTTTTAGATTGGACGATCGCACCAGGAGGAAATCCACCAGGGCGCATAGCCTCACTTTTCTTGCACGCTAACACCTTCGCAGCTTATCTGGTGATAGTTTTCATTCTTGGTCTAGGGTTGTGGCTCGAAAACTATCATCAACTAAGAGTTAAAAGTCAAAAGTCATTTCTCCCTCTGCTTTTCCTAACTGTGGCGGTGATGACAAATTTCATCGCCTTGATTTTCACCAACTCGCGCAATGGGTGGGCGATCGCTATTTTTGCCTGTTTAGCTTATGCACTCTACCAGGGTTGGCGCATTCTTGTGGGCGGTGTCGCTAGTATCTCCGCTAGCGTGCTTTTGGCAGCTTTTGCTCCTTTGCCAGTTGCTCAATTTTTTCGTCAGTACATTCCTGCTTTCTTTTGGGCAAGATTAAATGACGATATGTATCCAAATAGACCAGTTGCTTTAATGCGAAAAACTCAGTGGGAGTTTGCCTGGTCTTTAACTCAGCAGCATCCCTGGACTGGCTGGGGCTTACGCAGTTTTAGTGGACTCTATAAAGCACAGATGCAGATTCCCTTAGGTCATCCCCACAACTTATTTTTGATGTTATCTGCTGAAACTGGTTTTCCAAGTACTTTTTTATTTTGTGCCTTACTCAGTTGGATTTTGATTACAAGCATCCAATTACTGCGAAAGTCAAAATATCTAAATACAGAAGACAGATTAATATTTTTTAGTTATCTTCTAGCCTTTGTTGGGTGGATTCTATTCAATACAGTAGATGTAACCCTATTCGATTTTCGTTTGAATACGCTCTCATGGTTAATTTTGGCTGCCATTTGTGGAGTAGTACATCGCTATAAACCAATACGTTTGGGTTAAGACTCAATCCTCCTTAAAAAAGGAGGGAATTAAGCCTTCTACTAGTTTTTTCAGTGTATGCACCGAGGATATTTAGAGTTTTTAAAGTCAATAATATGACTATAGAACGTGGCTAATACCTAATTAGTCACTGTTGCTGATTGTTGGGAAGGTGTAGGGACAACCCTTTGGGGTTTTCCTGCATGACGGGCATCTCTTGTAGATGCCCTTTTGTATATTTATTATTTTTCTTCAGTTAAACACAATTTTAAAAAATATTGAATTTGACGGAGTATCTGAAAAATTTTTATCCTTCATAAAGGAACATAAGAGATGATTACCGAAATTAAACTAGGTCTTTGTAACCCGCCAGAACCTATCTATCTGTATGTGAAAAACGGAGAATTAAGTGGGGAATCTTACCTGTGGTATCACTACAATATCAATAATGATAAAACTATTCCTGTACAACAAACAGGGTTAACTGGGTATATATCTGAACTGAAATTAAAAACAACAGAATTTAGGGGAAATGTCAACAACAAATTAGATATCGTTGTTAGAGCCGATGAAATTTATATTGTTAGGACTGGAATAGAAACGAACTTTGCTAAAACTTTCCTTTTAGCTGTATCACTAGTTCAAGACTTTTCCAAGCCCCTAATTATCGCTGCAACTGCTGGAAAGGAGAATGTGGTTTTTTGTAACCTCTACGACGCAGAAACTAAAACCAGGATTCGCTTTGAGTGGAACAGAGATGCTGATTGGCTGGCAATTATTGATAGTGTTCAAACTAAGCTACAAGCATCTAAAAATTCCCATATTGGCTCACCAGAGACAATACTATTCTGAATAGCTGAGGAATTTGGAAAAGTAATACTGTTTTATAAGTTATCAACCGAACATAATATTACTTTTTATTCCAGAGACTTAAAAATGCTTGAGAGACAGCTGGAGTGATCTGACTTTGTAAGTGATTTAGTGCATCACGATGATTTGCATTGTTGTCATCATAATAAGTAAACACATTCGTAAGTTTGACAATCTCAGGGTTTTGATCATTTGTTCCCCTCCATTTGTTAGTAACTTTGTTTAAAACGTCCTTGGGTAAATTTTGCTGTAAGTTATTTAGTGCTGCAATGTAAGAAGAATTTTGAGGATTCTTTTTGAATTGGAAGTATAAATCTATTAGCTTGAGTTGTGACTGTGCTTGGGGTTTCTTTGGTGGTAAACTGGCTTGCTGTAAAATTTGACGTTGGTCCATAGTGGCAATGCCATTTTCAGTTAAACCCTGAAATTTCTGAAATTTCTTGACTGCTGTATAAGTAGCTGGCCCATAAAAAGGCTTGTCTGAAGGTAGTTCGGTATTGGTTGCAAAACCGTGAAATTTCAATCTATTCTGAAGCCCTTTGACTGTATCTTCCATTAAACTTCGAGTTTCAGAATCAGGATTACCATTTACTGTCAGTTTGGGTGAGTACTGTTTCTGAAACCTTTTAATGGCTTCTTCGGTAGGTTGATCTGTCAAGGCGTTGTCATTCCTTTTCCAGGGAGCAAATTTAGTCAAATCCGGCTTAGGGTCAATCTCAGGAGCTAAATATCCCAGCCCGATTAATATATGATGGATCTGTTGAGGGGTATAAGGAGTCATGTTTTTCGGTATCTTTGCTATTAAACTTCCAGTTAATGTATCTTGTTTTATAACAATCAAGTAAGCGGGCATAAACCAGTCAAACATATTTTTTTACAAAATGGTTTAAAATTCAAGCAGGAGACATCTCCGAAAACGTTCAAAGCCTTTATGTGTCAAAAAACTTCTCTAATGTTCTTTTATCACAGAATGATACTATTTTGGAGATGTCTAGGGTACAGAATTTGTGATTATAATCCCGATTTGATAAGTCGGAGTAGCAGTTTTTGAGAAATCTAAATTTATTTTTTAATCTTCGTTATTTTCTGCAAAACTGACTTGGTGGTAGAAATTAAATCTCAGAGCGATAAAATTAAACTTATAGTAACCAAGATTCTGAAATTTATCGAACTAGGAGCGCTCATCGGCATTCTGATTGATCCTGATGAAGAGACAGTTACAATTTATCGCTCTACAGGCGAACCGACAGTTTTAGAGAATGGCGATCTTTTAACCATACTAGAACTTTTTCCCGGTTGGGAATTACCCATTACTGAATTGTGGCCTCCTATTTTTACTGAGGAAGAAACACAAATTTAGTGAAGAACTTTAGTAGGCACTCGCTAAATAATCCCAAGTTAATTTTGTGGGATGAATCCGAGGCTAGTTAATAATATTTGCTTTGCGATCGCATCGTCAATTGGAACCGCCAAGAGGGGACGACGTTTCTGATTATTAGCTTTGTGAATACTACGGTTCACATCGATAAGGTGTGGATTTCCACACTCCCCCATTGTAAAAATTGCCACCTGATGCATTCTTAAACAAAAAAATGTCCAGCCGTTGTCATTTAACGAGCGCGATCTCACTCAGGGAAGTTTATAATCGCTCTGTTCAATTAAAATCTTTAAAATAGTGACAATATTAAGGTTTTCAGGCACTCAAAAAAGCAGAGCAAGTATTATTAAGGTGCACTTACCGACGATACCGTAAAGACAAGTAGCTGCATAACCAGAATAGAGCCAGCTTGAGCACGTTAACCATCTCAATGTTATCCTAGTCTTGCAACTATCTACTTTAACAGCACTTCTTAACTTACTGCCTTAATGATGACTACTATACCATTGAGGTGTTTTCATCCTGTAGCACAAAGCTAGAGGTAGTTCCGCCCAATCATAATAAATATATAAGACACTAAGGAGAAAAGTAACGCATGGGCAAGGTAGTCGGCATCGACTTGGGTACAACCAACTCAGTAGTCGCCGTTATGGAGGGTGGCAAGCCGGTGGTGATTGCCAATGCAGAAGGAATGCGAACAACCCCCTCCGTAGTTGGCTTTAGCAAAGAAGGCGAAAGGGTAGTTGGGCAAATGGCACGGCGACAAACCGTCCTCAACCCTCAAAATACCTTTTTTGCAGTTAAACGCTTCATTGGGCGTAAATATAGCGAACTTAACCCAGATTCCAAGCGCATACCCTACACCATCCGCAAAGACGAAGTAGGTAATATCAAAATTGCCTGTCCTCGCCTCAATAAAGATTTCGCTCCCGAAGAAATCTCGGCAATGGTGCTGAAAAAATTGGCAGACGACGCTAGTCGCTACTTGGGCGAACCAGTGACAGGGGCAGTGATTACAGTACCCGCTTATTTTAACGATTCTCAGCGACAGGCAACCCGCGATGCTGGCAGAATTGCTGGTTTAGAGGTGCTGCGGATTCTCAATGAACCAACTGCTGCATCTTTGGCTTATGGATTGGATCGGGGTGAGACGGAAACTATCTTAGTATTTGACTTGGGTGGTGGCACCTTTGACGTGTCAATTTTAGACGTTGGCGATGGGATATTTGAAGTTAAAGCTACCAGTGGAGATACACAACTTGGTGGTAACGACTTTGACAAAAAAATAGTCGATTGGTTAGCAGAGCAATTTTTAGAAACAGAAGAGATAGACTTAAGACGCGATCGCCAAGCTTTGCAACGTCTAATGGAAGCTGCGGAAAAAGCTAAAATTGAGCTTTCTGCTGTCAGCGTCACTGATATTAATTTACCCTTCATCACCGCCACAGAAGATGGCCCCAAACATCTGGAAATTAGTTTAACTCGTTCCCAGTTTGAAGGTTTGTGTGGTGATTTAGTAGGGCGCTTACGGATACCAGTGAAACGAGCGCTCAAAGATGCCGGACTTTCACCTAGAGATATTGAAGAAGTTGTGTTAGTTGGCGGTTCTACACGGATGCCAATGGTGAAGCAGCTTGTTCGAGACTTAATTGGTACTGAACCCAACGAAAACGTCAACCCCGATGAAGTCGTGGGCGTGGGTGCAGCAATTCAAGCCGGAATTCTCGCCGGCGAACTCAAAGATGTGCTGCTTTTGGATGTTACACCGTTGTCTTTGGGATTGGAAACCATCGGCGGCGTGATGAAAAAACTGATTCCCCGTAACACTACCATCCCAGTCCGCCGCTCTGACATTTTTTCTACGTCTGAAAATAACCAAAATACTGTGGAAATCCACGTAGTCCAGGGCGAACGGGAAATGGCCGCAAACAACAAGTCTTTAGGACGGTTTAAGCTGTATGGCATTCCCCCAGCACCACGAGGAATTCCCCAAGTTCAGGTGTCATTGGATATCGATGCTAATGGTATTTTACAGGTAACAGCCCTAGATAGAACCACTGGTCGAGAGCAGAGTATCACCATTCAAGGCGCTTCTACCTTGAACGAGTCGGAAGTGAATCGAATGATTCAAGACGCTCAGAAATACGCCGATGTTGATCGGGAACGCAAAGAACGGATAGAAAAGCGGACTCGTTCGGAGGCGTTAATTTTCCAAGCCGAACGACAGCTTAGAGAAGTAGCTTTGGAATTTGGTATGCAGTTTGCCCGCAGCCGCCGCCAAAAAATTGATAGTATTTGCCGGGAACTACGGGATAGTCTTAAAGAAAATAGCGATCGCGGTATCGATCAAGCCTACGCCGATTTACAAGATGCTCTCTATGAGCTAAATCGGGAAGTCCGCCAGTCTTATGCTGAGGATGAAGACGACAACTTGTTTGGTACTATCCGTGACATCTTTACTGGCGGCGATAAGGAACAAAAACGCGAATCTGGGCGAGATGCCTATCGGGAACGCGATTCTTATGGTGACGACTATGGCAGAGATTACGGTAAAGACTATGGCAGAGACAGAGACTATGGCCGGGATAGTCGTTCTTCCTCCTCTGATAGTCGTTCCTCCTCCTCTGATAGCCGTTCCTCCTCTGATAGCCGTTCCTCCTCTGATAGCCGTTCACGTAAATCTCGTCCCAGCTACCAAGATAACTGGGATGATGATGAAGACAATGATTGGTTGTAAGAAAAGTTAGGAGTTAGAAGTTAGGAGTGAGGAGTTAAAAATTAAATCTTTCAACTCCTAATTCCTGTACAGACGCGATTAATCGCGTCTCTAATTAATCCAAAATCCCTTAATCAAAATCTAAAATTTAAATAACTGAATTATGCAAAATTTGCCAAATTTCCGCGATTACTACGAGATTTTGGGAGTGTCTAAAGATGCCTCTAGTGAGGAAATTAAAAAGGTTTATCGGCGGTTAGCAAGGCAATATCACCCCGATCTCAATCCGGGTAACAAAGCATCTGAGGAAAAATTTAAGGACATCGGCGAGGCTTATGAAGTCCTTTCAGACTTAGCCAAGCGATCGCAATACGACCAGTTTAGTCGCTACTGGAAGCAAAAAGGCTTTGCAAGCAACAAACAGACACCAAAAGCCAAAACCTGGCAGAATAGCGCTGGTGGCGTGAGCAACGGTAATCAGGACGTAGATCCAAGCGAATTCTCCGACTTTGAAAGCTTTATTAATCAAGTTATCGGTGTCAAAAATAAGAGTACGGCAAGTAATTCTAGTAATGGCAATACTAGCGATCCGTTTCGTTCCCCCAGAACAAAAGTTGCTTATACAGTTAACACCCCACCTCGCACTACCCGTAGGGATATAGAAGCTAGATTAACGCTCCCACTAGAAAAAGCTTATCAAGGCGGCAATGAACGCATTCGTTTGGAAGATGGGCGATCGCTAGAAGTTAATATGCCCCCAGGTATGGTAACAGGTCAAACCATCCGTTTGCGAAACCAAGGCGTTGGTGGTGGCGATCTATACTTAAAAATTACCGTTGAACCTCATCCATTATTTAAGATAGAAGGTTCAAATATACTCTGCCAGATTCCCGTTACTCCCAGCGAAGCAGTTTTAGGAGGACAGGTAGAAGCACCAACTTTGGATGGACCAGTGAAAATGACAATTCCCCCAGGAGTCAGATCAGGTCAAAGATTGCGCTTGGCGAATAAAGGCTATCCTGTTGAAAATACTAAACGTGGCGATCAATTGGTGGAAATTCAGATAGTTACCCCGAAAAATATTAGTCAAGAAGAACAGGAACTTTACGAAAAGTTGCGTCAAATTGAAACCTTTAAACCCCGCGCTGATTTATTGCGTTAGGCATGAAGTAGTGTATCAATCCATGAATCACATCGGTAATTAAGTACCGTTGTTGAAGACGAGGCGATCGCACAATTGGAGGCTATAATCTCAGATTGACGTAAAATAGGTCAAATCTACTTTTATCTTCCAGTGCGTGTCAGCAGAAATTAAATTTCGTCACTACTTTGTTGACGAAGCAGGTGATCTTACATTCTTCGATAAAAAGGGACGCATCATCGTAGGTCAACCTGGAGCATCTAAATTTTTTATGGTTGGTGTTGCTCAAATTTCTGATCCAGAACAAGTTTCCTGGGAACTGAATGCACTCCGCGCAAGCTTGATGACTCATCCTCGCTTCAAAAACATTCCTTCTATGCAGCCGGAAGCAAAAAAGACTGCGATTACTTTTCATGCAAAAGACGATCATCCCGAAATTCGTGAAAAGGTCTTTGAACTGATGCAGTCTTTCGATATCAAAGTTTTAGTTGCAATTCGGAGTAAAGCTGATATGGCAGAATCAGCAAAAGCAAACTTTAAGAGCTTAGGTACAAAGCTTCAGCAGAACCTAATTTATGACGATCTCATAACACGGGTGTTCAAAAATCTATTGCATAAACAATACCTTAGCCAAATCGAAAAATGCCTGGATTCGTAGGTTGGGTTGAGGCACGAAACCCAACAAATACGTTGGGTTTTGCTTCCCTACGGGACGCTACGCGAACGCTCAACCCAACCTACAAAAAAATGGCGAAGGTATTGATAAAGCAGATGTTATCCATATTGCTATTGCTAGACGCGGTAAGGCAATACGCGAAGAAGCACTAGAACAAGCCATCAACCAAGCTCAGAAAAACTTTGAGTCTCAATGGAAAATTAGTTCAAATAGTTCGATTATCATTGAGCCTACTTATCCATCTGAGGTGGCTGGTTTACAAGTCATCGACTATTACCTGTGGGCTGTACAGCGATGCTATGAACGTGACGATGACCAGTTTTTTCTACCCCTTGGCACTAAATACAGACTGATTATGGACTTAGACGATAAGCGCAACAAGCCTTATGGAGAGTGGTATGGCGATGGCAACCCATTAACGCTTGAAAAGCTAAAAGGGGCTAGGTCTAAATAGAATTACTACTCGGACACACGGCATGAAGCCGACGTTCGCCCCTTGAGTTACTATTATAGACTAAATAAATTATATTAAATCCAACCATTCCAGTCTTCGCCTATAAAAGGGTTGAGGATGATGCCAGAATATCATCAGCCATTTTTCCCTATGTGGAATGGGCAGGTTTACAATATTAGAAAAACTTGATCGCAAGGTGACTCAAACAGCCGTGAATCAAAACGGGGCAATGCCACAAAGCAGTGAACCCACTTATTACTCAGTGCTAGGACTACATCCCTCGGCATCGGTAATGGACATTCGTCGTGCTTACAGGGAACTAAGCAAACGCTATCACCCTGATACTACAGACTTGCCAAGTGCGATCGCTACTGCCAAATTTCAGCAACTCAACGAAGCCTACATCACCCTGAGCCATCCAGAACGGCGCTTGGGCTACGATTTAAAAATTGGCTATTCCCGCTTTGGAGTGATTCAACCACCCCCTGACTTGAATCATCCTGTCTCACGTTCTTATGACAGGTCAAAATCAGCTTACCTTGATGCGAGCGATCGCCCCCTATCATCTGGCGAAATTTTTGCTTTATTTATGCTGGTGTTAACATTTGTAGGTTGTCTGTTATTAGCAGTTGCCATTGGCTTAACTCGTGGTGAGGCTGCGATCCATT
>Ga0335394_10010529_pt1 | contig 10420 bp, 7 predicted proteins | sample MAT03_FD_205741 | JGI IMG/M metagenome (GOLD analysis project Ga0335394, IMG submission 205741) | Freshwater microbial communities from Lake Fryxell liftoff mats and glacier meltwater in Antarctica - MAT-03 (spades assembly) (version 2) ...
CGGTGGCTAATTGCTGCTGCAATTGGGCGATCGAACTTTCGCGTTCAGTCAACTGTTGCTGTAAACTTTCGTAACTCGACTTACTTACAGTTTCGGCTAATTGATTTTCGAGATTTTGCTTTGCGGTGGCTAATTGCTGCTGCAATTGGGCGATCGAACTTTCGCGTTCAGTCAACTGTTGCTGTAAACTTTCGTAACTCGACTTACTTACAGTTTCGGCTAATTGATTTTCGAGATTTTGCTTTGCGGTAGCTAATTGCTGCTGCAATTGGGCGATCGAACTTTCGCGTTCAGTCAACTGCTGCTGTAAACTTTCGTAACTCGCCTTACTTACAGTTTCGGCTAATTGATTTTCGAGATTTTGCTTTGCGGTAGCTAATTGCTGCTGCAATTGGGCGATCGAACTTTCGCGTTCAGTCAACTGCTGCTGTAAACTTTCGTAACTCGACTTACTTACAGTTTCGGCTAATTGATTTTCGAGATTTTGCTTTGCGGTGGCTAATTGCTGCTGCAATTGGGCGATCGAACTTTCGCGTTCAGTCAACTGCTGCTGTAAACTTTCGTAACCTGCTTGCAGCGGATTTGGCTGCGCGCTCACCTTTTCCGATGGAGTTTCTGCCGTTACAGCCTCATTAATGTCGCTTTCTGCGACTGTTTCCCCTTGCAAGTCAGCGATATCGATCGCAGTTTCTTCACCTTTTTTCCAAGTGACACTAACTTCGGCCTTGTCCGTAGAAATCTCCAGAGCGCCTTGTGCCAAGCGTTCTAGGAGTTCCGACCTGGAAATTCCGAGCTTTCGAGCGATCGAGTTCAATCGATCGGCACTAGAAGGAGTTAGCGAAAGTCCGACTTTGACTTTGCTTTCTGGATTTGAACTAACTGGATTGCGACTTTTTTTTACCATTGGTATTTTCCTGACACCAATCTACACTTGTTAGCGTAGTGGCTGAAACTTCTATTAAAATTAATTCTTCTTACTTACCAATTGTGGCAGCTTGTGGCAACTTCCGCTCCAAATCGAACAAAAAGCCATGAATGTATTCTTCCGTCCATTCCTCGCCGTAGAACCGTTTAAACATTCCCCGGGCGGGGTCTTTTTCGGCACGATACCGCAGATAGCGCAGTTGAGCTTGTAAGATATTATCTAGCTTTGCACTATCTGTCACTGGTTCAGCGCGATCGACCAAATCCAAATAAGCAGCCAGATAGTCTTTGAATGCTGCAAAAACCCTAGTTTCCACAACTTCCGTTTCCTTGGGGCGAGTCCATAGAAACGCCGGCGAGAAAAATTGTTTGGCTTCTTCAGGAAAATCTCCGCCCCAGGGAAGGTGCGGTTGATGAGCTTGAAAAATTTGTGCGATCGGCGCAGTATACTTAGCCTGATAGTCAGCATCCCCGCCAAACAAAGGCTGCATATCCAGAGCAATCAAATGACCGCCCGGAAGCGTCACCAAATCCGCGCCAAAGAACGGCAAATCATAGTTAGGATGCGGGAAAATCACAAAATTCAGAACTTGCAAGCTGTTGCCGCCTTGGACGTGAGCCGCGCGAATTTGTCGCAGTTTCGGGGATGAAAAAGCGTAACTGGTAGTTACGATTTCCTCTTGTTTGTTCCCTTTGCCGACTGTAGCTTGCTTGAGTTCAAACCCTTCTGGAATCGGGTAAGCCTGTAAGTCTAACCGATTTTTCAAAAGTGCGATCGCCGTATCTAAAAAAGGCTGATAAAGAGTCATGTCGATTTTAGATTTTAGATTTTAGATTAAACTTCTTCTGTCCACCCGTTTGTAGGGTGCGCAATGCGCACCTTACAACTTAAATTTAGCGGTCATCGCGAATTCGCAGTAACAGCTAAAGGTACAGCATCTTCAAACAAAAATTCGTAAAGGAATTTCTCAGCCCATTCGTGACCAAAATAGCTGCTAAATAAGCCCGAAGCCGGGTCTCTGTCTGCACTGTACTGGTCATAATCTTTTTGAGCTTTAACGATGCGCTGGATATCTTCTGGATCAGTCAGCGGTTGTGCTGACGACAGCATTTTCCAGTACAAATCCAAATAGTCTTTAAAAGCTGGATATACCCGATTTTCTACAGTTTCTGCATCAGTTTTGGCGAACAGTAAGTATTTAGAAAAATACTGATTGGCGTCATAAAATTTCATTTCTAAATTTTGAGCCAAATCGTCGTACTTGTCGCGCAGCGATTGTAGAGGTTGAACGTATTTTGTTATATAAGCCTCATCTCTAAATAGCGGCTGAAAGTCGAGAACCACTAAAATTTTCTTCTTGCCGAAAGACAAGAGGTCAATTCCCAACAGTGGCAAATCGTAATTGTGACTCGGATAAATCACGCAATTAAAAACTTGAGCTGCTTCACCGGCATCGATGTAAGTGTAGCGGATTTTTCGCAATTGCGGGCATTCGTAACACCAACTGCGGATATTAGCGGGGGTTTTGCCGCGCTCGCTGACATTGACTTCCAAGCCGGAGGGAATGGGGCGACTTTGCAAATCAAACCTTTGAAACAGCTCTTGCTCTAGGTATTCCCGAAAAGGCTGGTACATGGCGAATTAACTCGGATGGCAAAACTAAGAGCGATCGTAAAGGATGCCGATCGCCCTCGTCTCGTTTATTAGAAACAAAGTAACAATCCGTAATATTGTGAGGGCGATCGCGATCGGGCATCGTACCCAGGCATGATATATTCTGTTCCGTCCGCTTGAACGCCGTGATGATCCTGAATTCAACTTTTCAGCTTCCTCAAGAAGTCTGCCAGCAAAATCTTGTTCTGAAAAGTTGCTCGAATTGTGTCGCTGTTGTTGTAATCAATCATAACTTCAAACCTCTCAAACTCACCGCTTGGGCGATCGAGATCAAGTGTGTTGAGCTCTGTTAGTGCATCATCAATATTCTCAAACTCGTATCTTGTACCAAAAAGTGGCATGATAATTATTTGGGAAATAAAACGATCAAGGCAGTTTTTGAGCGTATCCATAAACCTATCGACTTCTTGTTTTGAAACAAGTATTAAAGCCTCCCGCAGCTTATTTGTGTCTGAACTATTGAGACTAGCCAGCCTCTTTGAAGCTGCTGTATAGCTTTCGTCCGCAGTTTTTTCATCAAATGCAACATCAAAATCAATTTCCTTAAATGCACCTATAGCGGTTCTCAAAAACATGAGGTATGCCCTATGCCCTATGCCCTATGCCCTATGCCCATTACCGGACATACCTCACCTTTACGAGAAAGGCTATACCACATCTTTGTAAGGAATATAGATCATTGCAAATCCATTATTTCTCAGTTGATCTAAAGCTGGCTTAGTGAAATCTCCAACTAATACCGCACCATAAAATGGCGCTGACAAATGATGAAGCTCAATGATAGGTAGTATAGCGCCTTGGATTTATTGAGCTTTATTTTTTAAGTGTTTCGTATATCTACGCCATGCAGACTCGATAAATGCAACAGGTGTACCAAGCGGCTCATCTGTACCGTCGATTTCAATTACAAAATCTAAATCATGTTTGTTCCCATATTTATCTTCCCAAGTAACTTTTTTACCGCTTCTCGCTGGACGAGAATGCTGCCAATCGAGGTAGTAGTTTTTGGTTTGTGCAAACTGTTGTAGTCGAGGTTTGAGAATATCGTCGAGTACAATATCTTCAAAAAGTTTGCCTAGAGCCTGTCCAAACTTATGTGATGGAGATGGCGCCATAAATTAACCTTCTATCCAAAGTCGTCCTTCATGCAACGGAACATTGTGTTTTCGGTTTTTCCACTTGACGTTACGCTCCCTGATTTGCTCAAAATACCAAGAATCAAACCCTGCTGCAATAGCTAGTTTGCCGAGCCACTGCTCGACTGGAACATAGACTCCGTAGGGAGCAGAATCTCCGATTATCAAGCAAATTTTGCAATTAGATGCTGCAACTCGACGCAGGGTATGAAATACCAATCCCATATCGATAAAATAAGCGGCAATCATTGTGTGATATGCCTTATTGCCACTCTTAGTTGCTCGAATCTTGTCTAGTTCTTCACAAATCGGTATCAGTTCGTCTCGAATCGGCTCAATAATTGATTCAGCTATCAGATTATCTAAGCATAGTCGTTCCTTTGAAACGTGCTGTGAATTTGAACGAATTAGATACTTACGAACTGTCTCATGTAAATCTCCCCAAGAATCAACCTCCCCCCAGAAGGTCATTTCAAGACGTGTAGCATCTGCATAATCGTAGTTGTTTGCGTAGGGAGGAGAAGTTATGATTAAATCTATAGATTTATCTGGAATACTTTTTAAGTTTCTCGCATCTTCTTGAATGAAAGTCGCTCGACTCTCACTAGAAATAAATTGCATTTGATACAGATCCTCTTGCATCATAGCAACCTGCTTTTCTAGGGCATCAAATGGTTCACAAGTCTTAGCTTTGTGTTTGTTAGGGAGAATATATTGCCACTGTACTGTACCTACATGACTTGATGGCCGTAGAATGGCACAAATAGCTACAAAAATCAGAGACTGCAATTCTTCAGATAGAGACGGAGTTATTTCAAGATAAGCTTGTCTAATTTTGAAGAGGTCTATTAACCTATCCTCTGTATAGCATTTGCTCAGTAATACTGGAATTTTTTCTGGAAGCTTTGGCTGTAGACTTACGGCCAAACACTTAATTTCGGTAACTGCCGCCAAAAATTCAGGAATGTGTACCATCCAGGCGAGTTTACCTTTTGCCAGCTTACAAACAAAAGGATGCGCTTCGATACCATAAGAATTTATACCAAGCTTATCGGCTGTGACGCAAACAGTACCAGATCCTGCAAATGGATCGAGGATACTTTGAGGTTTTAACTCTGTTATGAGTTGTTCAACCCAAGCTGCTGAGAATCCCGCCGAATAGCGAAACCACCTATGAATAGGCAATTTCATGTTGTCTGTGAACGTACCTGTCCTTTCCTTGATGACTTTGGATTGAGGGTTTTCGTACAATTCAGGGATGAAATTAAAAAGCTGAAGTTGCTCGCTCTCAGATTCATTAAGCTTCATGAGTCCAATACTCTGATCAAGAACTACAGTATCTACAAACGATCGCAATTACAGGATTTTGTCGTAGAATTAATCTACTTCAATAGCGGATAATACAGTTCTCCAGTAGAGTTGATATAACCCGCCCGATCGCCCGCCAGGTTTCCCGTGCCCATAAATACGTCAACTCTGCCCGCGCCTTTGATTGCGCCGCCCGTATCCTGATCCAAAACAAACCGATTCACGGCATTTTGTTCGAGTTTCCCCGCTGCATTGGGATAGGGCAGTTTCGTGCTAATTAATGCTAGCGCGCCGGGGGGCATTAAGACTTTATCGGTGGCGATCGACCTTTCGGCAGTTACAGGCACTCCAATGCTTCCCGTAGCAGGTGAACCCTTAGTATCTCGGAAGAACACAAAGCTTTGATTCTTGGGCAAATACTTGTCCATATCTGCGGGAAAATTGGTAAAATATTCGGTTAGTTTGGGCAATGTTAGCTGTTCTAAAGTAAACTTTCCATCCTTAACTAATTCTCGCCCGACACCTGTATAACTCTGACTGGTTTTGCCCGCAAAACCGACTGTCATTACGCCGCCGTCTGTTAGCTGCAACTTCGCGGAACCTTGGACATGGACGAGAAATGCTTGGAATCGATCGCGCAACCAGACCAATTCTAATCCCCGCAGCAATCCTTTGCTTCCCTGCAAAGCGTCCGCACCTTCCAAATCCAATCTGGTTGGGTGAGGTTTCTGCCAAGAACTCAGGTTTGGCGGCACTCTGTACAGGGGGTAACGGAATTCGGAATTAGGCGTGCGAGATGCCTGGTAAGTCGGCTCAAAATAGCCGGTAAATGCAACTGTGCCTTTGTTGTCTTTGCCGATCGACTTATAAAACACAAATTCCCGCTTGACAGATTCCTGGAGTTGTGCTGGAGTTGTAGAACTGACAACTAATTCGCGGAATCGATCGAGCGATCGCCGAACTCGATCGCGCGTAATACCTGCCACTGGATAGCGGCTGTAAGCACTTGCAGCGGCTTGGGAGTTAAGATAACCGAGGCTGTGGTCGATCGACTTTAACAGCAATTGCCGATCGCCCGGTTTACCATTTTCGCCCCAGATTTGAGCATCAAAGGCGATCGACTCCAACTCACTCGGTTGTAATTGACTTACACTAATTGTTTGCAGCGCGGGAATTGCAACGGCGGGTATCGAAAATGCGATCGCCAAAACGCAACAGGCAATTGCCAATAGCTGATAGCGAAAAATCTTGCTCAATTTCCAATTTTCCCTAATCAATTGATAATTTGACCTATTCATCATATCGATCGACGCTAGAACTAAATATCGGTTCAACCCGAATTCCGAGAATAGCGGTAGGCCGAACTACCATGTATTCGCCTTGAATATTTTTGATCGGGACATTGAGAAATTCTGATGAATCTTGTTTGGGAACCAGGGTTTTGCTATACCACAGTTGAAAATCTTGCAGCGTTGCGAAACGGATTTCTTCTCGGTGGCCGCCCTCAAGCAGCAGGTGCACGGAGTATTCGCTGGGAGTTCTAGGCATATTTGTATTTTAGATTTTAGATTTTAAGCTTTTGGAACGATTTCATATTTTACCCGATCCTCGGCGCATTCTCTGATCTAGTCGTTTGGGGAGATGGGGAAAATTCTCAATTCTTCAATTCTTCAATCCAAAATTCAAAATCGATTGACGGCGACTCCCCCATTGCGGCGGAGCACGGTACAACGGCCTGTTTTTCCATCAAAAGATTCATCTGTGGTGGAACAGGTAGGATGCCTGTTTCTCATGAAAATATTTATCTGGCTGGAATATCGATCGCGATCGACTCAAAAGCCTTGTACATCAGGTTAATCCAGCAGCGGCCTAAAACTGACAGCATTTTACCACGCGATTTGTATTATACAACACGATATTACCAACAACAATTAAAATAGTTTGGACTTGATGATATCTTGCACCATTCTGCGATCGAACTCTTCGCGGTCGGGGCACCCCTGGCTGCGAAAGTTGCGAGGTTCAGTCTCCGACTGCTGGAAATTGGTGCAAAATGTCGAGTTAATCATTAATCTTGTCCAATTACCAATTACGAACCTATGCCCCGTCGTCAAGACTTAAAAAAGATTCTTCTCATTGGTTCCGGCCCAATTGTGATCGGCCAAGCGTGCGAGTTCGACTATTCGGGGACGCAAGCTTGCAAAGCTTTGCGAGAAGAAGGTTATGAAGTAGTGCTGGTGAATTCCAACCCTGCCACAATTATGACCGATCCGGAAACGGCCGATCGCATTTACATCGAACCTCTAACCCCAGCCATCCTCGAACAAATCATCGCCAAAGAAAGACCTCAAGCAATTTTGCCGACAATGGGCGGTCAAACGGCGCTCAATTTAGCAGTTGCATTAGCTAAAAATGGCGTTTTGGAAAAGTACAATGTAGAATTGATTGGTGCTAAATTGCCAGCAATTGAAATGGCAGAAGACCGACTGTTATTTAAACAAGCGATGGCGCGAATTGGTGTCGCCGTTTGTCCTTCGGGAATTGCCAACAATCTCGACGAAGCCAAAGCAATCGGCCACCAAATCGGCAGTTACCCGTTAATTATCCGTCCTGCTTTCACAATGGGCGGCACGGGAGGCGGCATTTCTTACAATCAAGAAGAGTTTGAAGAAATGGCCCAAGGTGGTGTTGATGCGAGTCCCGTATCGCAAATCTTGATCGAACAATCTTTGATTGGTTGGAAAGAGTACGAACTGGAAGTGATGCGGGATTTGGCAGATAATGTAGTGATTATTTGTTCGATCGAGAATCTCGATCCGATGGGCGTGCACACGGGCGATTCGATTACCGTCGCACCAGCCCAAACTCTCACAGACAAAGAATATCAGCGCCTGCGGGATGCTTCGATTAAAATTATCCGCGAAATCGGAGTTGAAACTGGCGGCTCCAATATTCAATTTGCGGTGAATCCAGTCAACGGAGATTTCATTGTAATTGAAATGAATCCCCGGGTTTCTCGTTCCTCCGCCTTGGCCTCGAAAGCAACCGGTTTCCCCATTGCCAAAATGGCCGCAAAATTAGCCGTAGGTTACACCCTAGACGAAATTTCCAACGATATTACCAAGAAAACTCCCGCGTCTTTTGAACCGACAATTGACTACGTGGTGACGAAGATTCCCCGATTTGCTTTTGAAAAGTTCCCTGGTTCCGAACCGACTCTGACGACGCAAATGAAGTCAGTGGGAGAGGTAATGGCGATCGGGCGAACCTTCAACGAATCTTTCCAAAAAGCGCTGCGGGGATTAGAAACAGGCCGCGCAGGTTTCGGGTGCGACAAACCAGAAAAGTTGCCGAGTTTGGAACAAATTCGCGCCGGATTGCGCACGCCAAATCCCGATCGCATTTTTACAGTCCGCCACGCGATGATGATGGGAATGTCGGTGGAAGAAGTCTTTGAACTTACAGCAATTGACCCCTGGTTTTTGGATAAAATGCAGGAATTGTTGGAAGCTGAGAAGTTCTTGAAACGAACTGCGCTCAAACAGTTGACAAAAGACACAATGTTTGAAGTAAAGCAATTGGGATTTAGCGATCGCCAAATTGCTTACGCCACCAAAACATCAGAAGATGAAGTCCGCGCCTACCGCAAACAGTTAGGCGTCATCCCGATTTACAAAACAGTTGATACCTGTGCCGCTGAATTTGAAGCGTTTACACCTTATTACTATTCCACCTACGAAGTGGGAGCGGCAATTTGGGACTTGGGTGATGAAGAAAAGAAAATTTCGCCTGTCAGTCACAGTCTCGCGCCGGAGTCGGAAGTTTTGCCTTCTAATAAGCGCAAAGTGATGATTTTAGGCGGCGGGCCGAACCGAATCGGACAGGGGATTGAGTTCGATTATTGTTGCTGCCACGCTTCCTATTCCCTCGGGGAAGATGGGTTTGAGACAATTATGGTCAACTCGAACCCGGAGACGGTTTCGACAGATTACGATACAAGCGATCGCCTTTATTTTGAACCGCTAACCAAAGAAGATGTTCTCAACATCATCGAGGCGGAAAATCCCGAAGGAATCATCATTCAATTTGGCGGACAAACGCCGCTTAAATTGGCGATTCCTTTACAAAAAGCTCTCGAAAATCACCCCGATGTACAAACAAAAATCTGGGGAACTTCGCCGGATTCCATTGATACTGCTGAAGACAGGGAGCGATTTGAAAAAATTCTGCGGGAGTTGGATATTCAGCAAGCTGTTAACGGTTTGGCGCGCAGTTTTGAGGATGCTTTAATAGTAGCTCAACGGATCGGTTATCCGGTAGTGGTGCGACCGAGTTACGTGTTAGGCGGGCGAGCAATGGAAATTGTTTATTCCGATACGGAATTGGAACGTTACATGACCTATGCGGTGCTGGTAGAACCGGAGCATCCGATTTTAATTGACAAGTTCTTGGAGAATGCGATCGAGGTGGATGTAGATGCGATCGCCGATATGACCGGCAATGTGACGATCGGCGGTATTATGGAGCACATCGAGGAAGCGGGTATCCACTCCGGCGACTCGGCTTGTTCTATCCCTTACCAAACCCTTCCTGAGAAAGCGGTGGAAACAATTCGCCGCCAGACAGTGGAACTAGCAAAAGCCCTGAAAGTGATCGGGTTGATGAACATTCAATTTGCCGTTCAAGGGGAGGAAGTTTTCATTTTAGAAGCTAATCCACGGGCTTCTCGAACGGTACCTTTCGTCTCAAAAGCGATCGGAGTTCCCCTCGCAAAAATCGCGTCGCGAGTCATGTCGGGTCAAACTTTAGAAGCTTTAGGTTTTACTAAAGAGATTATACCAATTCACGTTTCTGTGAAAGAGGCCGTGCTACCGTTTGCTAAGTTTCCGGGAACTGATACTTTGTTAGGGCCAGAAATGCGATCGACTGGCGAAGTCATGGGAATTGACACAGATTTTGGCAAAGCCTTCGCCAAAGCTCAACTCGGCGCAGGCCAAGTAATGCCGCTGTCGGGAACTGTGTTGGTTTCGATGCGCGATCGGGATAAACTAGCAGTTGTACCGGTTATCAAGGAATTCTTAGAATTGGGTTTCCAAGTAGTAGCAACCCACGGTACACGGAAAGTTTTGCTAGAGCAAGGTTTAGACGTAGATTTGGTATTGAAGCTGCATGAAGGGCGGCCAAATTTGTTGGATTCAATCAAGAATGAGAAAATCCAACTAATTATTACCACACCTTCCGGCGAAGAATCCCGCGCTGACGGAATCTTTATCCGCCGCACAGCTTTGACTTACAAAATCCCGATTATTACTACAATAGCCGGTGCCAAAGCGACAGCAGCGGGAATTCGATCGCTCAAATCTCACCCGATGGAAGT
>Ga0335394_10010530_pt1 | contig 10420 bp, 9 predicted proteins | sample MAT03_FD_205741 | JGI IMG/M metagenome (GOLD analysis project Ga0335394, IMG submission 205741) | Freshwater microbial communities from Lake Fryxell liftoff mats and glacier meltwater in Antarctica - MAT-03 (spades assembly) (version 2) ...
GATTGCTTTTTGCGTCCGCGCTTCTTGGGGAGTACCGCTTCGGGCGGGGGATTGGCAGCCAAACCTTGCCGAAGGACTTCATCATAGCGCGCTTCATAATAAAGGAGGCGTTCGGGTGCCAGTTGAGCAGCATGGGCGCGCGTCGTTTTGACTTCGTGGTGGATGTCCAACAACAATTGGGTCATGTTTTGGGACCAGGCTTGCTGAGTACGTTCAAACACAAACAGCAACTCGCGCAGATGATGGGCATTGCACAGCGCATGAGAACAAGCTTCAAGTTTCAAGTACGACTTCCACCCATCATGAACGAGTCGTCCCGTAAAAGCGGTCAAAATGCCGAGATCCATCATGGCTTCATAGCCGCGTTTAGCATGAACCCCGTAGGCGGTCAGAAATTGGGTACACACACTATGGAGCCAATGCAGTTCCCCCTCGATGCGCATCCCCGTCTCGTCACAATGAACGACCGGCGCGGCTTGGAGCTGTTCCACAATCGCGGTTAAGGTCGGCGTAATCTCGCTTGCCAGCCGTTGGTTGGCGCTCTGGATCAACGCTTGGCTGGGACTGTGTCCGTAGAAATCGCCTAACAATTCCGCCACCCGACGCATCGGCACCAGTTGGTAGGCGTTTAAATAGACCATGAACGCCAAAATGCGGTTGCCATACTGAACCGGGTGGCTCACCGCGGCGGGAAATTGTCCGCGCACCTGTTGCCCACACCCCGGACAGCATTTCATCTCTGCCTGATGTTCCGTCACTTCTACCCGCACAGGCGGAATATCGAACACCTGCCGTTTTTCCACTTCACGCACCGCCACGACGCTCAAATCTGTTTGGCAATGGGGGCATTCTTGGACGCTATGGACTTCTAGGTGGTCTGGCTCGTCGATCATTTCCAGCGTTTCACCCTTGTGTCCTTTTTGTCCGCCACTCTTCCGTTGCCCTGATTCGCGCAAGCTTTTCGGCGCAGGTTTCTTCGCTAACCCATCGCTGCTCGGTGGTTTTCCACTGTTACTGCTGTTTTTCGCCAACCGGTCTTCCAAATCCTGAATCCGTGCTTCTAGGTATATTATTTGCGGTTGCATCTGGAGAATCAGCGTGATCAGATCTTCCTTACTGGCGGATTCTAGGTTTTCGTGGCTGAACAACGGTAGTTTTGACATGCCTCTATTTTACCTGATTTTTGCTTTTTGCACCACTTTTGTTGTTTTCACTTAATCGCCTTGATCCCACCTGAGCAGTTACAAACAATCGAATAAAGATGCCGTACAGTCGGAATTAGCGCAACAGGCTAGGGAGGCACAGTCCGCCTTGGCGACAAGTCAAGTGGAGCAAATCGCCTCAATTTTTGCCCCTTTTGTAAGCACTGAAAACGAACGACATACGGTAATTGCTAAACTGTTTGCTGGTTCAACCTCAAAACTAAGTGTTGATACCGCCGGCACACCTCTTGAATTTGCGAGACTTTTTGTTGTGCGTTTGATCGATTATGGGGAGAGCGAACCGGGAAAATCCGCCCTTTGGTCATTATTAGAACTCATTCGCACGCAGGTCGACATTGACAAGCAGACAAGCAGCGACAAATTGATACTTTGCAAAATAATATGTTGGCTGATTTGTCACCGATTCGTAAATCGCAAACAAAAGCAATTGATGTCACAGCAACTGCCGAACTGCCGAAGTGCCGAACGGAGACGTTGACACGTTCATAGGAACAAGAGGCTTGCCAGCATAAACCAGAATAAGCCCGCAATGATGGCGGTTGGCATCGGTTACTTCCCTGTTTAAGATGGTTAGGATCTGCGCAGTTTAGGGTGACTTGGTCTCCCCTACCAGCGGCATTAACCAGTTTTCCGGTCGCGCTGCTTATTCTGGAGAGTGGCTAACGATTTTCCTGTGACCGAGGTGACTTGCGGAGCGTGCCGCAAGTCGCATCGGTCGTCAAGGATGTTTGTAGGTTCTGAGGACAGGGAGGTTGTCGACCGCTAATGTGAAGCCAGAGCGACGGCTTTAAATGCCTCTACCTGACCACGAATAGCGCGCTCTGTGGGCAAGCGTTCAATCGATGAAGCCCCGAAAAACCCATGGATGCCGGGCATCTTAGTCAAGGCTAAGGAAACGTTTTCAGGCTCGTCGAAGGGTCCGCCATGACAAATGACGAGGATATCAGGGCGAATTGTGCGTGCTGCCCGCGCAATACTCAAGACACGCTCAATGGCTTCGTCGAGTGTCATTGCCACTGCCGCGCCAATACTTCCTGAGGTGGTTAAGCCAACATGGGCGACCAGTTGATCGGCGCCGGCTTCGACCATCGCTGCGGCATCTTCTTCATCAAACACGTAGGGGGAGGTGAACAGATCGAGTTCGTGTGCAATGCGGATCATGTCAACCTCTTTATGGTATCCCATGCCGGTCGCTTCGAGATTAGCCCGAAAGTTCCCATCGATAAGCCCAACCGTCGGGAAGTTCTGTATGCCGGAGAATCCCATCTCTTTCAACTGTTTCAAGAAGATCGGCATAAGCCGGAAGGGATCGGTACCGCATACGCCCGCCAAAACAGGCGTATCTTTGACCACTGGTAGGACTTCAGCTGCCATTTCCTGGACGATGGCGTTAGCGTCACCATAGGGCATCATACCTGCTAGGGAACCGCGACCCGCCATACGATAACGGCCAGAGTTGTAAATAATAATCAGATCCGCCCCACCTGCCTCGGCAAATTTCGCAGAGATCCCCGTCCCTGCGCCACAGCCAACGATAGGTCTACCCTGTGCTACTTGATTTCGCAACCGCTCGAGGATTGCTTCACGGACAATTGCCATAGCTTCTCAGCTTTCTTCTAATTTTGGAGCATATTCAGCAGGGTTTCAGCAACTTTCCCCGAAAATGCGGGATCGTTGATGTTGGCATCCATCTCGATCACCGGAATGCCCGGCTTGAGCGTCTTCTTAATTGCATCAAAGCATGAGCGATCGGCTTCGGGATCCCAGAAACGTCCGCCTTCACTATCTAACATAGAGACTCCTTTAAGCGGGATCAAAATGGTCACTGGCGCAGTGGCTGCATTCGCGGCTGCTGCGAGCATTTCGCCAATCTTGGTATTCTCAGCAGCGTTTGTCCGCAGGAGGGTGACATCGGGGTTCCACTGGTATAGATTGCGATCCCGATACTGGGCGGGAACCGTATCGATGCCACCAAAGTTCGCCATATCGATGCAACCAGGTACGATCACTGCTGGAATACCCCGTCGGGAAGCCGCCCAGACACGCTCAGGTCCTGCATCAAACACGCCACCACAGACTGTATCAGCCAGTTCAGTGGTTGTCAGGTCAAGAGAGCCAGCGATGTAGCCATCCATGATCAGGCTTTCCATAGTTTTGCCGCCGGTGCCGGTTGCATGAAAGACCAGTACCTCGTAACCGGCAGTTTCCAGAATGCCTCGGGAATGGTTTACAGCCGTCGTGGTATTGCCAAACATAGAAGCCGCGATCAACGGTTTTTCGTTCTGGGCTTCCGGCTCGTCAATTTGCACCATGCCGATAATTGCTCCGGCAGCGTTGGTGTAGATCCTTCGACTAATACTGTTTATGCCAGCAATGTCGACAATAGAAGGCATAAATGTAATGTCTTTTGTTTCGGCATAGGCGCTAACGTTTCCCCCACCTACTGTGGACACCATCACCTTAGGAACACCAACGGGCAGGGTTCTCATTGCGGTGGTTGCGAGTGAAGTTCCGCCGGTTCCGCCCATACCGATGATTCCGTCCAGTTGCCCCTCTTTGTACAAGCGAGAGACGATTACGGCTAGCCCTTGTGCCATAGCGTGCATGGCTTCATCTTTGTGTTCTCCGTTTGCGAGATAAGTCAGATCGGCATTGGCGGCACGGGCAACTTCTTCGCGCGGAATGTCTGCTGCAAATGCCGGGGTACCCATAACGCCGAAATCGATGGTAAGAGTCCGAACGCCACTGCGCTCAATCAACTTTCGGACGAAAGCAAATTCAAGACCTTTAGTATCGAGCGCGCCTACAATAATGACTGTCTTTGTCATGACATTCTCCCTTTACACGGCTGTTTGGTGAGCCGAATTATCCTGCTGGTTGAGCTAGGGGCATGCGCTCGCCATGCGACAAAAGCGCGGCTTCGTAGATCCGCATCACTTCCAGCGAAAAATCTAAGGAACCGATTTTTGGACTCTCGCCGGAGAGGATATGGTCACAAAAATAGAATATCTCGTTGTAGATGCCCTGAGTGAATAGGTTGTTGTTTTCCAAGGTTGCCAATCTGTTTTGCACTTCCCAGACGACTGTACCACTGTCTAAACCAGACGGCGCAAACGATGTTGTGCGGTCGTACTCGAACGGTATACCACGATGCAAGCTCACGCGCGTCGTATTTTCGACAATAACTGCGCCCTTGTTCCCAATCAGGCTGTAACGTTCGGTTGCGCTGGAATACCCTCCCCAAGCCCCGAAATGCATCACCCCGAGCACACCGCTGCTGTATTCAAGCATGAGCGCTCCACCACCATAGGGGGCGCGGTGTGTGTAAATAGCGTCGACAGTACCGCCTAGCCGAACCATAAATGAGATGGGATGAATGCCATTACCTAGCCAATTGGTGAACTCACGCTTTTGCAACACCGATTCGCCATCTTCGGGTATGCTACATGGGTATTCGGCGGAGATGGTTGCCAATTGACCAATGGCGTCAGTTTGGATTAACTCACTGGCTTTGGATGCCGCTGGCATGAATGCTTTCTTGAAGCCCACCACGACGACTTTTTGATTTGCATGGTGTTTTATCTTTTCCAGTTCAGTGACCCGCATAGCGGGGGGCTTTTCCATCCAGACGTGCAGTCCAGCGTCCAGTGCTTCAATAGCTAACTGGCTGTGTAGACCGGGACCAACGCAAAGGAATACGGCATCCAACGATTCCTTGGCATACATGTCAGCAGCATTGGTGTAAATATTCTTGATGCCATATTCTTCAGCGGTCATTTTCGCAAGGGATTCATTGATGTCACAGAGGGCAACGAGGCGAATGGGCATAAAGTGGAGTGCCGGGAGGATATTGCGATAGCTGTGCGAGCCAATCCCCACGAGCGCCACATTGAGACGCTGATCATATTCGCGCTGATAGGTCATGCTATTCGATTTCCTTCACGTTCTTTCGAAGATAGAGAATATCCTGATAGTAGTTATCAAGACTATGGTTATACGATGCGCTGCGCGCACCATGAGCTGGATTGAGACAAATGACCGGGCTGACCTCATCGTTGATGGCGGCTTGCACCAATTCCAGTACATTCCAAGACGCATCTTCCAGGCTGCTCGCAAACCGCTTCGTGATCCCGTCCTGCACAACATCTTTGCTGCCCTTGAGATGAATGAGGCTGATAAGGGGCTTAAGTTGTTGATAGACTTGCAACGTTGGGAATGTTCCTTCTTCCCAGAGGTTGCTAATGTCCCATGTGAAGCCGACCTTCCCGCTGCAGTCCACGACGTCGAAGAAATCAACAATCTCCTGCGGACGCGTAAAGATGGTCGAATGCACTTCGTTCTCGATCACAACAAAGAAGCCTGCGTCATGCAGACGATGGATCGCTTCACGGTAGAGCGGCAGTAGCCACGGATGATGTTCTTGAATGTAGGCTACGCTGTTAGAAAAGGTATTTCGCTTGGAAGATTTTGCCGACAGTAGGCGGACGTTTAGGGGTTTGAAGATCGACCCGATGCTGACAATGCAATCGAGACTCGCCTGAAACTGTTCCCGAAATGCTGCTTCACCTTGTTCGATGTCTCCGTAGAATATACCGGTCGAGAGAGTAGTGACGTCTAGGTTGCGTTCAGCAATGGCACGAGCCGCTTTTTGCGCGTCGTCTGGCAGCAGTTCATCAATCGACTTGTCGTAGATATGGTTTTTCAAATCAAGCGTCCGGATTCCCCATGCGATCTGTTGGTCGAGTGCTTGTTCAAATTCGGTCCCTGCCATCGAGTTTAGAACGGTCAGACGAACCTTTTCAGTCATTAGCTCTCTCCTACGGTTTGGCGGTTAGGTGTCGTGAACGCAATCATCAGTACAGCATTGGTTTCACCCAAATTTCGCGCCTGATGATACATGCCTCGCGGTATCGTGATGGTTTCACCTTCCGTCATAACGACCTGTTCGTCATCTTTCCATGTGTGTGAGATTTTGCCTTCGATCACGATCAAGATCTCCTCACAGTTGGGATGATAGTGGCGCGGGTTAGCCTTCTGCGGGTAAATAATGCAGCGTCCCAGAGTCAAATAGTTGGTGTTGCCCTGTTTTTCACTGGCATACCACGTGAGTTGTCCCCAATCGGCATTCACATAGTCCAGATCAGAAGCCTTGACCATAATCGGCTTTTCTGTTCCTTCAATTTCAGAAGCGTTTTGATGTGCAGTCATATCGCATACCTTTTGTGCAGACTAACAAGCGTAGTTCACGGGTAGATTGCCGGGCTGACGCATCTTCAGCCACCACGGCAAGACAGTTATGCCTTGAGTCCACCTTGCGTCAACCCTTCTACGAAGCGTCTTTGCAGGAATAGAAACAGGATGATGATCGGCAATACCATGATCACAGCACCCGCGTTGGTTAAACCCCAGTCCCGCGCAAAACGGGTCTGAAACGCGTAGAGTCCTGTTGAAATTGGCTTTAGATCGGGATCACTCAAGAAGGTGACGGCAAAGAGAAACTCATTCCATGCTCCAAGTCCAACCACCAAGCCAGCGGTCAGGAAGCCGGGATAAGAGAGCGGCATGATGATTCTTAGGAAGATTTGTAGGTTCGATGCGCCGTCGATACGGGCGGCTTCGATAAATTCTTCCGGTAGAGATATGAAATAGGAACGCAGCAAGTAGGTAGCAAATGGGGCGGATAAGCCGCAGTAAATGATGATCAAACCAAGACGGGTATTCAGTAAGTGGAGGTCGCGCCACATGATAAAAAGTGGCACGATGAACAACTGCGCTGGCACACTCGTCCCCACGAGGAAGTAAAACGTAATCCAGTCCGATCCGCGCAATTTGAGGCGCGCCAACCCATAGGCTGCGGGTCCTGCTAAGGCAAGGGTTCCAACAATAGTCATTGCTGTGATGATCACGCTATTAGGAATAATTGTTGCATAGCGACCGCCTGCCCACGCCTCTGTATAGTTTTCGATGCGCCATGTTTGCGGAATCCCGAGCGGGTTACTGCCCAATTCCGCTGTTGACTTGAACGAATTCATCAATAACGAGAGGACGGGCAGCAGCGCCACAAATAACAGGATCATCAATACGACATGGTTGGGAATCGTGGACTGGCTCCGTTGGTTCACCGATTTCATAGTTATTTATAACCTTTCTTCACTAATCTCTAGACGATGCGGCACTGCCCTTTTTCAAATTTCCCAACCACGACGGCGAAGGATATAAAACATCATGATCGGAACCGATACCCATAACGCCAGTATCACGCCTATCGAAGCAGCGTATCCGACGTCGAAGTTTTGAAATGCCTGTGTATAGAGGTAGGTCGCCATCACTTCTGAGGCGTGAGCGGGTCCACCCCCTGTCAAGATGAATACATGGTCGAACACGAGGGTTGTGCCGATAAAGATGATCAGGATAGTGAAAATGAGGGTGGAACGGATGCTGGGTAAGGTGACGAAGCGAAACTGTTGGAAGCGAGTCGCCCCATCGAGGCGGGCGACTTCGTACAATTCGATATCCACCGCTGCCATTGCCGCCAGATAGATAACCACCAAAAAGCCCCACCAATGCCAACCATCGACAAAGACGATGCCGATCAGGGCGGTTTCGCTCCGACCAAAAACTGGGAAGTCGAGAAACGTGATCCCATAATCTGCCAACGTTGCCCCGATGCCGTAGCGGGGATGCAGCAGATAACGCCAAATTTGGGTGTTGATGACACTTAAGAAGATATACGGAATAAAGTAGATCAAACGGTATATCACTTGACCCCGTTTGATCCCGGCAAGAAGGTATGCCCCGAGCAATCCCACAGCTATGGGTATAGTGAGGAATAGTGCGGTATAGATGACATTGTTGGTAAAAGCCTTAAAGAAAATTGCATCTTGAAACAATTTGGTGAAGTTTTCCAGCCCAATCCAATTAGCCGCGCCAACACCGTTCCAGTCCGTAAATGCATACGCGATGCCAATAATAGACGGGATGATGACGACAATGGAATTGACGACAAGGACAGGTATGACGAAAGCCCATCTTCCCAATGCACGCAGATTCTTGTTCACCGATGGTTGCCGTACCGGTGCGAGTGTAGTGTCTTTGACGAGACTTGCCTGTTCCATAATGACCCCCAAAACGTATTCCTGTGACAGCAGAGCCATAATCCACTTCTGTGAGGAGATACTGCTCCCTACGAGATTATGGTCTCGGTCGGATGCGGGTTAATAAGATTGTGATTAGAATATTATCCTATAGAGGCGCTGTAACTACACACCCCTCACCCTAAATCCCTCTCCATAAGCGAAGCGGCGGGGCGAGGGACTTTCTACTGCGTTTCTCCCCTTCTCCTCTTGTGGGAGAAGGGGTCGGGGGATGAGGGGTAGCTGTGTAGTTACGAGGCGCTGTCAACTCAGCGGTGCCATTTTGCACTGCGGAATGACGATCAGGGCAAAGCCGCCGTACAAGACGACCTTGCCCCGTGTTTTGTTAGCATCAGCTACGGAATGGGAATAGTTTTTTCGTTTACACGAAGATCGTCCCAGATCGCCTGCATACTTGCGAGATAACCTTCAGTGGTGATGAGTCCTTCCCAAACACTTTCAATTTCAGTGCGCAGTTGGGTATTAGCCGGACCGGGCCAGAATGTCCAGTTGGCATAGCCGAAATTGCCCGCGGCAGTGGCATCCGCGAACGCCGATTGGAAGCGCATGATGCGGGGATCTGTATCTGCCGGGAAATCAGCAAGCGTGAAATTCAGCGGGATCATCCACGACGTATAGTTATAGTCCGCGGCAATCCGCAGAACCTCTGAAGGATTGCTGATCAGATAGTCCAGGACAACCGCCGCTTCGTCTTTGTGGGGGGAGTTGGCGTTGATACCCATCGTGTCGCCAATGGCGAGCGGATAAACGGACGGGCGTGGGGTGGCGTTCATATTCGGGATAGGAGCCCAATCCCATTCATTGTCGGTGTTGCCAAAGTAGGTCGGGGCGATTTCGCTGTCGAACCCCCATGTGCCGGTGATCATCATGGCAGCTTGACCAGTGGCAAGCTCCGCCCAATAGTCTTCTAAGCCGTATTAATAGTAGTTTTCGACGCCACCAGACCACCATGACTTATCGACAATGTCACTGTTGAGCAGGTTGATAGCATCAACGAACACCTGATCCGTCCAGTTCTTGTCACCCACCAGTGCTGACCTCAGATCATTATGGTCAACATAGTTATTGAGGTAGGCAGTGAGCAGATGTCCGTTCGCAAAAACTGCACCCTGATTGCCATAGGTGAAGGGGTAAATGCCCAACGCCTCTGCCTGCGCTGCAACCGCTTCGAGTTCGGCGCGGTTGGTGGGCACTGTCCAGCCATTCGTTTCAAACAGCGTCTTATTGTAGAACATTATCATAGTCTCGTAGCTGGTCGGTATGTTGTAAAGGACATCATTGATTGTGCCCGTTGCATACGCCCATGGCAGAAGTTTATCCTTCCAGCCATACTGCTCGACGTAAGGTTCCAGCGACGCCATAAAACCGCCGTCAATGTATTCGGCATTCCACGCAGGACCAGCAGTGGACAAAATGTCCGGCGCATTCCCTCCAAGGATTGAAGTCCGCAGCAGGTCTGACAGGTTTTCGCGTCCACTGATCTCAAGTTGAATGTTGGGGTGTGCTTGTTCAAATGGGATGACAAGGTTTTCGTTCAGAAAGTCAAGTTTTGACTGCAACGTGTTGCCGATCCACAAAGTGACGGTGACAACATCACTCTGTGCGACAACAAAACTTTGACTTATGAGCGCAAATATTAGTATTATGATGAACATGACCGAACGTCGATTTTTAGTCATTATATTACTCAGACATAATTTAATCGCATGATACATGTGTACTGGTCAATCAGCGGTTCAGGATGGGTGTCTCTCCTTTCTCGAATGTCTATTTGGATCAGTGACATCAGCAATCATGATAAAGTATACCAGAAAATTCTTGGTATACAATCAGATTTTTGGTACTTTAATGAGTGGGTGGTATACTTTTGTTTGGTACGTGGTAGAATACATGGGGCTGTCGCACAAGACTTAATTCGTCATCAAGTGCTGCCATGTTCCATTAACAGGCAACATTTCTGGGGCAAGCAGAACATTTGGCGGCGTTCTTTACGTTGCGTGCAGCCTTGCGAAATTATATTTTATAATAGATTTATTGGTTCTA
>Ga0335394_10010531_pt1 | contig 10420 bp, 9 predicted proteins | sample MAT03_FD_205741 | JGI IMG/M metagenome (GOLD analysis project Ga0335394, IMG submission 205741) | Freshwater microbial communities from Lake Fryxell liftoff mats and glacier meltwater in Antarctica - MAT-03 (spades assembly) (version 2) ...
GTCTGGCCGTCGAGGAGTTGGACGAGCAGGGCTTTGATGCGGTCGGCGGGCGGGGGGCAGCCGGGGAGGAAGTAATCCACATGGATGACTTCATGCACGGGCACGACGCGCGGGAGCAACGGCGGGACGACGCCGGGGTCGCAGGGGATGCCGGGGTTGATGTCGGCGAGTTCGATGTAGGCGCGCTGGAGGACGTCCTCGGCGTTCTTCAGGCCGAGAGTGTCGCGCATGGCAGTGACGTTGCCGGTGACCGCGCAGTCGCCGAAGGAGATGATGACCTTGGTGCGTTTGCGGATCTTGTGAACCATCTCGACGTGTTCCTCGTTGCAGATGGCGCCTTCGATGAGGCAGACGTCCACGCCCTCGGGATATATCTTCGTGTCCACGACGGGGCTGAAGACGATCTCGATCTTCTGGACGAGTTCGATAAGGAACTCGTCGAGGTCGAGGAAGGACATGTGGCAGCCGGCACAGCCGCCGAGCCAGGTGGTGGCCACGCGGACACGTTGTGTGCCTGGTGCGGGAGTTTCTTTCACTGCCGGTGCTGGAGCGCTGGGCGCCACTTCCAAGGTGTCTTTGTTCACGTTCATTTTGATTGGCGACAGGCTGGAAGCCTATCCTACGCGTTCCATTGTTTTTTCTCCCGGGCGTTGACGATGAATTCGAGTTTGGAGCGGTCCCGCTGCATTTCGGAGACCGTCGCGCCTTTATAGAAGAGCGCGCCGGTGGGGCAGGACATGACACATTTGCCGCACCAGGTGCAACTGTCGGCGCTGCCCCAGGTTTGATTGAGATCGGTGATGATGTTCGACTTGGTGCCGCGGCCGGCGACGTTCTTGGTGCCGGCGCCTTCGATGTGCCAGCAGACGCGGACACAGCGCGTGCAAAGGATGCAGCGGTTGTGGTCCATGCCGAAGAGCGGATGGGTGTTATCCACGCTCCACTTCGGGAAGCGGTAATCGTAGCGGACGTGGTCCATGCCCTGGCTGTAGGCGAGGGTCTGGAGTTCGCAGTTGCCGTTGGCGACGCAGACGGCGCAGGTGTGGTTCCGCTCGGCGAAGAGCAACTCGAGCGTCATCCTGCGATACTTCTGGAGGCGCTCGTTCGTGGTCTGCACGACCATGTTCTCCTTCACGATCGTGGTGCAGGCGGGGAGAAGCTTGTTGATGCCCGCCACTTCGACGAGGCAGAGGCGGCAGGCGCCGACATCGTACACGCCATCCAAGTGGCAGAGCGTCGGGATGGTGATGCCGTTCTCCTTGGCCGCCTGGAGCAGAGTCGTGCCCTGTTCGGCGGTGATCTGTTTGCCGTCAATGGTAAGTGTCTTGGCTGCCATAACGTCTAAAATCCGAAATCCGAAATCCGAAATCCGAAGGAAATCCGAATGCCGAAGCCCGAAAGCCGAAATAGTCCCCGGGGGTGAAGTCTCTGTGCCGCTTACCCTGGCCCGCTCTGGTGGGCAGCGGGTCGGGGTGGGTGGGGTCAAGGCACTCGAGCCCCGCAGTTGTCCACTTTGGAAAGGAGCGCGGACAGGAATGTCCGCGCTCCGAACGGCCCGGCACCGAAGCCCGAATGCAACCCGCAACCCTTCGGATTTCGGGCTTCGGGCTTGCTTCGGCTTTCGGATTTCGGGCTTCGGATTTCATGTTCAAGCCGGGGCGGTTTCCAGCTTGCCCGCCCCATTGCCGCCGGGGCCGAAAGTGTCGGGCTGAAGCAACTCCTCGTATTCTTTGCGGAAGAATCGGAGCGTGCTGAGCGTGGGATTCGGCGCGGTCTGGCCGAGGCCGCACAGGCTGGTGTTTTTCACCATGTCGCAAAGCTCCTCGAGCTTGGCGAGGTCGCGCGGGGTGGCCCGTTTTTCGATGATCTTATTGAGGAGATGATACATCTGCACGGTGCCGGCGCGGCAGGGGACGCATTTGCCGCAACTCTCATCCATGCAGAACTCCATGAAGAACCGGGCGATCTCGACCATGTTGGTCGAGTTGTCCATCACGATCATGCCGCCGGAACCCATGATGGAACCAAGCTTGCCGAGCGACTCATAATCCACCGGCGTGTCGAGCGCGTCGGCCGGGATGCAGCCGCCGGATGGCCCGCCGGTCTGCACGGCCTTTATCTGGCCGCCGTCGGGAGCGCCGCCACCCATCTCCTCGACAATTTTGCGCAGCGGGGTGCCCATCGGGACTTCGATAAGCCCGGTGTTCTTGATCTTGCCGGCGAGGGCAAAAACTTTCGTGCCCTTGCTCTTCTCCGTGCCGATGCCCGCGAACCACTCCGCGCCGTTGCGGACGATGGCGGGGACGTTTGCGAAAGTCTCGACGTTGTTGATGAGCGTCGGGCAGCCCCAGAGGCCGCTTTCCGCCGGGAACGGCGGACGCGGGCGCGGCGTGCCGCGGCGGCCCTCGACGGACATCATGAGGGCGGTCTCTTCGCCGCAGACGAACGCGCCAGCACCGATGCGGATATCGAGGTTGAAATTGAACGGCGACTCGAAGACACCGCTGCCGAGCAGGCCGAGTTGCTTGGCCTGGCGAATGGCGTTTTGCAGCCGTTTGATCGCGAGCGGATACTCGGCGCGGACATAAATGAAACCCTGATCGGCGCCGACTGCGTAAGCCGCGATGGCCATGCCTTCCAGGATCGCATGGGGATCGCTTTCGAGCACCGAGCGGTCCATGAACGCGCCGGGGTCGCCTTCGTCGGCATTGCAGATGACGAATTTCCGCGTGCCAGACGACTTGGCCACGGTGCCCCACTTGAGGCCGGTGGGGAAACCCGCGCCGCCGCGTCCGCGCAAGCCGCTGGTGACCATCTGCTCGACCACCTCATTGGGGGTCATCTCGGTCAGCACGCTGTGCAAGCCTTCGTAGCCGTCCGCCGCGATGTAAGACTCGATGCGCTCGGGATCCACCACGCCGCTGTTGGCTAGCACGATGGAGTATTGCTGCTTGAAGAATGGCGAATTGGGATCGCCCTTCGCCGCGGTGGCCTTGCCGCCCTTGAGCGCGGCGATGAGAGAAGCCGCCTGGTCTGGCTCCACGTTTTCGTACAGGACGCCGTCATGGTCCGACTGCACCAGCGGTCCCTGACAACAGAGCCGCATACAGCCGACGCCGCGGACCTCGACCTCTTCGGCGAGGCCGGCTTCCTGGACAGCGTGTTCAAGCTGCTCTTTCACCGCCTCAGACGCGGAGGACACGCAGCCTGCCGCCATGCAGCAGCGCAGGACATATTTCTTCCGGCTGGCGAGTTCCTTCTGCTTGATCTCGTGGAGTTCGTTAAGATCCATGCGACCCCCATTGCTTGAGTTGTTGGACGGCGGATTCCGGTGTCTGGCGCGGCGTGACGGTGCCGTCATAAACCACCGCCGGCGCGATGCCGCAGGCGCCGATGCAGCGCGCGGTAAGGAGAGAAATCTTGTTGTCGGCGGTCGTCTCGCCGGGCTTTATGCCCACTTCCTTTTCGACGGCGGCGATGACCTTGTCGGAACCGCGCACATAACAGGCCGTGCCCATGCAGATGACGCAGGTGTGCTCGCCTTGCGGCTTGAGCGTGAAGAAATGATAGAACGTGGCGACGCCATAAACGCGGCTGGGGGGGAGCTTGAGGTTATGCGCCACATAGACCAGCAGGCCGTCGTCGAGAAAGCCGAACAACTCCTGCGCCTTGTGGAGAATCTCAATGAGCGCGTCGCCCTTGAACTGGTGACGCTTCATGAAGGTGTCGAGGATCTTGAAGCGTTTGTCGCCGCTGAGATGCTCGGCGGCCTGCTTCTGGCGTTTGCGTTCGATCCGCTGCCTGGCTTCGGTGACTAGCATAGGATGTGAGGTTTCGGGACTGGGACGACCGCGCCTCGTCGGACCGCCAGCGCGACCGGCCCTCGTTGATTGCGCCAAGAGGCTATGCGATGGGTTTGAGTCTGGCTCCCCGTTTATTGGCAATTGCTTTGCAGTAATTGCTCTCGCCGGAAGGTGACTTAAAGAATGCGGCGTAATCCATGCGGGAAGCGGGGCTTGTGAGGCTGCCCATGAACCAGGCTCCAAGCCAAAGGTTGAAGGGCGCAAGAGGATCTGCCGCGCCGCCCGGAGAACCTCCCACTTGCACCGTGCAACGGTTCGGCACGCCACCCGGTCGTGCCTGGCCGTGTGCTCCAAGCTACGGCTTTCTTAAGCGGAAGAGCGCGCCCTCACCTGGAGCCGGCACGCTGAGTTGCCAGCAATCATTGGTCCGCACTGCCAAGCCGCTCACCGCGGTCCACGGGCTGCCAGTGGGCAGGGCGCGCCGGTCGAGGACGTAGCCGGTGGCCGGGGCGGGCCAACTCACCATCAGCGAACCTTCGCCGCGGTCAGTGAGGTGCAGTGCGGGCTGCCCCTCGGCGACGACCAAATGATCCAACGTGACATAGGCATTGGTGACCAGACTCACGAGCGTGAGGTTCGTGAGCAGCGGCCCACGGGAGATGACGCCAGTGAACGGCACGGGGCCGCCACTGGAAATGACTGGGATAGTTGGCCCGCCCGGCACCCGCACTTCCAGCGCCCCGGCGACCGGCCTGCCTTCAACATCCGTGAGATACACGAGGCCACCCGCGGCGCGCACGTTGTTGCTGGTGAAGCGGACGACGATTCTCACCGACGGAGTCTCGGTGGAAAGGGCGTTGGTCAAGGCGTAAAGGCTGAGCAATGGTTCGCTCACGATGGAGCAAGCCAAACCGCTGTGGGTCCAGATAACTGGGTGGAGGACGTTTCCCGGCTCCAAGGCGTTGAGCTCGTTGGTGCGGGTCAGCGAACCACCCAACGCGGCGGTGAAGGTGACTTCGTTGTCAAACAGGGTGTAGCTGTCGGCGTGCGCGGCGGCACAAACCAGCGCCAGGCTGGCGAAGGCGGAGAAGCAACGGGTTCGCATAGGAGTCAAGGGGGAGAGTTCAGGACCGGCGGAGGGGAGTCGTTTCGGCGGCGGAGATTGAGCACCAAGCAGAGCCAATACACCGGGGCAAAGAGCAAGTATTCCATTGCACCCAAGATTACAAAGCCAGCCAGCGTCAGCCAACTGCGGCGGAAACTTCCGCTGGTGCCGGTGCGGAGCAGTTCGCCGACCGAAAACACGTACAGGTAAGGGCTGTAGTTGTTGAAGTCCCCGACGGGCGCGCAGCAGTGGGGGCAGAAAGCGGCTGGGTGAGGATGCGGTTCCAGGCAGCGGAGGCAGAGCGGTTCGGCGGCGACGGGATCACCCAACTCAACGGCCTCGTTGTCCCACGGGTCCGGTTCCGCCGGCGTCTCGAGCCACCACACCAGGCATCGCCAGGCACCAATCACGGCGACGACCAGCAGCACGAGCCACGCAAGCGAGGTTTCCGGGGAGGGATTGGCCAAGGAATCATTCATACGCGCACCATTTCCGAAGTGATTCAAGCCCCTTCCGCCGCCGCTGGCGAGCAATTTTACCACACAGTTTGACCAACCTGCCGCCTGTGGTATCCTCCCCGCGAACCGTTTTATGAGTGCCAGGAAACCAACACGTACTGCCGAGTGGCCGGAAGGACCGGCGGCCCCGGCGCAACCGCAACCTCAACCCCAGCCCCCAGCCAAACCGCTGGTGCTCGAACCCGGTGCTGTCAGCATCAGCAAGAACGGCATCGAGTTCCGCACCCAGCAGCCCATCCCCACCTGGACGGAACTGACAGTGTCGCTCGTGCCGCCCCACAGCACCGAGCGCATCACTTGCACCGGGGTGGTGGTCGGCTGCACGGGTAATCGCCACTTGGGCTACGTCATTTCACTGCTCTTCAGTGGCCTGACACCTCATGCGGCCCGGCAACTCGGCCATCTGGCCCGCGATTCTGCCCGGCTCTGAGCCGTATCCATGCAGTTGCGGAGCGCGGCTGGCTCAGCCGCAGCCGCGGGAAACAAGCGCCAGGTCCGCTTCTCCGCTAGGTGACGGCGATCCCCGACAGTGAGCGCGAACGCGCCAGCAGGCGCGGTTGCGGAACTCTGCGCCACCGGTTTGCTAGCGCGGTTGCGGCTGAGACAGCCGCGCTCCGCCGGCATCGTTAGGGCTGAGCCTCGGACTCGTCGCAGGACCGCTTGGCAAATCCACTACTCCGCAGTTTCGGGCACCGCCAGCGGCCGGAAGAGTGCCTCCGGCAGCCGCACGGTGAGGCTGCGAAACTGACGCTGCGCCGCGGGCAGTTTGGGGCAAGGCTTGCCATCGAGATCTTCACCGCTGTCGTCGCTCAGCAATTCCACCGAGTCAGCCATGCCGGGGTACGCGACCATGGCCTCGACGTCGAAGCCCTTGAGCTTGGTCGGCTTGAGCCGCCGAGGGCCGGCGGTGCCGCCCGCCCAGTACCAGAGTTGATGGTCGCCGCCCCCGAACGCCGCGCCGGCAGCGATGAGATAGCCCGCGCGCCAGGGAATCATTTCGCGGATGCCCAAGCCGCCGAGGTCGAGCTTGAGCGACGGGCCGAAGTCCGGTGCCGCGCCCGTGACGAACGGATGCGGGTTGCGCAACGGCACCAGCAACGCCTTGCCGTCGCGGATGGGATTGCGAAAACCGATCAGCAGGTGGCCTTCCGGCGTGGCGCACAGACCTTCGATGTTCAGGGCGTCCTTGGTCTTGGGCGACCGCATTGCCGCCTCCGCCAGCCGCAGGTCGGCCAGCCCGGGCGCGGTCGTGAGAAAGCTGCCCAGGTCGTCGCGGGACGCGCCCACGAGTTCGATTTGCCAGGCGTCCCCTGTGCGCGGGAAGCGGGTGGCGAAAAACCGGTCGCGCCCGGCCCGCTCCTTGCCGCTACGACTGAGGCTGTGCGAGGAAATCCAAAAAACCATGTCCCCCAACCGTGCCGCGCCTTCGAGGTCGGACTCTGGGTGCTTGGGATCGGCGCGGATGAGGGCCGAAAGGTCGAGGCTCTGCTGGGGTTGGGCCGCCGCGCCGCGCCGGTAAATTCGCAGCCGGTTATTCTCGTCGCTCGCCGCCACGAAATGGTCCGCGTCCAGTGCCACCGCCGCCGAAGCGTCGCAGGCGCCGCGATAAACAAGGTCCGCCGTCACCGCGCCGCGGGTGGCGGGCGCCAGGCAGGCGGCCAGGGCCAGGCCGGTCACACCGAGCCGGATTTCACGCCGGCCGGTCAGCCGGGGAGCGAAGGGGATGAACATGCGCAGACAGTAGCGCCAGCGGCGCGCGCCGGACAATCACCATCGCGCAACTGAACCCGTTGCTCCGAAGTTGGGGAGCACGCCCGCCCTCGGGCGTGGCGGGACGCGCCCTCGCGGCCAGCCTCCGGCACGCGAGCGGGGCAGAGGATTCGGGAAGATCCCAGGCGTCCGGAGTTTTCCGCGAGGGCGCGGAAAACAGCGCCCGGGGCGGGCGCGCTCCCCATTCCGCTTCGGAGTTCGGGCTGAACAAACGCCGACCCGGGGGATTGCCAACGAGGCCGCGAGGATCGGGTGTCGGCGGCGGACGCTTGCTCTTGATCGTGATCTTACTCGTAATCTGCTTCGGTGCGCTGAGATTAAGATTAAGATTAAGATTAAGATTAGGAGCAAGAGCAAGAGCCAGCGTTCGCACCCCGCCTCACTTCACGTACGGCGTATTGTTATGCTCCTTGCCGTGGCACTTCAGCGTGCAGTTCCCACTGAAGGTGCCGGTGTCGCGGAACTCAATAAGGCCGCCCTGCGAGAAGACGTAGTTGAGGTTGAAGTTGATGAGGTGGGACTTGCCGGCGACACCGTGGGGATCGTGGCAGGTGGTGCAGGCGACCTGCTTGTCCTTCACGTGCTTGACGTGGAGTTTCGAGACCGGGCCGTAGCTGCCGCTGTATTCGGTGATGAACCGGTTCCGGTCGTGGCATTTATAGCAGAGAGCGTATTGAAAGGCGGCTTCCGGGCCGTAATCCGAGGTGGTCAGGTTGCGCTCAAGGAGAGGCTCGAAAATCGAGCCGTGCGGTCCGTTGGGGCCGCCGCCGCCGGTGTTGGGGCCCTGGTTGTTGTTATGACAATCCGTGCAAACCATGAGGCTGCCGGTGTTCCAGGGCGCGAGCAGGCTGGGGACATTTGGGTTGCGGCCGGCGGCGATGATTGGGTGATAGGAGGCACTGGAAGGCGAGAACTCCAGGCGCGTGTTGGTTTCCGGGGACTGGCGGTTCACCCGCGCGCGGCCGCGATTGAGGGAGTCGGCATGGCAGCGGAAACACAGTTCGTACTCGCGGCTCACCGACGCCAGGCGCATCCCGTTGGCATTCACGCCGGCCACGCCGGCCAGCGCGCCGCTGACGTTGGGGCGGAGGCCGCGGGAGGAATTGGCGGCATGGGGATTGTGGCAGTCGGCGCAGGCGACGTGGCGGGTGCCAGGATTCACCGGATCCTCGGCGGGATCGTGCAAGTTCGTCGTGCGGTTGATCGGATGGCCGCTGGGCTTGTTGAACTCCGCGGCGACATTCTTGCTGGCGACGGTGCCGCTGTGGCAGGTAAGGCAGTTCTGCTCGTCGTTGGCATAGTTCATCAGGCGCTGTGCGGTGCCGGCCGCGTGCGGCGAATGGCAGTTCTCGCAGCCGTTGGCGGCGACGGTCTTGCCCTCCGAATGCGGCCAGGGGTTCAGGCCGGTGCCCTTCCAGGACTTGGCGGAAGTCGCGTGGGCCGAGCCTTCCCAGTACGACAAATTGTGGCATTGCACACACAAGGACGACCCGGTGTTGTCCATGACGAGGAACTTGCCATAGCGGTCGTTGTGCGGGTCGTGGCACGAGGTGCATTGCACCTGCTGGTTGTGATCCAACCGAACGCGCGACTTCAGCGTCTGCGGATCCTGCAACTGTCCGTTCTGCGTCACCAACGCCGAATTGTAGGTGAAGGAGACCGGGTGGTCGTCCGAGAGATCGGTGCCGAGATTCGAGGGGCCGGACGGCAACGTGGTGACGCCTTTGCGGAACGGAATGACCTTGGTCTGGCTGTGCACCATGCCGAGGGCGACCGTGCCGTCGTGACAGGACAGGCAGAGCTTCGAGGCGCCATTGGGCTGGCCCACGGCGGCGCGCAGCGTGGTGCTGGTGTAAGGCAGATAATTGGCGCGCGACTCGGCGTGATTCCAAAGCGGGGTGTCCGGCTGGGCATTGTGCGGCGTGTGACAGAAGATGCAAATCTCGGTCTCGGCCGTGGCTTTGAGCGTGCCCGGACCGCTGGCGGAGAGGTTGTGCTTGGAATTGAGGATGGAGTCCGCGCGACCGGGGAGAAGCGAGAGCAGAAGGGCGGCGGCAAATGACAAATGACGAATGACGATTGACGAACGAAATCCGAAGCCCGAAGTCCGAAGTCCGCGGGCAGCCATCCGCATTTCGCGTTCCGCATTCCGCATTTTGTGGGGCGCAGTCGGGTTTTTCACGGCGGAGGGAGTAGTTGGAACAGTTGCAGGCGATGGTTGAAAGCGTCGGCGACCACGATTTCGTTGCGCGGGCTGAGGGCGATGCCGGCCGGCAGCCAGAACTGGCCCGGGCCCTGGCCGCTGCCGCCAAAGGCCAGCAGGAGCCGGCCCTCGGGATCGAAGATTTGCACGTTGTCGAACAGGGCGTCCACGACGTACGCGCGCCCGTCGGTGTCCACCGCCACGCCTTTGGGCCGGCTGAACTGGCCGGGACCATCGCCGGAGCGTCCGATCTGGGCGACAAATTGGCCGGAAGTTCCTACCACTTGGACGCGGCTGTTCATCGAGTCGGTGACGTAGAGACGTCCGTGGTGCGTGGCCAGGTGCGTGGGATAATTGAACTCGCCCGGCCCCGTGCCACGCTGGCCGAAGCCGCCGTCGGGCGTGCCGTCGAAGCGGAAAACCCGGATGCCGTGCTGCTGGGAATCCGCGACGAACAGCCGGTTGCTCACGAGCGTGAGTGCGACGGGCCGTTCCAGCCCATTGGTGATGACGTGCTGCAGCTTGCCGTCGGTGTTAAACACGATCACCGCGCCCAGCACGGAATCCGCGACGAAGATAAGGCTCCCCTGCTTGGCGACGCCGACGGGCGAAGCGAAGCGCAGCTTGCCGATGCTCGTCCAGCGCCGCCATTTCTTCTCCTTGCGGTCCAGGAAGCCCACGGCATTGGCGCCGGTGTCGGTGACGACGAGATTTGAATCCGCGTCGAACGCGACGGCGAAGGGCTTGCGCAAGGCTGCGTTGCCGGGATCCTCGCCGGCAAACCAGTGGGCGATCTTTTTGAGGGGCGCGGTGCGCACGCCGGCGTCGCGCGGCGTGGCGATGGTCTGCACGAAGGCGATGCGCGCCGGCGCGGGCGGCGCGGGCCAGACGAGGCGGGCTTGGTTGGTGGCCGGGATCGCCCCCCACCCGGCCAGCGCCAGCGCCAGGCCCAGCCCGCTGCCCAACCGGGTGGCAAGGCGGCGGCGGAGACTCCGGATGGCCAGGGCGCAAGGCATCAGAA
>Ga0335394_10010538_pt1 | contig 10415 bp, 10 predicted proteins | sample MAT03_FD_205741 | JGI IMG/M metagenome (GOLD analysis project Ga0335394, IMG submission 205741) | Freshwater microbial communities from Lake Fryxell liftoff mats and glacier meltwater in Antarctica - MAT-03 (spades assembly) (version 2) ...
AGATCGCGCAGCACCTCGTCGACGGTCCCCTCATCGTTCTCTTCTTCTGCGAGGTCGAGGAGGCCTGCTGAGTCCTCGAGAGCGCGATCAATCTTCTCAATGCGCGCGACGACAGCCTCAAGGTCAGATTGCTCCTTGCCCAGAGTCTGGGCCCGGGAGGAATCATTCCAGACGGCAGGATCCTGCAGCGCCTCGCGAACCTCGCTCAGCCGGCGGAGCTTCGCGTCGAAGTCAAAGATACCCCCTGAGAGCGCCACTGCGCTCACGAAGGTCGCGGATAGAAAGCTTGATCTGGGCAGTTTCCATGGCTTGGCGTCATGCAGGAAAACCGCGATGCTAGACGCAATCCAGATGCTCAACAACCAGCTGGGCCGTCCGTCGGTCCCGATACTGATTGATATCCAGGCGATAGACCAGCCGCACAGGGCTGTTTCGGCCGGCAGCAAGCGGGGGCCAGCGAAACGCCATTGCTTCGATCAGTGGCCCGCCATCCCGGTGCCGCACCTGAAGCTTCAGGTGCGTCTCTCCGACCACCCGCTGTTCGGCCAGCATGAAGACGTTGTCGAACAACGGCTCCGGAAAAGCCTGCCCCCAGGGACCGGCAGCGGCAAGCAGTTCTGCAAACTCCAGATGGAGCTGGTCGGGCAGGAGACCGCCATCGGTCCAGACGATACCGGGAGCACCCAGCGGCTCACGCACCCGCTCGAGCTCGGCCGCCAGGGCGCACTTGAAGTCGGCCAACGCCGACTCAGGCAGGGTCAAACCAGCTGCCATGGCATGCCCGCCGTAGCGCACCGCCAGGGCCGGGAGATTCGCCACCGCATTCGCGATCAGGTCCCTTACGTTGATTCCCTCCACTGATCGCGCTGAGCCGCGCAGCATCCCGGGCTCCGTAGCACGGGCAAACGCTATAGCCGGCTCACCGGTGATTTCCCGAATGCGGCTCGCCACCAGGCCGACGATCCCCGGATGCCAGTGCTCATTAAAGAGACAGCAGGCGCCACCGGAAATCATCGCTGCCTCAGGCAAGTCCGCCAGGATCACCTGCGCCTCCCCCTGCATCCGGTCCTGCAGGATCCGCCGCTCCTTGTTGAGCCCGTCGAGCTGGGCAGCATGACCTCGAGCAGTCCCTTCATCGGCTGCCAGCAGGCACTCGATGCCGAGCGTCATGTCGGTCAGGCGGCCAGCGGCGTTAAGCCGCGGGGCAATGGCAAAGCCGAGGTCGCTGCTGCGGGCACTCGCGGGAGACTTTCCCGCCACACGAAACAGAGCCTCGATGCCGGGGCGCGTCCGCCCTGTCCGCAGGCGCCGCAGGCCCTCGGCAACGAGGATGCGATTATTGAAGTCCAGCGCCACCAGGTCCGCCACGGTGCCCAGCGCCACGAGGTCCAGACAGCCAGTGACCGTCTCCCTGGCGACCGCTGCCGAAACCAGGCCGAGCTCGGCCAGTCGCCTGCCCGTCTCCGCCATCAGATAAAAGGCCACGCCAACGCCGCACAACGCGTGGCTGCCAAAACGCGAACCCGCCAGGTTCGGGTTCACAATCAGCGCCGTAGCGGGGAGTTCGGGCCCTGCGAGGTGGTGATCAGTGATGATGACCTCCATGCCCAACTCACGGGCGCGGCGGACCCCTTCGAAACTTGTGATGCCGTTGTCGACGGTCAGCAAGAGGTCCGGCTGGCGAGCCCTCGCCAGCTCCGCAATGCCTGGCGAGAGGCCATAGCCCAGGGAAAAGCGGTCAGGAACCAGGAAGCCGGGATCCCTGAACCCGAAGGCCCGCAGGCAGGTCAGTGTCAGCGCCGTTGCGGTCGCCCCGTCCGCATCAAAGTCGCCGATGATCAGGACGCCTTCGCCTCGGGTCCTTGCGGTGACAAGCCGCTCGGCTGCGGGACCCACACCAGGGAGTTCGCCGACGGGCAGGAGGAGCCCAAGAGCGGGATGGAGCTCCGCAGGGCTGACGTGCCGTGCGGCGAGTACCCGCCGCAGCACCGGGTGCATTTCCTGCGGCAAGGCACTCACAAGACCAGCCGGCGCTGCCCGCGACCGGAAGTCGCTGGGCGCGGCAGACGCAGCGTTCCGCGCGCTCATGCTATCGTCTGAAGACAGTGGAGATGCGCCATGAAACTGCATGCCGAGAAGAACTCAGGAAATTATATACAGTCCGTCACCCAGGAAGCCGTGCTGATCGGTGGCACGCGCTACGCGGGGCCGGTAATCGTCAATGCCGACAGGATCATCACCGGGTGGATGCCGAGACCGATTGCTGAACTGCAAATGGATGACTTCCAGGCCGCTCTGGACCTCAACCCGGAAGTCATACTGTTCGGCACCGGCTTGACCCACCGCTTCGCCGGCAATCACCTGATGACAGCGATCATGTCCCGCGGTGTGGGCTTCGAGGTTATGGCCACTGCGGCTGCCTGTCGGACCTACAACGTGCTGATGGCCGAAGATCGGCGCGTCGTTGCGGCCCTGCTTCTAGGAGAGTAGGAGCGCCTTGAGGAGCGCCTTGGGGCGCGCTCAGTATCGATCGCGCCTCAAGGCGCTCCTACGGGCTCTAGCCCGTGCCCTCGACAAGGGGGACGAAGGACACCTGGGACAACTGCTCCCGCACCAGGCCACCTGGGGTCCGGGTGATGCGCACCAAGTCCTGATCCCCCGCCGGACCCACCGGGATAATCAGTCTGCCACCCTCGCTAAGTTGCTCCAGCAAGGCTGGCGGGACTTCACCGGGTGCCGCTGCGACGATGATGCCGTCAAAGGGCGCCTGGCCCGGCCAGCCCTTGAAACCATCCCCGTGGCGGTAGCGGATATTGTCGAAGCCGAGTTGATTCAGACGGGCCCGGGCCGCCTGCTGCAGGCTGCCAATTCGGTCGATCGTAAAAATCTGCCGCACGAAAGGCGACAGCACCGCTGTCTGGTAGCCGCAGCCGGTGCCCACTTCGAGGACCTTTTTCAGTGGGATGTCCAGACCGGTCACCAGAGCCTGCGTCATGAGGGCAACCACCCAGGGCTGGGAGATGGTCTGACCCAAGCCAATCGGCAAGGCGCTGTCCTCATAGGCCCGGCTGGCGAGTGCTTCATCCACAAACAGGTGCCTGGGCACACTCCGAATCCGCTCCAGGACGGCCGGGTTGGTGATGCCTGTCTCACCCAGCCTGAGCACGAGGCGCTCGCGAGTCCGGGCGGACGTCATGCCGATGCCGCGGATAGCCCGCTTTTCACCGCTCACTTCGGCAACCAGCCCGCAATCAGGTCAAGGCGGGCCCGATCGGTCAAATCCAGTTTAAGGGGCGTCACGGACACAAAACCATGCTCGATGGCGTGGAAGTCGGTTCCCGGACCCGCGTCCTGCCCCTTGCCGGCGGCACCGACCCAGTAGATGCGGCGACCCTTCGGATCGCGGGCCTCAACCACCGGTTCCGAGCGATGGCGATAGCCAAGACGGGTCGCCTGGAAACCACGAATCTCGCCAAAGGGTATATCCGGGACGTTCACGTTCAGAATCGTATCCGCCGGCAGGGCAGTCGCCAGCAGTTGCTGAAACAGGGTCCGGATCGCCTGCCCCGCCGTATCGAAATACCGATGCTCGCCGGTCAGCGAAACCGCGATGGCCGGCAGGCCCAGAAAACGGCCTTCCACTGCGGCCGCCACCGTGCCTGAATAGAGCACGTCATCGCCCAGGTTAGCGCCGTGATTGATGCCCGCTATCACCATGTCCGGCTCATGCTCCAGCAGGCCAGTGATGGCCAGGTGGACGCAGTCGGTGGGCGTCCCGTTGACGTAGTGGATGCCCTCCCGGGACTTGCCCACGCGCAGGGGTGCGTCGAGGGTCAGGGAGTGACTGGCCCCGCTCTGATTTCTATCGGGTGCGACCACAGTGATATCGGCCAGATCAGACAGGGACAGGGCAAGTGTCGCGAGGCCATCGGCCTGATAGCCATCGTCATTGGAGAGCAGGAGACGCATTCTTGAGCAGCCGGAATGGTGAAGCCCTAGAATCCTAAAGCATAGCGACCAGACGCGCGAGCAAACCTGAGGAGCGCCGGTGACACGCAAGGGCGGAAAGACTCCGGGAACGGATGACGCCACTGATTTCGGGTCCCTTGTCGGTCCGGTCAAGCCTGTCAGGGCCAAAAGCCGCGTTCCCCTGCGCCAGCCCCCGCCCCCGCCCAAGGCCCGCTTTGCCCGGGCGGACGATCAGGCTGTACTCCAGGAATCCCTGAGTATCGGGCCCAGTGAGGTTGGCCTGGAGAACGGCGACGAACTGAACTTCCGGCGGCCCCATGTTCCCCTCAAGGTGCTGAAGGACCTGCGCCGGGGCAAGTACTCCATCCAGAACGAAATCGACCTGCATGGGCTTACGGCCAACGAGGCCCGAGTCATGCTCCGGGAGTTCATGGCTGACGTTCTACTCGAGGGGCAGCGCTGCGTCCGCATCGTGCACGGCAAGGGGTTGCGTTCAGGTCCTAGAGGCCCTGTGCTCAAGGTGAAACTGAATAAATGGCTCCCCCAGTGGGAGCAGGTTCTTGCGTTTACAACGGCACCGGCGCGGGATGGCGGCACCGGAGCGCTGTACGTCCTGCTGGCGCGGTAAGCCGGGGCTGCCCGCAGCCCTCCGGGTTAATCCTCCGGCGCGGTCTCTGCCCGCCGTTCACTCTGCCAGAACCGGTACATAAACGCGCCGTAAAAGGTGGTTGTCGAGTCGTCGGTAAAGAGCGGGCTTTCTTCGTTCCGTGCCCCCTGGTAAAAACCCTGCCGGATCCCACCCCAGAGTTCGAGGCGCCGGGCGACAGGAATGCGCAGCGACACTGCGATTTCAGTGCCCAGATAGCCGCCGCCCGCTGCGAACGCCGGGCGTTCCGCGGTGGCGAAGGCCGGCGTTACCTCGTAGTAGTAAACCATGTAGCCATCCGTCGCAAAAGTTGGCGTGATACGCAGCTTGGCCTCCCGGCCGGAGTCGCCAAACTTCCGCGTGAACTTGAGTTCTGGTGAGTAGACCAGGCCCTCATACGCGGGATCGAGACCGTCCCAGGAGAATGCTCCACGCACCTGAAAGGCAAGGAATGCGTCGGCTGCAAGCCAGCCGCGGTCCACAAACTGAAGTTCCAGCTCGGGACCCAGTTCCAGCAGGAGGTCAAGGTCAGGCATGCCGGTGCGTGCCGAGATATCGTCACTCTCGGATCCAAAGACCAGGTCGAAGTCGATGTCCAGCTTGATCTTGTCGGTGCGAAAGATCCGGCCGCGGATCGGAGAATCCGTGTCATCGCCAATCCGGAGAAAGGTGCCGCGATAAACCGGGAACGGCAGCGGCACAAAGTTCCCCTGGGAGTCTTCGGCCGCCGGGTAAGACGGCCCGTAACGGCCAAACGCCGCGATATTCAGCTCCCAAAGGGCATCCGTCGCGGGATCCTCACTGGCGGCCGCGGGAACCACGAGACCCACCCACAGCAGCATGCCCAGCGCGACGGCGGCCGGGCGACCCGGCCGCCGGAATCCGGCACACACCAGGCCACCCTCAACAGCACCGATCTGCACTGGCAATAGCGTTATTGTCTCAGGTTCAGTCACCAGATAATTCCCACCCGCCGGGAGCGGCAACCCGCCATGGGGGCGGATGATAGCGCGCTGGGCGGCCTCAGCGCTTTGACAACCGCGCCACCAGTTTCCGCATTTCGGTCTGGGTTTCGGCGCTGAACCACCAACCCGTGGCTACCGCAGCATCCCCGGAATTGCTCAGCGCGTCGCTCAAGCGCGCCTTGCCGGCAAGTCGGGTGGTGTTCATGGCCACCGGCGGCAGGGCCAGCAATTCATTGGCGCGGACCAGGGCAGTGGCCAACAACTGTTCAGGCTCCACGAGTTCATCCAGCAGCCCGACGCCCAGCGCTTCGTCCATCGAGAGCATCTGGCCGCGCGTCGCCATGCGCCGCGCCACCCGCGGGCCCACCACCTCCTCGAGAGCGAGGAGGATCGTGCCCGGCACGGGTAATCCCACCTGCACCTCGTTGAGGCCGATCCGGAACTTGCCCGTTACCCCGATCCGGTAGTCGCATTGCAGGGCCAGCACAGCGCCACCAGCCGGCGCGTGGCCCGAGACGGCGGCGATGACGGGTATGGGGCTGGCGGCCAGCTGGCGGGTCAGGGCAAAGAACAGTCCCCAGAAGGCTTCCACCTGCCGCCGGTCCAGGGTCAGGAGATCAGGGACGTCAAGTCCCCCACTGAACATTCCCGGACGCCCGGTCAGGACGACGGCTCGCGCGCCGTCCATGCGCACCGTCTCCAGGGCCGCCAGAAGTTTCTCGACCAGTTCCCGATTCAGGGCATTCGCAGGCGGACGATCCATCCGGATCTCCGCGACGGCGTCGTGGAACTGGATGTGGAGCACGGCCTGGCTATTTCGGACTCAGCCCGTCGGCCGGGCGGCGCCGAACAGGTAAAAGGTCTCGTCCGGACCGATCAGTCCGAGGTCAGCACGGGCCCTCTCCTCGACGGCGCTGTCTCCCTTGCGGAGCTCGATGACCTCGGCTTCCAGGCGCTGATTGCGCTGATTGAGCCGGACATTCTCGGCGGTCTGCCCCGTGATCAAGCCGGCAAGACGCGCCACCTCTCCGTAGCCGTCATCCGAGACCCATAGCCGGATCTGCAGCAACAGCAACAGGATTGACACCAAGCCAATTCCCGCCCGCATCATGAGAATCTCACCCCGCATGTCGCCCCTCCCCCCGGGTGCCCTGCACCGCTAGGCCGAAAGTTTCACCGGAAAAGCCGTAGCGCCAGCGTACTGTGCCTCGGATCCCAGCTGCTCTTCAATCCTCAACAATCGATTGTACTTCGCTATCCGGTCAGACCGGCAAAGAGAACCGGTCTTGATCTGGGTCGCCCGAGTACCGACGGCGATATCAGCAATCGTCGTATCCTCGGTTTCGCCGGAGCGGTGGGAGATCACGGCGGCATAGCCCGCATCCACCGCCATGTCGATCGCGGCCAGGGTCTCGGTCAGGGTACCGATCTGGTTGGGCTTGATGAGAATGGCATTGCCGATCCCCTCAGCTATCCCCTGGCTCAGGATTGACGTGTTGGTGACAAAGAGATCATCGCCCACCAGCTGGACACGGGTGCCTAGAGCCGCCGTGAGCAGCGCCCAGCCGGCCCAGTCGTCCTCCGCCATCCCATCTTCAATGGAGATGATCGGGTACTGACTGACCAGCCCCGCCAGGTAGTCGGTGAAGCGGTCCGGAGAGAACTGCCGCCCTTCCGATTCCAGGTGGTAAACCCCCTCGCGGAACAGTTCAGAGCTGGCCACGTCGAGACCCAGCAGGACATCCCGGCCGAGACTGAAGCCTGCCAGGCCGACTGCCTCTGCAATCGTATCGAGGGCTGCCGCATTCGAGGGCAGATTGGGGGCAAAACCACCCTCGTCCCCCACGGCCGTACTCAGTCCCATGCCTTTCAGCACGGACTTCAGCGCATGGAAAATCTCTGTGCCCCAGCGGAGCGCCTCGCTGAAGGAAGAGGCGCCAACCGGCAGCACCATGAACTCCTGGATATCGACACTGTTGTCCGCATGGGCACCGCCATTGATGATGTTCATCATCGGCACTGGCAGCACAGTGGACGATCCCAGCGTGCGAAAAAGCGGCTCGCCGCGCTCGACAGCTGCCGCGTGGGCCGCCGCCAGAGAGACGGCGAGGATGGCGTTGGCACCGAGGTGCTCCTTACTGGGCATTCCGTCGAGATTGATCATTTTCCGGTCCAGCGTTCTCTGGTCGCGGCCATCACTTCCCAGCAGTTCATTGCGGATCTCGCCGTTGATCATCGTGACGGCCCGACGGACGCCCTTGCCAAGATAGCGGGCCGGATCCCCGTCGCGGAGTTCCATCGCTTCCCGGCTGCCCGTCGATGCCCCGGATGGCACGGCCGCCCGGCCACAGGCGCCGCTCACCAGCCATACATCGGCTTCCACTGTCGGATTGCCGCGGGAATCCAGGATTTCCCGTCCATGGACGTGAACAATCGCGCTCATGAGTTCCTCTTTTCTCCAACTTCCAGCTCAACGAGGGGACGGCGTTTCACCACCTGGTCGAGTTCGACCAGGGTCGTCAGAAGTTTCTCCATCAGGTGGAGAGGCCACGCGTTGGGGCCATCAGACAATGCGTGCTCCGGATCCGGGTGCGTCTCCATGAACACCCCGGCCACCCCGGCGGCTACCGCTGCCCGGGCCAGGACCGGGACAAATTCCCGCTGCCCCCCTGAGGAGTCTCCCTTGCCACCCGGCAACTGCACCGAGTGAGTGGCATCAAACACGACCGGTCTGCCAGTCTCCCTCAGTACGGCTAGCGACCGCATGTCGGTGACCAGATTGTTGTAGCCAAAACTGAAGCCGCGCTCGCAAACCATGATGCCGGGATTACCCGTGCTCTCCGCCTTCATGACGACGTTGGTCATCTCCCAGGGCGAGAGAAACTGACCCTTCTTGATGTTCACGGGCTTGCCCTGGCGAGCGACGTTTATGATGAAGTTGGTCTGCCGGCAGAGAAAGGCAGGGGTCTGCAGCACATCCACCACAGCTGCAACTTCACCGAGCGGGGAGTCCTCGTGGACGTCAGTGAGTACTGGAACTCCTAGTTGACGGCGGACGCTTTCCAGTACCCGCAGCCCCTCCTCCAGGCCCGGGCCGCGATAGCTATTCAGGGAGGAGCGGTTGGCCTTGTCATAGGAGGACTTGAAGACGAAGGGGATACTGAGACGTCGCGTGATCTCCTGCAGCTTACCGGCTGTTTCTACCGCCAGAGTCTCAGACTCAACCACGCAGGGACCGGCAATCAGGAAAAATGGCCGGTCGGCGCCGACCTCGAAACCAGCCAGCTTCATGCGCGCGCCGCCGCGGGCAGCTCCTGAGTACGCAGACGGCGGGCCGCCCGCACAAAGCCACTAAAGAGCGGATGGCCGTCGCGCGGATTGGACTGAAATTCCGGGTGAAACTGGCAGGCGAGAAACCAGGGGTGATTGGGCAGCTCGACGAGCTCTACCAAGCCATCGATCGAGAAGCCCGCTACAACCAGACCCGCGCCGGTGAGCTGATCCAGATAGTTATTGTTGAACTCGAACCGGTGACGATGCCGCTCACGAATAACGTCTGTCCCGTAAAGTTCATGGGCCAGCGTCCCGGCCTGCAGGCGGCATTCCTGGGCGCCAAGACGCATCGTGCCACCGAGACTGGAGGCTGTATCGCGTTTCTGCAGACTGCCATCACGGTCCTGCCACTCAGAAATCAGGGCGATAACGGGGTGCGGACTCTGCGCATCAAATTCGGTGCTGTGGGCACCCTTCAGCCCCACCACATTGCGGGCAAACTCGATGACTGCCACCTGCAGTCCCAGACAGATCCCGAGGTAAGGCACGCCATTCTCGCGGGCGTAACGCGCCGCTGCTATCTTGCCTTCGATGCCCCGCTCCCCGAAGCCGCCCGGCACCAGAATCGCGTCTACACCGATGAGTGCGCCAGTGCCATCCTTTTCAATGTCCTGGGACTCGATGTAGCGAATCCGGACGCGGGTGCGGGTCTTGAGCCCCGCATGAGTGAGCGACTCCGTGAGGGAGATATAGGAGTCCCGGAGGTCCACATACTTGCCAACCATGGCGATAGTGACTTCCGCTTCGGGGTTTTTGCGGGCTGCGACGACGGCTTCCCACTCCGCCAGATCAGCCTGGGGCACGGAGAGCCCGAGGCGGTCCACAACAATGGCATCAAAACCCTGTGTCCGGAACAACATGGGCAGCTTGTACAGGTCGTCCACATCCACCGCGGAAATAACTGCCCGCTCCTGCACGTTGGTGAACAAGGCAATCTTGCGCCGCTGCTCCTCCGGCAGGGGTTGTTCCGAACGGCACACCAGGATGTCGGGCTGAATCCCGATGGACCGCAACTCCTTGACGGAGTGCTGGGTTGGCTTGGTTTTGATCTCGGCGGAAGAAGCGATATAGGGGACCAGCGTCAGGTGCACATAGACGCAGTGCTGCGGGTAGACGTCTGCGCCGAGCTGCCGGATGGCTTCAAGGAATGGCAGCGATTCAATGTCGCCGACGGTGCCGCCAATCTCCACGATGCAGATGTCGGCGTCTCCTGCCCCCAGGCGGATACAGCGCTTTATCTCGTCCGTTACGTGGGGGATGACCTGAACGGTCGCGCCGAGGTAGTCGCCCCGACGCTCCTTAGCAATCACGCTGCCGTAGATACGGCCAGTCGTGAAATTGCTGTTCCGGCCAGTCGTGGTGCGGACGAAGCGCTCGTAATGCCCGAGGTCGAGATCGGTTTCGGTGCCGTCGGTAGTGACGTAGACCTCGCCGTGCTGGAACGGGCTCATGGTGCCCGGATCCACGTTGAGATAGGGGTCCAGCTTGATCATGGACACCGT
>Ga0335394_10010540_pt1 | contig 10414 bp, 9 predicted proteins | sample MAT03_FD_205741 | JGI IMG/M metagenome (GOLD analysis project Ga0335394, IMG submission 205741) | Freshwater microbial communities from Lake Fryxell liftoff mats and glacier meltwater in Antarctica - MAT-03 (spades assembly) (version 2) ...
TTACGATGAAACTAGAAGGACTAAGCGTTCTCGTCTTGGGTATGGCCCGCTCCGGCCTGGCGGCGGTCCAGTTTCTGGTGGCGCGTGGCGCTCTCGTGACGGCGACGGATTCGAGCCCATTGGAGAAGCTGGGCTCAGTCGGCGCGGCCCTTGACCAACTGGGCGTAAAGTTTCTTCCGCAGCATGCCGATTTGCTAACCGGCGTTGACCTAGTCGTTGTGTCTCCGGGCGTACCGATTGGCGCCCCGGACCTCGAAAAAGCGCGCTTAGCCGGAGTAGAAGTAATCGGCGAAGTAGAGCTAGCTGCCCGTTTTATGAAGGGCCCGGTGGCCGCGATCACCGGATCGAACGGAAAAACGACGACTACGGCTTTGTTGGGCCACTTACTGGCAACGGCCGGCGTAGCCGCCCAAGTAGGGGGTAATATTGGGATCCCTCCGACGGAAATGGTGGAGAGTTCTCGCGAAAATCAATGGAATGTCCTCGAGCTCTCAAGCTTTCAGTTGGCTACCACCTCGAATTTACATGCACGCATCGCAGCTATCCTGAATATCTCGGAAAATCACCTTGATTGGCATGGTTCGATGGAGGCCTACATTGAAGCGAAGGGGCGCATTTTACGTGGCCAAACTGCCGCCGACTTAGCGGTGCTGAAGTTAGACGACTCCGCATCGGCTTCCTACGCAGACCAAACCCCGGCGCGAGTGGCTTGGTTTAGTCTCAGCCAGACGATGCCTGGCGGCGCTTGGCTATCAGGCGGCGAATTAATACTGGATGGGGCGGCTTTCATGGCGGCGAAAGATGTGCCGTTGCCTGGCCAGCACAATCTCGAGAACGTCTTGGCGGCGGCCCGGATGGCGCGGGAAGCTGGCGCGAGTCTGGATCGCATTGCTCAGGGCGTCACGAGTTTCGCGGCTGTGGAGCACCGCCTGGAATTCGTCCGCAACCGGCGAGGCGTGCGCTATTATAACGACTCCAAAGCAACCACGCCGGCGGCTACCCTAAAATCCATCGCCGCACTGGACGGTCCTCTCTGGATCATCCTAGGTGGCAAGGATAAGGGTTTGGACTTCACTCCGTTGCGCGAGCCGTTGGCGGGCCGAACTCGAGCGGTGTTGTTAGTCGGCCATGATGCCGGGAAAATTGCCGGGCAGTTAGCCGGATCTGCGCCACTCGAACAAATGGGAACTATCGACGCAGCAGTTACTTTCGCCGCGGCAAGAGCGAAGGCTGGTGACGTCGTACTCCTCGCCCCGGCCTGCACAAGTTGGGACCAGTTTCAGAATTTCGAAGAACGCGGCAGTTTCTTTAAGACCTTGGTTCGAGAATTGGAGGGCGACTAGCATGGCAGTTCGTGTCCGTACCGATTGGCCACTTTTTGGCACTACGTTAGGCCTAGTGTTTTTCGGGTTAGTGATGGTCTATAGCGCATCGAGCGTTAAGTCGATCGCTCAGGAATTGAAGACCCCTTCGGCTTTGGGCTTAGGCACGGATTTGCCGATCGATTGGCAGACGATGTTGCGTTGGAATGCGATGAAACAGCTCGGCGCGGCGGTGCTGGGCTTTCTGGTCATGATGCGGATCAAGAAGATTGACTATCGGCAATGGAATTGCTCGCGCTGGGCGCTGGCGCCCCTCGGCTTGACCATTCCTCTGGTGCTAGCGGCTTACGCGGTGGGCAAGAAACACCGCTGGTTCGATCTGGGCGTCATGTCCCTACAGCCTTCGGAGTTTGCGAAGCCTGCATTGATCTTGTTTCTGGCTTGGTTTGTCTGCCGTAGGTTAAGCGACATCAATAACCGCTATACCTTTGGCCCCGCCGCGTTGGTGATCGGTTTGGCAGCGGGAGCCGTTTTACTGGCTGACCTAGGCACGGCGGCGGTGATGGTGGGTACGGCGGCGGCGCTCTTCTATGTAGCAGGTATGGAACGGCGGTATTTCGTGATGGCGGTGCTGGCGCTGGTCCCTTTGATTGGTTTATCGATTCTTTTGAAGCCGTACCGGTTGCAGCGGGTTCTTGGTTATTTGGATCCCGACTATCAAGTGACGAAACAATTCGACCCGAATGGCCGTCTGAAAGAGTATATCGAGAGCGGTAGTTCGAACCGGGATGCCGTCTATCAGGTGCGCCAATCGAAGATCGCCGTGGGCTCGGGCGGGGTGCTGGGGTTAGGCCTGATGGAGGGCAAGCAGAAGATGCATTACTTGCCGGAGGCCCACTCAGATTTTATTTACGCCGTTGTCGGCGAAGAATTGGGCTTATGGGGTTCCTCAACGGTAATAGCCGGGTTTCTCATCCTGTTATATCGCGGACTGAGCCTATTTTTTTCGGCCCCGGATGATTTCGGGCGCTATTTAGCGTTGGCGATTACGGTTTCGATTGTGCTGCAGGCTTTGGTAAATATTAGCGTCGTGCTGGATATGGCTCCCACCAAGGGAATACCTTTGCCGCTAATCAGTTACGGTGGTAGCTCAATGCTCGGCACGTTGCTGATGTTAGGCATGCTGATGAGTGTAAGTGAGCATTCCGGATGAGTTGGAGTTTTCTGATGGCCGGTGGCGGAACGGGCGGGCATGTAATGCCGGCCTTGGCGGTGGCGCGGGAGTTGCGCCGCCGGGGTCACGAGCCATTTTTCGTCGGTACGCGGGCGGGGATCGAATCCCGGTTGGTGCCGCGGGAGGGTTTTCCGCTCGAATGGATCGAAATTGGCGGACTGAAAGGACAAGGACTTACCCGGCGGATGAGGACTCTATGGCAGTTACGCGCCAGTGTACTTGAATGTCGCCGTATCTTACGGCGTCGCAAGCCGGCGGCCTTATTCTCGATGGGCGGCTATGTCGCCGCGCCCCCGATGTTGGCGGCAGTCGCACGGCGGGTGCCGATGGTGTTAATGGAGCCGAACGCCGTGGCCGGACTTACTTCTCGCTGGCTGGGCCGCTTCGCCGCGCGGGCGCTGATTAGTTTTGAGCAAACGGCGCGGATCTTTCCGGCCGGGCGTAGCGAAGTAACCGGATTGCCGGTGCGCGACGAATTTTTCCGCGTGCCACCGGCGGCCAACGCGGCTTTCACCGTATTAGTGACGGGCGGCAGCCAAGGATCGCGCACGTTGAACCAAGCGGCGCGGGCGGCTTGGCCGAAACTGGTCCGGGACCAAGTCCGGATGACCTTGCAATGTGGCCGCGCGATGGAAGAAGAGCTTGCAGAAGAGTTCGGCCGTAGCGGAATGCAAGGCGAAGTCCGAGCTTTTCTGGAGGATATGCCGGCTGAGTTCGCCAAGGCGGACCTGGTGGTCGCCCGCGGGGGTGCCGGCTGCCTGAGTGAGTTATGCGCGGCCGGCCGCCCTTCGGTGCTGGTGCCGTACCCTTTCGCAGCGGACGACCACCAGCGCAAAAACGCCGAAGCGATGACCCGACAGGGCGCGGCACGCATGGTTTTGGATGCGGAATTGACCGGCGAGCGCTTGCTGGCCGAAATTTCGTGGGCGCGTGGAAATCGTGCCGGTATGGAAGAGATGGCAAACGCGGCGCGCCAATTGGCCAAGCGCGGCGCGGCCGAACGAGCGGCGGATTACCTCGAAGAATTGGCCAACGGAGGAAAGAAATGACGAAGATTGACTGGGCTTTAGTGGACTCGGTACTGCGACCGGCCTTGGAACGGAAGCCCGAAAGGGTCGAACTGCCGGAGCGCCCGCGGGCGAGTACCGTGGGTACCGAATTTGACATGGCACGTGAAAACCGAAACAATTTTGGGTGAGAATGTTTTTTAAGCAGCAACATCTGCATTTCGTGGGCATCGCCGGCATTGGCATGAGCGGCATTGCCGAGGTGCTGCTGAATCTGGGTTACCGGATCAGCGGCAGTGACCTCAAACTGTCGCCGCTGACGGAGCGGCTGTCGGCGATGGGCGCGCGGATCGCCGAGGGCCACGCGGCGGCGAATGTAGGCGAAGCGCAGGCGGTAGTGGTGAGTTCGGCCGTGTCGCCGGACAACCCGGAAGTGATGGAAGCGCGGCGGCGCGGAATTCCTGTAATTCCGCGCGGAGAATTATTGGCGGAGTTAATGCGGTTGAAGTACGGCATCGCAGTGGCGGGCAGCCACGGCAAGACGACCACTACGTCGCTGACGGCGACGGTGCTGAGCCATGCCGGTTTAGACCCCACCGTCGTCGTGGGTGGCCGCGTCGGCATGATGGGCGGCTCGAACGCGCGCGTCGGGCAAAGTGACATCTTGGTGGTGGAAAGCGATGAGAGCGACGGGTCTTTCCTCAAACTGGCACCCATCGTCGCGATTGTCACCAACATCGATCGCGAACACCTCGACCATTACGCTGACCTCGCCGCGATCCGCCGGGCTTTTACTGACTTTATTAACAAAGTGCCTTTTTACGGCGTGGCCATCCTGTGTCTGGATGACGAGAATATCCAGCAGGTGCTGCCGGACGTGAAGCGCCGTGTGCTGACTTACGGCACCAGTTCGCAAGCGGACTTAGTGATTCGCGATGCGCGCTATGGCCACTTAGCCAGCCAGTTCCGCTTGGAGTTGCGCGGTAAGGATCTAGGCGAGTTCGAGGTGCCCTTACCTGGCGTGCACAACGTGCTCAACTCGACCGCTACCGTGGCCGTGGGCCTGGAACTCCAACTGACCACTGAGCAAATTGCGGCGGGCTTGAAGAGCTTCACGGGCGTCGACCGGCGCTTCCAAGTGCGCGGCGAAGCGGCCGGAGTTACGGTAATCGATGACTATGGGCATCATCCTACCGAAGTCCGCGCGACGCTGGACGCGGCGCGCCGGTGCCGCTTTGGCCGCGTGCATGTGCTCTTTCAGCCCCATCGCTATAGCCGCACGCATCATTTGATGGATGAGTTCGCACGGGCCTTTCACCAAGCCGATGATGTGTATGTCACCGATGTCTACGCGGCGAGCGAGCAACCGATTGAAGGCGCGACGGGCGATGCGCTGGCTCGCCGTTTGCGCGACTTTGGCCATCGCGGTGCTTCTTACGTCGGCTCGCTCGAAGCGGGGGTGGAAGCCGTGACCGCGCAAGCGAAAGATGGCGACGTGATTATTACTTTGGGAGCCGGCACCGTGTCCCAGGCCGGAGAAATGATTTTGGGTAGATTGCGGGATCGCGTATGATTATCGACTCGAACGACGACCGGCCGCGGAAGCGCGTGGGCGAGGAGCCCAGTGTGGCCGAGGCGGTGTCGAATGGCGAAGGAGAAACGGTTGAAAAACCGAAGCGCACCCGCGCCAAGAAACAGGAGTCGACGCCCGTGTCCGCCCCGCCGTGGAAGTTACTCGGCTGGAGCCTGGGTGGCGTGGTGGCGCTGCTGTTGTTCTTGTGGATCGGCTCAAGGATCGACGAGTTTCTGGCTACCGAACCGCGTTTCGCGCTGGCTCCTCCCGTCGAAGCCGGTGAGCCGAGCCCGAACTTGCAGATTACTGGCATGAAGCGCGCCGATCGGGACGAGGTGCTGAAGATATTCGCGCCGGACTTAGGCAAGAGTATTTATTTAGTGCCGCTCGCCGAACGCCGGGAGCGGCTAACCAAGATCGATTGGGTGCGCGATGCCTCTGTACTGCGAATTTGGCCCAACCGAATTCAGGTGCACCTTACGGAGCGCGTACCGGTAGCCTCTATTCACCTGCCGCCCACGCCGCGGGATAGCGAATTGGGGCAGGCCTTCCACTTGGCGCTCATTGACAACGAAGGCACTATCCTGACGCCTTACGGAACGTCCCGTCCGCCGGCGCCGGTGGTTACGGGCGTATCGCCGGAGGTGCCGATCGAGGAGCGGAAGGTCCGGGTGCAGCGCGTCGTAAAGCTGATGCGCGAGGCTGGAATTTACCGGGAGCGAATTGCGCTGGTGGATGCGTCCGACCCCAATAACTTGAAGCTGTATCAACTTTTCATGCAGCGCGAAATTGTACTGTTCCTGGGTCACGAGAAGTTCTTCGTCCGGCTCGAAAATTACTTTACCAATATCGATAAGTTGCCCCAGAATTCCAATATTCCGGGATTTGACTTACAGTCGGAGACGCAGATTGTGTCGTTGAGTCCGGTAGCGAAGGCGAAGACCGCGAGCCAAGAGGAGCGGCCAGAATGAACAAACGGAAACCGATTTTGGCGGCCGGTGTCGATGCCGGCAGCAGCAGCACTCGCTGTGTGATTCTCGCCGTCGAGGACGAGCGGGTCCGCTACCTGGGCCATGGTGAGCACCCCTCTCGCGGTTGGACGAAAGGCCGCTTGGCCGACCAACAAAGCGTCGCCGAAAGCGTCCGCTGGGCCGTGCGCAGCGCCGAACAAGCGGCGATGCACGCCGTCGAATCCGCCGTGATCGGCTTGGGCGGCCCGGGCGTGGTGGGCGGTACCGCACGCTGGCCCTACGAATTCGGACGGCCCCGCAAGCTCGACACCGCCGACCTTGAATACGCCATTCGCCGCGCCTCGCGCGTGCAGATGGAAGAGGACCGTCTGCTGTTACAAGTCTTCCCGCAGGACTTTACCGTCGATGGCCGGTCCGGCTTTCGCAATCCTAAGGGGATGACGGCCGAGTTACTTGAAGCCCACGTCCACTTAGTAACTGCCTCCGCGCAGGAACACCAGTGCCTGGTGAATGCCTTACATTCGGCGAGCCTGGGTGTGGAAGAGACGGTGTTTGAGCCGATGGCCGCGGCCTATGCGGCGCTGCGGTGGGAGGAACGCCGGCAAGGCGTGGTGCTGCTCGATATCGGCATGCAGTCCACTGACATCGTGGTTTATCACGGCGATTCGCTGTTGTGCACGACGTCGATCCCCATGGGCGGCGAGCAGTTTACGAACGATGTCGCCTACGGGCTCACAGTGGCGCCCGAAGAAGCGGAGCAACTGAAGCTGCAGATGGGTTGCGCCATGGTTGACTTAACCTCCGCGAAGAGTATCATCGAAATACCGTCCCCCGAAGGTCGGCCGCCGCGCCAGGCGCTGCGCCGGGACCTGAGTTTGATTTTACAAGTGCGCGCAGAAGAGTTATTCGAGAAGCTGCGCGAAGCGATTGACGACTGCGGCATGACGCAGCAGTTGTTACAAGGGGCCTTACTTACCGGCGGCGGATCGCGGCTGCCCGGCTTACTCGAACTCGCCGAACGGATGCTGGGCTGTCCCGTGCGTCCGGCGGTGGTGGATGCGGATGGAATCGCGGATCTTCCGGAAACCCTGGAAGACCCCGCTTGGACGACGGCGACGGGCTTGGCAATGTACTCGGCCCGGATCCGTCTCAGGAAAGAATCAACGAAGCGGGCGCCTGGCTTTCTGGGCCTCGTCTTTCGTTAGAGGGAACCGTTGACCATGGGACAACTCGAGATCTCGAAATTCAATCCGATGCGCTTTGAATTGCAGGACGATGAAGAGCGGCGCGCGGGCACGCGGATCAAGGTGATCGGCGTCGGCGGCGGCGGCTCCAACGCTGTCGCGCGCATGATGACCGAAGGGGTCACCGGCGTCGACTTCCACATCTTGAATACCGACCGGCAGGCGCTGGTCGCCTCGCCCGTGCCCAACAAGCTGCAGATCGGTACCAAGATCACCAATGGCCTGGGCGCCGGGGCTGACCCGGCCACCGGCCGCCAAGCGGCGCTCGAAGATACTGACCGGATCCTCGAAATTCTCGATGGCGCCGACATGGTCTTCGTCACCGCCGGGCTGGGCGGTGGCACCGGCACGGGCGCCGCGCCCGTCGTCGCCGCTTTAGCCAAGGAGATGAACGCGCTCACCGTCGCCGTGGTCACCAAGCCCTTCGAGTTCGAAGGGCCGCGCCGCATGAAGCAGGCCGAGAAAGGCCTCGCCGACCTGGCCGCCGCCGTCGACACCGTCATCTCTATTCCGAATAATCGCTTACTCGAGTTAGTGCCCAAAGGCACCAGCTTCTTCGACGCTTTCCGCATCGCTGACGACGTGCTCCGTCAAGGCGTCCAAGGCATCAGCGACATCATGACCACGCCCGGCCTCATCAATCGCGACTTCTCCGATATCCGCGCCATCATGAGCGGTATGGGTTACGCCATGATGGGCACCGCCTCCGCCGAAGGCAAGGAAGCCGCCATGGAAGCGGCCCGTCAGGCGATCAGTTCGCCGCTGCTGGAAGAAGGCGGCGTGGAAGGCGCGCGCGGCATTCTCATCAACATCACGGGCTCCAGCCAACTGGGCATCCACGATGTCAATGCCGCTTGCTCCCTGATTCGCCAATCGGCCAAGAACGACGACGTGCAGATCAACTTTGGCGTCGTGATGAACGAAGCGTTGGGCGACATCGTCAAGATCACCGTGATCGCCACGGGCTTCAATCGCCCCCATTTACCGGCGATTGAACGCAAGACGTTCTATCCCAGTTTCGTCGATACGCCCATCCTTACTTCCGATCCGCAGATGCGCTTCCAGGCGCAGGCGGAAGAGGAAGAGGTGGTGGAAGAGCAGTTCTTTGCCTCCCAAGCGGAAGTAGAGATCGAAGAGCCGGAGATCATCGAACTGCCGATCCGGAGCGAACCCGCCTGGGCCGCTGCCGCCCGCCAGGTCCCTGAGCGTCAGGTCCCCGAACGCCAGGTCCCCGAACGTCAGGCGCCTTCGCCGATTTCGGCCGAAACCCTGCGCCGGGAATCGGCCCGCCAAGCACCCGGCACCCCGCCACCCTTGCCAGCTTTCGTTCCCCAGCCCGAGCCGCTGATGGCGACCCCCGTCGAGCCGGCCACGCCCACCCCGGCACCGCCGCGCTTTGAGTTCTTCCGCCGCGAACGGCCCGCTTTCATGAGCCGCTTCGAAAGCATCTCCGAAACCGGCCCCGAAGTCGTCGAGACTAGTTCCGTCAACACCACCACGGCCACCGAGCCCGAGTCTGGTAAGCCTGAGCTTGGCAAGCCTGAGTCTGGTAAGCCCGAGCCGCCTAAGGACGAAATCGACATTCCGGCCTTTCTGCGCCGCGAACGCAAGCTCTTCCAGTAGAGCCACGCGTCAAAGAGCAGTGTTACGCTGAGAGGGTATGACGCCCGAGACTACTTCCCGCTTCAATAGCCGTTACTTCGAGGTCACCGATCCCTTCGGGCGCGACTGGGAAGTGGAATTTCGCTGGCAGCAGACGGGCATCTCCATCCGCCACGCCGATACCGTGGACGTGAAGTTTGAGCTGCGTTCCGCCGACGAGGTGCAAGAAAAAGTCATCGCCCTGCCGCATCCGCTGCTGCTCGAATTGTCGAAGTCGAGCGGCGTCCCGCTCACTGACCCTTGGTGCATGCGTCTCGCCTCGGCCCACCTCCGCATCATGATGCGCACTGGGGAGGACATGGACAAGGTCCTGGTCACCCTCTCTTTGGCGGACCTCGAACGCGCCCAAAGCACGGTTGCCAAGGACTTAGCCGGCCTACGCGGCGCCGCGTAGCTCTGCCGCATCATCGTGCCTTCCCAACCATCGCCATCGGCAAGAACAGCGTCCGGGGCCGGCTGAGAATTGGCATGAAGCCGTGATGGCGATAGAAGGCGTTGACCTGCCCAAGTCTCCTAAGAGCAGGTTCCCAGTGCAACAAAAAATCGAGGTAGCCCAATCCGCCGCGCTCCCCGACGCTAAACCCCGCTCCCTCAAGAGGCTTCCGAACCGGGCGCGCCTGAGGGCCAGAGCGCAACGGTCTACGTCGGCCGCCAAGCCCGGCGATTCGCTGAAGGTGTCGAGCATCCATCAGCCCTCGTTGCTCGTCTATCTGCCGCCAAAGGAGAAAGCCACCGGGGCCGTCGCCCTGGTGCTGAAGTAGTGAGGCTAAGCTGGCATTATCGAGCGAGATCGCTTCGCGGGTGAAGTTGCTATTGGCCCAGACGAGTACGCCGGGAGCGTCATTGTTGGTGCCGAGGGGCGTGAAGCCGTTGAACAGTCGCGTGGCGGGGCCATCGTGTGGCGCAGCCATCGTGTGGCGCAGCCATCCGCAAAAAAAGAGGCTAGCCCCACCACTTTTCGCCTTCCGCCAGATGAGCCTTGGCCACATCCGGATTCAGCGTCAGCCCCAAACCCGGGCGCGAGTGGACTGGGATATGGCCGTTTTGAATATAGGGCCCATCGAGGACGAGTAACTGGTCCATCCAGCCGCCTTTGCCGGTGACGGTTTCCGTAACTAAGTAGTCGCGAATGGACGCGGCCCATTGGGCATTCGAGTAAGTATGCACTTGGCTTGCGGTGTTGTGGGTCGACATGGGTATGCCGAATAAGTCGGCCATGTCGGCGATGCGTTTGGTTTCGAGAAAACCGCCGGAGTTGCGCAGGTCGGGGTTGATGATATCGCAGCCTTGATTGAGCAGGAAGTCCTTGAAGCCTTGGCGGCGGGAGAGATTTTCGCCCATGCAGATGGGGACGGTGGAACTGGCGGCGAGGCGCTTCCAGGAATCCGAATAATCGACGGG
>Ga0335394_10010544_pt1 | contig 10412 bp, 10 predicted proteins | sample MAT03_FD_205741 | JGI IMG/M metagenome (GOLD analysis project Ga0335394, IMG submission 205741) | Freshwater microbial communities from Lake Fryxell liftoff mats and glacier meltwater in Antarctica - MAT-03 (spades assembly) (version 2) ...
TATGTAATCCGGTAAATCTAAACGTCCACGAAGCCTAGCCAGTGGATAAGAGTAAATGGGGATACTCAAGGGTTGAAGAACTCTTAAAAAATTTATATACTTTTATATAGATTTACTACCCAGATCATATTTAGATGATTTAGATTTTATTGAGGTTGAAACACCAATACTCAGCACAAAAGTAGGTGGTGCGAATGCTAAACCATTTATTACTCATCACAATGATCTCAAAAAAGAAATGTTTTTACGAATTGCACCAGAACTATATTTGAAACAGTTGGTTATCGGTGGAATGGATCGTGTATATGAAATAGGAAAACAGTTCAGAAATGAATCACTAGATAATATTCATCGCTGTGAATTTACCCCAATCGAGTTGTATCGGGCATATGCCGATTATACTGATATGATTACCATGGTTGAACATATTTTTTCAAAATTGGTAATACTTATTAATGGATCACCTATTTTAAAATATGATATTTATGATCATAATACCAAAACAAAAAAATCAATTGAAATAAATTTTGCCACTCCGTTTCAGCGTTTAGACGTTATTACCGATTTAGAAAAAATTGGTGGTTTCAAGTTTCCAGAAGAGATTTTGGAAGATTTATCCAGTGAAAATGCTAGACAATATTTAATCGATATTTGCGAAAAAAGAAATATTGTTTGTTCCGAACCACGAACAACCGCGAGATTATTTGATAAACTCATCGGAGAATACTTGGAACCATTGTGCATAAATCCAACTTTAATTATGCGACATCCTCAAATAATGAGCCCATTGGCAAAATATGATAGAAATAATAAAATATTAACAGAACGATTCGAACTTTTTATTGTCGGCAATGAATATGCGAATGCTTACACCGAATTAAATGATCCATTTGTTCAAAAAAATTGTTTTGATAAACAAGCAAAAGATAAAGCAATGGGAGATACTGAAGCACAGTGTGTGGATGATGATTATGTCAAGGCTTTGGAATATGGATTACCACCGACTGGAGGTCTTGGAATTGGTATTGATAGATTAATGATGTTATTAACTAACCAATCGTGCATCAAAGAAGTTATTACATTTGGGACTCAATAGTGCAACTTTTGCGCAGCAAAATGCACACGACTTTTTTGATAAAAAAATTGATAAATAATCTATATGCATAATGCATCATATGTATCTGATATTATAAGCCCGTATATAAGGACAATACAACAAACCAAACCCCGAAAAATGTTAGCCTTGTGCGATAAATATTTTCTTAGGAATAGGTTTGTTTTTGGATCAAATGAAAGTAATAAAAAAAAAAATTACACAAATAAATGCGTCAAAACCAAACACAGGAAAATAGAATGTGACAAATTTTTTTCTTTATCCGGTTTTACCCGTAATTCCCAATTGGAATATATAGTATTGGATAAGATGGATAATCCAATGTGTACCGCCACTATTTATTCCAGTAAAATATGGGATATGGGGTATATTCACTTGTGTCACGATAGTGAAGAAGATTTTTCAATGTTCATATTAACAGACAAACGAAATCTTAATTATGTAATAACTGGTATTGTAAATAAGCAACCATTTATTATTGCCCCAAAATTCACTTACATTGGCACCAGTGTTTGCTCTAAATACGAAAATTATTTAGAGGAATTGGGCAAAAATCCAAAAATAACCGAAATTTATGCTACTTTATGGTTGTTTTATCATGATTTCCCAAATAATAATTATCACTAAATTTATTCAATAATTATGTTATCACTAACAGAGATATTAATTTGTCATTAAAAATAACAACAAATTAATAAAATATTAGTGTTACAATATAAATATATTTTAGTACCAATTATTATCATGGAAATAATAAATTTAATTAAAAAAATAGCTTGTTCTAATTTTTGTATTCAAAAAACTAATAACCAAAATCCATTAATACCATTAATTTATATAGGTGGTCCAACCGATGCACATATTTATCATATGATACAAAATAATTATCAATCCCAAAATTATTATGATATCATGTTAGAAGCTGCTTCTAAAGGTGATATTGTTTGCATTAATTGGCTTATTTCGCAAAATATTAACATACATTATCAGCAAGAAGAAGCACTCAAAATAGCATGTTTAAATAATCATGTTGAAATTGTAAAATTATTATTACTACATGGTGCAAATCCAACAATTAATAAATGTGATATTTTATTGAAATGTATTCAATTGGCCCACAATAAAATTATTAAATTAATTTTAATTTACGGTTATGTTTTTGATAATATTTATAAACAATTATTATCTGAAGCGATAATCCACGATAATCATAAAGCTGTCGAATTATTAATAACATATTGGAACAAATTTTCGTTAAATGGATTTAAAATGACAAATACCGAATTACTGGAAATATTAAACAATTGTTTGTTATCCGCACCGGCTGTATCAAAAAGCACAAATATTTTAAAAACATATATTAGTTCGATTGAAAATACTAAATAAAAACATTATTTATTTTGTGTGGGAGTTATTTGTGCGAAATATTCCACGAATGATCCAGTTTTCCAGATATTATTTTTATTGGATATCATAATTAATTATTCATTTGTATAGCATTTTTTAGATTAAAATATTTCGTTTTGTATTTTAAATATTTTTGGTACGATGATAGTTTATTTTTTTTTTGGTAATCAATTGTTTTTCTTTGTTGGATTATTCTAGAATTTTGTACTATTAGTGGAACAGGCATTATATTTTTAATCATATTTTTTGCCATGGAATTATTTTCGATAGATGCACTAATAATTATTTTTTGATATTTATCCCATAAATCAGTTTTTTTACGACTTAGTTTTACCAGGAATTGGTCAGCCGATAAATTTTTAATATGATTAGGAAAAACAGATATCCAATAATAAATATCCACATGTCTTTCATCCATCGGCAAAGATTCATGGGATTTGTATCTGATTGCTCGACCAATTACCTGGTTAATTCGGCTATCGTGCCAGTGGGGCTCCATGATATGAATTTGTCTAGTATTTTTTAGATCCAAACTTTCTGATCCAGCGGAAGAAATAAGGAGAACTTTGTACATACCATTATTATAATTGTTAACAATAATATTAAGTCTCTCATTTGTAGTAAATCCACTGATTGTTTTATAACTGATTTTATTAAGTTCAAGAAGTACAGCCATTGTGTAAATACCATTTTTCAAAAAATTAGAATAAACAATAATTGGATATGGACCTTCTACTATTTTTTCATATATTTCTTTTATTTTTGGACTAGTTGGCGAATTTTTTACAGTATTAGATAATTGTCTTGTTGCATTGAGAAAGAAATTCTTTTTTTTATTTGGCAATAACCCATAATCAATATTCAAAATATCAACACCACTAACAATATCTTTATCCTCATAAATAATTTTTTTAATGTAATAAATATATTCGTCTATTTGTTCATGGCTCATTTCAATCTCAATATTATGTGTATCGGTACTCGGATAATTTTCAGTATCATTAATTTTGTAGTATGATACTGTATCTTTTATTTTGTCAAATAAAAATTGTTCATTAATAAGCACCATCTTTTCTTCATCATAAAATAATTGGTCAAATAGTTTTCTTTCAGTTGGTAAGACATCTTCGCCTTTAATAATATTAACCAAAACGGATAAATCATTTAAATAGTTGACAACGGGTGTTGCCGTCAAAAGAATAATTTTGGAAGCTAATGAAAGCGCACTTGCTATATATAAATTGTACATATTTTCATTTCGTAAATTGTGTGCTTCATCCACTATAACTGATTTATTTTTGAAAATAGTAATATTTGTTTCCAAAATTTTTTTAATTTTAGTGTATGTATAAAATGAAAATCGTGTTTGATCCATTTCTGTTTTTAGAATACTATCAGCAAAAGCTTTTTTGGAACTTTTGGGTCCAATAATAATAACATCGTATTTGAATTGGTAAACAGCGTACAATGCCGTATAAGTTTTACCAGCGCCTGGCGAAAAATATAATAATATGGCACGATTATATTTCATAAATTCGACAGGAATTTTTTGGTATGGTTTTAATTCTATCATTATATTATAAATTGATAAAATCCTAATTATTAGGATTTTATTAATAATTTAACTAGTGTCCAAATATACATTTTTTCATTTCAATTGGAAGTTTTTCGGATAATTCGATTGCTGGTCCAAAATCACCACGATTCACGAACAATTTAACTTGTTGTAGCGGAACATTTGTGCCGTTAACAAACGTAATATAATAGATACCGGATTCAACATTTATTTCCCCAACTATTGTCACAGTGTTTCTATTTCGATATTCTTTGATGTAAATTCTCCTAAGGTACCCAATAAGTTTATCATTGGTATTTTTATTGTACCAAGCACGCATCGAACCCTGATCGGTGTCACGATAATATTGCCGAACAGTATATATTTCGGGACGAAATTGAATTATGTAATCACCTACAATTGGTTCCATTTTTTTTACAATATTCTCATCGTCCACTTTATAACCAACATACACGATTTTATCCATAATTTTTATATATTCTGCAAATACTATTTATAACTTGGTAATTTATAATTCAATTTTTGGCGAATTAAAGTGGTTCCAAAAAAGAACCATCCAATATAACTGTTCCGGGTATTTTAATGGAAGAATCAAATCCATAATGAAATACAAATGCACCCATACCAAATATATTATTGTATTTATCGGCTTGTTTATGCAATGATTTAATTATGAATGGAACATCAACCAGAATATAATTTTTGGCGTCCATCCATCTTATCTTATATTTTTCTCCATGCAAATTTAATGTAATCGGCTCATCAAATAATATATCTGGTGTTACAGTATAATCACCATCTAATCGAATATCCTCTTCTGTTCTAAATGTCAAATTATTATTTTGCAGATGTTTTTCCAATACGTGTTCAAATTCCATCGATCGCCTTGTTATTTCTATTTCACTTGCATGAATTGTTTCTCTTATTTTACCAATGTACTTAATATTATCTGTTGATAATTTTGCAAATTCTGGCATTTTACTTACGATTTTTAACACAAAATTAAAAGGTAACCTTAGTATTTTAAAATAGTTTCTAATTTTTAATTCGGATTCTGATGGCGTTGTTTTTAAAAGGCTTGTCACCAATTTTATAAAATTATTTTTTATTGTATTCATTTTTGTTCCAAAAAATTTACTGGCATTTATTTCTTTTTGAATTTTTATGGTATTTCGTAAACAAACCATTTCGTATGGTGGAAGTTTATTGATTTTGGCATATACCATTAATTTTTGTTTTTCTTTTCCGTATAATGGTAGCAAACCATTCATGTTGGTTTCTACAAAACGCATTCTTTCTAAAATGATATCGTGATTGTATATTTTTTTATTATGCCATACTATATTTTGGGACATGTGTATATATATTACATGGGATATTTTTAGTGATGATGATTTTGAATTAATTCTATGACAGCATATAATATTGCAATATTAGTACCAATGTGATCCGATCTAATTGTTAGGTCATTTTTTATTTTATCATAATAAATAGAATTATCCAATTTTATAATATCGCAAAGTAAATCATCCGGAATGTCAATATTTGTAACAGTGGATAAAAAATATTTTTGTGCTGGATTAGCAATATTTGTTGGTTCATCCGCTAAAACTATTTTATCTAAAATACCTTTATTAAACCATATTGCTGCACCATCTTGTTTATTACGAACAACATCCGGATAACCAAAATTAGAAACTAATAGCTGATACTGTATTTTTGCTTCCGGGTTTGTAAAGTTCGCTGCTCCACCGGCAAACTTTACCTGCTCCCTTGGAGGCAAGGTATTTGCAATCGGGGCAAAATAACTTATTTGTGGTTCATTTTTCCAAGCAAATATAATAATAAGAATAATAATTATTACAACGATCCAAAAAATAAATGAGTGAGACATTTAGTATATAATTATAGATAATATAATTTATAGTATTAACTACAAATATCATGATAATATTATTGTATGATGTTATAATAATATTATGTCGTTATATTCATTGACTTTAGAAAATATATACACCAAATTACCAGAAACAATAATTGATGATCTAAGAATGAGAACTATCAATAAATATTTTGGACGCGATTCAAAAAAAGTTAAAATAATTGTTGGGATTGATGTATCAGGATTATCTAAAATAACACCATACGATATATATAGTTTGTTTTATAAAACAGTGCCGGATCTATTTACCAATAGCAAAAATGTGGACGAATATAACCTCTTCAAAAATACCCCAAGATACTATCCAAATGAAATAGACGTGGTGTCAGTGATTGATGAATATTTTTGTTCAAAACATATTTTTGATAAGAATCAAAATAAATATTTTAATTTTGATAAATTTTTGAAAAAAAATACCTGGTGTAAAATTAGTCAAAAAATGCATGACGCCATAACAGATGATGAATTACGTAAATTTTTTACTTTTTGTGAGGTTCGTGAAGATAGTAATATTATTGAAACAAATCAGGGACCAATTATTTCTTTTGTTGATCCGGATTATTGTGTCCAAAAAATGTACAAAATTTCGGAATATAAATGTGGAGCAATATCAAATTTTTATTGTAATGCTTAAAACAAAGTTTCCAGCATAACCTGCTCCTCCAGAGACAAGGCAATATTTAAAAAAAATTGATTACTGAATTAATATTATTAATGTATTAACACTAACAATATTAATTATTATGATGTCACTTTATTCTCTAACATTGGATAACGTATGCCAAAAATTACCAGAAGCAATTATTGAAGATTTAAAAAAGAAAGTCATTAATGAAAATTATAAACCCGATGCCAAAATTCTTAAAATAATAGTTGGAATTGATAACCATAATTTATTAACACAAACCGGCCATACTAGTTATTATTGGTTTTATAAAATTTTGCCAGATTTATTTGATATGTATCAAGTTAACCATAATAATCGTGAACCACTAATACAACAGGCTAAAAATAACACGAGTGACGATCCTATTGTGGTATTATCTTATGGTTCATTTATTTTTGATAAAAATAAGGATAAATTATTTAATTTTTGGAAATTCTTGCACAGAAATTTTTGGCACGAAATTAGTCAAAAATTTTACGAAAGAATGCCAGCCGAAATTAGCAGTTATTATATTTTCAAGGATTTTCGGGAGGATTTGGGCATTATGGAAACTAGTGATAGATTGATTGTTATTTGGCAAATGCCCGAATATGGTGGAGATAATTTTTGTTCGGTCGAACAATTTAAATTACAAGAAATGAGGAGTATACTTATATAAGAGTAACCATCGAGAATTCCCAGTTGCCATTAATATTAATAAGCTCATCATAAATAAAATTTTTGTTTGCTAATTCTTTACGTTTATAATTATAATAAACAGCCGAATCTTTATTTATTTGTCCTTCTATTTCTTTTTTGGAAAAAACAGGAATCATTTTTTTTGCTGTTAAATGCTGGTGACTCCGTTTAAGTGCTTCTATTAATCTCTTATTAACGTCTACATCAGTAATTCGAGATAATTGCGGTGCCCTGGATATATTAACCATTTTATAAAAGAAAGTATTGGCATTACTATCAGCCTTCTTTAGTAAATTAAGCCTAATGCCGTATTTATTTGCCCATGCTTTTTGATCAGAAACCTTTTTAAATTCTTGAAATATTTTTAGGAAAGTAAAATGGTCACCTTTTTTTTGCACCAATTGTTTAATTAAATTTTTGGCAGCCGGTTTTGCACACCCTGATTCGCATATAGTATCAGCTTTATAAAATAGATTTGTTAATTTTCCTTTTAGGGCATCAGCCATTCCTATAATAATACTAGCTTCTCGTGCACAATGCATTTGGAATGCGTAAATTAAAAATAGTGTTCGATTGATAGGAGTCGAACTAAATTGAACAATATCATATCCTATTTTTGTTATTTTATCATCAGAACCAATGATTGTGTACAAATTATATATTTCTAATGCCACATCCACATATGGTTTTTTTGGTGGATCCATTAGTTGTTCAAGCATTTTCTGTCCTTCTGTTAAAGTTTTGGATTCAGATAGTAATATAATTTTAAGAATGTCCATTGTAATATCTTGTTTCAAAATATCTGGTGTTGGATAATCGGCCAAAGAATTGAATTGGTCCTTTGTTAACAAATGGTAACAAACACCTGGTTCAGTCCTACCAACGCGTCCGCGCCTTTGTATAGCCTGTGCTTTTGTAATGAGTCTTTTTTCTAAATATTCTCCATAGGCATCCGGATCAAAATAGCTGTACAATTCATAACCGGAATCAATAACATATGTCAAACCATCAATCGTTAGAGATGATTCAGCAACATTGGTAGCCATAACTAATTTTTGGTCATAATTACCCAGTTCAAGGAATTTGTCTCGTGTTTCGGCATAAATTTTCAGATTTTGGTCCATATCCGCATAAACTTCAATACAGTATACTTTTGGATATTTAGGTCTGATATTTCGGCATAATTGGAGTGCTTCATTACTAGTAGTAATAAAAAATAGCATATCCTTTTTAATTCCCTTATTAACCAAATCTTCTATCAAATTTAAACCGTCAATCATAAATGATTTAGATGGATTGTCCAAAAAATTCACTTTAATATCGTAATTTGTTTGGCCACTAATATTAATAATTTTACTATCGATGCCAGAAAAATATCTTTGATACTTGGCTCCATCAATCGTCGCACTCATAATAATCACACGCAAATCTGGCCTTTTTCCCGATTGTAAAATATTTTTGAGAAATAACAATAACATGTCTATTTGCACACGACGCTCATGACTTTCGTCTATGATAATAACCTTGTATTCTGTAAGCAAAGGATCACTAATGAATTTTTGTACTAGAAAACCATCAGTCATGTAGACGATTTTATTTTCTGGACTATATAATTTTCGATCGGAGCCCTTAAATATATATCCCACGTCCGTACCTAAATCCACATCTAAAGTTTTAGCCGAAAATGTAGCAGCTGATAAAGTTACCACACGTTTAGGTAGTGTTACTGCTATTTTTCCTTGATAACCTGTATAATGGAGAGCGAATTTTGGGATCAGGACCGTTTTCCCCCCTCCGGTTTCGCTGATGATAAATAATAATTGGTACTTATCTATCGCTTTTAAGACTTCTTCCGCTTTACCAAAAGATGATAAAGACGACCAGAACTTCGCTAAATCCTTGTATTCCTGGCTATATTCTGCACCATTAAGTGGATTTAAATTTTTTCCCTCCGGATCCAATATACCGATTTTTGTATTAAAATCCAATTTATCAGTCATGTGTATATTATTAAATTATATTATTGTTAATATATTTAGCAATAATATTATTTTTTATTAAATGTTTTTCTTTTCTTGGTAAACGATTTATTTAACCCATCGATTTTATCTAAATCATTATCCAACAAAGCAATCATTGATTTTTTAGCGATATCCATTATTTTATCAGAATATTTTTTATCAAATGCTCTTCTTTTTTTGACAGATAATTTATTTAATTCATCAATTTTATCTAAATCATTATCCAACAAAGCAATCATTGATTTTTTGGAAATATCCATTATTTGATCAGAATATTTTTTTTGGTATGGTGTTTTTAATATTTTTTTCCATTTATATATATCTTTATCTGTCCATACAAAATTTAATTTATAATGTTCATTGGGATGATTATCTAGTATATATAAATCTCTTCTCCTGGCTGCATTAATTTCAATCATATCACGATCGACATATTTACGTTTACCATTAAAGCAAACATTTGAACTCCATCCTTTTAATTTATCCAAATGCAATCCAAAATATTTGGATGCAGTATTTTTTCTCTTGATTTTATTTCTGGCATTTTTAGTTGCATCAGAAATTCTTAAATTAGACCTAGTATTATTGGAACGATTATTATCAATGTGATCAACATATATTTTGGAATCATTTACGTCCATTAAATATCTGTGTAATCTAGTATCCTTACCATTTACATATCCAATAACATATCCTCTTTTACTAACAGACCATGAATAATATTTAATTTTGTCATAATCTTTTTTATCGATAAATACTTTTTTATTTTTAAAATTATCATTTATTAATTTTATTTTGTGATTATCTATTATTTCGTATGTAGTTTTAATAGTATTTGGGTTATAACTTGGATGATCATCCGGAAAATTTAATTTTCGATGTGGTATATTATTTTTGACTATATAATCATCCCACATTTTTGCGCAAGTTACCAAATCTTTTGTACTGCCAATACGAAAATTTTTTTTATTAACTTTTGTAACCGCTTCATATCTATTTCTTCTTTT
>Ga0335394_10010545_pt1 | contig 10411 bp, 1 predicted proteins | sample MAT03_FD_205741 | JGI IMG/M metagenome (GOLD analysis project Ga0335394, IMG submission 205741) | Freshwater microbial communities from Lake Fryxell liftoff mats and glacier meltwater in Antarctica - MAT-03 (spades assembly) (version 2) ...
AGTGGTGTTGCGCAGCAACCTGATTCAAAACATCGGCTATCAGCCTGCCGACACGGATGGCTACGGCATCATCATCTTTAACACCGCATCCGGCATCATCACCGGCAACACCATCTCCGGTGTCGACGTCGCCGGCACCTTCATCCAGAATCACTTCAGCGCCCAGCCCATCACCATATCCAATAACACCATCAGCAATACCGGCATCGGCTTTGGAATCAATCTGGTGTATGGCAACGCCTCATACTTGATTGAGCACAACCGTGTCTACAGCAGCGGCCTGCTCCAGGTCACGTCGATTCAATTCGCCAACCTGCTGATCCAGAACAATGACATCACGCTGACCCAGCCCGATGCCGATGCGTTCTATGTGTGGAATACGGCCACGGGCACAACCGAGATTCGCAATAATACGGTTACCGGCGGTGCGCACGCCCTCGTCTTCACCGACAACGATCCGGACTTTGGCCTCGCGACCAACCCCAACGGCCTGACCTTTACCAACAACCTGCTCAACGGGTCCAACATCGGCATCGAGGTGGATGCGACAGCCGGCGCAGGCGGCGTCACCCTGATCGCCGGTAACAACACCATCAGCGGCAGCATCACCACCGGCGTGTTGATCAGTGGCACCGGCGGCATCACCACCACCTTCAGCGGCGGGCAGGGTCTGCAAAACACCTTCGTCAACAATGGCCCCTCTGGCAACGCCAACATCACAGTGACTGCGCCATTTGCCGCGCCGGTGGTCAATGCGCTGTGGAACGATTGGAATAACCTCAACCTGAACCAGATCGAGAACACGATCTTCCACAACAAGGACAATGCCGCTCTCAAGCTGGTGAATTACTTCACCTTCACGGCCGCGGCCACGCCCACCAGCACCTTTGCCAACGGCGTCAATGGCATCACCTACACGGTCAACATCACCGGCTTCTATGGTGATCTAGCCAACGCAGTAATTTCGTTGACCAGCACCGGCGCACCCAACGTGGTGGTGCCGGTCAGCGTCACCACCGATGCCACCGGCCAGGCCACCCTCGTCCTGACCTCGACCCTCGCCGGCACCGAAACCATCACCGCCAGCGTGAATGGTCTAACCGTCACCAATCTGGTCACCTTCACGGCCGTGCCGCAGGTTGTGGCGAACAAGTCGTCCAATCCGGCCAACAACACCGTGATCGGCCCCTCACAACCCGTCACCTACGTGATCACTGTGACGCCAACGGCCAGTCTGCTCAATGTCGTCATCACCGACAGCGTGCCGGTCAATGCCAATTACGTTCTGGGCAGCGCCAGCGCCAGCCCCGGTGCCACCCTCAGCGGGCCGAGCCCATTCGTCGTGACCGTTCCGGCGGCCACAGCCGGCCAGCCCATCACCTTCACCTTTGCCGTCACCGCGCCGAGCACCCTGAATGCGTCACTGACCTTCACCAACTCGGCTCGGGTGTCCTCAACCAGCACGCCCATCAGCGCCACGAATGTGATCACTCACTTCACCGGCCGCGTGGTGCGCTTGCGAGATTCGGTGTGGTTCAGCGGCTATCAGGTCGCCATCAACAACGCCAGTACCATCAACGGCGACACACTGCTGGGCATGGCCGGCAACTACACCGAGAACCTGAGCCTGACCAAGGGCGTGAGCCTGACCGGCGTGGCCAGCGACACCGTCGTCGTGCGGCCGGCAACGCCTGGCCGTGTGCTCGATGTGAGCACCGCCGCAGTCAGCAACGGCGTCATCATCAGCGGCATGACCTTTAGCAATGGCAGCGTGGGTCTGTTGACCAACGGGGCTGGCATTCGCATCTCAACCAACGCCCGGCTCATCCTCAACGATGTGACCGTGTCCAACAATGCGGCTGGCACGCTCGGCAACGGCGGTGGTGTGTATGCCGATAACACCACCATCCTGACCGTCACCAACAGCGCATTCCTGAGCAACACCGCAAACGGCAGCGGCGGTGCCATTCGTGCCGATGGAGCCATTGCCATCGCCAACTCCAGCTTCTCCAACAACAATTCTTCGGGAGGACTGAGCAACGGCGGCGCGCTGTCCATCAATAACACCGGCAGCATCCTCGGCAGCCAGTTCATCAATAACACAGCCATCAATGGTGGTGCCGTCGCAGTAGTCGGCGGCTCGTCCATTGTCGGCACCTCGGCCTTCACGGGCAACATCGGCACCAACGGTGGTGCGATCTATGCATCGGGCAACGGCACCTTGCAGATCACAGGCACCCTGTTTGCGCAGAACAACTCGGCCAATGGCGGCGGCGCAATTCTGCGCACGTTGACCGGTAGCCGCGCCATCACCGTCATCAACAGCACGTTCAACAACAACGTGGCCAACAGCACCAACGGCGGCAGCGCCATCTATGCCGACATCTTCGCCACCGGCAACATGACCGTGCAGGGCAGCCGCTTCGAGGGCAACACCTCATCGACCGGCCGCGGGGCCATCCACTTCAGCAGCGGCGCGGGCAACACGCTCGTCATCACCAGCTCCATCTTCCTGGGCAACTCGGCCGCCGGTGCAGGTGCGGTGCGGGTCGATGGCAACAGCAACGGCCTCATCGTCAACAGCATTTTTGGCCGCAACAGCGGCGCGGCATCACCGTCGGCCATCGAGGCCAACAATGCCTCGCTGACGATCATGCACACCACCATCGCTTCGCCGACGCTGTCGAGCCTCTCGGCGATTCTGATCAACAACACGGCCGCCTTCGTGGTCAATGTCACTGACACGCTGGTGCTCAGCCACAGCGTGGGCATCCTCATGCTCGGCACGGGCACCGTGCGCGAGGATTACAACTTCTTCAAGACCACCGCGCCGACCGTCGGCCCGGTGACTTCGGGCGGCCACAGCTTGTCCACCGGCAATGCCAACCTGGTCAATGTCGCCGCCGATGATTACCATCTCGCCAACGGCAACCTGGCCATCGACAGCGGCACCAACGTCAACATCAACACCGACTACGATGGCACCGTGCGGCCGCGCGGTCTGGGTGTCGACATCGGCGCGCTCGAATCGCCCTACTCTGCCACGGTCGACCTGACCCTGAGCAAGAGCGTAACGCCGGGCATTGCGTTGCCGGGCCAGACCGTGGTGTTCACCCTGAGCGCCAGAAACATCAACAGCGTGTATGCGGCCAACGGCGTTGTCATCACCGACAATCTGCCGACCGGCATCCTCAATCCCGTCGTCACCAGCAGCGGCGTGCCCATCACTCAGATCCTCGGCGCGCCGGGCTATGTGTGGAATGTGGAGCCGATGTTGCCGGGCCAGAGTGTGCTGATCACCGTCACCGGTGTCATCACGCCCGACGCGGCTAACGGCGATACCTTCACCAACACAGCCCGCATCTCCAGCACCACCGTAGACAGCAACACCACCAACAACACGGCCTCGGCGGCTGTGCAGGTCGGTGGCTTGCCAATTGTGTCGAAGGGTGCTTCGCCGGCCAGCGCCAGCACAGTCAACCCTGGCGATGCCCTCGTCTACACCATCGTCGTGACCACCCAGAGCGACCTATCCAATCTGGTGATCACCGACAGCCTGCCGAGCGGCGTGGCGTATGTGTCATCGAGCGGCAGCATGGGTGTGACCAGCTACAGCGCGCCCGTGGTTCAACTGAGCGTGCCGTTTGCGCCGGCCAACACCGTCATCACCTTCATCATCAACGCGACGGCCCCGATCTCGGGCAACCTGACCTTCACCAACACGGCCAATATCTCCAGCGCCAGCGCGCCGGGCAGCCAGACCACCAATCCGGTTTCGCACACAGTGGCAGCGCCGCTAGCCCAGTTCAGCAGCAATGCCATTAACGCCGGTGAGAGCAGCGGCAACGCCATCCTCACCGTCACCCTGAGTTATCCCTCGTCGGTGGCCGTGACCGTGAACTACACCACCAGCGACGGCACCGCACTGGCTGGGGCCGATTACACCGGCGCCAGCAGCAGCATCACCTTCGCGCCGGGTGTCACCACCATGACCATTCCGGTGGCCGTGACCGCCGACACCATCGACGAGAACGATGAGACCTTCGGCACGACGCTGATCAGCGCGACAAACGCCATGGTCGGCGCGACCAATGTAGCAACCGTCACCATCCTGGATGACGACCCAATCCCGACCTTGCAGTTCAGCAGCGCCACCCACAGCGCGAACGAGGGCGACGGCACCACAACCCTTCAGGCCACATTGAGCAACCCCTCGGCCTTCACCGTGACCGTGAACTACAACACCAGCGACGGCACCGCCCTGGCACCGGCTGACTATGTGGCCGGCAGTGGTGTGGTGACCTTTGCGCCGGGCGCGATCTCGGCCAACGTGGTGGTTTCGATCAGCGAAGATGTGATTGACGAGAGCAGCGAGACGTTCGATGTGACCCTGAGCGGCCCCACCAACGCCACGCTCGGCACACCGGCCACGTCTGTCGTGACGATTGTGGACAACGACGGCACGCCGACGGCCCAGTTCGACAGCGCCAGCACCAGCGTGGGCGAAGGCAGTGGCAGCGCCCTGCTGACCGTGACTTTGAGCAACCCCAGCGTGGTGTCGGTGACCGTGACCTACAACACCAGCGACAATACCGCCCTAGCACCCGCCGACTATGCGGCCTCCAGCGGCAGCGTGGTGTTTGCGCCGGGTGCGACCTCGGCCAATCTGTCGGTGCCGATCAACGAGGACGTCATCGACGAAAGCACCGAGGCCTTCACAGTAACCCTGACCAGCGCCACCAACGCGACCGTGGGCGCGCCCGATCAGATCTCGGTTCAGATTGTGGACAACGACGGCGTGCCTACCGTGCAGTTCGCCAGCGCCACGGCCAACGTGAATGAAGGGGCCGGCAGCGCCACCTTGTTGGTGGTGTTGAGCAACCCCAGTGTGAGCACGGTGACCGCCACCTACGGCACCAGCAGCGGCTCGGCCGTGGCCGGCAGCGATTTTGTCAACAGCAGCGGCACCATTACGTTTGCGCCAGGGGCAACCTCGGCCAGCGTCATTGTGCCGATCAGCGAAGACGTCATCGACGAGAGCAGCGAGACATTCGATGTGGCCTTGAGCAACCCAGGCAACGCCACGCTAGGCACCATAGTCACCAACACGGTCACGATCATCGACAACGATGGCATCCCGACCGTGCAGTTCGAGAGCGCCTCGACCAGTGTGAGCGAAGGCGCCGGCAGCACCACGCTGACGGTGACCCTGAGCAACCCCTCGGCCGACACGATCACGGTGAACTACGCCAGCGCGAACGGCGCAGCGGTGGCCGGCAACGACTACACCACCGCAACCGGCACACTCACCTTTACCCCTGGCATCACCGTCATGACAGTCAATGTCGCGATCAGCGAAGACGGATTTGCCGAGGGCAGTGAGACGTTTGATGTGGCCCTGAGCAACCCAGGCAACGCCACCCTGGGCACGCCCGACACGGCCCTGATCATCATCCTGGACAACGATGGATTGCCGACAGTGGCCCTGAACAGCACCACCTACAGCGTCGATGAAGGCGCAGGCAACGCCGTGGTGACGGTGACCCTGAGCAATGCCAGCCTGGTGTCTGTGTCAGTGACCTACAACACAGCCAACGGCACAGCCCAGGCTCCGGGCGACTATGCGTCGTCCAGCGGCAATATGATCTTTGCGCCTGGCACAACCGTAGCAACGGCAACTGTGCCGGTGGTCGACGACATCGTTGATGAAAGCAACGAGACCTTCGAGTTCTTGATCAGCGGCGCGACCAATGCGACGCTGGGCACGCCCACGACGGCCACAGTCACCATCATCGACAACGATGGCACGCCGACGGCTCAATTCACCAGCGCGACTTACAGCGCCGACGAAGGGGCCGGCAACGCCGTGCTGACGATCACCCTGAGCAACCCCAGCGTGTTGCCGATCTATGTGACCTATCACACCAGCAACGGCACAGCCCTGGCCGGCAGCGACTACGTGGCAGCCACCGATGTCATCACCTTTGCCGCAGGCACAACCACGGCAAACGTGCTGGTGCCGGTGAGCGAAGACGCGATTGACGAGAGCAATGAGCTGTTCGATGTGACGCTGGATGGCGCAGTGAACGCAGCGCTGGGCGCACCCACAACGGCGACCGTGACCATTGTGGACAACGACAGCGCGCCGGCCGTGCAGTTCAGCAGCGCCAGCCTTCTGGTGAGCGAAGGCGCCGGCAGCGCGATGCTGACCGCGACCTTGAGCAACCCATCAGTTGTGACAGTGACCGTGAACTTTGCGACCAGCGACGACACTGCGCTGGCCAGCAGCGACTATGTGGCCGCCAGTGGCATCATCACCTTTGCGCCGGGAACCACCCTGGCCAATGTGGTGGTGCCGATCAGCGAAGACATGGTGGATGAGAGCGCCGAAGACTTCGATGTGACGCTGAGCAACCCAACCAATGCCACCTTGGGCGCCGTGAACCAGGCCGGCGTTACTATCATCGACAACGATGGCACGCCCACGGCCCAGTTTGCCAGCGCCAGCACGCAGGTGAGCGAAGCTGCCGGCAACGTGGTGTTGACCGTGACCCTGAGCAATCCCAGTGCCGTGGCCATCACCGTCACCTACAACACCAGCGACGGCAGCGCAGGGGTGCCCGGCGACTACACCGCCGCCAGCGGCAGCGTGTCGTTTGCACCTGGCGCAACCGTGGCCACTCTCTCGGTGCCGGTGGTTGAAGACACCATCGACGAGAGCAACGAAACGTTTAATGTGAAGCTGACCGGCGCGACGAACTCGGCCGTCGGCACACCCGACACGGCCGGGGTGACCATCGTGGATAACGACGGCACGCCGACCGTGAGCTTCAGCAGCGCCAACTCCAGTGTGAGCGAAGGGGCCGGAACAGCTGTGATCCAGGTGTCGTTGAGCAACCCCAGCGCCGCCACAGTCAATGTCAGCTTCCAGTCCAGTAATGGCACAGCGGTGGCCGGCAGCGACTACCAGACGGCCACGGGCACCATCAGTTTTGCGCCGGGAACCACAACGGCAACGTTTGTCGTGACCATCAATGAGGACACGGTGGACGAAGCTGATGAAGTGATTCAACTGGCGTTGAGCAACCCGTCCAATGCCACATTGGGCACGCCGGACAGCGCGCTTCTGACAATCGTGGACAACGACGGCACGCCGAGCGTGCGCCTGAGCCAGGCCAATTACAACGCAGTAGAAAGTGACGGCAGCGTGATGGTGGTGCTGGAGTTGAGCAACCCAAGTATGTTGCCAGTGACGGTGAACTACCTCACCAGCAACGGCACTGCGGTGGCCGGCAGCGATTACACCGCAGCCAGCAGCAGCGTGACCTTTGCGCCGGGTGAGACCACGGCCAACTTCACCGTCGTCATCAACAACGACAACGTGAATGAAGCCAGCGAAACCTTGAACGTGAGCCTGGGCAATCCGGTGAATGCGGTGCTGGGCGCGCCCAGTGCCGCCAGCGTGACCATCGCCGATGACGACGGCCCGCCCACGATCCAATTCAGCCAGGCCGGCTTTAGTGTCAACGAGAAAGTCGGCACGGTGGTTCTGACGGTGACGTTGAGCCGCGCGAGTGACCGGCCGGTCATTGCGGCTTATGGCACGAACGATGGGACCGCCATCAATGGCAGTGACTACATCGCCATCAGTGGCACCTTGAGCTTTGCGCCGGGCAGCCTCACCGCCACCCTGGAAATCCCCATCCTGGATGACACAGTATACGAAGGCAATGAGACGTTTCAAGTGACGTTGACGGGTGTTTCAGCAGTAGGAGCACCGGCCAATCCATTCGAACTCAATGTCGTTACCACAGCCAGTGTCACCATCATCGACGATGAGCAGGCACCGCCGGACATGAAGCCGCGCGCCTATCTGCCCGTCATCTCGGCACCCCAGCGGCTGCCGACGCAAGACTAAAGGAGAGTCTTCACAAAGCAACGTCATTCCCCGCGGAGGCGGGAATCCAGGCCTTCAAGTTACTGGTGTGTTGGGGTTACGCCTGGATTCCCACCTCCGCGGGAATGACGGCATACGGGTAGAGCTTTCCATCATGACTCGCAGTCGTCCTTTCTTTCACCGAATTTAATTCTCAAACTTCATAGGCAAGTTCGAGTCAAAAAATGAAAAAGCAAAACGGCTAGCAATGAGCTAGCCGTTTTTGCGTTTCCTTACTGATGTGGTCTTGCTACAACTTCGCCTGCTTCACCGAGATCACCTCGGGCAGATCGCGCAGCGCCTTGAGCGCGTAGTCGGGCACAGGCGTGTCGAGGTTGATGAAGCTCATGGCCTCATCACCGGCCTGGGTGCGGCCCAGGCGATACTCGGCGATGTTGACGTAGTTGGCCCCGAGAATGGTGCCAACGCGGCCGATCACGCCCGGCACGTCGCGGCTATTGACCACCAGCACGTAGCCCGATGGCACCGCATCGATGCGAAAGCCGTCAATCTGGACGATGCGCGGCTGGGTGCCGTTGAACAGCACGCCGGCAATGGTGCGCTCTTCCTTGTCGGTCTGAATGCGGCACGAGACGAGATTGGTGTAGTCGACACTGGTGATGTTCAAGGCCTGGCTGACCATGATGCCACGCTCATTGGCAATGATAGGTGCGTTCACGTAGTTGACGCGCTCGTGGCCGAGCGACGGCACCAGCAGGCCGCGCAACAACGCCACCGTCAGCGGCTTCACATGCGGGGCCACATCCGGCCCGCGATATTCCACTTCCACATCTTTGAGCCGGCCTTCGAGCAAACCAGCCTGCAGTGCGCCCAGCTTCTCGGCCAGAATGAGATAGGGCCGCACGATAGGCAACGCCGCCGGGTCGATGGGCGGGAAATTTACCGCATTGCGCACCTCGCGCTCGTGCAGCGCGTCCAGAATTTGCTCAGCCATCTGAATGGACACATCGCGCTGGGCCTCTTGCGTGCTCGCGCCGAGGTGCGGCGTGATCACCACGTTCGGCAGCTTTAATAGGGGATGATCGCCCGGCGGTTCCTCCTCGAATACGTCGATGGCGGCACCGCCGAGCTTGCCATTCTTGAGCGCATCGTAGAGCGCATCCACATCAATCAATGCGCCGCGCGCCACATTGACCACCCGCGCACCGGTCTTCATCTTGGCAATATTTTCTGAATCGAGCAAGCCGCGGCTGCCCTGCGTCAGCGATGAGTGAAGCGTCAGGAAGTCCGACTCGGCCAGCACTTCATCCAGGGTTCGCAAGGTCACTTTGTTGGCCCGCGCAATCTCCTCGCTGACATAGGGATCGTAGGCGATGATCTCCATGCCAAAGGCTTGCGCGCGTTTGGCCACCTGCGTGCCGATACGGCCCAGACCAATCACCCCCAACGTTTTGCCGCTCAGTTGCACACCCATGAACTTGCTGCGCGTCCACTCCAGCCGGCGCACACTCGCATCGGCCTGCGGGATATTCCTTGCCAGCGACAACATCATTGCAATAGTGTGTTCGCAGGTGGCGGTGGTGTTGGCTTGCGGCGTGTTCATCACGATGATGCCGCGACGGGTGGCAGCTTCTACATCAATCGTGTCGACGCCGATGCCAGCCCGGCCGACCACCCGCAGCTTATGGCCGGCGTCAATCACCTGGGCATCCACCTTGGTTTCGCTGCGCACAATCAGAGCGTCGTAGTCGCCGATTCTGGCAAGCAGCTCGGTGCGCAGCATTTTTTTAACGAGGTCAATTTCAACTGCCGGATCGGCCTGCAACAGGGCCAGACCATCAGCAGATAAATCGTCGGGGATCAGGATTTTGAACATGGCCGCAAGATTGTAGCTGCTTTTGTGTGCAGGTGACACGAAGCATGGAGCACAGGGACGTATTCACTGAAATAGATTTTCTCCACGAATCAATATGAATCATGGGACTTACGCGAATGGCTAACACGAGCGCAAGACCCTTCGGGTGGCGCACTTCGAATCTGGGCTAATTCGTGTGTAAATGTGCCACCCGAAGGGTCTGAGTTACGTTGCCGCGTAAGTCCTAATCTCACTAATCTTTTCTGATTCATGCAGATTCATTTCACGCTAAGATCGCCCAATGACTACCATGAGTTTCATCGGAGGGCGCGGCATGATTAGCTACCACGACAAATATTTCGGCATGCTGTCGAGCAGCACCGGCGCGTCGAACGCCACAGTCTTTCACTATCTTCAGGATGGTGATGTGGCATGGGGCACGTTTGAGGACGGCACGGTGCGCAAGGGTGTGTTTGTGGCCACGGTCGATGCCGCCGGCGTATTGGACTTGCGCTATGCCTATGTCAATCTCGAAAATCAATTGGTGACCGGCACCAGCCTGTCCACACCCACCGTGCTGGAGGATGGCCGTATTCGCCTGCACGAAGATTTTCAATTCACCAGCGGCGACCAGGCCAAAGGCATTTCTTACGTGGAGG
>Ga0335394_10010561_pt1 | contig 10404 bp, 7 predicted proteins | sample MAT03_FD_205741 | JGI IMG/M metagenome (GOLD analysis project Ga0335394, IMG submission 205741) | Freshwater microbial communities from Lake Fryxell liftoff mats and glacier meltwater in Antarctica - MAT-03 (spades assembly) (version 2) ...
CCTGTGCCAGGATCGCCGTCGCTTCGTCGACCGGCACACCGATGGTCAGCAAGTACGCGTGCAGCAGTTCATACTGCCGCACCTGGCTCAGCGCATGTTCCTGCGTCGTCGTCGCCCACATCCAATCAGCGAAGGCCAGCAGCGCAGCGAACGCGGAGGACTGCGTGGCGATCAGTCGCGCGATCCCACCACGAAACTTGCCGCTGTTGACGAACACTTCGTGGTAACGCGCAAAGCGTTTGAAGCGCTGCATGGTGGCGAAGTCGAAGTCGCGGCTGGCGAGCAGGTCGTAAGGTGGCTCGGGATTGAAGCGCATCGCGAACGGTTCACGGTGGCGCACCAGCGGCGTGCCCTTGAGCAGTTTGAGGATGCCGACCTGGATCTCTTGCGGATCGAGGTGGTGCAGCGCGTCGTAACTTTCCGCAAAGGTCGCCGGCGTTTCCCCAGGCAGCCCGATGATGAGGTCCGCGTGGATGTGCACGCCGCTGGCGGAGCGCAGCCATTTGAAGTTCGCTTCCGTGCGGCCGCGGTCCATCCGTCGGCTGATCAACTCGCCGACGACTGGAGAGAAACTCTGGATGCCGATCTCGAACTGCACCGCGTCGGCGGGAAATTTGGCAATCAGCGCTTTGAGGGCGTCGGGCAAACGATCGGGCACCAACTCGAAATGCAGGAACAGGCCGTCGCGCCAATGAGTGATGAAGAATTCCAGGATCGCTGCCGACGTACGCGGGCTGAGGTTGAACGTGCGGTCGACAAACTTGAAGGTCTTGCAACCGCGCGTCAGCAGGTCGTCCATCGCTTGCAGGAACTGGTCGAGCGGAAATGAACGCACGCCGTCTTCGATGGACGACAGGCAGAACTCACAAGTGAACGGGCAGCCGCGACTGGCCTCGACGTAGATGATGCGGTGGGCGAGATCGTCGTCGGTGTAAAGGTGGTACGGCAGCACCACCTTAGCCAGATCCGGCTTGGGACTGTCGACTACCTTGGCCACCGGGCGTCCAGCGAGCAGATCATCGCACACGGTTTTGAACGTCAGGTCCGCTTCGCCGGTGATGAGCACATCGCAGGCGGCAGCTAACGGTTCGTTGGCGTGTTCATGGGTGACCTCCGGGCCACCGATGACAATGCGGATGTCCGGCGCGACCTGACGCAGGATGCCAACCACGCGGCGAGTTTCGATCAGGTTCCAGATGTAGATGCCGAAGGCGATGATGCGTGGGGATTCCGCCAGCAACTTCTCAACGATGCGCGCCGGCGGATCGTGGATGGTGAATTCACGGATCGCCGCGCGCGGTTGCAGCTCGCCGAGATTTGCCAACAGGTAGCGCAGTCCCATGGCCGCGTGGCTGTAGCGGGCGTTCAGCGTGCAGAGCAGGATGTCGGTCGCCAGCATGGCGAGGCATGATGGTCTTCGTCTGGCCTACGCGAGCGGCATCAGGCGGTGGTTACCGCCGTTGGTGGTGTTGGTGGATCACGGAACAACCGCTCGCCCTCCCCCGTCGCCACCACCACGCAGCCGACCGAATCGCCCAGGACGTTCACCGAGGTGCGGCACATGTCGAGCATGCGGTCGGTGATCAGCACTAGCGCTAGGCCCTCGACCGGGACGCCGGCGTTTTCCAGGATGATGACGATCGCCACCAGGCTGGCTGCCGGGATGCCGGCGACGCCGATAGAGGTCAACAGCGCCATCAGCAGCACGGTGAACTGCTGGGCGAAGCCCAGGTCGATGCCGTAACATTGGGCGACGAACAGCACCGCGGCGCACTCGTAGAGTGCGGTGCCGTCAGTGTTCACCGTCGCGCCGATCGGCAGCACGAAGGACGACACGCGGTTGCTGACGCCGGCGCCGGTCTGCAGACGGTCGAGGGTCAGCGGCAGTGTCGCAGCGGAACTGGCGGAGGAGAACGCCGTCAGCAGCGCCGGGAACAGCACGCGGAAGTGTTTGCGCGGATCGACGCGGGCGATGAAAATCAGCACCAGCGGCAGCACCACCAGGGCGTGCAGCGACAAGCCGAGCAGCACCGTGCCGGCGAATGAGGCGATGGCACCGATGAAGGCGACGATTCTCTGGTCGCCCGCGAGGTTGGCGTACTGCTCGGCGATGGTGGTCGCCATCAGTCCCATCACGCCGACGGGCGCCACTGCCAGGATGATCCCAGTGATGCCGAGCATCACCTGGTACACGCCGGTGAAGAACGAACGCACGCTCTGCGCTGGCGCGCTGTCGATACGACCGAGCACGAGGCCGAAGAGGATGCTGAAGCCCACCAGGCCGAGCAGCGCGCCGTCGGCGGCGGCCTTGACGATGTTGGACGGCACCAGATCGCGGATGACGCCCAGCCAGTCGCCGGCATCGCGCCCAGCTCCGACGGTGGTGACCTTGCTGACCTCGTCGGCGAGGTCGGGACCCGCATCGCGCGTCAGCAGCGGCCTGCCGTCATCGGTGACGCCGGGTTGGATGAGGTTGCTGACCGCGATGCCGATCAGGATCGCGATGGTGCCGGTGCCAAGGTAGTACAGCACTGTGCGTCCGCCCATGCGCGCGAACCCAGGCAGACGTCCGGCGTCCGCCACCGCGGTGATGATCGCCGACACCACCAACGGCACGACGATCATGCGCAGCGCATCCATGAACAGCCCGCCAAGCAGACCGAAGACGCGGAAATCCCAACGTTCAGCAAGCAGCGCCGAGGCCTTCGCGCCGGCCTTCACCTCGGGCAGGATGGCTGCGCCGATCAGACCCCCGATCAGCGTGCCTACCCCAAGCCCAAGCAGGATCTGGAAGGCCAGCGGCCAGCGCCATACCTGCCACCAGTGTCGTGGTTTCACCTGGGGAGCGGTGCTCATGCCGCGTCGTAGTCGCCAACGTGCTCAGACGCAACGCTGTCTTACCGATCAGCGAACTGCCACGCATGATCGGCTTCGCCATCAAACGACACCACCCACGTCCGAAGGACGCGGGTGGTGGACGAATCCGACGCGCGTGGGCGTCGGATCAGTTCTGCGGCTTGTTCTTCTCGCGCTCTTCGCGGCGCTTCTGCATCTCTTCCTTGGCCTTGGCCAGCTCTTCCTTGCTCAGCGCGCCGTCCATGTCGGCGTCGGACTTGAGCAGGTAGCCGCGCATACGCTCGGGGACTGCTTCGAGTTCGGCCTTCGACAGCGCACCGTCTTTGTCGGTGTCGAATTCTTCGATGTTCGGGCGCTTGGGCTTTTCATCGGCAGCGAAGAGCGGCGCGGAGCTGAAACCGATGGCGACGCCGAGGATGGCGATCGTGCGGATGACGTTCATGGATGGATCCTTTGTGTCCCGGAAGGGGGTGGGTGATGCGGCGATGCAGGTGCATCGTTCCGGGTCCGCTTCATCGTATGATGCGACCAAGGTCGACGCCGCTTGCCCCGTTCCTGTCAGCCAGCGGTCAGAGCGTTGTCAGGCGGACGTCAGCGGAATGTCAGGAGTGATAGAGGGGAGGGATCGCAGGCTTAAGCCTTAAGACTTAAGTCTTAAGGCTTGAGGCTTGAGGCTTAAGGTCATCTGTTCGCGTGATTCCCCTCAAGCCTCAAGCCTCAAGCCTCAAGCCTCAAGCCTTAAGCCTTAAGGCTCGAGGCTTAAGGTCATCTGTTCGCGTGATTCCTCTCAAGCCTCAAGCCTTTCAAAACTTCCCCATCTCCCACGTCCAGGCGCCTTCACCGACCTTGCTGGTCCAGAATACGCGAATGCCCTGCGTGGTGGTGACGGTCTTGGGATGTGCGACCTGCGTGTCGACTTCCGATAGGCGCTGAGGCAAACCCCACGACATGCCACCATCGTCAGAGATCTGCGACCACACCCCGGCACCACTGCCGTCATCGGCGGTGCAGGTCACCACCACACGATCACCGTCGCCAGTCACACTTGCCTGACGCGCACGCGGAATGGGAAACGGATGTGGTGCTGACCACGTGCGTCCGCCATCGCTGGTCATCAGGTGGTGTACGCCGGCGACGCCGTCGGCTCCGGTCCAGACCACCGCGTGCAGCATACGTTTGGTCTCCGGGCCGGACCAGCCGAGGCCGCCACCGACGTGCGGGCAGCCCTCAATCGCCCAGTTAAAAGCGCCAGCGGCGAAACCGTCATTCCACGTCGCGCCACGATCATGTGAGAAGATCAGGCGCATGTCGCGTGGGGCGAAGGCGCGGTACAACACCGCGACCGAATCACCGTCGCTGATGACGGTGTTCCAGCAACATTCGCACGTGCGTGCGTCAAGCACGCGATTGGGCCGCCAACTGCGACCGTTGTCCTCACTGGCGGAGGTGATCAGTCCTTGTTTGCCACTGCGGCCGTCGAGCCACACCGCGTGCAGTCGACCGGCGCCGTCGGCGGTGACATCGACGAAGGAATGCCCCTTGTCGTTGCCGTCATCCGCGGGATTGGCACCGCGACTCCACGTCCGACCGCCGTCGTGGCTGACGGCGGTCACCAGTGGACCCGAATCCATGAAGCCGCTGCCGCTGGTGCTCCAGGTCGCCAGCACCTGTTCCGAACGGGCAGCGATTTGCAGATCGTTATGCCGCGCAGGCGCCTTTGGCAACGCGCCGACATCGATGACTACGGGCGCGCTCCACGTCGCGCCGCCGTCAGTGGAACTGCGGTGTTCGACACGCGCGGGTTGGTTTGGTGCGATGACTGCCAGCAAGAGGTGGGTGGTCACGCCGTCGACGCACACGTCGAGCGAGGCCACCCCAGCGGTGGCACCCACGGGATGTTTGTGCTCACCCGCGGCAAGTGTCGTGCCGACGAGCAGCAAGATGAGCAGGTGACGCATCAGTACCTCCACTCTACGCCACCGTAGACGCTCAGGCCGTCGCCAGGGAACAGCAGGGCTTGGTTGTTGATTGGAGTGGCCGAGGCGGGATTCGCCAGGCTGGTGGTCGGTACATGCGCTTCGTCGGTGAGATTGCGCCCCTCGACGAACACCGCGAGTCCGCGTGCCGCACGGTATCCTGCGCGTGCCCCGAGCAGCGTGTACCCGTCATTGTCGGTGGTGTTGGCGAAATCGAGCGGGTAGCCGCTCTGCCATTCCATATTCGGCCCAACGAACCAGCCATCCCAGGTCCACAGCAGTTCTGCGCGGTAGACGTGTTCCGGCATGCCGGGGAGCTGGTTGCTGTCGTAGACGGCATCGTCGTCGAAGCGGAAGCGGCCCCAGGTGTAGACCTGCCGCAGCAGCAGGCCGTCGCCCTTGGCCACGACGTCGCGCAGCAGCGTGACGTCGAGTCCAGCCTCGATGCCGAGGTGGATGGTCTGGTCGGCGTTGATGGTGCGCTGATTGCCACCGCCGATGTCGTAAGAGAGCAGCTCATCTTTGACCCACGCGTGGTAGACCGTCAGTTCCCACGCGGCGTCTGGGCAGGATCCGCGGGTGCCGAGTTCTGCGGTCCAGGCGGACTGCGCATCAATGTCCGTGGGGAAGGCGGTGGTCGGCCCTACCGGCGTGGGGAACAGTCCGAGTTCACCGAAGCTCGGTGGCTCATAGCTGCGACTGACATTGCCATAGATCTGCGACTCCTTGCTCACCTGCCACAACACGCCGACCTTGGGATTCGCCGCTTCATAGTCGGCCGAGCCCGATTGATCGCCATTGCCGAGGAACTCGTCGTCGTATTCACGCTTCGACTGGGTGACTTGAAGGCCGACAATCACGGCGACATCCGGCACCACGTGGAACTGGTCTTCGGCATAGAGGTCGACGTTGGTCGCGGTGAGTTCGGCATCGGCGACCTTGGCGCCTTTCTGCCCACCGACGTTGGTGAAACGCTGATCGTTGGTCAGGCCAACGGCACCATTGAGGCCGACGCTGAAGCGGTTGGTGAAACCAGCGAGCGGCGCCGTGCTGGAGAAGCGCACCATGCCGGCGTAGTCGTTCGAATACTGGTCGATGACCTGGAAGATCGGATGGAAGAGATCCTTGTTGGTCCATGAGACTCCGGCTTCCAGCCGTTCACTACCCCAGGTCACCGCCATCACGTCGGCAATGCGGTAGAGCGGGTAGTCGCGTTTCTGATCACCAGTGAGATTCCCAGGCGCGGCCTGTTCCGGATGGTCTTCGAACTGTGCCCGGGTCAGCGCGCCCGGCAGTTCGGAATCGCTGTCGCTCGCTGAGAGGTACAGACGATTTTCAACGTTGTCGGCCAAACGATAGCCGACGTTGGCGGTGCCGCGCACGTTGCGCTGTTCGCTGTGTTCGCGGTAACCCTCCTGCTGGTAGCCGCTCGCCGCGACGTACCAGTCGAGGTCGCCACGCTGGCCACCGGTCGCCACCAGACCGCGCACGTAGCCGAAGCTGCCGCCCTCCAAACGCAGTTCGGCGAGCGGTGCGGTGCGTCCAGTCGGGCTGACGAAGTTGATCGCGCCGCCGAGGGTCGCCGCGCCGTAGCGCAGCGCGTTGCCGCCGCGATAGACCTCGACGTGGTCGAGGGTGGTCGGCTCGATGCTTTGGAAATCACCGGCACCATCGGCTTGATTGAGCGCGAAGCCGTCCTGCAGCAGCGTGATGCCACGCAGGTGGAACGTGCGCTGGATGCCGGAGCCACGAATCGACAGGCGCGCTTCCTCTGCGCCGAAGCGCGGCTGTACCACCACGCCCGGCGCCCAACCGAGCAGATCGCGTTGCGTGCTGGATTTGCCGCTGAGCCAGGATTCCGCATCGATCACCGTGGCGCCACCGGCAACGCGCCCGAGTTCGGCCGTGGCTGCGGCAGTGTCGTTGCTGGTCAGCGCCGGATCGCGGTTGGCTTCGACCTGGAGCGTGTCGGGTCTTGGCGGTGCGACCGTCGCAGGTTGTTCGACGGCATAGGTGGGTGAAACCAACGTCGCCAAGGTGACGACGAGGAATGGCAGACGGACGTGGCGCAGTGCCACAGTCAGGGAGTTTGTGGTGTTCAAGGGAGCCTGAGGGGGAATCTGGGTGGGTCCGGCGGCCACAGCGGCCGACCGGCAAGGACGGCAGACGCCGTCCAGACGACGACGGCAGCACGCGGCGCACATGCGCCGACGGCAGTCCGTCGTCAGATCAGCCCAGCATCCGCGGCGGACGTCGCCGTGGTTCCCAATCGATTCCTTTGCCCAGCGCTGATTGGCGTGGTGCCGGCAGTTCGTCTGAGGTCGGCATCGGTGACATCAGGACCACTGTCGTCGCCGTTGCCGTCACCATCGCATCCAGTTTCACCGTTTTGATCAGTTTGCCCGGCGCTTTGCGCTCGTCGGTTCCCAGGTCGGCGGCGATGCCGCGTTCGACTTTTTTGCAAATCGCGCAGGGGTGTTCGCCATCGAAGGTTTTGCACCACGCCTCGGCGAAGGTCGCGTCGCGGCTGTAGTCGATCAGCATGCCCGTCCAGGCGACTACTTGCAGCATGCCCCAGTGGCCGCCGATGAGCATCAGCAGCATCAGCCAGGTCAGGATGCGGGCGGGAGGGGGCATGGCAGGCACGGTGATACGGAATGATTCCCGAGCCGCTGCCATGTCGGCAGCGCTGGCCACGCATGTGTGTGGCGATGGCTGGGGATGCCAACGCAGCATGGGCTGTCGGCTTTTTCGCGGAGCGCCGAGTTGGTGCTCGGCGCTCCCGGGTCACTTCAGCGCGTCGTCCCACACCTTCGCGTCGTAGCCCACCACACCATTGCGGCCGATGAACGCGAACGGTCGCCGCACCAGGTTGCCGTTGCTCGCCAACAACGTCAGCGCCTCGGCCTCGCTCATTTGCGGCAGTTGGTCTTTGAGGTTCAGCGCGCGGTAGTCCTGGCCGCTGCGGTTGAACAACGCCTTCACGTCGCCGTCGAGCGCCTTGAGCATGCGCTTCAATTCCTCCACCGTCGGCGGGATGTCGCGGATGGGGATCTCTTCGAAATCCTGGCCGGCGTTTTTTAGATGCGCAACGGCCTTGCGGCAGGTGGAGCAGTTTTTGTAGGTGTAGATCTTCATGTCCGATGTCCGATGTCCGATGTCTGATGTCCGATGTCCGATGTCCGATGTCCGATGTCCGATGTCCGATGTCAAAGGCACGTCGCACGTCGCATCAGCGAGCGACCACACGGTTACGACTCCGTACGTTTCCACATACCGGTGTGCCGTTCGGTGGGACGATAGCGGGCAAGGAAGCGCGCCTCGGCATCTTCATCACCGACCAGCAGTAGGTCACCATCTCCTGGCAGTGGCTGATCCGGAGGCGGCAGCGCTTGCGTGCCGGCAGGCGTGTCAATCGCCACGACCAAACAACCAGTCTGGGCGCGTACATTGGCGTCTCTGAGCGTGCGGCCGACAAGTTCCGGCGGGATCTTCACTCGTATCAGGTTGAGGCCTTCGGTGAGCATCAGCACGTTGGTGTGGCGCAGGTGGTTGCTGATCGCGTTGGCGCCGAGCGAGGCATACGACAACACGCAGTCGGCCCCGGCACGGTCGATGGTATTGACGTTACGATCACTGGTGACGCGGCTGATGATCTGGATGTCGGGTCGCAGCGAACGGCAGAGGATGGTAAGGAAGATATTAGTGTCGTCATCGTGCGTGGTGATCAGCACTGTTGGCGCTTGCATGATGCCGGCACGTTCGAGCACGGTGCGATCGGTGGCATTGCCAGCGATCATGTAGGCGGGATCGATCGCCCGCTGCGGCTGGGTATCGATCACGCGGTAGGCGATGCGCCGCGTGGTCAGGTGTTCGATCGCCGCACGACCGACACGCCCACTGCCGATCACCAGCACCGGATCAGGATTGGCGTTGTAGATGCAGAAGGTCTCGTCCCAGGCATCGAGCTGGGCGCGGGTCGCGACCAACACCAGGATGGTGTGTTCCTCAATGCGGGTGTCGGGGCCGGCGGTCTGCATGTGGCCGCGTTCCCACACGCAGGCGATCGCTACACCGAGGTGTTCGCGTAGGCGCGCTTCGCGCAGGGTCTTGCCCACCAGCGGCGTGCGGTGCACCGCGGCCTCGGCCACCAGCAGCTCACCGAAAGAGCCGACCACGTGCGCGAGGTTGTCACCGCCATGTGTGCGGCGGGCCATGCCCAGGCCAAGCATGCGCCCGAGGCGTAACACCTGAGTGTCACCAGCACGGTGCAGAACCTCCTCGGCGGTATCGCTGCGCGCGGTGGCGAAGATCGGCACCTGCTCGCTGATTTCGCGCACGGTGAAGGCGATGTTGGTGTTGACCAGTTCGCTGCCCAGGGTCGCCACCAATGACGCGCGATCGGCGCCAGCATTGCGGTAGGTCTGCGGATCGTCGATCATGCCGTGCAACACGGAGATGCCGAGGTCGTGCAGGCGGAGCGCATCCGCCAGTTCAGGAACGATCAGCACGTAGGGCACCTGTTGCCCGGTGAGCTGTTCGATCAGGGTTTCGGCTACCGGGCCATGGTTGACGATGATGACGTGGCCACGCAGGTGGGGTGGGACCTCGCGTGGCGCGCGGGCGTTTGACTGCGCCTTCATCCACGGCGCATAGAGAAACTCGATGAAGGTGAACGGCAGCATCACCAGCAGCAGAAAGACACCGGTGAGCATCACGATCATCGAATAGATGCGCCCGATGTCGCTTTTGAAGGTGATGTCACCGAAGCCGAGCGTGGTCATGGTGGTGACCACCCAGTACATCCCGGAAATCCAGCTGTGATCTTGCTCTTCCCACATCATCAGGATGTGGAACAGGACGGTGTAGAGCACCATCACCACCAGCAGCAAGGTGCAGAAGCGCAGCAGCATCCACAGATTGCCGCGACTGCCGCGATCCATGAGCAGAGTGACGAGAATGGCGGGCAGGAACTTCATCTGCGCGTCAGCGTGCCAGCGCGGCGAGCGCCTGGTAGAGCTGTTCACGCAATTTGTCCGCCCAGGCGATGCCGGACGAATTGGCGCGGTTCAAGAGAATGGCAAAGGCATATTGTTTGCCGCTCGCCGCGTGGAGGTAACCCGCCAACGCGCGGGCTTCGTTGTGGGTGCCGGTCTTGACGAAACCACGCACGGCGCCGGCGGGCTTCTCCTTGAGTGAGTCATGGTACACCGCGCTGAATTCACTGCGATGCATCGCGTCGAGCAGATTGACCAGGTAGGACGCGCTGGCCTCGTTGCCGTAGCTGAGTCCGCAACCGTCGAGCAACGTCAACGGTCCCATGCCGGTACCGAACTTGCCTTGCAGGACTTCAACCGCCGCAGTGCGCCCAGCGGTGATCGAGCCCTCGCCGGCTTTTGCGGCGCCCAGCAGGCGCAGGAACTGTTCAGCATAAAAATTCTGACTGCGTTGGTTGCAAATGTTGATCGCCGGCACCAGCGGCTGGTGGAGGTCGACCAGCAGTGGACCTGCGGCCGGATCGACCACGCCGATACGCACGGAACCGCTGACAGGAATGCCGGCGTCCGTCAGC
>Ga0335394_10010564_pt1 | contig 10400 bp, 6 predicted proteins | sample MAT03_FD_205741 | JGI IMG/M metagenome (GOLD analysis project Ga0335394, IMG submission 205741) | Freshwater microbial communities from Lake Fryxell liftoff mats and glacier meltwater in Antarctica - MAT-03 (spades assembly) (version 2) ...
GCAGGGGCGTTCAGGAAGGCGAGGCCGTCCGCGCAGACCACATTGTCACCCGCGATCAGGATCGGACCTTGGGGAGAAGGGTTCACCGTGATGGTGATCGTGGTGTCATAGGTACAACCGAAGTTGTCGGTTACTTCAAGCACGTAATCGAAGACGCCGGGATCGGTGGGGAACGCATAACCTTCCAGGAAGTTGATGGGATCGGGCGTGAAGCCATTCCCGCTCCAGTTTACCGAGTCGGCGGTGCTCCAGCCCAGCACGGGAGTGTAAGAGGTGAGTTCCGGGAAGAGCGCAGGATTGAAGTTCAATTCCCATGAGCAGAGGAAGCCATCATCGGCCCCGAACTGGTCCACGACAGTGAAAGTCCAGATGCCGTTCAGTGGGCACCCGACCAATTGGTCCATCGGCTCTACACTCTCATAGGTGCCGGATGGGATCGGGCTTGTTCCAAGGTTCTCGATCCAAGTGCCATTTGTGGCGGTCGGGCTCCAGCAGTATTCCCAGCATTCACCCGGGGTAGGCGGCACGGTTTCGCCGTCCAGCGCATTGCCAATGAACGTACCATTGCCGCCTTGCTGATGGAAGGTGGTGGTCTGGCCGTTGGGACAGGTAATGAAAATGATCAAGTCACCCATGTACGAGTGTTCCATGCTGACGCATACCGATTCCAGATCATTGATGGTCGTGAGCGTTGCTCCCGGCGAGAAACCACTGAAAGTGAGTGTGCTGTTGAAGGGGATGCCTTGGTCGTCCGGCAGATAGATACCGTCACCGAAGTTCGCCTCAGGAAGTGCGCTCCACGTAACCGCGGTGGTAGCGCCGACCAAGTGAACACTGTCCCCCTGACAGATCGTGGTGTCGCCCACCGTGCCGAGGAAGGAAGGGGTGGTGCTTACCAGGATCTGCAGATCCACCAAGCTCGTGCTCTCGCAATCATTGTCGTCGGTCACGGTCACCTGCACCAAGTATTCGCCCGGCGCTGCGAAGGAGTGCGAAATAGTGGGACCGCTGGTGCTGTCCTGCAGGCCGTCATCGAAATCCCAAGCGTAACCCACTACGCTGAACCCAGCCGCTGCGAAAGAGGCGGTGGCGTCGAAGTTCAACACCTCGCCCTGGCAAACGAGCGCTGGGATCGACTCACCCATTGTCGCCACTGGCGTTGGTGGTTCGCAGGGCTGAAAGCAGGTGAGGATCGCGGAGAAAACGCCCTGGCCACTTTCATTGCTGGTGAAAACCAGCGTCAGGCAGCCCGAAATGTTCGCGAAACTTGCAGAGATGATGCCCGGAGAATCGCTGCCGCTCCATGTTCCGATCAGGGGGGAGGAAGTGTCAGGACCATCATAGATCGTCAACTGGTCGGTCGGGGCCGTACCCGCAGTACTGAGCGTGAACGTTATGAATTGCAAGGAGATGGCGGGACCGCCTCCGTTCGGGCAGATCGTCGAGGTGAAGTTCTCGTTGTCCTGGTAGCCGCTCGCACCCTCGCCGCCGCTGTCCAAGAAGGCCCCCACACAATCCTCGATGTACGGTTCGGCGATGGTATGGGATTGAGCGCCCGCCACTTGGGCGAGAGCGAGGGCAAGCACGGTCAAGATCGAGTTCCTCATGGCTGCTTTGCGTAGTTCAGTCTATGGTGCGGAGACCTATGAACAGGTGTTCAAAAAGCCGCCAAACTTACAGTTCATCAGGCATACTTCGATGCCTAGTTCATTGAGTTCCTGTTCAGCCAGACCACCTTGCCCTCGGTTAGCGATCGGCCGTCCAATGTCACAGCTTCAACAGCCACCAGGTACATTCCATCCTCGCAGTCGGCGCCGGTCCAAAGGGCGCTACCGCTCGAACTGAAGACCAACTGGTTGTTCTTCAAGGAATAGACACGCACCATGACGCTCGAGAAACCGGCTGCGCCTATCCGGTAGTCGTCGTTGATCCCGTCGTTGTTCGGGGTGAAGGTGTTCGGCAGGAATACTTCCGGTAATGCAGAGGGTTCCGTGGCTGCGTCGATAGGAGCACCGGTCTCCGGAGTTGGTTGCTGCGTGCCTCCGATGGTGGGCGGCGGAACAACAGGCGTGCTGGAGCGCACCTCCTGTTCGGCCAGGCTGGTCATATCGGCGATGATCCGGTTCACCACTTCGGCACCCGAACGCTCAGGCCTTGTGGGCATTTCCTCGGAGGGGTCCAATGCGCCTTCGCCGCTGGCGGGTTCATTCACCTGCGGTGGGTTGGCACCTGCGGTGATCACCTTAGGCTGGGTCGGTACTGCTGGAGCAGCGACTGCCGGCTGTAGTGGGTACTGCTCCGCTTGAGCAGGTTCAGCGATCGTTGTTGCGGAAGGGGTGTTGGAGTTCGGGTCCGCGTTCGGTGCCGCGTTCTGGAACACGGCGGGAGCCGAAGGTGTGTGTGCCAGTGCGGTTGGCTCCTCCGAACTGAAGGTGTACGCCAAACCACCAACGATCAACAGCCCAGCAACCACAGCAGCTACCCATCCGAAGATGCCGCCACCTGTAGATCCGGCTACGACACCGTGCCCCAGATGGGCGCTGATGTTCTGCCACACGGCCGCGTCCATATGCACCTCGTGCCCGGCGAATTTCTCCTGTAACTGGCCGGGAACGGGCTCTTGCGGGACAGGCGCAGCCACTATCTGGCTCTGAATGGCCTGCCACGTCCCTGGCGCCACGGGAACTTCGTGGCCATGGAACCGCTCGCGGAAAAGATCGCCCAGACTATCCTTCATGGTCGTGTTGGAATGGAGCGGCCGCCTCTTTGGGCAGCAGCTTGCGCAGGTAGGCCCGCGCTTTCATGAATTGCGATTTCGAGGTGTTCTCCGAGATGCCCATCCGCTCGGCGATCTCCTTGTGGGCATAACCCTCGATGGCGAACAGGTTGAAGACGGTGCGGTAGCCGGTGGGCAATGACTGGACCAGTTCCATGAGCTCGTCGGTGCTCATCGAACTCAGCACATGCTCATCCTCCTGGTGGAGGTGTTCCGCTTCGGTCAGGTCCAGGCTATGGTCGTAGGGTTTGTTCCGGCGGATATGGTCCAGTGCGGTGTTCACCATGGTGCGCGCGATCCAACCCCCCAAGGGGCCATCGCCCCGGAAATGGTCGATCTTCTGGAAGACCTTCACGAAGCCGTCCTGAAGCATGTCCTGGGCCTGGTCCCTGTTGTGCGCGTATCGCATGCAAATGCTCATCATTTTGCGCGCAAATTGCTGGTATAATGCCTTTTGCGCGACCGGATCGCCCTTGACGCAACCAATTACAAGGTGTTCATCCGTCATGGCGCTCCGGGAATGATGATGCGATCCTCGCCCGGAAAGTTGCCCCGGACCCCTGATCCATCTAGGATATGCAAGTTATAGGGGTCCACTTGGGCGTGTCTCTGAAGGTGCGGTGACAAGCTCATTTCAACAGCGTCACGCTCCCGATCATTTCCAACTTGTCGGCGGTCGCCGTGGGCAGGGCGGTAAGGCGCCAAACGTAAACGCCTTGGGCCACCACATCACTACCGCCTTTGTAATAGCCGTCCCACCCCTCACCGGGATCGCTCGAATCGAAAATGAGTTCGCCCCAACGGTCGAACACTTGCAACAGGTGGTCTTCGCGCACGACATCCAACACGTAGGGATAGAACGTGTCATTGAGCCCGTCGCCATCAGGGGAGAACGCATTGGGGATGAAGATCGCCGGGACCAGAATGGTGACCGTTCGACATATGGTGTCGGCGCAGCCGTACCGGTCCAACACGCTCAGGCAAACGTCATGCTCGCTGCCCAGGACATCATTGAACCATTGTTGCGCGTGGCGATCCTGCCCGAAGGGTGTGCCATCCACGGTCCATTCGAAATGCACGGCATGCGGATCTTCCGCGGTAAAGAAGATCGTGCTGTTACCCACTGTACCCGGATCCGGTGAGAAGAAGAACGTGGCTTGCGGCGCCGGTTCCACCAGCACCACGGCAGGGCGGTAGAGGAAGTCCGTGCAGCCTTGGGGCGAAGTGACGGTGAGTTGCACCGCATAGGAACCTGGATCGGCATAAACATGTTGGACAACCCCGCAATTCTCCTCAGAGAAACCATCGCCGAACACCCATTGGCATGGCCCCCCAACATCAGCGAGCGGGGTGGTGTTGGTGAAGGTTACAGGCAGCGGGTGGCAGCCAGAGTCCGGTTCGACCAGGAAAGCGACCTGTGGCAGTGGGTTGATGGTCACCACCACAAAACCCGTGTCCACCAGATGCGTGCAGGCCCCGGAACCCAGGACCACATAAGCGTGAGAACCGGACAGCGCGGTCGGTGGGTTCAACAGACCGGAATGAGCTGCGGACGAAGGATCCAGCCAGGTGCCATCATTGTCCGGATCGCCGCCCAGCAGCGGAAAGAGATCCACGGGGTTGTCGTTGGCACAGCGCACCACCGCATCATCTGTTCCGGCCCAGGGTACAGGATCAACAGCGATGGTGAGCGTTGCACTATGGTCCATGCACGGCGCTTGTGCATCAATGAAGTAGGTGTACACGCCCGGCTGATCGATCGCGGCGGTGAACACACCGGGGCAGGGCACACCTTGCGGTGAGGTCCATGTGCCGATCGGGTCCGGGGTTCCGGCCAAGGCGGCCAGCATGTCCAGGGGAACGGCATCCACGCACAGAACCACCATATTGTCCGCACCGGCATCGACCACCTGTGAGATGGATACTGTTACCGTCGACTGCACATTGGGGCAAGGGGCCACATCCACTACGGTATACGTGTACGCGCCAGCCGCTGCGGTCGCCGGGTCCAGCAATGCCGTGCAGGGGAGGCCGGAAGGGTCGGTCCAGCTGCCACCGAGGTCGGGTGTGCCGCCCAGCAACGCGAAGAGGTCGAACGCGACCTGATCCTCGCAAACCGCGATCGACCCCGGTGAGCCTGCGTTGCCCTGGCAGCATTCCGCTGTAGCGCCCATGGCCGGGTTGGTGTCCCCGTTGCAACCTGCGGCCCCCCAAGAACCCGTTTCGCTGTCGCCGTAGGCGTTGGCCGTCATATCCAGGCTCGCACCGTTGATGCAATCGATACCAGTGGCCACCGAGATGGTCCAGCAGAACTCGAAAAAGCAGGCGCCTTGGACGTAGTCCCCGAAGTTGTTGCCAGGGTTGCCATCATTGTCCAGATCGAAGAACCAACCGGGACCAACCGGACCGATCGCCGTGCCGGCGGTGCCGTCGCAGATGGGGTACCACCCCCATGTGCCATTGCTCCCGCCTTGGGTGGGTGGAGGCGGGGCCAGCACCAAGGTGCTCTGATCCCACCCCGAACCGAACACCGGCACCAAGCCGTGGAACCAGTTGGCATTGGGTGTATCCCAATTGGTGATCGTGAAGCAGAAGGTGACCGTCTCGCCGGATTGGTATGTGCCCCCTACGGGCGGAGGGGCCGAGGTGAACGTATAGTCCACCAGGCAAGGCTGTGCGATCACGACTTGCGTCATCGCCAAGGCCAGTCCTGCCAAGAACCAGCGCTGTTTTCCGGGGAAAGGCATCATGGTGGTGTTTGGAGGTCTGGTGGGAAGATGCACGTGAACTGCGAATGGTTGCCCTCCGCGTCGGCCAACTTTGTGGCGATGAGGCGCCACCTGGGCGACCCGAAAGACGATGGGCTAACTTCGCGCCCCCGAATTTACCGCTATTGCCCTGCCAATGGGGGGATATCCGGGGTCATTCTCCTCCTGCGCCGAGGCTTCGGCGGACAAGACATGAAGAACATCCGCAACTTCTGCATCATCGCCCACATCGACCATGGCAAAAGCACCTTGGCGGACAGGCTGTTGCAGATGACCGGCACCATCGCCGACCGTGACATGCAGGCCCAGGCACTGGACGACATGGATCTGGAGCGGGAGCGGGGCATCACCATCAAGAGCAAGGCCATCCAGATGGACTACACCCTCAACGGGGAGAAGTACATCTTCAACCTGATCGACACTCCCGGCCACGTGGACTTCAGTTACGAAGTGAGCCGCAGCATCGCCGCCTGCGAAGGGGCCCTGCTGATCGTGGACGCCACCCAAGGCATCCAGGCGCAGACCATCAGCAACCTCTACCTCGCGCTGGAGCATGATCTCACGATCATCCCCATCCTCAACAAGATGGACTTGCAGAGCGCGAACCCCGAGGAGGTGAAGGACCAGATCGTGGACCTGCTGGGCTGCAAGCGCGAAGAGATCTTGGCCGCCAGCGGAAAGACCGGGCTGGGGGTGGACAAGATCCTGGAGGAGATCGTGACCCGCGTTCCCGCGCCGAAAGGCGACCCCGCCGCACCGCTTCAGGCGCTCATCTTCGACAGCGTCTTCAACCCGTTCCGCGGCATCATCGCCTACTTCCGCGTCATGAACGGAACCATCCGCAAAGGTGACCAGGTGAAATTCTTCAACACCGGCGTGGAGTACGGGGCCGACGAGGTGGGCTGCCTCAAGATGAGCATCGAACCACGTCCCGAAGTGAAGGCCGGCGACGTGGGCTACATCATCAGCGGCATCAAGACCGCGAGCGAGGTGAAAGTGGGGGACACCATCACCCACCGCGACCGCCCTTGCGAAGTGGCCATCCACGGCTTCGAGGAAGTGAAGCCCATGGTATGGGCGGGGATCTTCCCGGTGGACACCGATGACTACGAGGAGATGCGCGATGCCATGGAGAAGCTCCAGCTCAACGACGCGAGCCTCACATGGACACCCGAGAGCAGCGCCGCCCTCGGCTTCGGTTTCCGCTGTGGCTTTCTGGGCTTGCTGCACATGGAGATCATCCAGGAGCGGTTGCAGCGCGAGTTCAACATGAGCGTGATCACCACAGTACCCAACGTGGGCTACGTCATCACCCGGACCAATGGCGAAGTGTTCGAGATCCATAACCCAAGCGAGTTGCCCGAGGTGATGCACATTGAGAAGATCGAGGAGCCGTACATCAAGGCGCAGGTGATCACCAAGGCGGAATACACCGGAGCGATCATGACGCTCTGCATCGAGAAGCGCGGCATGCTCATCGGCCAGAACTACCTCACCACCGATCGCGTGGAACTCAGCTTCGAGCTTCCGCTCGGCGAAGTGGTCTTCGATTTTTACGACAAGCTCAAGTCGATCTCACGCGGCTACGCGAGCTTCGACTACCATCCCATCGGACGGAAAGAGAGCGACCTGATCAAACTTGACATCCTGCTGAACAGCGAACGCGTCGACGCTCTCAGTGCATTGATCCACCGCGACCACGCGCATGAGCTGGGCAAGAAAATGTGCAGCAAGTTGAAGGAACTCCTGCCGCGCCAGCAGTTCGACATTCCCATCCAGGCCGCCATCGGTGCCAAGATCGTGGCGCGCGAAACAGTGAAGGCCCTGCGCAAGGACGTTACTGCCAAGTGCTATGGCGGAGACATCAGCCGTAAGCGCAAACTGCTGGAGAAGCAGAAGGAGGGGAAGAAGAAGATGAAGCAGATCGGGACGGTCGAGGTTCCGCAGCAGGCGTTTCTCGCCGTCCTGAAGCTGGATTGAAAGCAAGACGAGCGAGGCGATATCCTGTGCAACGGGACCACTGGCGAAGCAGAAGGAAGGCAGGAAGATGATGGCAGACCTGTCCCGACGACAGGCGGTATCGGGACGGTGGAAGTGCCGCAGCAGCCGTTCCTGCCGGTGTTGAAGTTGGATTGAGCGACGTCAAGGTCCTGTCTCGCGTATGGTGCCATCCGCTGAGTACTGAAGTGCCGTGTAGATCCTTGCGTAGCCATTGTCGAAGCTGGGCCGGTAGGCTGCTAACAAGCCTGGCCACGGATGCCTCCCCGCTGCACGCTCGATATCGCTACCGATGAACAGGATCTGATCCACCTCCTCCGAAATTCCATTGCGCCAGTGACGAGCAAGCCAGATGGGGTCTATCGTCATGCGAGACAAGCGCGGATCTGTCCATGCGGATGTGTCCTTGAACTGAAGTCCTTCATTGGCGGTGAGGAGTATCCCGCTGTGCCGTATAGCGACGTAGGCTTCCAGATGCTGTAACAGCGCATCCGGCCCGGCCATGACCGGCACGACTAAACTGCCCGGAGCCAGCGCATCGGCGGCTTCAATGACCAGATCGTGCGCACGCTGGAGTTGGTAGAGGGATCCCTCTGCCTGAACGACCCGGACAACGTGCAATGGCAGAACCAACACCGCCAGGGTAGCGATCAGCTTCGAGACAAGCCCGCGACGCATACCGGCAATGGCCGCGAGCCACATCGCCAGCGCCACCAGGGCTAACGATTGGCACCGCTCCGCGATCAATAGCTGCCGCCCATAGGGCGTATTGCCGAGCCATGCGATCAGCCCGAAGAAGAGGAAGAGCAACAGCGGCACGTCATGCGCAAGCAGCGTTCGCATCATGCGCGTACGTGCCCATGCGGCAACACAAGTCGAGACCAGGAGAAGCACTCCAATGGCGCGAACGGTCCACTGCTCCTCTTGGGGGTCAAGCAACAACAACGGTAGCAGCAAGAGGGCTTCGTTGAAAGCGGGAGGCTCCCGTGGTAGCGGTAGAGTAATCCCGGACAAAATGCGATCCAGTGCAAGTGCACCAACCAAGAGGATGGTACCAATGATCGCCCCTTGGAACAACGGCGATCGATGTCCGCCTTTTGCAGAAGTGGTTGGCCTGCTGGCCAGTTCGATCAGGAATGTCGCAATGAAGATCGTGCACAGGAGGATGGGCGCGCTGCGATGTGTGGACCAGGCGAAGAGCCCGCCGATCAACAGGACCGTCCAGCGCAAGCGTGGTGTATGCTCATGCCATTTCCACCAGGCCATCGTACCAAAGCTGACCGCAACTCCGAGCAAGAAATGAAAGAGGCCCATGATGAGTACGATGTTGAACGTGAGCGGCGCGAGCCAGAGGACTGCAGCGTTCATACGCGTTCCATGGGCGCGTAAGTAGGCGACCACCGAGAGCACCACTACGGAACTCACGAACACCGCGAACAGGTCGTGTGCATACTCCGGTTCGAAGAACAACAGCAAGACCATCAAGATCAGATCGCCTGGTCTCGTTTGCAGCGCGCCGACGTTGTACGTGATCCCTTCGGCCATATGTCCGGGCGTGTCCCATGGTGCTTCCTGGAGGGAGCCATGCAGCACGTGCATGGGGCCGTCCAGCGTTATGAAGAACCGGAAGAACAGGATGGCGGCCGCGTTGGCCAATAGCGCCGCGAGCAGGACGATGGTGGAATGGGATGGTCGCATCGGCAAGAACAGGGGGAGGGTTGTGAAGCTCGGAATTGGCCGATCTCCTATAAATGAAAGAGCACCGGCGCTGGCCGATGCTCTTTCTGTTCTTGATCCATCTGTTACAGCCCGTTCAGGTCCGCTTCGAACTCCGCAAGTGTGGTCGGCGTGAAGGTCATCGAAACGCTCATACTGGCAGTGATCGTGACCGTGGTGAAAGAGGAAGCATACCCCGTGGCGGTCTGCTGAAGGCCTACTACGACAGCCTGCATGCCAACCGGTACGACCTGCCAGGAAGAATAGATCTGCCCCGTGTTATGGTTCATGGACATCACGGCGTTCTCAGATGGGAACGCGATCCAGACATGAGTGCTATCCGACGATTGGCTCGGTGGAATGGTCGCATCGACCATGGTCGTGCTCGGATAGTTGTAGAAATAGTCGCAGTTGATCCACTGCAGGGAATCCGCAGCGAACGTATAGTACAGACCGGTGTAGATGGGATCCACGGACACCGATGAGGAATCGAAGGGGCTCCAGATCATGTTACCATCCGCATCCTCGCTCCCGCTGAAGAGCTGCATCGCTGGATCGCCGACATCGGTTGGGATCCGGACAAAGAGACCGCCTTCCGTGATCCGCAGAGGGCTTCCGCCTTGCGTAGCGGAGACGCTGATCGCACCACCGCTGCGTAACAATTTCAAAGTGCCGTTGTCATTGCCAACGGTCTGCTTGTTCAGCCAGATCATGTCAGCCATCGTCAGAGCTTCCACCACCTTCACGTTCACCGCACCGACCACCGGCGTCCCGTCGGCATTGATGAAAGCGCCGGGGTCGAAGTCCAATTGCGTCCCTTGAGCGGCGATGATCAGGCCGCCGGCCGCTGCGCTCATCGGGAAGCTCTGCGTTGCCTCAGCGATGTTTTCCGTGAAGAGAGCCTGGAACACGGGCTGCCCCGGAGGCGGCGTAGGTGTTGGCGTATTGTCTGACTCCTCCTTCTTACATCCCCAGATCAAGGCGAATGCGAAGGACAAGATCAGCAGTGCTCGGGAGGTCTTCATTTGCACAGATTTTTGGTTCAATTATCACCGTTGAACGATCCATATGTACCGGAACGTTTGGGTCGAATGCAAGGTAGACGCAACTCACGGCCACCGTGCTGCCTCGCCATCACTCGG
>Ga0335394_10010565_pt1 | contig 10400 bp, 10 predicted proteins | sample MAT03_FD_205741 | JGI IMG/M metagenome (GOLD analysis project Ga0335394, IMG submission 205741) | Freshwater microbial communities from Lake Fryxell liftoff mats and glacier meltwater in Antarctica - MAT-03 (spades assembly) (version 2) ...
CTGCCCCACTATCGCCACCAAAGCCAGACCTGCTGGCGATTGATTTCTCCGCCTACGCCGACGTCAACACGCTCGGCGACGGCGAGGCGAAACAGAAGTTGCGGGACTTGCTGGATACGTTGCAGGTTTCTCAGAAAGAGGCCGGCCAGGCGCAGTCCACGCTGGCCGGCACCCAGCGGTTGTTCGACAAGGGCTTTGTCACGAAAGTGGACCTGGAGCGCGACGAGATCGCCGCCGAGAACGCGCGGCTCAAGGTGCAAAAGGCCCAGACCGCGCGGGACTTGTTTCTCCAATACGAGTTCAAGAAGAGCGCCGAAGAATGGCTTTCCAAATACGTCGAGGCGGCGCGCGAGTTGAATCGCGCCCGCAAGGCCGCGGTGTCGAAGTTGGCCCAGGCCGAGTCCCGCTATCGGACCTCGCAGGCGCAGTTCAACGTCCAGCAGCGCCAGCTCAAGGAGATCACCGGGCAGGTGGACAAGTGCATCCTGCGCGCCAAGAAACCGGGCCTGGTCATTTACGGCGGCGGCGGCGACGACATGTCCTACTACGGCGGCGAGGAGCGCGTGCGGGAAGGCAGCACGGTGCGCGAACGGCAGTCGCTCATCACCATCCCAAACATGACCAAGATGGGCGTGAAAGTCCGCATTCACGAGAGCTACATCAAGCAGGTGAAGAAGGGGCTGAAGGTGCGCATCACGGCGGACGCGTTCCCGGACCAGATGCTGCACGGCGAAGTTACCAAGGTCGGCGTGCTGCCGGATTCGCAGAACCGCTGGATGAGCCCCGACCTCAAGGTCTATCTCACCACCATCAGCATCCAGGACGCCGCCGACTGGCTCAAACCGGGCATGACCGCCAAGGTCGAGGTCCTGGTGGATCGCCTGCCGGAGGTCGTCTATGTGCCCGTGCAAGCAGTGACCCCGCAAGCCGGCCACCAAGTCTGTCACGTCGTGCGCGGCGGCAGTGTGGAAACGCGCCAGATCGAGATCGGCCAGTTCAACGACGAGTTCATCGAGATCAAATCAGGTTTGAAGGCCGGCGAGAAAGTCCTGCTGCGCCCGCCCGACGCGGGGGAGAAATCCAAGCCGGCCACGAGCGAGCCGGTGAAGCCGGCCGCCAAGGCCGCGGCGGGAATGACGAAAGGCGAATGAAATCCGAAGTCCGAAATCCGAAGTCCGAAACAAGCCCGAAGCCCGAATACCGAGAGGCCCCCCCGTCGGCGATTTCCGATTGTCTAGCGCTTGGATCATTATCTCGCTTGCGTCATTCGCGGTCAGCGTTCCAACCCTCTGTTCGGTCGCAGGCTGCCCTTATGCCATTACGTAGATCACCAGCCCGCTTGCCACGATGAAGACCTCCAGGCTACTCATCCTGACCGGCTTGGCAGCCGCGATCATCGCTTTGGTTTGGCAGGCCCGGACGATCAGCGAACTCCGCGCCGAAGTGGCCGGGCTGCGGAAGGATTTGCAGATTTCGCTGGAGAGTGCGCTGGATAGTCCATCGGGGGTTACCCCGGAAGCGGAGCAGGCGCGGCGCGAGCAGCTCGAACTGATCAAGCTGCGCCATCAGGTGCGCGAGCTAAACGAGAGCGTGGTCACAGCTCACGCCAAGGCGCAGTCGGCAGACCTGCGGACCGTGATGCGTGCCTTATTGCCTGCCTCCGCCGCCAGTGGACCTTGGAAGTTTCGGCCCGAGTGGAAGGGAATGGAAACACAGGCCACCAATCAATATGTCCAGGCGATGCAGACGCTGGCCAAAGTGACCAATGACTACGTGAGGTTTCTGGTGCTGGACCGGGCGGCCAAGATGAGTCTGGCGGTGGGTCGTACCGAGGATGCGCGTCAATTCGCCAAGGACATGCTGGTGTTGGATGACAAATACAGCCGGGGTGCGCCCGAGAAGGCCAATGGCGATGTGGTGCATAATGGCAATCTGGTGTTAGGTAGGATCGCCGTGGACGAAGGCCGGATTGAGGAGGCGAAACAGCATCTGCTCGCCGCCGGGAGGAGCAGTGGCTCGCCGGTATTGTGCAGTTTCGGACCGATCATGAGTTTGGCCAACGACCTTTTGGCGAAGGGAGAGCAGGAGGCCGTGCTGCGGTATTTGGAATTGTGCCGCAAGTTTTGGAGCTCGGGTGGTGGGAAACTGGACGAGTGGGTCAAAGACATCCACACGGGCCGGATGCCGGATTTCGGGGCTAACCTGATTTACTGAAATGTGAGATGAACAAGAAAGGAAGGTCGAACAAGACGTGACCACCGCCATCGTCAAGCTCGAGGATCTACGCAAGACCTACCAGATGGGGCCGGTCATCGTGCAAGCTCTGCGCGGGCTGTCGCTGGACATTCACGAGGGCGAATACGTCAGCATCATGGGACCGTCGGGCTGCGGGAAATCCACCTTGCTCAACCTGCTGGGCTGTCTCGACCGGCCCACATCCGGCCGCTATTTCCTCGGCGGCGAGGACGTTTCGCAACTGGCCGACGACGACCTCTCGTTCACCCGCAGTTCCCGGCTGGGCTTCATTTTCCAGAGCTACAACCTCATCCAGCAACTCACCGTGCTGGAGAACATTGAAATCCCGCTCTACTACCAGGGCTGGTCCGAGGACGACTGCCGCAGCCGCGCCACCGAACTCGCCGAGCGCGTCGGCTTGGGCGACCGCGTGGATCACAAGCCCACCGAACTCTCCGGCGGCCAGCAGCAGCGCGTGGCGATTGCCCGCGCGCTGGCCAACGACCCGCTCATCATCCTCGCCGACGAGCCGACCGGGAATCTGGATTCCGCCTCTGGCGCCGAGATTCTGAACCTCTTCGACGAACTCAATGCGCAGCAGACCACGCTCATCCTCGTCACCCACGACAACCACGTCTCCAGCCACGCGCACCGCACCCTCCGCCTGCGCGACGGCCAGCTCGAAAGCGATGTCCGCCGCTAAGCTCATTCTGGAGTGCGGCGACCTGTCGCCGCTTTTTGTCAGGGCGACTTGTCGCCCGCGAACCCGTGGGAACACGGCGACAAGTCGCCTGGGCGAAAAAGCGGTGACAAGTCACCGCACTCCAAAGGCGCTGGGTGGGCAGGATCTCCCATGAAGGCCAAGCCCACCCGCCTGGTCCGCCCGCCCGCTCGCGGCCTCTCTGCACGCGGGCTGAAGCGCGCTTTCCGCCTCGGCTTGAAGAGCCTTTGGCTGCATCGCCTACGCTCGCTGCTCACGGTGCTGGGCATCGTCTTCGGTGTCTGTTCAGTGATTGCCATGCTGGCCATCGGCGAGGGGGCGAGCTTCGAGGCACAGGAGCAGATCAAGAACCTCGGCAGCCAGAACATCATCCTCCGCAGCGTCAAGCCGCCCGAGCAGCAGAAGGTTTCAGATAAGAGCCAGGAAGGCTATGTCCTCCAATACGGCCTGACCTATACCGACCTGCGGCGCATCAAGGCCACCATCCCTGGCGTCACCCTCATTGTGCCGGGACGCATCATCCGCGAATACGTCTGGAACGTCAGCCGGCGGGTGGATTGCGAGATTTTGGGCACCGTGCCGTGGTATCCCGAAATGCGGCACCATCGCGTGACCAGCGGGAGGTTCTTCACCGATCTGGACATGGCCAGCCAGGCCAATGTCTGCGTGCTCGCCGCCGAAGTCGTGACCTCGCTGTTCCCCTTCGATTCGCCGGTCGGCCGCGATGTCCGCATCGGCGACAGCTACTACCGGGTCATCGGCGTCATGGAACCCCGCGTCCGCCGCGCCACCGGCAGCGAGACGGAGGGAGAAGCCGCGGAGTCCGGCCTGCCGCGCATTTTCATCCCGCTGGAAACCGCCAAGACGCGCTACGGCGAAGTGCTGTCCAAGGAACGCCAGGGCAGCTTCACCGCCGAGCGCGTGGCGTTGCACGAGGTAACGGTCAGTGTCGCCAGCCTGGAGCAAGTCTTGCCCGTGGCGGCGGCCATCGAGGCCGTCATGGAACGGCATCACAAGAAGAAGGATTACGCCCTCCTGGTGCCGCTCGAAAAACTTCGTCAGGCCGAGCGCACCAAGCAGATTTTCAACATCGTCCTCGGCTCCATCGCCGCGATTTCACTGCTCGTTGGCGGCATCGGCATCATGAACATCATGCTCGCCAGCGTCACCGAGCGCACCCGCGAGATCGGCATCCGCCGCGCGCTGGGTGCCCGCCGCCGGGACATCGTCGTGCAGTTCCTCGTGGAGACGGCGATCCTCTCCGGCTCCGGCGGCGTGCTCGGCGTGGCGTTGGGGCTGACGATTCCCTTCCTGGTAAGTCATTTCGCCGGGATGAAAACCATTGTCACGCTGTGGTCGCCGATGGTCGCCTTCAGCATTTCTGCATTGGTTGGAATCATCTTCGGCCTTTACCCCGCGCTGCGCGCCGCCCGCATGGATCCCGTCGAGGCGCTGCGGCATGAGTGAGCCGGCGCGGTCCGGAGCCTGTCACGACAAGTGTCGCCTTGGCGGATAAGCGGTCCCACACGGGACATCTGCCCGGAGGCCCGGGTGGGGCGGCGTTGCGGTTTCAGTAGCCCTGCCGCACGTTTGCCGCGAGCTATGAACCTCTCCCGAGACTTACCCAGTTCGCCGCCAACGGCGGCTTATGCCTTCCGTCTGCTATCCGGCCGCACGACCTGCGGTGGGGCGTTGCTGGTGCTCTGGGTCGGGCTGATGCCTTGGTGGAGCGCGCGGGGCGCGGAGCCTTCGTTGCGGGACAAGTTTCAGCGGCAGTTCATAGTGGGCGTGGCGGCGGACGGCTTCCTGCCGGGCGATTATCGGTCGAATGAGCTGCAACTTATCCGCACGCAGTTCGGCGCGTTGACGCCCGCGAACTGCATGAAGATGGATGCGTTGCAGCGCCAGGAGGGGCGCTTCAATTTCGGGATGGCCGATGCCCTGGTGGCTTTTGCGGCAAGCAACCACCTCAAGGTCTGCGGGCACACGCTGGTCTGGGCCAAGGACGACCGCACGCCGCCGTGGTTCTTTGCGGACGGCACGAACGCGGCCAGCCGCGAGCTGCTGCTGGCGCGCATGGAGACGCACATCGACACGGTGGCCGGGCGCTATCGGGGCAAACTCGCCTCGTGGGACGTGGTGAACGAGGCGCTGGATGACGGGACCAATTTCATCCGTCCTTCCCAGTGGCTGAGTCTCGCCGGAGAAGATTTCATCGCCAAAGCGTTCGAGTATGCGCACGCGGCAGACCCGGGCGCGGTGCTGATCCTTAATGACTACAACGTGGAACAGCCCGGCAAGCGCGAGAAGCTGCTGCGGCTCCTGCGCAGCCTGCAGGAGCGGAAAGCGCCGATCCACGCGGTCGGCATTCAAGGGCACTACGAGCTGGACGCGGTGCCGTTCAAGGAAATCGAGGAGACGATCAAAGCGATTCACGCGCTGGGCCTGGAGGTGATGATCACGGAGTTCGACATTGATGCCATACCGCGCTCGCGCTGGTGGGCCGACGGAGGCAAGTACCGCGAGGAAATGGCGAAGCTGAATCCCTACGCCGAGGGGTGCCCGGCGGACGTGCTGGCGCGGCAGGCGGCGCAGTACGAGCAAATCTTCGGCATCTTTCTGCGGCAATCCGGCGCGATCACGCGGGTGACGTTCTGGGATTTGCATGATGGCCGGAGTTGGCTGAATCACTTCCCGTGGGAGCGGGCAAATCACCCGCTGCTGTTCGACCGCGAGGCCAAGCCGAAGCCGGCGTTCCGGGCGATCATGGCCTTGCCTTGAGCGGCGGGGGAAAGGCCGGAGGTCAGGGGAATGATTGGCAAGGGAATGGGGAAGAAGCGATTCCCGGACATGGTAGCCCTCCGGCTTCCGGTGAATGGGTTCCCGATGATACGTCGCGCCGGTCGAGGCAGAAGCAGGTTTCCGCCGCTTGAAGTCTGCGCCTTTGCTGCCCGTCGAAGCCGCTCACTCGAAAAGGCCGCGCGCCGTGCAAAAATGTCTTGGCTTCCCCGCCCGGCTCGCTAGATGTTGGCCTCGTCCGTTGAAAGTCGGTTGACCTTCCTCGGCTTGGCGCCCATCGGTTCCTAACGACCAAGAAGAGAAGTGTCAATGAGCCCGCACAGTCTATTTTTCGCCGCAACTCCCACCACTCAGTGGGAGCTTTTGTACGTTTGGAATCAGGCCACGATCGAAGCGAAGGCCATCATATTCATTCTGGGGGTGTTCTCCGTCGTGGCGTGGTCCACGATCATTTCCAAGGCGCTCCAGATGAGCCGGGCCCGCCGGTTGAACCAGCTTTTCTCGACCGAGTTCCGCAATCAGAAGCATGTGCTGGACATGTACGACCGGCGCATTACCGCGGAAGGTTGCCCGCTGTTCGCCGTGTATCTCTCCGGCAGCCAGGAGCTCGATCAGCGGCTCAAGCATCCCCAGTCCGGCGCGCGGCGGCGCTACATCTCGCTCAAGGGCATGGAGCACGTCAAACGCACGCTGGAGACCGCCGTCGCCCAGGAATCCCTCAAGCTGGAATCCGGCCTCATCCTGCTCGCCATCGCGGTCAGCGGTGGGCCGTTCCTCGGCTTGCTCGGCACGGTATGGGGCGTGATGAGCACTTTCGGTCACGTCGCCCAGCAGCAAAGCGCCACGCTCGCGGCGATGGCTCCCGGCGTGGCCGCGGCGCTCATTACCACGGTCGCCGGCCTGCTGGTCGCGATTCCTTCGATGTTCGGTTACAACTGGCTCGTCCATAACCTCCGCGTGGCCACCGTTGAACTCGACAATTTCGCCCAGGAACTCGTCTCCCAGATGGAGACGGAATACCTGCTGGATGAAGACGCCTCCGGGGCCGGTCTCTCCGCCACGCAACCGGAGGCACCTGCCTCGCTCCCGCCGCAACCCCAACCTGCCCACGCCGCCAGCCAGCCGCAATTCGCCTCCGCCCCTGCGCGTCCGCTGCGGGCCGCCTTCACGACGCCGGCCTTCGAGGGGCCGGGCGCCAGCAACGTCGTTGACTAGCCATGCGCCGTTTCTCCCAACGCAGTCATCTGGTGACGCTCAGCGAGATCAACATCACGCCGCTGCTGGATCTGGCGTTCGTGTTGCTGATCATCTTCGTCATCACGACCCCGCTGTTGGAGCAGAGCATCAACCTCAAGCTCCCCACCGGCGGCAAGCCCGAACGCCCGGTGGAGAAGAACGACATCGCCACGGTGGAAATCGCGAAGACCGGAGTGTATTACCTCGACCGCCGTCCAATCTCCCTTGTGGACCTCGAACGCTCGCTGGTGAATGCGAACAAGCTCAATCCCAATACCATCGTCTATATCCGCGCGGACGAAGAAGGCCTCAACAAGCACCTCTACGCGGTGATTGACCGCTGCCTGCGCAACGGCATCACCCGCTTCTCCCTGCGCACCGAACCCCCCGGAACACGCCGATGAACCGCCTCAAGCTCAAATCCTATTGCGCGTCGGGTGGACTGCATGTGGTCCTGCTCATCGTGCTCGTCGCTGGTCCGGGCTTCCTGGCATCGCGCGTCGAGGACAAATTCAAGCCGGACATGCCGATCTTGACGTTCGTGCCGATGATGACCACGGACAAGGAGTTCTCCGGCGGCGGCAATCCAAACGCCGGTGCGCCGCAGCCCCAACCCGAACCGGTCAAACCCGCGCCCGCGGCCAAGCTCCCCGACCCGCCGCAACCTGAGCCAGCAAAGCCCGAACCCGCGAAGCCTGAACCAGTGAAGCCGGAGCCGGTCAAGCCCGCGCCCGAGCCAGTCAAAGCCAAGCCCCCGGAGCCAAAAGCCGCGCCAGAAGTGAAGCCGGACCCCAAGCGCCCGCCCTCGGTGGAACCGGATGTCACCAACGTCAAACCCGCCCGCACGCTGCCCAAGGTGAACCTCACGCTCACGGAGCGGAAGAACACCACCGACAACGGCAAAGCAGAAAAAGCGGCGCAGGCTCGCGCCGAGGCCCGCGAGCGGGAGCGGGAGGAGCGCGCCGACCGCGACCGCTCTCAGCAATACGCCAGCGCCGCCAGCGGGCTGCGCTCCGGGCTTTCCCGGCCTACCGAGGTCGGCCCGTACGGTCCCGGCGGCGGCGGCCCGACCTACGCCAACTTCAAGCAGACCGTCATGTCGGTTTATTTCAATGCCTGGTCCCCGCCCTCCGGCCTCACGGATGAAAAGGCGATCACCAAGACTTCCGTGACCATCGCCCGCGATGGCAAGGTCGTCTCCGCCCGCATTACCGTGCCCTCCGGCAACGCCGCGATGGACGCCTCCGTGCGCCGCGTGCTGGACCGCGTGAAGTTTGTCGCCCCTTTGCCGGCGGATTCCAAAGAATCCGAACGTTCCGTCCCCGTCACTTTCGACCTTACTGCCAAAAGAGATCTCGGATGAAAACCTTCAAGCTCCTGCTCACCACCTTCGCGCTCGGCTGCCTTGTAGGCAGCAGCCCCGCCCTTCGAGCTGCCGACGACGAAGTTGTCGTTGGTAAGACCACCTGGTCCCTCAACGCCAAACCCACGCTTCTCTCGCTCAGCGGTTTCAGCGGCGAGGTGGAGCAAGCCCTGCGCTTCGACCTCGAAGTCATGGGCTGCAAGATCGTGCCGGCCACGGAAGCCCAATACCAAGTCACCGGCAGCAACAACGGCCGCGTCGAGGGCCGGCTGATTGACGCGATCAGCAAAGCCCAGTTGCTCGGCAAAGCCTACGCCGGCGGCACCCAGCGTCAGCAAGCCCACGCATTGGCGGATGACATCGTCGCCCTGCTGCCCAACCACGGCAAAGGCATCGCCCGCACGCGCATCGCCTTCAAAATGGACACCGGTCGCAACAGTGAAATCGGTGTGTCCGACTACGACGGCTTTGGCGCGCAGACCGCCACCAGCGACAGCACGTTGAACGTCGCCCCCGCCTGGGCACCGGGTCGCAACGCCATTTACTACACCTCCTACAAGCTCGGCAGCCCGGACATCTTCTTGCAGGATCTTTCCACCGGCAACCGCCAGGCGGTCGCCCAGTTCGCCGGCTCGAACCTCAGCCCGTCCCCCTCGCCCGACCGACAAAAGCTGGCGATGATCCTCAGCAAAGACGGCTGGACTGATGTGTATGCCATGAACACCGACGGCAGCGGCGTGGTCCGTCTCACCAAGAGCAGGGAGGACGAATCCTCGCCCTGCTGGTCGCCGGACAGCAAGTATGTCTGCTTCGCGGCCAAGGTCAGCGAGCGCCGCGGGTTGTATCGCATCTCCGCCACCGGCGGCGACATGCAGCGCATTTCTACCGCGGGCGTTTCCAGCCCCACTGAGCCGGACTGGTCGCCCGACGGCAAGTGGATCGCCTTCACCGCGCAACGCGGCGGCGGCTTCGACATTTGCGTCGTGCCCTCACAAGGCGGCTCCGTCACCGTGCTCGTCGAAGGGGAAGACCCCTCGTGGGCGCCGAACTCACGAAATCTCGTCTATGCGCGCCGGAGCGGCGCAGGGCGTGTCTTGTCTCTCCTTGACGTTCCGACTAAACAATTTAAGGATGTGCGCCGGATTTCCGGCAGCGCTTCCCAGCCCAGTTGGGCCAAATAACACCACCCTGAATCCGTAATTGATCTGCCATGAAACTGAATCGTCTCGCTACCCTACTGACCCTCGGTCTTGCCCTCACCACCCTCGTCGCCACCGGCTGCAAGAAAGGCCCCGGCTACAAGACCGACATCCCCGGACGCACCGGTGGAGGCACCGCCAGCAGCCGGCCGCTAACGGGCCCCGGCCTTGGCCAGCCCCTGAACTCCCCCGACCTCGCCGGAGGAACTACCGTCACGCCGATCGACCCCGAGTATGGCATCCCGCCCTCCGCTAAGCATGGTCACGAGGGCTGGGCTGAAGACGCCACCGCCTTGGCCGCTGAGAGCGTCCATTTCGCGTTCGACAGCGCCACGGTGCGCAATGACGACCGTGCCAAGCTGGAAAACGTCGCCAGTTACCTGAAGACCCACGCCACCAACGCGGTACGCGTCGAGGGCAACTGCGACAAGCGTGGCACGGAGGAATACAACCGCTCGCTCGGCGAACGCCGCGCCCTCGCCGCTCGCGAGGAACTCGTGAAGCTCGGCATCGCCCCCGACCGCCTGGACACAATCTCCTACGGCGAGGACCGTCCGGCGGATCCCGCTGACAACGACGGTGCCTACGCCAAGAATCGTCGCGCCGATTTCATCCTGCTCTCGCCGCCCGGTCGCTAGACCGTCGCGGATTCTTTTGAATGGGCCGGGGTCCGGCGATGTCCCTTTACTACGTGCCGACCCCGGCCTAACCTTTTCCCCGAAAGACCCTTTCCATGAATTGTTTCTTCGCACTCTTCGACGTTGGTGGTGGCCAGATCATCTTGATCCTGGTCCTGATCCTGATTTTCTTCGGTGCCCGCCGCATTCCTGAGCTGGCCAAGGGCCTC
>Ga0335394_10010571_pt1 | contig 10397 bp, 10 predicted proteins | sample MAT03_FD_205741 | JGI IMG/M metagenome (GOLD analysis project Ga0335394, IMG submission 205741) | Freshwater microbial communities from Lake Fryxell liftoff mats and glacier meltwater in Antarctica - MAT-03 (spades assembly) (version 2) ...
GGACAATATTGGTCAGAAAAAGGCTGCGACAATATGATAAAATTAAGAGTAGCTTATCGAAGTGAAAAGTTTACACTCATAACGGATATTTTAAGAAATTGTGCTGCGTAGTTTTGAATTGCACCCACTTAATTTTCATTGGAATATGTCGCTTACGGCGATTAATTTGGCGAAAATTGCACATTGGATACCGAAAAAAGATGAAAAACCAAAGCAAGAGATTGTGTTTTCAATGAGCGATATTAAAGTACAGTATAACAATGAGTTACTACTAAAACGATTTATTTCAATGTTCGGGATAAACCCCGAACTTGAGAAAAATAAATCGAAAATTAAGCTATTCTTATGATTTTGGAAAGATTGCGGCTTGAAGTTTTTAGCGAAGTATTGTTAACTGTAAAAGAGGCGGTCTATCGCAAATGGGAAATTGAGGGGTATGCCACGTATTTTTTTGGAAACGATAAGCAACGCTATTGAGGCGAAAATTAAGCAATCTATTCGAGCAAATAAAGGAGGAAAAAGCAGTGGCATTAAAAAAAATTGCTTGTTCTTGATTACTTTTGGCGAAGTATTCAATCCTTTACTATTTATTCACCAACTCATTCAGTTTATATGCCAACTTGGTATTTAGGAAAAATTCGCCACCAACAAGAACAAGAAAACGGAGCTTTGAAAACTTTCAATGAAGCCTATCTCATTGATGCGGTGTCATATACTGATGCCGAAGCGCGGCTCTATAAAATCGGCGACGAGTTGCACCGCGAGTTCAATGTCAATGCCATTTCGCGCCTGCGCCTGGCCGATGTGTTTCACATTGAAGAAGGTGGCGAGCAGTGGTTTAAGTGCAAAGTGGTGTACGCGTCTATTGACGAAAAATCGGGTAAAGAAAAAAAAGTGGTCAATCAAATGCTGGTCAATGCCGCCAACCCCAAGCAAGCCTACGAGCGCATTGAAAGTAGCCTGAGTACGATGCTCATTCCGTTTGATATTACAGACGTAAATCTCACGCCTATTTTGGAGGTATATCCCTACGAAAGTCCTGATGAGCAGCAAATACCCGCCAATTTTAAACCGCTTTCAGAAATGAAGGCACCCGTTTAGAAAGGGAATAATGCAAAGCTGTACTTGCGCATCAAAAGCAAGTCGTGTTGGGGTGCACCTTTGGTAATATTGCCGCCGTCGTTTTTAAAAATTACTTTCAAGATTGCCCCGTGTTTTAGGCACTCTTTCTGAACCACAAAGAGTTTGCTGAGGGAAAGAGGATATGCGTTGATGGGTTTTGAATGACATTATACGTTTAGCCAGTAGGTTAGTTTTAGCACCAAGGCGCGGTTTTTGACGCTAAAACTTTCGGGCAAATAGTTGTCGGTATAAACAATAAACAAGTCGGATGCGGGTTTGTAGCGCCACTGCAAACGGGTATTGAGGTTTACGTTTTTGGCTTGGTTGTTGTACTGCAAAAAAGTGGCAAAAAACAGTTTGTTGCTAAAGGTTACGTCCACGCGCGGCCCAACGAGCCACAAATCAACGGTGTTCCAGGGCGCGGGCATCACAATGTGGTTGAAGTTGGCCGTCAGCGTAGCCGCCACGTAGGGTTGGTAGCGGTAGCCAATTTCGCCCGTTAGCCCCAGCCGCGTGCCGTCGGCGTAGTAGCCGCCGTAGCGCGTGCTAAAAGCAAAAGTAAGCGGTCGCTGCGGGCTCGACGTAAACTCGGACCCAAAGGCCATCCAACTGTGCAACGAGCCGCCCGCCAATTTTGGGCGGCCCGAGTTGGTGGGGTCAAACGGGGCTTGCAGGGTAATTTTGTTGCCTCCCACAAAGAGCGTTCCCGTAGCGCGGTTCAAAAAATTGAACTGATAGCCCACATACGTTTCGTTGTCCACCATGTTGCCTTCTTTGTTCCAAAAAGTAGTTGCCCCAGCTATGGGGCCGTGGCTGAGGAGCTTTTTAGATTTTACAAACCGCAAATACGCCGCTTGCGGAGCTATTTTGTAGTAGCCACGCCGCGTGGCGTTGGGCACGAAGCCCACCTCGGCGTTGTAGTTTTGGCCCACGTGCTCGGCCTGAAACTGCAACGACCACCTGGTGTTGTTAAAATTCAAACTGCCCGCCTGCACCCAATCATCGCCCGACACGTTGGGGCTAAACGATTTCATAATCAGGGCTTTGCCCGTCCAAAAATTATTTTGTGAAGCCAAGTTAAACTCCGCGCCCACGTTGCGGTTGTAGCGCGAGTAGGCTTTGTTTACCATTTCGTCGTAGTTCAACGATTCTTTGTTGATCATCAACAAGCCCACGTTTGAGCGGGCCAGCACGCGCCGTTGCAAAGCCAGCACCGCAAAGTTTTGGCTCGGTAAGTCGCCCTGTTGGCGGGTTTGCATATTGAGTGCGCCCACGCGCCAGTCGCGGTTGAGCTTGCCACTGAGCCGCGCCCCAAACTGAATAGGAACGCCCAAACCAATGCGCCGCGAGAAAAAAGGCCGCAGCGTGGAATAGCCAAAACTGGAAAACAAATCGGCATTTTCTAAAAAAAACTGCCGCCGTTCAGGGAAAAACAACTCAAAACGGTCGAGGTTGGTTTGCTGCCGGTCTACGTCCACCTGCGAAAAATCGGGATTGACCGTCAAGTCTAAATTCAAGGACGAGGTGAGGGCAATCTTGGCATCGCCGCCCAGGTCGCGGCGGTAGTCGGTGGCGGTGTTTTTTTCGTAATTCTTGGTCAAGCCGCCCAGCACGTACGGAATCAGCGACACATTGGCGCGGGGCGAGGGCGGCGGCGTGTCCCATTCCAGCACGCCCGTGTAGGCCAGCGTTGAACTCGGGAATTGGCGCGGCACGGGTGCCCACGCCGATTTTTCGTTGAGCGTCAGGTCTAATCTACTGAAATTAACGCCCCAGCGGGTTTGGTCTGATTTGTAGCGAATAGACTTAAACGGAATGGCCGCCTCCCACACCCAACGGTCTTCGTAGTTGCGGGTTTCTGATGTCCACTTGTTGTCCCAGCTTAGGTCTATTTGGCCACCATTGGCCTGCTGCCCGTCCCACTGCCCACCAGCGGCGTTTGAGCCAAACGAAAAGCCGTTGGTTTGGTCGTCGAAGGGGTCGAGGAAGAAGATAAAGTTGTCATTTTTGCCAAAACTAAAATCACGTTTCAGCGATTCTACGACCAATGTGCCCTTCACGGGTTTATAATTGACCACCACGATATAGATATTTTGCTGGTCGAAGGCCATTCTGACCTCGGTTTTGGTGCGGGCAAAACTGGTATCAAGCGGCGTAATCATAAAAAAATTGGTAGCCAATTGGGCATCTTTCCAGGCCACATCGTCGGGCAGGCCGTCCACCCGAATGACCGACGTGGCAGGTTTTATTTTGTAGCGATACGACTCGTTTTTCTTTTGGGCAAACAAAATAAAAGGCAAGCTGCAAAGCAGTAACAGAAGCAATAAACGATTGGAAGGCATCTCTAAAAACATTGGATTCGGGTTAATAAGCCAACAAGCAGGTGGCCTTACTCGTTTCGGGTAACGGTTGTTTTGCGCAAAATAGGGCTTCAACAGGCCTATTATTTGGTTTTTCTTGAAAATTGCCGTTTATTCGACTCGATAATTTTATTTTAACATTTCAAATCATAATTCCCCAGATTATGCGACCAAATTTTATTTTTCTGTTTACCCTTTCAGCATTGCCGTTTTTGGGCATTGCCCAATCAAGCGACGAAGCAAAATTGCTCAAAAAAGCCCATAAAATTCACGAAAAAGCTTTCACGCTCGATACCCACGCCGACACACCAATGTTGTTTTCGCGCCCCGACTTTAACGTCTCTATTGAGAATGACGCGCTCAAAACGCGCTCAAAAGTAGATTTTCCGCGCATGAGAAAGGGCGGTTTAGACGCTATTTTTTGGGCGGTATATCTGGGGCAAGGCCCACGCACGCCCGAAGGACACGCGGCGGCCAAAAAGAAAGCCCTCGATATTTTTGATAGTATTGACCAAAACCTCAAAAAATACCCGACCGATGCCGAGCTGGCACGCACACCCGAAGACGGCCTGCGCATCAACAAAACGGGCAAACGCGCCATTTATATTGGCGTAGAAAACGGCTACCCAATGGGCCAAGATTTGACCATGCTCCAAACTTTTTATGACAAAGGCGCGCGTTACATGACCCTTTGCCACTCGTCAAACAACGACATCTGCGACTCTTCAACCGACCCCAAAGGAGCCGAGTACCAAGGGCTTAGTAAGTTGGGCGAAAAGGTAGTGGCTGAAATGAACCGTTTGGGCATGGTCATTGACATTTCGCACGTCTCCGACTCGACTTTCTACGACGTAATTCGCCTCACGAAAGCACCCATCGTGGCTACCCATTCTTGCGCCCGCGCCCTGTGCGACGTACCGCGCAACCTCACCGACGATATGCTGCGCACGCTGGCCAAAAACGGCGGCGTGATTCAGCTCAATTTGTTTAGTGCGTACGTAAAAACGACCAAACCCAATGCCGAAAAAGAGGTTGAAATGAAGGCTTTTATGGCCAAATGGAACCTAACCAGCCCCGCTGGAATGGGTACGTTGAGCGAAGAAGACGGTAAAAAAGCCTTTGCGGAGTACGGTGCTATTCAAGAAAAATACGTTAAAGACATGGCCACCGTCAAAGATGCTATCGATCACATTGACCATTTTGTCAAAATTATGGGCATCGAACACGTAGGCATTGGTGCCGACTTCGACGGCGGTGGCGCTTTGTACGACTGCTTTGATGTGAGCCAGTACAAAAACATGACCATCGAACTTGTGCGGCGTGGCTACTCCGAAAAAGACATCAGGAAGATTTGGTCGGGCAATTTTTTTAGGGTGATGAAAGCCGTCCAAAAAGCCTCTGAAAAAGGAGTATAGCAACAAAAGGGTATTGAAAAAAACAAGAATACCCGACTATCTGCCCACAAAAACGGGCTACAAGAAATGATTTTCTTGCAGCCCGTTTTTGTTTTTTTCAATCAGGGTTTTTATTTGCCAAACAAGCCGCCCAAAAGCGAGCTTAGACCGCCGCCGCCTTGCTGCTGTTGCTGGCCGCCGCCGAGCATACTTCCGCCCACGCGGAGCAGGTCGTTCATGTCCAGTTTGCCATCGGCTAGCGCGTAGCCAATTTGGTTAAAGTCAAACCCGCCACCGCCTTGTACTTGCTGCTGACCGCCGCCACCCATCAAACCGCCCAACACGCTGTTGAAATCCATGCTGTTGTCGTTGGGGTTGCTGATTTTTGAAATCATTGAACCCAATAAACCGGGCAATACTTGGGCCACAATGCCGCCCGCCGCGCTGTTTGAAAGGCCAAATTTCTCCATTAAACCACCAATGGCGTTTTGGGAAATACCACCTACGATTGGGTTGTTCATAAGGCCGCCACGGCCGCCACCTTTGCCAGAAAGTAGCGCAATAATATCGGTCATGCCGCCGCCTTGCGCGTGGCCTTGCAAGCCACCCAACACCGAGTCGAGAATGGTTTGCTGGGCAGCGCCGTTGTACTGGTTGGGAATGGCAGGATTGTTTACAATAGCATCTTGCGAATGCTCTTTTACGAGGTCAAGCAGTTGTTCTAACATGGTAATGATAATTATCTAAAGTTTTTTCAAAAGTAAGAAAAATTGTGATTTTTCTACGTGGGTTAGACGAAATATGGTTAAAAAGTAACACCAACTACTCAAAATCGTATTAAAAAGCCACCTGCCGATTTGATGAGCTACTGCCTTTTTTGTAATTTATTGCGTATTTGTCAATAGCTTTCCGAACTTTGCGTTTATGTGTTTGGTAGGTGTCATAATTATAATCATGATAACAATAGACGAAAGGAACGGAGACTTATTTTATGAAGACAATCAAGTGCCAAAAATATATAATGGGGAAGGTGGTGGTGTTGGCAAAAATAAATACGCTACTTTCAGCGTCATGACAGACTTTACAGACAACAAGCCGTGTGACGTAACTTTTCATTATAAAAACACAAAGTTAGACAGTATTTCCATTTCGATAGACAATAATTACTTGAAAAACAACTATGTGCCATCGAAAGACATCAATTTTAGAGATTACTTAACTCCATATATAAATTTCTCAAAAGCAGAACACTTGGAATTTTTAAATTCAATTCTAAAATCAAAAAAGACAAATTTTGGCTGGGGGCGCATTGAGTTACAAACTGATCCACGGGATTATTGGACTTTCATTAAAATAACATATTACCGCAGCTAACATCATAATTTACGATAAAAGGGGTGTGGGTGATAGGTCGTAGTTTTGCGCTCTATCATAGTTCGTCTCGGGGGATAGTTTCGCAGTTTTAAATCCCCTTTCATCATAAATATTCAGCGATAGTTTCATAAATTTTGCCAACAGCAACAAGTCGGATAAGGATAAATTTGATAGCAATGTTTAAATGTATAGTACTGTTTTTTGGTTTATTTCTCGCAGTTTCTGCCGCATTTGCCGCTCCTGCCGACACCACAGGCAAACGCCCCGCGTGGGTGGCCAAAAAAGGGCCATACCGCCCCACGCGCACGCTCAAAAACGACATCTTGCATACCCAGCTCAAATTGCAATTTGACTGGCTGCGACAGCACGCGCTTGGTTCGGCATTGATTACGTTTAAACCTTATTTTTATCCCCAAAATACGCTCCAACTCGATGCCAAAGGCTTCGATATCAAAGGTGTTTTTCAGTTGGATACGCTCGAACAGTTTGATTCTACTGCCAAAAAATACGTCCGCTCGTTTGTGTTTGATACCCTCGAATATACCTACGACCGCCGCTCGCTCAATATCAAGCTCCGCCGTACCTACAGCCGATTTGATACCCTTCACGTACGCATTGACTACGTGGCCAAGCCCAACGAACTACCCGAAGACGTGATGGGCACAAAACGCGAGAAGGGCCTGTATTTTATCAACGCCGATGGCCTCGATGAAGGCAAACCACAGCAAATATGGTCGCAGGGCGAAACCGAGTATAATTCGTGCTGGTTTCCGACGGTGGACACGCCCAACGAAAAAATGACCCAAGATATTAGTTTGCGCGTGGACAACAAGTTCAAGACCATTTCTAACGGGCGGCTGGTGTCTTCAATAATCAACGACGACAGCACCCGCACCGACCGCTGGGTACAGCGCATTCCGCACGCGCCGTACTTAACGGCCATTGTGGTGGGCAACTTTGCCGTTGAGACCGAAAAGCTGCCCAATGGCTTAGAACTGAGCTACTATGTCGAACCCGAATATGGCCCCCATGCCAAAGCGATTTTTGGCCGAACGGCGCAGATGATTCCGTTTTTTGAAGAAAAATTTGGTGTAAAATACCCCTGGGACAAATACGCCCAAGTGGCCGTGCGCGACTTCGTGGCGGGAGCCATGGAAAATACCAGCATGACTGTCCACGCCGAAAACGTGCAAATGAATGGACGCGCCCTGCTCGACGGAAACTCCGACGCGGTGATTGCCCACGAACTGGTGCATCATTGGTTTGGCAATTATGTTACCTGCGAATCTTGGTCGCAACTGCCACTCAATGAGGCGTTTGCTAATTATTCTGAGTATCTTTGGGCCGAGTACGCCAAAGGCCGCGAAGAAGCAGACTTGTGGGGGCAGGGCGAGTTGCAGCAGTATTTGGGCGAAGCCGAACAAAAACAAGAACCACTCATTCGGCTTTTTTATACAGACAAAGAAGACATGTTTGACAGCCACTCGTACGCCAAAGGCGGGCGTGTGCTGCACTCTTTGCGCAAACTCGTGGGCGACGAAGCCTTTTTCTTGTCGCTCAAAAAATACTTGGAACGCCACCGCCTTGGCACTGCCGAAGTAGCCGACCTCAGGACGGTGTTTGAGGAAACCACGGGCGAAGATTTGAATTGGTTTTTTAATCAGTGGTTTCTGCTGCCAGGACACCCCAATTTGAAAGTCGAAAAAATATTTGATACCAACAAAATAATGCTCACTGTGCGGCAGTTGCAAGATTCAACTTACACGCCTATCTATCGGTTGCCGCTCAAAATAGACGTGTGGGTGAAAGGCAAAAAAACGCAGTATGACGTTGTAGTAAATCGCGCCCTGCAAACCTTTGAGTTTCCTGCCGAACAACGCCCCGACTTGGTAGATTTTGACGTAGAAAAACAACTCTTGGGCGTGCTTGATTACGAAAAATCAAAACCTGAACTGATATTTCAATACTATAATTGTGCGCAGTATATGGCGCGCTATGAGTCGGTTACGAACCTGGAAAGCCAGCTATCCGACTCGACGGTGCGGCATTTGATGATGCAAGCCATGAACGACCGATTCTGGAAAATTAGGCAAGTAGCCATTTCCAATTTCTCAGAATACGACGGCCAAGAATTTAATAGCGTAGAGCGCATTATTCAGAGTAAAGCCCGCGTAGATGCCCACCCGCGCGTGCGCACCGAGGCCATTATTACGCTGGGGTCTTTTGGCGATAATTCCAACGACCCGCTTTTCCGTGAGGCACTCAATGATACGTCCTACTTAGTGATTTCGGCGGCCTTAGATTCGTATCTTATTGGCAAACCCGACGACGCTGCCGACGTGGCCACGCGCTTTGAAAATGCCCCCAATAGCGACATCGTAACGGCAGTGGCCAACTATTATGCCGGCCTGGCCAAATCTGAGCAGTACGACTGGTTTATTCAGAAAATGAGCCGCCTAAAACCCAACGACATTTATAATTTTTTGCAAGTATTTGGCAAATACCTCATTCGCTCAAACACCGAAACCCAACGGCGGGCCTTGCCCATGCTCGAAACCACCGCCCGCAACGCCTCGACCTATTTTGTGCGCTTTGGTGCTTATCAAGTTTTGGGGCTATTGACCGACATTGAAGGTGTAAAGTCCATGCGAAAAGACATTCGTGCCGCCGAACGCGACCCAAAACTCAAAGAAATGTACGGGCAGTTTGGCGATTATTAGAGAACACCTACTTTTAATATTTTTAAAAAACTAAAACAATAATTTGAAGACGCATCACAAAATAATCAATGGCGATAGCAGACAAATGACATTGTTGCCCGACAATTCTATTCATTTGGCAGTCACTTCACCACCGTACTGGCAACTCAAGGACTATGGGACAGATAATCAAATTGGCTTCCATGACAGTTACGAAAATTACATCAACAACCTCAACTTGGTTTGGAAAGAATGTTACCGCACCCTGCACAACGGTTGCAGGTTGTGTGTCAATATTGGCGACCAATTTGCCAGGGCAGTTTACTACGGACGTTACAAAGTAATTCCTATACGAGAAGAGATTATTAAATTTTGTGAGAACATCGGTTTTGATTACATGGGTGCTGTTATTTGGCAAAAAGTAACTACATCAAATACTACAGGAGGTGGCGTTCAAATGGGTTCATATCCATATCCCCGAAACGGAATTTTAAAACTTGACTATGAGTTTATTTTGATTTTCAAGAAATTGGGTGACGCACCAAAACATACCAAAGAACAGAAAGAGCTTTCAAAAATGACAGCAGAAGAATGGAACACATTCTTTGCAGGACATTGGAACTTTACGGGTGCAAGGCAAAACGGACACATTGCTATGTTTCCCGAAGAATTGCCAAGACGATTAATTAAAATGTTTTCATTTGTTGGAGAAACAATTCTTGACCCGTTTGCAGGTAGTGGAACAACATCGCTGGCTGCCAAAAATCTTGATAGAAATTCTATTGGTTATGAAATCAATCCTGAATTCATTCCTTTCATTAAAGAGAAATTGGACGTGCATCAACAAGATTTGATTGGTACTATTTATGAAATTTATTTGGGCGTTCCCCTATCGGGTCGGGCTTTCCGTTCCAATCTTTTTTTCGTTCCTCAAAAAAGGATTTCCACTTCAATCCTTAACGCAGCCTAACTATGAAAGAAAGTTTAGTTCAATGGACACTATTGCAAAACTTAGATTTTCTTTCAAAATCTCTTGACTTTCAAATAGCAGCAAAAAAAGGGCAAGAAATAACTACCGACTTTGGAAGAATAGATTTTATTTTGGAAAACTTTCATAAAAATCATTTGACTGTAGAATTGGAAACCTTTCTTGATACAAAAAATAAAAGAGACTATTGCTTTAATCAAGTTCTAAACTATAAAAATGTTAGTTACTCAAGCAAAACTGACTATTGTATTTTATTTGCCAGTGAAACAAATCAGAAGTCAATATCAATCGTTAATCAATTTGGAATTGAAAATGATGTATTAATAAAAACGTATTGGGTGCAATTCAAAACTACGCATAAATTTTCATAACTAAGCAACTTGATAAAAAAACACGTAATATGACCAAGCAAGAATTTTTGGCTTTAGCCGCAGATAAATACGAATCACTTCAAAAATTG
>Ga0335394_10010573_pt1 | contig 10396 bp, 10 predicted proteins | sample MAT03_FD_205741 | JGI IMG/M metagenome (GOLD analysis project Ga0335394, IMG submission 205741) | Freshwater microbial communities from Lake Fryxell liftoff mats and glacier meltwater in Antarctica - MAT-03 (spades assembly) (version 2) ...
GCTTCATAAATTTTACCAGACCCATTTGAGTTGAATCCAATTCCAGAGTTTACGACTCCAGAGAAAAACCAGCGGTGTACGCCCAAGCTTGATGCTTGCGCGTCCAGTGAGGTCGGGACGGAGTCCGTTGCGCACTTCCTGCGGCACCTGAATATCCCGCAAAGTAAGAATGAACGCGTTTTCGCGCAGCGCATTTTCACGCTCGTGCGGGTAAGCAATCTGGCTAAACTGCGCGTGTTCCTTCACCTCTCCGCCAAGCTGATGCATGTTGTGGGTGTAGAGAATGAATTCCACTGGCAGGTGTCTGTCCTTGGGATCGCTTTCCGCCAGCCGCTTATCCAGCAGCCTCTCCACTTTGCCGATCTCTTTTTCGTGAATGAAGACGTGCAAATCCCAGCTGTCTGAACCAGTTACTGCTGCAAAATCGGCACCCGGCTGGAGGTAAACGCCTTCGTAAATTTCAATCTTGGGCGTGAGGATAACTCCATCCATCGGGCTCCGGATCGTCGCTGCCTCGATGTCCCGCATCAGCTTCTTTTCTGCCTCCTCAGCCACCCGTAACTGAGTGGTAGAAATTTGCGCGCCGGCCTCATCATTATTGCCGCGTAGCCGTCGTGCCTCCGCATCATAACGCAGCTTCTCTTCCTGCACGGTCTTCAGCTCACTTTCGAGTGTGCGAATATCCATCTGCGCAATCGGATCACCTTTCTTCACCACAGCACCTTCGCGCACGAAAACTTTTTGAATCACACCCGCCACCTCAGGCACCACTTTCTGCCGTAGTTCAGGCACCAGCGTGCAATCACTTTCCACCTCCTCCATCCATGGGAAAAGCAACGTACCAAAAATCACCGCCAGCAGCAGAGTCATTTTGAACGCATGACGCTTGCGCTCTTCCCCCAGAAGTTTGCGCTTGGTATCACGCACGCGGCGGCTCACAGCAAGAAAGGGCAGTTCCTGGTAATCGGTGGCCGCCTTGATCGCACGCCCGGTGCTCGACGCAATCCACTCCATAATGCGATGCCCGGCAGGACCTTCCCCCGGTGTAAATGCACCCTTGATGGTGCTTTCTGCAAACACGGCGGCGACTACGTTTTTATCCGCATCCAACGCCTGACACAGCAATCCCGAGTTCGCCTGGCTAACCTCGTAATAAGCTGCATTGACCACTTCATGTAACTGCACGGTCAATGCTCGGCTAGCAGCTGCATCATCGGTATCCTCACCGCTGGCGGCTGCTGGTAGGAGTTCGTCGCGATTCAAATTGATGATCTGCGGCACGATTTGCACCACTCCGCCTTCCTTGGCGGTGGAAGTGGGTATCTGAGCGAGATGCGCGGAGATAAAAGCCACCATCGCTTTCACCATCGTGCTCTTGCTTTCGACTACCTCCTGCCCAGAAATCGCGAGCACTTTCCAGTTTCCGTTTTTAAGCACAAAGACCGAACAACGTTCGCAGCCGAGTAAATCGCGCCCGTAGTTCGCCACGACACGCGAAACCTCCAGCGCGTCCAGGCTGCCGGTAAGATCACTGCTGAATTTTAGAAAATGTTGGAGCCGCTGATTCTCAACGACGAGATTGCCGAGACGGCGCGTCTGAAAGTGTTGCTCGATGTTGGTGGCGAGCTGGGAAAGAAACGTGCAAAACTCGGCGTAGTTTTCGCGGGCAACGTAGGGCTGGAGCCAGATCTGCAAGACGCCGAGCACCTGATCCTTGTGCAAAAGCGGAACGTGAATGAACGGATACGGCGTGCGATTCACCGGCTTCATGACTACCTCGCCCTGCTCGTTGAGTTGCTGGAGCTGCGATTGAAGCGAACCTTCCTCACTCGGCGCGGTGGCAGAAAGCACATACGGCTTTTTGGTGCGCACCACTTCTCCGAGAATACTTAACAACAACGAGCGCTGAGCTTCATCGGTGCGAAACAGAGAGGAATCGAGCTCGACGACTCCGGCGAGCTGATACTCGCTTTTCCCATCCGCAGCGTGCTGTCCCACCAGCCAAATTGCGCCGCCCTTGGCGTCACACGCCTGAACGCTCTTTTCGAGAAACTGCTGATAGTATTCCTCCGAGCGGACGTCACTCTTGCTCAGCGTAGCAATCTCCTCCACAAGACGCTGAATGCGTATGCGTGCGGCTTCGAGAGTTTGCTGGGTCTGGGACATGGAAAGGGGTGGAAACTAGGGGGAGTTAAAAGAAATGCAAGGGGTAGGGGAACAAAGGAGGAAGGACAAGGGATGAAGGAAAAAGGGCGTGGCGCTTCGCGCAGCTAAGTGAATGGACACTTCCACTTCGCGCGAAGCGCCACGCCCTTCCTCCTTTTTCATTTATACTTTTTCCTTCTGCCTGCCTCCCGAAAGCAAACCGCCGCGCCCTTGCGAGCGCGGCGGTCGCTAATTTGGAGCTGTTAGATCAGCGCAGTGGCTTAGTAGTCACCGCCGCCGTGACCTTGATGCGGGTCGCCAGCAGGTGCGGCTTTCTTTTCAGGGATCTCAGTGATGAGCGCCTCAGTGGTGAGGAGCAGACCGCTGATGGACGCTGCGTGCTGAAGCGCGCTGCGGGTCACCTTGGTAGGATCCACCACACCGGCTTTCACGAGGTCAACCCATTCGCCAGTGGCGATGTTCAGACCTTCGTTGCCTTTGCGGCGCTTGGCTTCCGCAACGATGAGCGCACCTTCGAGACCTGCGTTGTCAGCGAGCTGACGCAGCGGGGCTTCGATTGCACGACGCACGATTTCGGCGCCTACTTTTTCGTCACCTTCAAGCTTCAGGCTGTCGAGAGCCTTCTGCGCACGGATGAGAGCAACACCGCCACCAGGGACGATGCCTTCTTCCACGGCTGCACGGGTTGCGTGCAACGCGTCTTCCACGCGGGCTTTCTTTTCCTTCATCTCGGTTTCAGTAGCTGCACCGACGTTGATGACTGCAACACCGCCTGCGAGCTTGGCGAGACGCTCCTGGAGCTTCTCACGATCGTAATCGCTGGTGGTCTCTTCGATCTGACGGCGGATCTGCGAAACGCGGCCTGCGATGTCGCTGTTCTTGCCGGAACCTTCCACGATGGTGGTGTTCTCCTTGTCGATCGTGACGCGCTTGGCGCGGCCGAGGTCTTCGAGGGTGAGGTTCTCGAGCTTGATGCCGAGGTCTTCAGTGATGCAACGGCCACCGGTGAGGATCGCGATATCTTCGAGCATTGCCTTGCGGCGGTCGCCGAAGCCGGGAGCCTTGACGGCTGCCACGTTGATCGTTCCACGGAGCTTGTTCACTACGAGCGTTGCGAGTGCTTCGCCTTCCACATCTTCAGAGATGATGAGGAGAGGTTTGCCGGTCTTCGCGACTTTTTCGAGAATCGGGAGCAGATCTTTCAAGCTGCTGATCTTCTTCTCGTGAATGAGCATGTAAGGATTGTCGAGGATCGCTTCCATCGCTTCCGCGTTGGTTACGAAATACGGCGAGATGTAGCCCTTGTCGAACTGCATGCCTTCCACCACGTCGAGCGTGGTTTCAATGCTCTTCGCTTCTTCCACGGTGATCGTTCCGTCCTTGCCTACCTTGTCCATTGCGTCGGCGATGATATTGCCGATTGCAGTGTCCCAGTTGGCGGAAACGGTTGCGACCTGCGCGATTTCGGTGCGGTCTTTGACCTTCTTCGAGATGCGAGCGAGTTCAGCGGCGAGGGCTTCAGCAGCCTTCTGGATTCCACGCTGGAGCGAGGTTGGGTTTGCCCCGGCGGTTACGTTACGGAGGCCTTCTTTGTAGATGGCTTCTGCGAGCACGGTTGCCGTGGTGGTTCCGTCACCTGCGATGTCGCTGGTCTTGCTCGCGACTTCGCGAACGAGCTGGGCGCCCATGTTTTCATAGGGGCACTCGAGTTCGATTTCCTTGGCGACGGTAACGCCGTCCTTGGTGATCGTTGGGGATCCGAACTTTTTGTCGAGAATGACATTACGTCCTGATGGCCCGAGGGTTGCCTTTACGGCTCTTGCGAGCTTTTCCACACCGCGCAGGAGGGCCTGGCGTGCGGTCTCGTCGAATTGTAGTTGTTTAGCTGCCATGTGATTAGTTTGTAGTAGTTGGTTTGATTTTGGTTCGGGACATTTTCTTTCCGATCTCCGCTTTCCGGTTTCCGGTTATGTCCCGGGCTGGATTAGCCGATGATGCCAAGGATGTCGTCTTCGCGAAGGATGAGGTAGTTATCCCCATCGAACTTGATTTCGGTTCCGCCGTATTTGGAGACGAGCACTTTGTCGCCCTTCTTCACGGTGAACGGAATGATCTTGCCGTCTTCGTCACGTTTGCCCGTGCCGAGAGCCACGACTTTGGCTTCCTGTGGTTTTTCCTTGGCGGTGTCAGGAATGATAATGCCGCCTTTTTTCACTTCACCTTCCTCGATGTGTTGAACGAGGACGCGATCCCCGAGGGGACGAACTTTTGGTTCTGCCATAATATTAGTTTGGTTGGTTGTTTGTTGTGTTGTTGAGTTTTAACGAACCCGCAGCCGCAATGCGGCCTGGAGTCCGGTTAAAGTGTTAGTTGTTTGAAAAATGATAAGATGGGGCTGGAGCGACTGTCTTTAGGATCTGTTTTATAGGTGAATATCGACTGTCTTCCGCCAGCGAATCATTCGCTTGAATCCCTCGAATGTGATTGCCGCCCGTCAGGTTGCCGCCCGTCAGGTTGCCGCCCGTCAGCCCGGAGGGCTGCCGGACCGTAGCCGGGGGTAACACCCCCGGAATTCCAGAAAAACGGCTCGCACCCCGGCAGGGGTGCTGGAAAATTTCAGTATGTCTTCCACACACCACGCTCTGTATTACCACTTTGTTTTCGGAACCAAAGACCGCGTTCCTTTCATCGCTCCAAGCTGGTGTGAAAGGTTGCACGCCTTCATGGGCGGCTTGGTTCGTCACGCTGGCAGAGTTCCCACGGAAATCGGAGGCGTCGCCGATCATGTCCACATGTTGATCAGCCTCAAACCCACGCATTTGATCGCCGAGGTCATGCGTGATGTGAAACGCAAATCCTCCGAATGGGTGCATGACACCGTTCGCGACCCCGGTTTTGGCTGGCAGGATGGATATGGCGTTTTCACCGTAAGTGTTTCGAACATTCCCGCCGTCCGGCGTTACATTCAGGATCAGGAAGCGCATCATCGCACTCGCACGTTTCGAGAGGAATATCTGGGCTTTCTGGCAAAGCACATGGTCGAGTTTAAAGAGGAATACGTTTGATGCGAAAGCGTCCGGCACCCCTGCCGGGGTGCATGGCATCGTGTGCGGTGTTCCGGGGGTGATACCCCCGGCTACGGTCCGGCAGCCCTCCGGGCTGACAGACGGCATCTTACAAGCAAGATTTAAGCTGGGGTTATGCGTGTTCATCTTAGTTACAGTCTCGATTCATCAGCCAATAGCGCTCCTTCAGCAGCGAAGCAAAATGCCGTAGTTCTATCTGTGTGGTTGCCTCGAAATTTTTGGGTTTCGGTAAAATTCTCCACCCGAATTGCCCATTCGCCATTTGGTGCAGAAGTGTCCAAGCCAAAAAAACGCCATCCATGAGGAATCAATAAATTATAGAGCCTCTCAACGGTCTCTTTATTGCAGAACCAATCTTGCCGATGAATAGCTCCGCTAAGCGAGCGATGAAGAACTCTTTCAATTAGTTCATTCAGGCTCTCCTTACGGAGTTGTTCAGGTGATTTTTGGACTGCAATCAAAGCCATAAATTACTTCTTCTTGTCTTCGTCCACGACTTCGAACTCGGCGTCCACGACGTCGCCTTCGGGCTTCTTGGCTTCGGGGGCGGGCTCGCCGCCTTGGGAAGGATCGCCTCCAGGCGCTCCACCTGCGGCTGCTGCATTCTTGTAAAGCTCCTCGCTCGCGCTCTGGAATTTGTTTTGAAGATCGGTGTATGCGGTCTTGATCGCCTCGGTGTCGTCGCCTTTGAGCGCTTCGCGCACGGTGGCAATCTTCGCCTCAATCTCGGTCTTCACATCACCAGAGATTTTGTCGCCCAAATCCTTGAGCTGCTTCTCGCACTGATAAGCGAGGTTATCGGCGTTGTTGCGGACTTCAGCAGACTCCTTGGTCTTTTTGTCTTCCTCAGCGTGCGCTTCCGCATCGCGCTGCATCTTCTCGACCTCTTCTTTGCTGAGACCTGAGCTGCCGGTGATGGAAATTTTCTGTTCCTTGCCGGTGCCGAGATCTTTCGCGCTCACGTGCAGGATGCCGTTTGCATCAATGTCGAAGGTAACTTCGATCTGCGGGGTTCCACGCGGGGCGGGCGGGATGCCATCGAGGTGGAAAGTGCCAAGCTTCTTATTGTCTTTCGACATCGGACGCTCGCCTTGCAGCACTACGATTTCCACGCCGGGCTGGCTGTCGGCGTAGGTGGAAAAGGTCTGTGACTTGCGGGTCGGAATCGTCGTGTTGCGCGAAATCATCGAGGTGGCAACGCCGCCTGCTGTTTCGATCGCGAGCGTGAGCGGAGCTACGTCGAGCAGGAGTATATCCTTCACGTCGCCCTTGAGCACACCGCCCTGGATCGCCGCGCCGATGGCCACGACTTCATCCGGATTCACACCCTTGTGCGGCTCTTTGCCGACAATCTTGCGTGCGGTCTCGATCACTTTCGGCATACGGGTCATACCACCCACAAGCACGAGCTCGTTGATGTCGCGGTCGGTGAGCCCGGCGTCCTTGAGACACTGTTGAGTCGGCTTGAGCGTGCGCTCGAAAAGATGATCCGTGAGCTGCTCCAGCTTAGAGCGGGTGAGCTTTTTCTGGATGTGTTTCGGACCAGTCTGATCAGCAGTCACGAATGGAAGGTTGATTTCGTATTCCTGCGCTGAAGAGAGGGTGATTTTTGCTTTCTCCGCCTCTTCCTTGATACGCTGAACCGCATCGGGTTGCTTAGTGAGATCAATGCCGGATTCGGCCTTAAACTCTGCGAAAATCCAATCCATGAGCGTGTTATCCCAGTCATCACCGCCGAGGTGGGTGTCGCCATTCGTGGCTTTTACCTCAAACACACCGTCGCCAATCTCAAGCACGCTGATATCGAAGGTTCCACCGCCGAGATCATACACCGCGATTTTCTCGTCCTTTTTCTTGTCGAGCCCGTAAGCCAGCGATGCAGCAGTCGGTTCGTTGATGATGCGGAGCACTTCCAGACCGGCAATCTTGCCTGCGTCTTTGGTGGCCTGACGCTGTGCGTCGTTGAAATAGGCAGGAACGGTGATTACCGCCTGGGTGATCTTTTCGCCGAGCTTGGCTTCTGCGTCGCTCTTGAGCTTCGCGAGGATCATCGCGCTGATTTCCGGCGGGCTGTAAGCCTTGGTCTCGCCGTTTACAGTCACCTGAATGTGCGCGTCACCGTTTGCGGCTTTGACGAGTTTGTAAGGGAGGCGGCCTATTTCATCCTGCACTTCGTCGAACTTACGACCCATGAAACGTTTCACCGAAAAAATGGTGTTCTGCGGGTTAGTCACTGCCTGGCGTTTTGCCGCCTGACCGACGAGACGTTCGCCGGTTTTGCTGAAAGCTACGATGGAAGGGGTCGTCCGAGCGCCTTCCGAGTTTTCGAGAACCAAGGGTTCCTGACCATCCATCACTGACATGCAGGAGTTAGTTGTTCCGAGATCGATACCGAGTATTTTAGCCATAATATTAAATTGTTTAAAAGTGAGTGTGGCCTGCGAGGAAGCAAGACGTTACGCCGCGCACCCTTTGCAATATGCAGGCCAGTGCGGAAGTTAATTTTAAGTCGCTTGTTTTCAAATACTAACGACAACTGCACCCTGTAGCACATTGCGCCATAGCCTTCGTATGTCACACTGAGACACAGGACTTGTGAGCCAACGTGACTCAAGGAAGAGGGAAAAAGGATGAAGGAAGAAGGGCGTGGCGCTCCGCGCGATGGAACGATGCCACAAGTGTGTGCGGAGCGGAGCGTATTATTCAGCTCGGACACACCTCATAACCTTCTCCGCCCCGAATGTCACATTTCCTCTCACCAGCGCAAAGCGCCACGCCCTTCATCCTTCATCCTTCATCCTTCATCCTTCATCCTTCATCCTTCATCCTTCATCCTTCATCCTTCATCCTTCATCCTTCATCCTTCATCCTTCATCCTTCATCCTTTTTCCTTCTTCCTTGAGCCATGCCTCCACGTTATAGCGTGAACGCATGACTCTCATAGACGGCAAAGCCATCGGCCAGAAAATCAACGAGGAAACCCGCGCGACCATCGGTCTGCTCAAGCAAAAAGGCATCAAGCCCGGCCTGGCCGTGGTGCTTGTCGGCAATGATCCCGCCTCACAAGCTTATGTCCGCAGTAAGGAACGCACGGCCACTGACTTGGGAATGCACAGCGTAAAACATGAGCTGCCCACCGACACCACACAAGAGACGCTGCTCGCGCTGGTGGAGTCGCTGAATATCGATCCACTCATTCACGGCATCCTTGTGCAGTCGCCTCCTCCTCCGCAGATCGATGAGCGGAAAATCGTCGAGGCAATCGATCCGCGCAAAGATGTGGACGGATTTCATCCTGTCAATATCGCCAAGCTCGTACTGGGCGATGCGGACGCTTTTGTCCCCTGCACACCGCTGGGCTGTCAGCGGTTATTGATCGAATACGGCATCGAAACGGCGGGGGCAAATGTCGTGGTGCTCGGGCGCAGCATGATCGTTGGCAAACCAATGGCGATGCTCCTCATGAACAAGGGAAAAGGCGGCGACGCGACAGTAACCATCGCACATTCACGCACCAAAAACCTCGCGGCAGTCTGCCGGGAAGCCGACATTTTGATCGCCGCCATCGGCAAGCCGGAATTTGTGACAGCTGACTTCGTCAAGGAAGGCGCAGTCGTCATCGACGTCGGGATCAATCGTGTTGCCGATCCGACTTCACCAAAAGGCTCGAGGCTGGTGGGTGACGTGGCTTTTGCGGAAGTCGCGCCAAAGTGCAAGGCGATCACTCCCGTCCCGGGAGGCGTCGGCCCCATGACCATTGCGATGTTGATGCACAACACCGTGGTCTCGGCGCTACGGAGTGTTTGAGAGAGAAGGAAATTTTAACAAAGCCACTTTTTGACATCAAAATGATGGAGGTGTATAATCTCCATTATGAATAAGACGCAGATTCAAGTTCCTGAAGGACTTTTTTTGGAGCTCAAAGAGTTTTCCAAACGCCGGGAATGGTCTTTGGCGGAGACTTTTCGTCGTGGTGCAGAACTGCTTCTCGAAACCTACGCAAAGGACGCACCGCCCGCATCGCAACCATGGCAGCCTCCCACTTCAAAACAGGTGGGATGGAAAGGTCTCAGCGCAAAACAACTCAGCGATCTCGCCTTGGATGACCAAAGTCGCACCCCGTTCGCCTCATGATCTCCATCGATGCGAACATCCTGCTCTACAGTTACTGCGAAGCTTCTCCGCATCATGTGAAAGCAAAGGCATTTGTCGCTTCACTCGCACAAAACGAAAACGTGGGGTTAAGTGAGTTTGTCCTCAGCGAAGTTTACCTTCATTTGCGCAATCCAGCCGTGCTAGATAATCCGCTTGGTCCGAATGAGGCCGTCGCCGTCATTCAAAGCTACCGGCAGCATCCTCGCTGGCGTGTCCTCGGATTTCCTCCAAACAGCCGCGACATTCACGCTGAACTCTGGCGCGCTGCTTCCAAGCCAGGCTTTCCGCGCTGCCGCATCTATGATCTTCGCATAGCACTCTGTCTCCAGGCCTTTGGGGTTACTGAATTCGCCACGGCCAATTTGAAAGACTTTGAGAACACAGGTTTTGCAAAGGTGTGGAATCCTCTGCAAGTAACAGCCTCTTCCTAATCCTGATGCCCCGGATGCTGGGTTTCGCTCAAAATGACATCGATTAAAAGCGCCGCGGCCTTCCCGTTATCAGACGTCACGAGACTCACGATACTATCTCCACCCTCACGACGGATGATGTGCATGGAGCGCAAATCCAGTCCTTCGTTTTTAAGCCGCATCGCCACCACAGCAAGCGCGCCGGGTTTGTCCGCCAGCCGAACGATCAAGGTATCCTCAGTAACCGCCTTGTAACCGTGATCCTTCAAGGCGCGCAGTGCGATGTCGTATTTATCCACGGTTAGATTGATCACCCCTGTCTTGTTCACGACCTGCACATCAAACGCCTCAATGTTCACCCCATGCTCCAGAAAAATACTGGTGATGGCTGCGAGAATGCCGGGTTTATTCGGCGCGATAACGGTGAGTTGTTTCATGGCGTGGCGGTGGGTTGGGCGGAAATTACCGCCTCGTTTTTGAGCGCTGATGCGTAGTCGGCCACAAATTCGTCGATCACATCCTCCCTTACATGCGGAAGGGTGATAATGTGACCGATTCCTTTTTTAGGCGCGATAGACC
>Ga0335394_10010576_pt1 | contig 10395 bp, 6 predicted proteins | sample MAT03_FD_205741 | JGI IMG/M metagenome (GOLD analysis project Ga0335394, IMG submission 205741) | Freshwater microbial communities from Lake Fryxell liftoff mats and glacier meltwater in Antarctica - MAT-03 (spades assembly) (version 2) ...
CGGCCCATCTTCAGCCTAGCGCTCAGTTCGCCCGACAACAGCCGCAGCGTGCAAGAGCTGACCACCCATGCCGACCAGGTGATCCGCAAACGGCTTGAAAACGTGCGCGGCGTCGGCGCGATCGCACTGGTGGGTGGCCTCAAGCGCGAGGTCAATGTCTATTTGAAGCCGCAGGCGATGGAGGCCTACGGCGTCGGCGTCGAGTCGGTGATGGCCGCGGTGCGCAGCGAAAACCAGGATCTGCCCGCTGGCGCGCTGCGCGGCCGCGAGACCGAGCGCACGGTTCAGATCCTCGGCCGCGTGCAGCAGCCGCAGGACCTGCAGCAAATCATCGTGGCGCGCCGCAACGGCCAGCCGGTGCGCCTGGGCCAGGTGGCCAGCGTGGTCGACGGCCCTGAAGAACTGGAATCGCTGGCGCTCTACAACGGCCGGCGCACGCTGGCGCTGGAGGTGCAGAAGAGCCAGGGCGAGAACACGGTGGAGGTGGTCGACGGCCTGCTGCGCATGGTGGCGCAGTTGCGGCCCCAGCTGCCACCGGGCATGGCGCTGGAAGTGGTGCGCGACGGCTCGCGGCCGATCCGCGTCTCGGTGGCCAACGTCAAGCGCACCTTGCTCGAGGGCGCCTTGCTGACCATCGGCATCGTTTTCCTGTTCCTCAACAGCTGGCGCTCCACCGTGATCACCGGCCTGGCGCTGCCGATCGCGCTGATCGGCACGCTGCTGTTCATGTACGCCTTTGGCTTCTCGATCAACATGGTCACGCTGATGGCGATGAGCCTGTGCGTGGGCCTGCTGATCGACGATGCGATCGTGGTGCGCGAGAACATCGTGCGCCATGTGCAGATGGGCAAGAGTGCGCACGACGCCGCGCTGGCCGGCACCAACGAGATCGGCCTGGCCGTGCTGGCCACCACGCTGTCGATCGTCGCGGTGTTTCTGCCGATCGGTTTCATGGGCGGCATCATCGGCAAGTTCTTCCACGAATTTGGCATCACCATCGTGGCGGCGGTGCTGATTTCGATGTTCGTCAGCTTCACGCTCGACCCGATGCTCAGCTCGATCTGGCATGACCCGGCGATCGACCGCGAGGGCCAGCCTTTCCAACCGCAAGGCCTGTACGACCACACGCTGGGCCGGCTGACGCACTGGGTGGACCGCGCCTCACACCGCCTGGGCGACGGCTATGTGGCCGCGCTGGGCTGGAGCCTGCGCCACCAGGGCGTCACCGTGCTGCTGGCGCTGTCCACGCTGGTGGCCGCGCTGGCGCTGGTGCCCCGGCTGGGCACCGAGTTTGTGCCCAAGGCCGATTTCTCGGAGACCACGCTCAACTACTACACGCCGGTGGGTTCGTCGCTGGCCATCACCGAGGCGCGGGCGCGCCAGGTCGATGCCATCCTGCGCGAGATACCCGAGGTTCAATCCACCCTGAGCACCATCAACACCGGCCAGGCCAATGGCCGCCACCAGGTGGCCGTGTACGTGCGTCTGGTTGACCGCGCGCAGCGCAGCCGCAGCGCCGACCAGATGTCACAGCCACTGCGCCAGCGCCTGCAGCGGGTGGCCGGCATCACCGTCACCCATGTCGGCCTGCTTGACCCGGTGGGCGGCAGCAAGCCGATCTCGCTGTCGCTGCAGGGCAGCGACCTGGCTGAATTGCAGCGTCAAACCGCCCTGCTGATGGCCAAGCTGGCCAAGGTCGACGGTCTGGTCGACCTCGATACCAGCATGAAGCCGCCCAAGCCGACGGTGGCCATCGAAGTCAAGCGCGACGCCGCCAGCGACCTGGGGCTCTCGGTGGGCAGCATCACCACCACCTTGCGCGCCTTGGTGGCCGGGCAGACGGTGGGCGACTGGCGTGCCGCCGACGACCAGACCTATGACGTCAAGGTGCGGCTGGCGCCCGAAGCGCGCGACCGGCCTGATGACCTGGGCCGACTGGGCCTGGTGCTGGGCGCCAGTGCCGACGGCTCGATGCGCACGGTGCGGCTGGCCCAGGTGGCCGATATCCGACTCAGCCAGGGCGCCACCCAGGTCAACCGCCGCGACCTCAACCGCGAGAGCGAGATCACGGGCAACACCTCGGGCCGCGCCTTGGGCGAGGTGTCGGCTGACATCCGCAAAGTGCTCGACGCCACGCCGCTGCCGCCAGGCTATGGCGTGCGTTTCGGCGGCAGCACCAAGGACATGCAGGAAAGCTTTGCCTATGCCGTGTCGGCACTGGCGCTGGGCGTGGTCTTCATCTACATGATCCTGGCCAGCCAGTTCCGCAGCTATCTGCAGCCGCTGGCGCTGATGAGTTCATTGCCGCTGACGCTGATTGGCGTGGTCGGCGCGTTGCTGATCTGGCGCAGCACGCTGAACATCTTTTCGATGATCGGCATCATCATGCTGATGGGCCTGGTGACCAAGAACGCGATTCTGCTGATCGACTTTGCCAACCGCGCTCGTGCCGAAGGCCTGAGCCGCAACGAGGCCCTGCTGCGCGCGGCCAAGGTGCGGTTGCGGCCGATCCTGATGACCACGCTGGCGATGATCTTCGGCATGCTGCCGCTGGCGCTGGCCCTCACCGAAGGCTCGGAACAGCGCGCGCCGATGGGCCAGGCCGTGATCGGTGGCGTCATCACCTCGTCGGTGCTCACCCTGGTGGTGGTTCCGGTCGTCTACTGCTGGCTCGACGACCTCGGCCAGTGGGCGCGGCGGCGCTTCGGTGGCGCGGGCCACCAGCCCTCTGCGGTGGCATCGAAATAGAATCACGGGTTAACCCGTCAGACCTTCAGCCGACAGCCCAGGATTGCGCCATGAACATCGAGCAGGCCCGCTTCAACATGATCGAGCAGCAAATCCGCCCCTGGGATGTGCTCGACAGCCATGTGCTCTCGCTGCTGGCCATGCTCAAGCGCGAAGACTTTGTGCCCGCAGCCTACAAGGCGATGGCCTTCGCCGACACCGAAGTGCCGCTGGGCAGCGAGCCCGGCCAAGTCATGCTGGAGCCCAAGGTCGAGGCCAGGCTGCTGCAAGAGGCGCAAATACAGCGCCACGAGCGTGTGCTCGAGATCGGCACCGGCTCGGGCTTCATGGCGGCGCTGCTGGCGCACCGCGCGCTGTCGGTGATTTCACTTGAGCGTGATGGCGCGCTGGCCCGTCAGGCGGTGGCCAACTTGCGCCGCGCCGGCGTGCTCAATGCCAGCGTGCGCGAGCAGGACGGCGCGGCCGGCCTGCCGGGCGACGGCCCTTTCGACGTCATCATGCTGTCGGGCTCGGTGGCCGAGGTACCGCAGACCCTGCTTGATCAGCTCAAGCCCGGCGGCCGCTTGCTGGCCATCGTCGGCCAGGAGCCGGTGATGCGCGCGGTTCGCATCACGCGGCTGTCGGCCACTGCGCTGCAGGCGCAGGACTTGTTCGACACCGTGGCGCCGCGGCTGCTTGGCTTCGACGAGCCCACCCGTTTCAGCTTCTGAACCCGTTGACAGTTGCCGCATGAACCCGCGCGTTGCTGAAATTGAGGTGCGCCAGCTGGCCGACTTTGTCGCCAGCCAGGCCAAAGGCGCACCGCTGCTGCTTGATGTGCGCGAGGCCTGGGAACTGCAGGCGGCGCGCCTCGATCTGCCCGGTGCCACCACGCTGCACATCCCGATGCACACGCTGCCCGCCCGGCTGCATGAGCTTGACCGTACGCAACCCATCCTCGGTTTGTGCCATCACGGCGCCCGCAGCTGGCAATGTGTCGCATTCCTGCAGCAACAGGGCTTTGAGGCGGTGTACAACGTCAGTGGCGGCATCGACGCCTGGTCGCGCGAAGTCGACCCCACAGTGCCGCGTTACTGACACCTGACACCTGACACCCGACGCCTGACACCCGGCTCGCCAGCCGATGTCTGTTCTCGCCCTGCCCCATTCGTCACTGACTTAGGATCGATCTCCATGCACAGCCCGACCCCGCGTTTCCCGCCGTCGCCACTGCGGCCTGTCGCCGTGGCCCTGGCCTTGTCCCTGTCCCTGTCCCTGTCCACCGGCCTCGTACAAGCCCAGACCCTGGGCACGCTCTACGAAGCGGCCCGAGCCTATGACGCCAACTACCTGGCAGCGCGCGCGCTGGCCGAGTCGGCGGTGTACAAGGCGGCGCAGGCCGACGCGTTGCGCTGGCCCAGCGCAGCGCTGACCGGGTCGGTCACGATGGCCGAGAGCAACCAGCCGAGCCAGAACAACACCTCGCTGCGCAACGGGACGCTGACACTCAGCGGCAATTACCCGCTGTACAACCGCGCCAACGTCGCCACCATGAGCCAGGCCCAGCGCGTACTGGAGGTCTCGCAGGCTGACCTCGAACTTGCCGAACAAGACCTGATCGTGCGCGCGGCCCAGGCCTACTTCGACGTGCTGGCGGCCACCGACACGCTGGCCGCCGCGCAAACCGGCAAGAAGGCCATCAGCGAGCAACTGGCCTCGGCCAAGCGCAATTTCGAGGTCGGCACCGCCACCATCACCGATACCCGCGAAGCGCAGGCCCGCTTCGACCTCGCCACCGCACGCGAGCTGGTCGCTGACAACGACCTGCGCACCAAGCGCACCGTGCTCGACCAGCTGGTTGGCCGCGCTGCGGTGGAACCCAAGGGTCTGGCGCTGCCGGTGGTGCTGCTGCCGGTAATCCCGGCCAACCCTGAAGACTGGGTCAGCGCCGCCGATGGGCGCCACCCCAGCATCCGCAAAGCGCGGCTGGCGCAGGAACTGGCCCGACTTGAGACCGAGAAGGCCCGCGCCGGCCACTTGCCCACCGCCAACCTGGTGGCCAACCTGCAGAACAGCAACAACCGCGGCAGCGCCGTGACCGATGTTTTCGGCAGACCTGGCAACAGCGCTACGACCAGCGTCGGCGTGCAGTTCAATCTGCCGCTGTTTGCTGGTTATGCGGTGCAGAACCGGGTCAAGGAAACCCTGGTGCTGGAGGACAAGGCGCGCAACGATTTCGAAGGCGCTCGCCGCGGCGTCGCGCTGGGCACGCGCAGCGCCTTTCTCGCCGTGCAGTCGCTGCAGGCCCAGGTCAAGGCGCTGGAAGCGGCCGAGGCCTCGAGCAAGCTGGCGCTCGAAGCCACCCAGCTCGGCTACAAGGTCGGCGTGCGGGTCAACCTCGACGTGCTCAACGCCCAGTCGCAGCTGTTCGACACCCAGCGTGATCTGGCCAAGGCGCGTTATGACGTCATCGTCACCGAGTTGAAGCTGCGCCAGGCCTCGGGCCAGCTATGGCCAGTCGACGTGCAGGCGATCGACGCCCAGTTGCGCTGAACCGCCAGCCTGGGCCCGACGGCCGCTTTGCATTACTTTGCGCGGCGGCACCGAGGCGCTGATGCCGGATCGGTGTTGAATCGGGTCTTCGTCCACCTCCGCCTTCACCATGGTGCCTACCCAGTTGCAGCAAGCCGCCTTGGCCGCCCATCGTTTCGGCCTCGGCGAGGCCGATCTCGACGTGGTGGGCGGCGATGCACGCGGCTGGCTGCTGGCGCAGATCGGCCCGGCCGACAGCCAGCGCGGCAGCCCACTGCCCGGGCTGAGCCAGGCGCTGGCGGTGCAGATCGAGGCCCGGCGCCAGCCCGGTGCCGCCGGCAACACCGCCTTGCGCAACCAGGTGCTTGCCGACATCCGGGCCCGGCTGCAGACCGCCGCCAGCACCGAACGACCGTTCGCCGAACGGCTGGCGCTGTTCTGGAGCAACCACTTCACGGTGTCGCTGGGCAAGGGCAGCAGCACCGGCCTGGTCGGCGCCTTTGAGCGCGAAGCGATCCGGCCCCACATCGCCGGCCGCTTTGCTGACCTGCTGATGGCCGCCACAACGCACCCTGCGATGCTGCGCTACCTCGACAACTTCTTGTCGGCAGGGCCGCAGTCACGTGTGGTGCAGCGGTTGCAGCGCCGCAGCGCGCTGCAGCAGGCGGCTTCAGCGCAAGCCGGCGAGATGGCAACACCGGTGGCGCCAGCGCCGCCGCGGCGCAGCGGGCTCAATGAGAACCTGGCGCGTGAGCTGCTGGAGCTGCACACCCTGGGCGTGGCCGGCGGCGGCGGCGCATTCGGCCCCTGGGGCGGTTATGGCCAGGCCGATGTCACGGCACTGGCCGCCGTGCTCACCGGCTGGCGCGGCCCGCGGCCCGGCGAAGCCGCAGCCGGCAATGCCGCCGATGACGCCTTCGATGCCTTCGATGCCAACTGGCACCAACCCGGCGCCAAGACCGTACTCGGCCGCAGCTACGCCGAAGGGCCGCAGGCCTTGCGCCAGGTTGTTGACGACTTGTCACGCCATCCGTCCACGGCGCGCTTCATCGCCACCAAGCTGGTGCGCCATCTGGTGGCCGATCAGCCGCCGCCTGCGCTGGTGGCCCGCGTCGCCCAGCGTTTCAGCCAGTCCGAGGGCGATCTGAAGGCGGTTTACGCCAGCTTGCTGGCCGCTCCCGAAGCCTGGCAACCGCAGCCCGCCAAGTTGAAGACACCCGAAGAATTTGTCATCAGCAGTGCCCGCTTGCTGCGGCTGGGTGATCGGCTGACGGCGCGTGCGCCAGACGCCGGCCTGTCGGCGCTGGGCCAGCGGCCGCATGCGGCCAGCTCACCGGCCGGCTGGCCCGATAGCGCCGCCGATTGGCTGGGCCCCGAGGCGGTCTGGCAGCGCATGGCATGGGCGGTGCAGGTGGCCGAGCGACTGGGTGGCAACCTGGATGCACGCGCGCTGGCGCAGGCCAGCCTGGGGCCGCTGCTGAGCCAGGCCAGCCGCCAGCAGATCGAGCGCGCTGCCGACGGCGCGCAAGCTCTGACGCTGCTGCTGATGGCGCCTGAGTTTCAGCGCCGCTGATGGTGCGCCCGCAGCGTCGCCCCTTCGGCCCCTTGGCCCCTTAGCCCCTTAGCCCCTTAGCCACTGTCGCCACTGCCGCCCGGATCCAACCATGACCTCAGACCACCCACTTCGCCGCCGCACCCTGCTACGGGCCGCGCTGGGCCTGGGCGCTCTGGCGCCGCTGGGCGGGCTCAGCCTGGCCGGCCAGGCCGCGCCGGGCGGTCCACGTCTGGTGCTGATGCTGCTGCGCGGCGGCCTCGATGGCCTCGGCGCAGTGCCTGCGCTGGGTGACCCGGCCTTTGCCGAGGCGCGCGGCGCGCTCGGCCGCTACGCCCAGCCGCCCTTGCCGCTGGACAACCTGTTTGCGCTGCATCCGGCGCTGGCCGGGCTGCATACACGTTGGGGCGCCGGCGAACTGCTGGTGCTGCACGCCACCGGTCTGGGCTACCGCGACCGCTCGCACTTCGATGCCCAGCAGGTGCTCGAGTCAGGCGGTGAGCGGCCGTTTGCGCTCAACACCGGCTGGCTGGGCCGGGCGCTGGCGGGTGGCCATAACAAGGGCATGGCCTTCCAGTCGGCGGTGCCGCTGGCGCTGCGCGGTCATGCCGAAGTGGATACCTGGGCGCCGTCAGCCCGGCCCGAACCCGCGCCTGACCTGGTCGACCGGCTGCAGCGCCTGTATGCCGATGACCCGGCGCTGGCCGCCGCGCTGGCCCGCGCCCGTGCGCTGCGCGGTGATAGGCCCGGCGACATGCGCGGCGGCATGCCCGGCGACATGCCCGGCGGCATGCCCGGCAACATGCCCGGCGGTGCTGCGGCGATGGCCGGCATGGCCGCGCCCGCAGCAGGCGGCCGCAGCGCACCGGCGGCGCTGGCACGCCAGGCCGCCGCTTTTCTGGCCAAGCCCGACGGGCCGCAGATCGCTGTGCTGGAGATGGGCGGCTGGGACAGCCATGCCAACCAAGTGGCCGATCCCGGCCCATGGGCCAACAACCTGCGCCAGCTCGACGCCGCACTGGCCGCGCTGCACGAAGGCCTCAGCACGCCGGCCGCTGGCGATACCTGGCGCCGCACCGTCGTGCTGGTGGTCACCGAGTTTGGCCGCACCGTGGCCATCAACGGCACCCAAGGCAGCGACCATGGCAGCGGCAGCGTGGCCTTTGCGCTGGGTGGCGCGGTGCGCGGTGGCCGGGTGATAGCCGACTGGCCGGGTCTGGCGCCAACGCAGCGCCACGACGGCCGCGACCTGCGCATCACCACCGACCTGCGCGCACTGTTCAAGACCGTGCTGGTGCAGCATCTGGGGCTGCCGGCGGCGCGGGTGGCCGGCGAGGTGCTGCCCGGCAGCGCGTCACTGCCCTTGCTGGATCTGCTGCGCGGCTGAGGCGCTTGGTTGCCGAGGTGCCAGCAGCGCCAGCAGCGCCTGCAGCACCGACAAAACAGACAGCCGATTCAGTCGCTGCGTCGAGCGCGGCCCAGCGCCAGCACTTCAGTCGCCATCATTGCCGCCGCACCGCGGTGGGCGTTGGCAAAGCCCAGCGCACGCTCGACCCAGGCGTTGCGCTGAGGATCACGCGCCAGCGCCACCGCCTTGGCCACCGCCGCGTGAATGTCGGCCACCCGCACGGCAGCGCGCGCGGCCAGCGCCTGTTTGGAAGCCTGGGCAAAGTTGAAGGTATGCGGCCCCATCACCACCGGGCAGCCACAGGCAGCGGCCTCGATCAGGTTCTGTCCGCCCAGCGGCGCAAAGCTGCCGCCGAGCAAGGCGACATCAGCGCAGGCGTAGTAGATCGGCATCTCGCCCATGGTGTCGCCCAGCCAGACATCGGCCTGCGCGGCCTCGGGCGGCGGCAACCCGTCCCACTCGCTGCGCAGGCACAGCGTCAAGGCCTGCATGCTGATCAGCGCCGCCACCTCGTCAAAGCGCTGGGGATGGCGCGGCACCAGCAGCAACAAGGGCCGTGGCGTCGGCAACTCGGCCCAGGCGGCCAGCAGCGGCCCTTCTTCGCCCTCGCGCGTGCTGGCGGCCAGCACCACCGGCCGCGCCAGGCGCTGGCGCCACTGCAGGCCCATCGCGGTCAGGTGAGGCGGCGGTGTCATGTCGAACTTGAGGTTGCCGCTGACCATCGCCCGCGGCGCACCGGCCTCACGCAAACGGCGCGCGTCGTCGGCGGACTGCGCCAGCACCAGCGTCAAGCGTTCCGCCGCCGGATGCAGCAGCGCGGCCAAACGCCGGCCCTTGCGCGCGCTGCGCTCGCTGAGCCGGGCATTGGCCAGCACCATCGGCACGCCAAGCCGCCGCGCCTCACGCAACAGCGTGGGCCAGATCTCGGTTTCCATCAGCACGCCGACGCTGGGCTGGAAGTGGCGCAAAAAACGACGCACCGCGCCCGGTGTGTCATAGGGCAGCCAGACCTGGCCATCCACCGCCTGCATCAGCTTGCGGCCAGCGCTGCGGCCGCTGGCCGTGCTGTGGGTCAGCAACAGCCGCAAGTCGGGGTTGGCCTCGCGCAGCGCATCAACCAGCGGCAGCGCAGCGCGGGCCTCGCCCAGTGACACCGCATGCAGCCAGACCGCACCAGGCAGCGGCGGACGCCCAGGATAAAAACCCAGGCGCTCGACCAAGCGAAAGCGGTAGCCTGGCTCCTTGGCGCCGCGCCGCCACAGCCGCAGCAGGTAGAGCGGCGTGGCCAGCCGCATCAGGCCGACATAGAAGCCCATCACCAAGGCCTGCCAGAGCCGCCGCATCGGACCCGCCGGGCTCAGCACGGCAGCGGGCTCGGGCTTGTCAAACTCAGTGAGCGGCCCGGGCGATCTGCGCATCGGGCTTGACCGCCAGCAGGGCCGCCATGAAATCGCGCTCGATGCGCGCCAAGGCCTCGGGCGTGTGGCCCTCGAAGCGCAGCACCAGTACCGGCGTGGTGTTGGAGGCACGGATCAGGCCAAAGCCGTCGTCATAGTCGGCGCGCAGGCCGTCGATGGTGGTCAGCTGAGCGCCCGGGAAGTTGGCCGACGCCTGCAACTTGGCCACCACCTGCGGCGGCTCGCCCTCGGCACAGGCGACGTTGAGCTCAGGCGTCGAGAACGAGGTGGGCAGCGCGTCGAGCACAGCGCTGGGGTCGTCGCTGCGCGACAGGATCTCCAGCATGCGGGCGGCGCAGTACATGGCGTCGTCAAAGCCGTACCAGCGCTCGCCCATGAAGATATGGCCGCTCATCTCACCCGATAGCGGCGCACCGACCTCTTTCATCTTGGCCTTGATCAGCGAGTGGCCGGTCTTGTACATCATCGGCACACCGCCGGCCTCGCGGATCACCACCGGCAGGCGCTGCGAACACTTGACGTCGAAGATCACCGTGGCGCCGCGGTTGCGTGACAGCACGTCGCGCGCCAGCAGCATCAGCTGGCGGTCGGGGTAGATGATGTGGCCGTCGCGGGTAACCAGGCCCAGCCGGTCGCCATCGCCGTCAAAAGCCAGGCCCAGTTCAGCGCCAGTAGCATGCACCACCATGATCAGGTCGGCCAGGTTCTCGGGCTTGCTGGGGTCGGGATGGTGGTTTGGAAAGTCGCCGTCGACCTTG
>Ga0335394_10010577_pt1 | contig 10394 bp, 7 predicted proteins | sample MAT03_FD_205741 | JGI IMG/M metagenome (GOLD analysis project Ga0335394, IMG submission 205741) | Freshwater microbial communities from Lake Fryxell liftoff mats and glacier meltwater in Antarctica - MAT-03 (spades assembly) (version 2) ...
CGACGCCACGGCCGGCCTGGGCGAGGCGACCGTGCTGGTGATGCTCGGCCGCGACCTGGCGAAACAACCGCTGCCCGGCCCGCCCACCGACTGAGCGCCAACGACCGGCCGCCCACCGACTGACCGGCGGTCCGATGGCTGAGGGCGCTGGACCCGCCGGACCGACGTGGATGTCAGTCGACGTTGGTGACCGCAGGCAACCCGCGGAGGTGTGCGGTGTCGCCGTAGCGGCGAAGCGACCAGCGGTTCGGCCGAGAAAGTTCGAGCTCGGTGATCGAGGTGTTGAGCGTGATGATGTTGAACGAACCGGTGGGTGCGGTCTTCAATGCCTGGCGCAGCACGGTGTCGATCACCCCACCGTGACAGGTGATGAGGATCACCCGGTCGGCGTGATCGTCGACCAGGCGACGCACGGCCGTGCCGATGCGGAAGTGGAACCCTGCGAGTGTCTCGCCGCCGGGGAAGGTGACCCCGAACGGGTCTTCCTCCCACGAACCGGTGCCCCACCGGTCGACGAAGTCGGCCATCGTCATGCCGTCGCACTCCTCGCCCGGGTCGTGCTCGCCGAAGCTCTCGTCGACGACGATCTCGGGACTGCCGAATGCCTGGGCGACGATCTCGGCCGTCTGTCGTGCACGCGGGAACTGGCTCGAGAGGATGAGATCGGGGGTGAACTCGGGGGCGCCGACCCACCGGTCGCGCAGCGCCTCGGCCTGCAGGACGCCGAGCGGCGAGAGCCCCGAGCAGGTGCGGTGACCGCCGATCACCCGGGCCACCGTGCTGTTGGATTCTCCGTGTCGGACGTAGATGAGGCGGGTCACAAGTCGGAGAGCTTACTTTTCGTTCATCCGAGACCCACCCCAGAGGCCGCTGCCTTAGGTTCGCAGGAGTGCGTGACTCAGGTGTGCGACAGGTCGATCGTCTCACGGTGAGCACCCTCGAATCCGATCCGAGGAGCATGTCGTTGCTCGCGTCCGCCCAGCTCCTGGGGTTCCACGACGTGTCGGCGATCGACGTCGCCGACGTGTACTTCATCGGCGGGCGCCTCGACGACGTCGCACGCGACGGTCTCGCCGGGGTGCTCGTCGATCCGCTGCTGCAGGCCGGCACGTGGGGAGCACCTGCCGACCCGTCATCGGGCACGGTGATCGAGGCAGCGCTGCTGCCGGGAGTCACCGACAGCGTGGCCGCAACCGTGATCGGGGTGGCGGCCACCATGGGCCTCGGCGTGGACCAGGCGGCCACCGGCCGGCGCTACGTGGTGCACACCACCAGCGGTCGCCCGCTCGACGACGTCGAGCGGGCGAGCCTCGCCACCCGCTTGCTGTCGAACGCCGTGATCGAGCGTGTCGCGCTGGGAGCCATCGAGCCTGCCTTTGCCCACGCATCGACGCCTGCCCCCGTCGAGCACGTCGAGGTGCGCGGCCTCGACGACGACGCGCTCGCGGTGCTGAACCGCGAACGGGGCATGGCACTCGATCCGGCTGAGCTGCGGGCCATCGCCGAGTGGTTCACCCAGGTGGGTCGGGCGCCCACCGACGTCGAGCTCGAGACCCTCGCCCAGACGTGGAGCGAGCACTGCGCCCACAAGACCTTCCGGGCTCGCGTGCTCCTGCCCGACGGCACCACGCGTGCCTCGCTGCTGGCCCGGTTGCGCGACACGACCGACGAGATCGACGCTCCCTTCGTCCGGAGTGCGTTCGTCGGCAACGCCGGCATCGTGTCGTTCTCGCCAGGCACCACGATCGCAGTGAAGGCCGAGACGCACAACCACCCGTCGGCGATCGAGCCCTTCGGTGGGGCGAACACGGGTGTCGGAGGCGTGATCCGAGACGTGATGGGCGCTGCCCATCACCCGATCGCCACCACCGACGTCCTGTGCTTCGGCCCGAGCAACCTGGCGCACGAGCAGGTGCCGCCCGGGGTGATCCACCCGCGGTTGGTGCGCGACGGCGTCGTCGCCGGTGTGGCCGACTACGGCAACAAGATCGGGCTGCCCACCGTGGCCGGCGCCGTGCTGTACGACCCCGGTTACACCGCCAACCCGCTCGTGTTCTGCGGATGCATCGGCGTGGGCCTCGACGTCCCCCCGCCCACCGGCCCACACCCGGGCGACCTGGTGGTGGTGCTCGGAGGCCGCACCGGCCGTGATGGCCTGCGCGGGGCCACGTTCTCGAGCGCCACGATGGACGCCACCACCGGCGACGTCGCCGGTGCCAGCGTGCAGATCGGCGACCCGATCACCGAGAAGCTGCTGATCGATCTCCTCCGCGATGCCGGTGGCTGCTGGTCGGCGATCACCGACTGCGGCGCCGGTGGCCTCTCGTCGGCGATCGGCGAGATGGCCGAACTCACCGGCGCCGACGTCGACCTCGCGCTCGCACCGCTCAAGTACCCCGGCCTCGCGCCGTGGGAGATCTGGTTGAGCGAGGCGCAGGAACGGATGGTGGTGGCGGTGCCCGAACCGGCGATCGACGAGTTGCGCCGGCACGCCCACCGCCACGCGGTCGAGCTCACGGTGCTCGGCACGTTCACAGGTGACGGCGTGCTGCGGGTTCGCCACGGCGCCCAGGTGGTGCTCCAGCTCGACACCTCGTTCCTGCACGACGGACGCCCCCAGCGCACCCTGCTGGCCGAACTGCCCGCTCCACGTCGCAACGGAGCGATCCCCCGATGCGACGATCCGTCGGCGGCGCTCCTCGCGCTGCTCGCCCACCCGAACATCGCATCGAAGGAAGCGATCATCCGCCGGTACGACCACGAGATCCGAGGGACGACGGTGGTCCGCCCGCTCGTCGGCGTGGCCCACGACGCTCCCGCCGACGGTGTGGTGCTCGCCGAACCGTCGGGCATCGTGGGGATCGCGATCGGACACGGCGTGAACCCGTGGTACGGCGTGGCCGACCCGGAGCGTATGGCCTCGGCCGTGGTCGACGAGGCGATGCGCAACGTGGTCGCCGTCGGCGGCGATCCCGCCAAGGTGGCGTTGATGGACAACTTCTCATGGGGCGACCCGCGCCGGCCGAGCACCTTCGGCGAGCTGGTGGTGACGGTCGATGCGATCTGTGCGGCGTCACTCGCCCACGGTGCCCCGTTCGTGAGCGGGAAGGACTCACTGAACAACGAGTACCTCGGCTCCGACGGCGAGCGCCACAGTGTGCCGCCGACGTTGGTGATCACCGCAGTGGCACACGTACCCGACGCAGACGCCGTCGTCACTCCCGACCTGAAGGCCGCGGGCAACGAGCTGGTGCTCATCGGCACCACCTCGGCGGAGTTCGGCGGCAGCCATCTCGGTGCCGTGCTCGGCGGGTTCGACGATCCCTGCGACGGCAGCGTGCCCGCCCCCGACCCACGGGCTCCCGAGCGGTACCGGCGCCTGCACGCGGCCCTGCGCTCGGGTCACGTGCGATCGTGCCACGACCTGAGCGAGGGCGGTCTCGCCGTGGCGCTGGCCGAGATGGCGATCGGCGGTCGCCTCGGGGTGCACGTCGGCGAGCTCCCCCACGCCGACGCCGTGGTCGCCCTCTTCGCAGAGAGCACCGGCCGCTTCGTCTGCGAGGTCGAGCCAGGCGCCAGCGCATGGCTGGCAGCAGAGCTCGGCGAACCGGTGCACGTGCTCGGCTCGGTGGTCGATGACGCGGAACTCCGCCTCGGTCCGTGCGTGGTCTCGCTCGACGATGCCGTTCGTGCATTCGGAGGTGCGCGATGAGCCGCCCACGCGCCCTCGTGCTGCAGGCCCCCGGCACGAACCGCGACCACGACGCCGTGTTCGCGCTCGAACTGGCCGGTGCCGATGCGCACATCGCCTCGCTGCTCGACCTCACCGAGGACGCTTCCCCACTCGACACCGCACAGCTGCTCGTCGTGGCAGGCGGCTTCAGTCACGCCGATGCGCTCGGCGCCGGCCGGATGTTCGCCGTCTCGCTCGAGCACGTGGTCGGCGAGCGGGTGCGCGACTTCGTCGCAGCCGGCCGGCCCGTCATCGGCATCTGCAACGGCTTCCAGACGCTGGTACGAGCGGGATTGCTGCCCGGTGCTCTCGGCCACAACGCCAGTGGCGATTTCCAGTGCGAGTGGGTGACACTCGAGCCGCAGGCGAGCGTGTGCGTCTGGACCCTCGACATCGAGCCGATCGACTGCCCGATCGCGCACGGTGAAGGTCGGTACGTGCACCCCGACATCACGTCACTCGAAGCCGCCGGGCAGGTGGCGCTCCGTTACCGCGACAACCCCAACGGTTCGACCGGCGACATCGCCGGGGTGTGCGATCCGACCGGCGTGGTGCTCGGTCTGATGCCTCACCCGGAGAACCACGTGATCGCGCGTCAGTATCCGCTGCACACCCGCGGCCAGCACGGCGGCCTCGGTCTGCAGCTGTTCCGACGAGGCGTCGACCATGCGAGGGCCGTCTGATGTCGCACCCGGACACCCGCGACACGCTCGACGACATCGAGTTGCCGCTGCCCGATCGTCGCTCCGGCAAGGTACGTGTCTCATACGAGCTGTCGCCGACCGAGCGCCTGTTCGTCACCACTGACCGGCTCTCGGCGTTCGACCGGATCATCGCCTCGGTACCGCACAAGGGCCAGGTGCTCAACCAGCTCGCCGCCTGGTGGTTCGAGCAGACACGAGACATCGTGGCCAACCATCTGCTCGAGGTGCCCGATCCCAACGTCACCATCGGTCGCGCCGCGCAACCGCTGCCGGTCGAGGTGGTGGTCCGCGGCTACATCACCGGCGTCACGTCCACCTCGCTGTGGCGCCAGTATGCCGACGGCGCCCGCTGCATCTACGGCTACGACTTTCCCGACGGGTTGCGCAAGAACATCCCACTGTCCCAGGCGATCGTGACACCCACGACGAAGGCCCACGACGGCGGCCATGACGAACCGATCAGCTGCGCCGACGTGGTCGCTCAGGGGTTGGTGTCGCCCGAGCTGTGGGATCGCGTACAGGCTGCGGCATTGGCCGTGTTCGCCCGCGGGCAGCAGACCGCTGCCGGTGCGGGGCTGATCCTGGCCGACACCAAGTACGAGTTCGGGTTGGCGGTCGACACGGGCGAGCTGCTGCTCATCGACGAGGTGCACACTCCCGACTCGTCGAGGTACTGGGTGGCCGACACCTACGACGAACGCCTGGCCGCCGGGGGCGAACCCGAGAGCCTCGACAAGGAGATCGTCCGGCGAGCATTGCTCGACCTCGGCTACCGCGGCGAGGGCGAGCCACCAATGCTCCCGGACGACGTGGTCGCCGCCGCCTCGTCTCGATACGCGTCGGCGTACGAGCGTCTCACCGGTCTCGACTTCGCTCCCGGTGGCACGCCCATCGCCGAACGCATCGCGCGTCACCTTGCATCCCACCTCGAGCGCGCTCACGCCGCGCCGTCGAGCACCACCCGGGAATCCTCGGAGGAACCCCCATGAAGCGCAGCATCCCTGTCACCATCGACCACGCCGCATCCAGGCAGGTGCCCACCCGCCGAGATGGCGGAGGCCCCACGAGCGGCCCCGATGTCGACGATGTCCCTCGCGAGGAATGCGGCGTGTTCGGGGTGAGCACCCCGCACGGTGAAGGCGTCGCGCAGCTCACGTTCTTCGGCCTGTTCGCCCTGCAGCACCGTGGCCAGGAGGCCGCCGGCATCGCCGTGAGCGACGGCAACCGGGTGCGCGTTCACAAGGACTCGGGTCTGGTGAACAGCGTGTTCACGCCCGAGACGCTGGCGCCGCTCACGGGTTACCACTCGATCGGCCACACCCGCTACAGCACCACGGGCGCGAATGCGATGCGCAACATCCAGCCCTTCGTCGTCGAAACGATGCACGGCCCTCTCGCCGTCGCCCACAACGGCAACCTGGTGAACGCGCCGGCGCTGCGCGACGAACTGCTCAACCGTGGGTTCGGCCTCACCGCCACCAGCGACACCGAGGTGCTCACCCTGATGCTCGCGGCGTCGGGCGGCACCACGTGGGAGGAGCGGCTCGAACGTACGCTGCCGGCGTGGAAGGGCGCCTACTCCCTCGTGGTGCTCGTGAACGACCGGGTGATCGCCGTGCGCGATCCGTGGGGATTCCGCCCGATGAGCGTCGGCCGGCTGCCCCATGGGGGTTACGCCGTCGCCTCCGAGACGTGTGCCCTCAACACCCTCGGCTGTGTCGACATCGACGAGGTCAAGCCGGGTGAGATCGTCACCCTGCGAGGCGCCGAGCTCCACCGTCGTGCAGCTCTCGCCCCCGCCGCGTCGGGCGCCCGGTGCACCTTCGAGTTCGTGTACTTCAGCCGCCCCGACAGTGTGTGGGCCGGCCGCAACATGCACCACGTCCGCCAGCGTCTCGGCGAACAGCTCGCCGCAGAGAACACGGTCGAGGCCGACGTCGTCATCCCCGTGCCCGACTCCTCGGTGCCAGCGGCCATCGGCTACAGCCGAGCCAGCGGCATCCCGCACAACGACGGCCTGATCAAGAATCGCTACATCGGCCGCACCTTCATCGAGCCGACACAAGACCTGCGCCAGCGCGGTGTGGCCCTGAAGTTCAATGCCCTCAGCGAGAACCTCGCCGGCAAACGCGTGGTCATGATCGACGACTCGCTGGTGCGCGGTACCACGGCCGGGCCGCTGGTGAAGATGATCCGCGACGCCGGAGCAACCGAAGTGCACCTACGGATCACGTGCCCACCGATCACACATGCGTGCCACTTCGGTGTCGACATGGGCCACGACGACGACCTGATGGCCGCGCGCCTCAACGTCGAGGAGATGCGTCAGCACATCGGCGCCGACTCGCTGGGATTCCTGTCGCTCGACGGGATGATGCGCGCCATTGCAGGAGATCCGGGCGGCGCTGGTGGGTCGGGCGATGCTGGCGATGATGCGGCCGGCTACTGCAACGCCTGCTTCACCGGGAGCTACCCGATCGAGGTCAGCCACGCGCAGCCCAAGCTCGGCTTCGAAGGGGTGCTGGCCTGATGCGCGTGCTCGTGGTGGGTTCGGGCGGCCGCGAGGCCGCGATCGCATGGGCGTGCCAGCAGCACGGCCACGAGGTCAGCATCGAGTCGGCGTTCGATGCCGATCGCGACGCCGACGTCGACCTGGTGATCGTCGGACCCGAGGCGGCCCTCCTGGCCGGCACCGCCGACCAGTGTGCCGCGGCCGGTGTGCCGTGCTTCGGGCCGACGACGTCACTCGTCCGTCTCGAGAGCTCGAAGGGCTTCACCCGCGCACTCGCCCAGCAGCTCGGCATCGCGTCCCCACGCTTCTTCAGAACCGACGACCACCACGAGGCGATCAAGTGGTGGCGTTCGATCGAGGCCCCGGTGGTGGTGAAGCTCGACGGCCTGGCCGGCGGCAAGGGCGTGATCGTGCCAGACACACCGGCCGAGACCGACGCCGCCATCCGCACACTTGCCGCGCAGGGTCCGATCGTGCTCGAGGAGCGCCTCACCGGGCCCGAGTGCAGCCTGCTCGCGCTGTGTGACGGCCGCACCGCGAGACCGCTGCCGATCGCACAGGACCACAAGCGCATCTTCGAGGGAGACAGCGGACCCAACACCGGTGGCATGGGCGCGTATGCACCAGCGCCCACCGGCTACGACGCGGACGAGCTCACCAAGCAGTTCGTGCAGCCCGTGCTCGACCACTTCGCCGCCAAGGGTGAGCCCTATGTGGGAGTGCTCTTCGCCGGGCTGATGCTCACTGCCGACGGGCCGAAGCTGCTCGAATACAACTGCCGCTTCGGCGATCCCGAGGCGCAGGCGGTGCTCCCCCTGCTGCAGACCGACCTCGCCCAGCTCGCCCTCGCCTGTTGCGAGGGCCGCCTCGACGCGATCGACGTCGTGGTTCGCCCCGGCGCATCGTGCACCGTCGTCGCCGCTGCGCCCGGCTACCCCGACAGCCCGGTCACGGGTGGCACGATCAGCGGCCTCGACGCCACCACCGGCGATTCGCTGGTGTTCTGCGCCGGCACCGACGGCACCCTGGTGTCGGGTGGCAGGGTGCTTGCGGTCACCGGCCTCGGCGCAGACCTCGCCGCCGCCCGTGATGCCGCGTATGCACGAATGGCGACCATCTCGTTCGACGGGATGCAGGTGCGCCGCGACATCGGATGGCGAGCTGTGGCCGCGAACGTGTCGTCGTATGCCGCAGCGGGCGTCGACATCGACGAGGGAACCCGCGCCGTCGAGGGCATGAAGGCGGCTGTCGAGCGCACCCACACCCCCGCTGTGCTCGCCGGCGTCGGCAGCTTCGGCGGTGCGTTCAGCGGTGCGGCGATCAAGGCGCTGAACGACCCCGTGCTGGTGGCCAGCACCGACGGGGTGGGCACCAAGGTCGAACTGGCCGCGCGTCTCGGCAGGTACCGAGGCGTGGGCATGGACATCGTGAACCACTGCATCGACGACGTGCTCGTGCAGGGCGCGTCGCCTCTGTTCTTCCTCGACTACATCGCGTCGAGCAAGCTGAACGCTGCTCACGTGGCCGAGGTGGTCACGGGCATGGCCGAGGCATGCGAGGCGAGCGGCTGTGTGCTGCTGGGAGGCGAGACCGCCGAGATGCCCGGCGTGTACGCAGAGGGGGCGTTCGACATCGCGGGCACGCTCGTGGGCCTGGTCGACAGGGCCGACCTGCTCCCCACCACCGACGTGGCCGCCGGCGACGTGCTGATCGGCGTGGCATCGAACGGCCCACACACCAACGGCTACTCGCTGCTGCGCAAGGTGTTCTCGTGGCTCCCGATGGACTCGACGCCACCGGGCTTCGACCGATCGCTCGGCGAGACCCTCCTCGAACCGCATCGCAGCTACCTGCACGTGCTCCGGCCGGCGCTGGCGACGCGCAAGGTGAAGGCGCTCGCCCACATCACCGGTGGCGGACTGCCCGACAACCTGCCGCGGGTGCTCCCCGACGGTGTGGCGGCGAGGGTCCGGCTCGGGTCGTGGCCTGTGCCGCCGCTGTTCGCCCTGGTTCGCAGCGTGTGCACCGGCCTCGACGACCACGAGCTGTATCGCACGCTGAACATGGGCATCGGCATGGTGTTGATCTGCGCCCCCGAACACGTGGGCGCCGTGCAGGCCACCATCGACGAGCGCACCTGGATCATCGGCGACCTGGTCCCCGGCCCGCGCGAGGTCCACCTCCACCGCTGACACCCAGCCGCACACCCGAGTCCCAGCCGCACCCCCGAGGTGGCAGGTGCCACTCGGGTGAACACGTGGGACTCGGGTGAACACGTGGGACTCGGGTGAACACGTGGGACTCGGGCCGACACCTGCGACTCGCGGCGACAACTCCGGATTGCGCGAACTTTTCGTTCAAGCGGCGGGCTGCTGGAACGGCGTGCGCGTAGCGTCGACACATGGAGTCGTTCGATCGTTTGCCTCGCTTCGTGCTGATGGCATCGGGGAACGGCACGAACGTCCAGGCCGTCCTCGACGCCTGCGCCGATGGCCGGATTCCCGCTACCGTCGTCGCTGTCGTCAGCGACCGAGCCGATGCCCGAGCGCTGGCGCGAGCCGACGGAGCAGGCGTTCCCGCGGTTCATGTCGGCCGGCGCCGCGGCGAGGCCCGCGGCGACTACGACGAACGCCTGGCCGACGTGGTGAGCGGCTTCTCCCCCGACCACGTCGTGCTGCTCGGATGGATGCGGATCCTCACGATGAGCTTCCTCGGCTGGTTCCCGGGCATGGTCCTCAACCTCCACCCGGCGCTGCCGGGCGAGCTCCCTGGCACCGACGCAATCGAGCGGGCCTTCGCCGAGCACACCGCCGGCACCCGAACCGCATCCGGGGTGATGGTGCACCTCGTGCCCGACGAAGGCGTCGATGTCGGCCCAGTGCTTGCCGCCGCTGCGGTCGAGATCGAGCCAGACGACACCCTCGATGCCTTCGCCCAGCGGATGCACGCCACCGAACACCGGCTCGTGATCAGCACCCTCGCGCTCGTGTGCACCGACCGACGCGCCCTGGAGAGCAACCAGCCGAACAACAACCAGCCGAACAACACCCAGCAGCAGACGCAGAAGGAGATCCACGCATGAGCAACGACAAGCTCTTCGATCGCTACGAGGCCCTCACCTTCGACGACGTGGTGATCGTGCCCGGCTACAGCAACGTGCTGCCGGATTCGGTCGACACCTCGGCGCGATTCGCCGCCGACATCGAGCTGGCGGTCCCGCTCGTCTCGGCAGCGATGGACAAGGTCACCGAGGCTCGTATGGCCATCGCGATCGCTCGCGAGGGCGGCATCGGCACCATCCATCGCAATCTGTCGATCGCCGATCAGGCGGCCGAGGTGCAGAAGGTGAAGCGCAGCCAGAGCGGCATGATCACCGATCCGGTCACCCTCCACGCCGGTTCCACCCTCCACGATGCCGAGGCGCTGATGAACCGCTTCAAGTTCA
>Ga0335394_10010587_pt1 | contig 10389 bp, 9 predicted proteins | sample MAT03_FD_205741 | JGI IMG/M metagenome (GOLD analysis project Ga0335394, IMG submission 205741) | Freshwater microbial communities from Lake Fryxell liftoff mats and glacier meltwater in Antarctica - MAT-03 (spades assembly) (version 2) ...
TGAGCAATCGTTCCAGACTGACAGGAATTCGCTCGCGCTCGACTCGGCCGGGAGGCGAACCGTTAGAACAACGCCAGGTAGCCGAGGACCAGGGCGAGGCCGAAGAATGCGAAGGCGCTGAGTACCATCAGGCGCGATGGCCGCGGCGGGGGCGTCCGCTGGGGGTTCTCCATTTCCGACAGCGCCAGGACCAAGATCTTATGCAGCTGCTTCTCGGCGACGGCGCGGCGTGTGTGGTCGCCAGCCGTGCCGCGATACCTCGCGGCTGCATCGGCCAAGCGTCGTTCGCTCTGACACACCTGCAAAAAAGCGTGGTGCGACGCGTCGTCCGGCCAGTGCTCGAGCACGTGGCTCCACAACAGGTCGAAGCTTCGTTCCTGCGGTGTCTCCAACCGACCCTCGCTCTCAGGCGGGCAGCGAGCGTCGCAAATTGGCGGCAGCCGCGCGCGTCTCCGGCTCGTCGGCGTGATCTTCCAGGCGCCGCAGGCGCTGCCGGAAGACGGGCAACTGACGAGGCGTTTCGTCACGGACCAACTCGGCCAACACCAAGATCGCTTCGCGCGCGCGGTTCTCGTTGAAGTGCTCGAGCAGCTTGAGCTGCGCGTCCTGCTCGCGCGGCAGCGCGAACCCAGCCGTCAGGTAGGTTTCGGCGGCACGCGTTACGGCCGCTCGGCCCTCACTGGCCATGAACTGACTGAAAAGACGGCGGCGATTCTTCTCCGTTTCGTCGATCTCGTCGGTCTTGCGTTGCACGATGCGCGCTTCGCGGCGCTTGGCCGGAGCAACTTCGAGCACGACCGGTTCGGGCACGATCGAATCGTCACTGCGTGCGCGCGGACGAGCCGAGGCTGCCTTCATGCGTCGCGTCGGCTTTTCGAGTCGCGGAGAGCCGGGACGGCGGGCGGCGATGAATACGGGCTCGACTGCGGCGGCTTTGCCGTTGGGGGTTTTCTTGTGTCGCCTACGGCGACTCTGGCGATTGGGCTGTGCGTCCATGTGCATCAAAAAAGGATTCGATCAGGTCGGTTCCGCCTCACGTCGGCGGCTACGTTCCTCCGGCTTCCCCAAGCAATTTCTGTCAGTGGGGATCCTGCGGAAGGATCGAATTCTGATCGAGGGAAGCCGCAGGGGTCGTGGGACCGGAATCTGGATCTCAAGGAGACCCGCGGGGGGCAACGCACCCAATGAATTGGGAGACACTGTCTCTACCCGCTCCCGACATCTAACATGAAGTTCCGGGCCGCCCGCAAGAAAAAAGCCGCACTGGGGCCGACTTTGGGGTAGGCTCCGCATTTTGGGTGCGCGCCAGGCGGCCGTTTTGCCTAGAAGAAGAAGCGATGAAGCGGCTGTGCGTTTGGAGCGTCGGGACCTTGTTGGCGCTCGGCTGTGGCCCACGGGCTCCCGTGCAGCTCGAGCCGCAATCCCCGGCCGCTGCTCCGTCGGCCCACGGGCACGAGCCCCGCGTGGTCCTGCCCGACGCCGACTGGCAGGACGTCGTCGTATCGACCCAGGCGCTGGTGGTGCCGTTGCCCGATCGCGCAGGGTGGCGCGATTTACCATCGCGTGGCGGCTGGTCGGGTTTCGAACACTCGGCGACGCAGAGTCAGCTGTGGCTGCGTCATCGCTTGGCTCGCCGTTCGGTCAGTGCCGAAGAGTGCGAGAAACAGGCCACCAGTTCACTCGTGCTCTTACGCGAAACGGGAAGCGAGGCGGTCGCGACCCGCCTTGCCGCGCCTGCTGGATACTTGGGGCAAACGCGAGTTTCGATCTTGGAGGGCGACAGGGCCCGCATTTTTGCCTTTGGTGCCGGCGTGAGCCGTTGTTACGCCGCAGTCTTCGTCACGGCGGGCGGCGGCGACTTGGTCGGCCGGCTCGAACTGGCCGGTGAGCGGGTCATCGCGCGTGTGCGCCTGGCGGGTCTCGACGAGCGCGCATTGGGCACGCACTTCTGAGTCAACCCAGCGCGCAGCGCTCGAGCTTGGCAATTTGCCCAGCCTTTGCGCTGCCGACCGCCACCACGCTCTGCCGGTCGTGACGAAACACAAACTCGGCTGCGCGGTGAATGTCCTGTCGTGTCACCGCCAGCAATTGATCGAGGCGTTCGGCTGGTGTCTTCGCCGTGTTCGACAGCTCGCCGAGCGCCAGAAAATCGGCCAAATCGACCGCATTGTCGAGCATTGCCTCGTGCTGCCAGCGGCAGCGCTTCTGAGCGCGTTCCACTTCGCGTTGCGTGGGCCCGTGCTCGGCAAGATCGCGCGTGATGCGCAAGATCTCCTCCAGGACTTCGGCGGAACGTTCGTGCGCGGTCTCGGTACCGAATTCGACCAAGCCCGTTTCTTCGTAGGCTTCGTAGGAAGCGCCCGCGTCGTAGCAGAGCCCGCGCGTGTCGCAGAGCTGGTGGTAGAGGCGCGTGGCCATGCCGTCGTCGATGACGCGCAGCAGCATATCGACCGCGGGCTCGAGAGGATCCCGTTCGCCAGGGCAACGGAAGGCCACGTGCAGGCTCGTTTGGTTGCTGCCGCTCGAGCGCACCATGCGGAAGCGGCCCTCGGTTTGCTCGGGCGCGGGCGCGCACGTTGGGGCTTCGCCGCGGCGAACGCCGGCAAAAGCGCGGTCCAAATCGCTCACTACACGCGGGCCGTCGACGGGGCCGGCCACGCCCAAGACCATGCCCGACGCGACGTAAGTGCGTTCGAAGTGTGCGCGGATCTGCGTCTCGCTGAAGCTTTCGATGTTGTCCAGCGGTCCCGTAATCAAGTGACCCAGCCCGTGGTCGCCGAAGGCCAAACGGCGCACCAGGCTTTGCCCGTCGACCAGTTCGCCGTCTTCACCCAAATCCTCGAGGATCTCTTCGCGAATGATGCCGCGCTCGAGTTCGATGCCGCTGAGCAACGGGCTCTGCACGACTTCGGCCAAGAGCTCCATCACGGGCGTGAGGTTCTCAGGTGGAACTGCGATGGCCAAGTTGCCGCTGTCGGCCGAAGTACTGGCGACAAGCGTGCCGCCCCAGTCCTCGAAAGCCGTCGCCAGCTCGTGCGCGCTCGCAAAGCGAGGCGTACCGCGAAACAACATGTGTTCGACGAAATGACTGATGCCGCTCTCGCGAGCCGTTTCGAAGCGTGAACCCGTCTTGATGTAGAGCGTAATGACGGAGCGATGCACCGCGGGCAGCGGCAGGACGAGCGTGGTCAAGCCATTCGAAAGGCTCGAGCGCACGGGGTGCAAAGCGGACAACATGAGGGGGATAGGTGTAGCACGCCCCGGTGGAGCGGGCGGGGCGCGTTAGCCAGGGGTCTTGGGCGTCGTGCTCGGTTTGTCCTTTTCGGACGGGACGTGCTTCTCGTTCAACTGGATGCCGCCGGCCTTTTCGACCAGTGCAGCCACGTGTTGGCTGAGCGCTTCTTCGGCCTTGCGCGTGCGGAGCTGCGCCATGATGCGCGTCCGATCGCCGGCGAATTTCTCGCGCGATGCGACGTCTTTCTCCTTGAGCTGCAGCACCGCAAAACCACCTTGGAGCGGCACGGGGTGGGCGACGACCGCGCCGGGCTTGTCCAGCGCGAACACGAGCGCAGCAGGCGAGTCTCCGACGGCGCCGGGGACAGGGCTCTGCTCGATCGAGAAGGCACGCGAGATGTCGCTGAGCGGCTTGTCGGCGTGGTCCTTGCCGGGATTTTCTCTGGCGCCAAGCGGGCCTCGGGCCAGGGATGACAGGGTCATTTCGTCGGTGAGCGTCGCGACGTCACCACCGGCGCCGAGCTTCGTGATCAGCTCTTCGCCAAACTTGCGGGCCGCCTCTTGGCCCAGCGACACGGACGTGAGCTTGTAGGCCAAATAGTCCTGCGCGAGCTGCTCGACGGTCTCGGGCGTCACGCGCGCGACCAAACGCAGCAGCGTCACGCCGCGAGCCGTCACGATGGGTTCCGAGACGTCGCCAGCCTTCTTCAGCTCGGTTGCTCCGGCGAGCAGTTCGTCGACACCACTGCCGTAGCCCTGATCGAGGCAACCAACGCGACCGCCGAGAGCTGCGGATTCGGCCATGCTCTCACGGCGCGCCAGCTCGTCGAATGCCGGGCCTTGGACGCGCGCCTTGAGCGCAAGCGCTCGGGCGAGCAACGCTTCTTGTGTCTCGTCACCGCGAGTCTCGAGTAGGATTTCTTCGACCACCGGGCACTCGGGCTTCCAGCGCGTCTTGGCTTGGTCGACGGCCAGCTTCAGTTCATCGGTGTGCTCCGCGCGCCACTTGTCGACGTCGGCTGCCAGGGGCCGCGTGACGAAGCGTTCGAACCAGCTCGACTTGAGCGTCACCAAACGAGCGGTGGCGGTCGAGCGCGCGCGCGCATAGCTCAAAAAGGCTTCTTCTTCGGAGACGCGGACCGAGCTGGTCAAGAGTGCGCGCATCCGCTCGGCGGTGAATTCGCGAGCTTGCATCTCCTTGAACAAGCTAGGGCTGCGGCCCGTGGCAACGCGTACCATGCGCTTGTAGAGTTCGATGTCGAAGACGCCGTTCTTCTTTACGGGCAGCGCGCGCAAGCCCACGGTACCCGGTTCGCAACCCCCGCCCGGGTTGTCGACGCACAGCGCCAGGCTAGCAGCCAAGCGCTCGGCACCTTGAGCGGGCAACGACACACGCGTGCGGCCTTCGAGTAATTCCGCGTCCATCGCGTCTTGGCTGGTCGCGATGCCGAGCTTCGTAGCCTCGTCGATCAACAGCTCGCGTTCGGCCAAGCCGCGTGCCACCAGCTCTTTCAATCCCATCTGCTTGGCGGCCTTTTCGTTCAAGCCGATCGAGGCAATCAGGCCATACGCTGCGAAGAATTCCTTCGGCTCGATGCAGTGGCTTCCCACCTCGACTGCGCAGTCCTCCTTGAAGCTGCCCAAATCAGGGCCGCCTTTGCCAGAAAGAACGAACGCCAGGATGATGGCTACGACGACCAAGCCGAAAAACAGCTGGCCAATTCCACTTTCACGAAAAGCTCGCATGGTGCGCCGGCGCCCATACCACGCAGCCGGGGCCTCCCAAAGTCGCCGGAGGCCGGGGGGACCGGCTATTCGTCGCTGCTCGAACGGAGGCTCGAAAAGGCTGCGCGCAGCTCGGTGACCAGGGCCGGAAGCCCAGCGACGGTGATGCGCACGACGACCTCGTGGGAGGTGTCGAGGATGCGCGTAGGGTCGCCCGGGTCGGGCAGGCCCGAGGTGCGGCTCGTCTCCTCGTCATAGCCGCGGCCGAGAAAGGATTCGGCCAGCGCGCCGGCGCGCACGGCTACGAACTCGGCGGGTGCACCCGGGAAGTGCGAGGCCTGTGCCTTGAGCGTCACCCGAATGCTCAACGATTGCGCGGGGTCGTCCAGCGAGACCGCCAGGCCGGTGTCGCGCGCCTCACGGTCGAGGGCGACAGCGACCCCGCTGTCGAGAATCAGATTGTCACGGACCCGCTCCGCCAACGAGATGTGGTCGTCTTGGGTGCGGTAGATCTCGAACCCCTCCGCGCGAAGGCGACGCTTGAGCTCGAGGAGGTCGGGGTCCGCCATTTTCACTTCCACCGTCGCAGAGCGGCTTCGGAGCGTCAAGCAATGGACCTTCCCCGACCAGCTCGCGCATGGTGTAGACTCGCCCTCGTGTCACAGCGGAGGAGTCTGGGGGGAGCGCGGCGGGAAGCAGGCGAGCGCGTCGTGATCCAAATCGATGGCTTCGAAACGGAAGCTTGGACTCTGAACGTGAGTCGCGGCGGGCTCCGCGTCGTGCTCGAGCAGCCCGTGATCATCGGCTCGGACTATCAGGTCGTGGTCGGCGGTCAGCCGGCTCGACTCGCCCGCGTCATCTGGGTGCGCGACGAGAGCGACGGCCAGATTGCTGGCCTGCAGTTCCTCGACGTCGAAGGCGCCGAGGTGCCTGGCTCGCGCCCACCCGGGCCGCAGCCCAAGCCGCCCACGAACCCGCCGGTCTCGTAAGAGCGGTGACCGTCGATCGACAGACTGCCGCGCAGCTCCTCGGACCGCGCGGACCGTTCGCAGCGCGCATACCCGGCTACGAAGCGAGGGGCGGTCAGCTCGAGGTCGCGCGCGCGGTCGAGGACTTGCTCGCCGGGGACGGTACCCTGTTGTGCGAAGCCGGGACAGGCATCGGAAAGACTTTTGCCTACCTGGTGCCGGCGCTGCTCTCCGGTCGCAAAGTCGTGATCTCGACCGCCACGAAGAACCTCCAAGATCAGATCGCCCAGCGCGACTTGCCGCTGGTTCTCGACGTTTTGGGCATGCGCGTCGAGTACGCGGTCATGAAGGGCTTGTCGAACTACCTGTGCCGACGACGCTACAAGGAGTTCGTTCTGAGCGAGGAGGCGATGCGCCCCACGTACGCGCGCGACCTCGAGTTGGTGCGCAGCTGGACCAAGCGAACGCACACCGGCGCGCTTTCGGAGCTGACGACACTCGACGAGCGAGCTCGAGTCCGGCTCGAAATTGCGTCTTCGAGTGACACGCGTGTCGGCACGAACTGCCCCGAGTTCTCCGATTGCTTCGTGACCGAAATGCGAAGGCAAGCCGAGGCGGCACAAATCGTCATCGTCAATCATCATCTGTTCTTCGCCGATTTGGCTCTGCGCGGGCCGCACCCAGGTCGCGTCCTACCGGACTACGACGCAGTGCTCTTCGATGAAGCCCACCAGATCGAGGACACGGCTGCATTGTTCTTCGGCGTGCGCCTGACGCGTGCACAGCTCGAACGCATTCAGAAAGAAGCGGCACGGATCCTCGGTCGGGCGGCGTCGCTCGGTGGTCCGCTCGACACGACGGCCGGCGCACCGGTCGTCGCGGCGCTTGCCGCCGCAGTCGAGAAGTTCTTCGGCACTTTGGCCGATGACGCAGGCGCGCTCGAGCGCGGGGGACGCGCGGCTCTCGGGCCCAGCGCTTGGACCTCCAAACGACGCTTGGCTTACATCGAACTCGATCGCTGCCTGGACGACCTGGGTATCGCGCTGAGGAGTCGCGCCGACTTCATCGAAGACGTCACGGTGCGCGAGCTGCTCGAACAATCCGCGCGGCGCACCGAAGGCGCAGCGGAAGGACTCAAGTCGATTGTCGACGGCGCGGAGGGTCGCGTCACCTGGATGGACGCGAGCCAAGGCAACGTGACCCTGAGCAGCACTCCGGTCGATTTGTCGACGACGTTGCGCACGCGGCTGTTCGAGAGCGTGCCGGCGGTCGGCCTGTTGAGCGCGACGCTCTCGACCAGCGCGCGCAGTGGTCCCAGTGGATTTGCGTACGTCAAATCGCGCCTTGGCGTGCCGGACGACCCCGCGCCGCGCGAACTGTCGGTGCCCTCGCCGTTCGACTACGAAGAGCAGTGTCTGCTCTACCTCCCCGACGACCTACCCGCCGTCGCTCAGGCTGAGTTCCTACCGGCTGCCGGCGCGCGCATCGCGGAGCTCGTGCGCGCCACCGATGGTGGCGCCTTCGTACTCACCACCTCGCTCTCGTCGATGAAGAAGCTCTACGAGCAGCTGTCGCGGGACCTGCGCGATTGGCCGGTGTGGATGCAAGGCCAACGACCCAAGGACGCGCTCGTGTCGGCATTTCGCGCGAACTCGCGCGCGGTGCTCGTGGCGACGTCGAGCTTTTGGGAAGGCGTCGACATTCCCGGCGCGTCGCTTCGTCTGGTCGTGCTCGAGAAGTTGCCGTTTGCCGTGCCGACCGATCCGGTCATCCAGGCGCGCGGCCTGTCCTTGGAAGAAAAGGGCTTGAGTGCTTTCGCTCACCTGGCGCTGCCGAGCGCAGCCATCACCCTCAAGCAAGGCTTCGGGCGGCTGATCCGGCGCCACGATGATCGCGGCATCGTGGCGTTGCTGGACGAGCGCGTCCTGAGCAAGCCCTACGGCAAGCGACTCTTGGCCGCGTTGCCGGCCGCTCGGCGCACGTCGTCGTGGGACGAAGTTCTGGCCATGGCAAAGACTTTGAGTCGGAGTGGAGCGCCGGTTGCCGGCCCCGGTCTCCCGGGGCCCGACGAAGCATGGTTCGATGAGGACGTCACCCTCTGAGGGCGACGTCAAACTCAGCGCTTCTTCGACGACTTTCTGGCAGCCTTTTTGGCAGCGGGCCTCGTGGTCGGCGCTTTCTTGGCGGGCGCCTTCTTTGTAGGAGGTTTTGTGACGACGGACTTTTGGGCCGGCGCCTTGTTGGCTGGCTTCTTGAGCACAGGCTTCTTTGCCGGCGGCTTCTTGGCTGCTTTCTTGAGCACAGGCTTCTTTGCCGGCGGCTTCTTGGCTGCTTTCTTGAGCACAGGCTTCTTTGCCGGCGGCTTCTTGGCTGGCTTCTTGAGCACAGGCTTCTTTGCCGGCGGCTTCTTGGAGCTGGCCTTCTTGAGCACAGGCTTCTTTGCCGGCGGCTTGTTGGCTGCTTTCTTGAGCACAGGCTTCTTTGCCGGCGGCTTCTTGGAGCTGGCCTTCTTGAGCACAGGCTTCTTTGCCGGCGCCTTCTTTGCGGGAGCTTTCTTCGAAGGAGCGGCCGGCTCTAGCTCGGCCTTCGCCTTGGCCTTGACGGGTGGCTTGGCCGGCAAGATCTGCTTCACGATCTCGAGTGCCTTGTTCTTGGCACCAACCAGAGTGAGCTTCTCGCTGGGGCTCGCCTTCTTCTTGACGGGACTTGCGGGCTTCTCCGGAGCCGGCTTGGCCGCTTTGTTCTCGGCCCTCTTCGTCTTGCGCGAACGCGGAGCGCTCTCTTCGGATTCTTCGTTGGCGCCGCCGCTGATCGACGTCTTCCACAGGCGCGTGGCCGGACCTGCAGTATGCTCGGGACGGCCCAAATTGCCGCCCTCACGGGTCTTGAGCGTGTCTTCTACAAGCTCTTGCAGCTTGGTGAATTGGAAGGGCTTGTCGAGGTAAGCGTCGGCGCCGTAGAGCGGCGAAGTGAGTTCATTGAGAGTGTCGCCGATGCCGGTCAGCATGACCACGCCCGTGTGAGCGAGCGAAACGGCTTCGCGGATCTTGCGACAGACTTCCCAACCGCTCATGCCCGGCATCATCACGTCCAACACCACGAGATCGGGAAGCTCGCGACAAGCCAGGCCCCACGCTTCGTCGCCGTCGGTCGCTTCGATGACTCGGTAGCCTCTACCGCGTAGGTGGTTGGAGACGAGAGCGAGAGTGCTGGGCTCGTCGTCGGCTACCAGGATGAGAGGCTTGTCATTGGTCGACATCGCGTAGGGTGCTCCGGGGTCATCTGAGGATGGGGTCTCGCGAAAAGGTCGGCTCGGGGCCGCGGATCCGTTTCGCGCCTGGCCATTGACGCCTGGCGCGGGCGGTTCGGTCAAGGAGGCAATTGCCTGTAGACTCACGTCAGGTGTCCAAGCGAGCAGAGCCCCAGAGAGCGAGCGAGCGACCGCGCGGGTCGAAGCAGCCGTGCGCTCCCGATGCCGACTTCCTGAAGAGGACGCGCGAGCTGGTGCGGACCACCCGACGCCGCTTGCGCATTCAAGGTGCGATGGGTGCAGGTGCGCGGGCGGCGCCCTGGATATTCGGTGGTCTGTTGCCCCCGCTCGTGCTCGCGCAGTTGACATTTTCCTGGCTGTTTTTGCCCGTCCTCGGCCTCGCGGCGCTTGCATTGCTGCTCGTGCTCCTCCGCTCGTACGTTACGGGGCCCAGCACTGCCCAAGCGGCGTGGGCGCTCGATCGCCGACCCGATTCGTTCGACGGGGTGACTACGACGCTCGAGCTGGACCGCAAGCTCCGAGCGGGTCACGAACTCGACGCCTACTGGCTCTTGGCGCTACGCCGGTTGCGGCTCACGACCCCCGAGCTCGACCCGAGTCAGGCGGCGACCCTGTCCTGGCCACGTGGGGCTACCTGGGCGGCGGTCGCGCTTTCCCTGTTCGTGGCCTTGGCCAGTGTCGACTGGCGAGCGGCGGTTCCTCGAAGCGTCGATGCCACGCCGCGGCCGCGACCCGAGGGTCCGCTGTTTTCAGAAGACGAACTCGAACTCCACGCGCTCGAGGCGCGAAAGCTCGAAGCCCGGATGACCACCCAAGCCGGCCAGAAAGCGGCGCGTGAGTTCAATCGCGCCGCCAGTGAACTCTTGTCCGATCGCGATCGCACCGAAGCCTTTCGTCGATTGCTCGAACTCGAGGCCGAGCTGGAAGCCGACGCAGCTCGAACCGAGCAGCTCGCGCGTGCACTCGAGGCGCGCGGCAAGGCCCTCAGCCAGGCGGCGCTTTCGCGCCAAGCCGGCGCTGCGCTGGCGGCAGGGGCCGGGCAGGATGCGGCCCAGGCGCTCCGACGATTGGCCGAGCGTTTGGCCGACAAGCATGAAAAGCTGAGCGATGGCGAGCTCGACGAGCTGCGCCAATCGCTCGAAGCGGCCGCTCGAGCGCGCGCTCGGCAGGGCCAAAGCGATGCGGCCGAGG
>Ga0335394_10010592_pt1 | contig 10388 bp, 8 predicted proteins | sample MAT03_FD_205741 | JGI IMG/M metagenome (GOLD analysis project Ga0335394, IMG submission 205741) | Freshwater microbial communities from Lake Fryxell liftoff mats and glacier meltwater in Antarctica - MAT-03 (spades assembly) (version 2) ...
GCACGCAGTTCGGCCGGGTTCAGCGCCGGCGTTTCGTCGATGAACAACTGGGCCTTGCCGAGCTTTTCGGCGGCTTCGGTCAGCCGTGTCCATTCGTCGTCACGCAGCCGGCCGGTGCGCAGGCCCGACTGGTCGATGCGGCCCAGCGAGCCAACCATGCGCAGCGCCAGTTGCGAGGCACCCATTTCCATCGAGAACACCAGCACCGGCAGCTCTTCATTGACCGCCACGTTTTCAGCGATGTTCAGCGCAAAGGCGGTTTTGCCCATCGACGGCCGCGCCGCCAGGATGATCAGATCACCCTTTTGCATACCCGCGGTCATGCGGTCCATGTCATAGAAGCCGGTGCGCACGCCGGTCACGTCCTCGGCGCCGTTTTCGGCCAGCTCGGTGACGCGGTCGATCAGCTGCATCGTCAGCTTGTCGATGCCGATGAAGCCCTGCTTGTTGCGCGAGCCTTCTTCGCCGATCTTGAAGATGCGGCCTTCGGCCTCGTCCAGAATCTGCGACACCTGCCGGCCCTGCGGGTTGAAGGCGTTGGTGGCGATCTCGTCGGCGGCCGAAATCAGCTTGCGCAGGATGGCCCGCTCGCGCACGATTTCGGCATACCGCCGCAGGTTGGCCGCGCTGGGCACGCTTTGCGCCAGGGCGTTCAGGTAGGCCAAGCCGCCGCAGCCCTCGGCTTTGCCGGCGCTTTGCAGGTGCTCGAACACGGTGATCACGTCGGCCGGCCTGCTGGCGTTGATGATCTGCGCGATGGCGGTGAAGATCTCGCGGTGCTCGTAGCGGTAGAAATCGCTTTCGGTGACCTGGTCACCGGCGCGGTCCCAGGCCATGTTGTCGATCAGCAGGCCGCCCAGCACACTTTGCTCGGCCTCCACCGAATGGGGCGGCACCCGCAGGCGGGCCACCTCGTCGTCAGGGGGCGAGGTGGCTTGGGTGGCGCGGAAAACGGCTGACATCGGGTGCTGGGCTTTCGGGTTGCGCCGGGAACCATCGGCGATGGTTGGAACGGTGGGTGAGGCGCGGTGGTTAAGGTGCAATGGTTGAGGCGCGGAGCGCTCGACCGATCTGCCTGGAATGATACGGCGCCGCCCCCACACCGCCTGTGGGCAAGGCTGTGGAAATCCGGGGGACGGTCAGGGGAAAAGTGCGGGCGCCAAAATCAGGCGCCCATGAAAAAGGCCGGCATCGCTGCCGGCCTTTCAGCTGACGAGACCGGGGCCAACAGCCCCGGCGCGGGTCAGTCGACCTGGGGCACCACCTTGACGGTGACTTCCACCACCACGTCGGTGTGCGCAGCCACCGACACCGGGTGCTCGCCCACGGTCTTGAGCGGGCCGTTGGGCAGGCGCACATGCGACTTGGCAATGTCGAAGCCCAGCTTGGCCAGGCCCTCGGCGATGTCGGCGTTGGTCACCGAGCCGAACAGACGGCCATCCACACCGGCCTTCTGGGCGATGGTGACCACCTTGCCACTGAGCTTGTCGCCCACCGCTTGCGCGGCGGCCAGCTTCTCGGCGGCGGTCTTTTCCAACTCAGCGCGGCGGCCTTCAAATTCCTTGATCGCGGCTTCGGTGGCGCGGCGCGCCTTCTTGCCGGGGATCAGGTAGTTGCGGGCGTAGCCAGCCTTGACATTGACCACGTCACCCAGGTTGCCCAGGTTCGACACTTTTTCAAGCAGGATGATTTGCATATCGCTGCTCCGGTCAGACGCGGTGCTGGTCGCTGTACGGCACCAGCGCCAGGAAGCGCGCGCGCTTGATGGCGGTGGTCAGCTGACGCTGGTAAAAAGCACGCGTGCCGGTCAGGCGGGCGGGCGTGATCTTGCCGTTTTCACCGATGAAGTCACGCAGCACGTCGACATCCTTGTAGTCGATCTCGACCACGTTGGCGACGGTGAAGCGGCAGAAGCGCTTGCGCTTGAACAGCAGTGACTGCGTGTTGCGCTTGGGCTTGCGATCCTTGGAAAACTTACCTTTACCTCTTGGCGGGGGCATGGTGTACCTCTTTCAAATTGGGGCCGAGTGCGTGTGCGTCGGCGCTGAATCAATGGGCGGAGAGAACTCGACGGGGGTCAGCTGGGTGATGTGGAACAACAAACCGCGGCCGTTGCGGGTGGTGGCCAGGAAGCCGGCAAACATCGCCGAACTGCCCAGGGCCATCGAGCCCAGCGGCCGTGCCAGCGCCCCGATCGCCAGCGCCTTGATCTCCAGGGAGACCTTGCGCGGCTGCCCGTCTTCGGTGGCCGTCGATGCATGCGTGAGCTTGCAGTCGATGGCCGGAAGACCGGCGGGCGTGTAGCGCACGGCGCCTCGTTCTTGCAGCATCGCCGACAGAACCATGCGGTTCATCTCGGCAACCGGCGCCAACGCGGCCGCGGTGTTGTCAATCAGGCGCTGGCCTCCGGTGCGGGTGCCTTGCGGGCTTCTTCGCGCTCAACCGCCTTCATCATGACCGACGGCGTGGTCTCGGCCTTGTCCTTGGACACCGTGAGGTGGCGCAGCACGGCGTCGTTGAACTTGAAACCGGTTTCGATTTCAGCCAGGGTTTCCTTGCTGCACTCGATGTTCAGGCACACGTAGTGCGCCTTGCCCAGCTTCTGGATCTGGTAGGCCAGTTGGCGCCGGCCCCAGTCTTCGACCCGGTGCAGCTTGCCGCTGGCCGCTGTGACCAGGGCCTTGTAACGTTCCAGCATGGCTGGAACCTGTTCGCTCTGATCCGGATGGATCAACAGCACGATCTCGTAATGACGCATGGACACTCCTTGTGGGTTCCGATGAACGGAAGCTGCCCAGTTGCGTCACTGGCGGGCCCTTTGCGGTGATGCAAATTTGCAAGTCGGCAAGGCCGCGCGAATTCGCGGTTTTGCCAAGGTGCAGGCCACCCAGCGCTGGTGCAGCAAAGGTGAAGCCCATGATTATAGCGCGGATGGCGGGCCGGATCGCCCGGTTTCCAGGTCCAGCGGTTCGGGCCGCCGCAAGGCGTCGACCATCGCCAGTTCGGCCGCCGCCGGCGGCGCGGTGATCAAACTCACCAGCACCAGCACCAGGCAGCCGGCCGGCACACCGAACACGCCGGCCGCGACCGGGTCGATGCCGAACCAGCGGCCGTCGATGGCCCAGGACCCGGCGGCTGCCGACCCCGCCACTGCCTCGCCCAGCCCCAGCCAGGCGCGGGCCCCGGCCAGGTTGTGCGCCATGTACCAGAGGCACACGCCCGCGCCGGCCAGCATGCCGGCCACCGCGCCGGCGCGGTTGGCGCGGCGCCAGAAGATGCCGATCACCAGCGCCGGAAAAAAAGTGGCCGCCGCCAAGGAAAACGCAGCGGTGACAAACGGCAGGATGTTGGCGATGCGCAGTGAGGCCACCCACGCCGCCAGCACCGCCGTCACCAGCACCATCAGCTTGCTCAGCATCACCCGCTTGATGGCCGACGTACCCGGCCGCACAAAGCGGAAGATGAAGTCGTGCGACAGCGCGTTGGAAATCGTCAGCAGCAGGCCGTCGGCGGTGGACAGTGCGGCCGCCAACCCGCCGGCGGCCACCAGGTAGGTGACGACCAGCGGCAGCCCGCCCAGCTCGGGCGCGGCCAGCACGATCATGTCGGCGCCCAGCCGCAACTCGGCAAACTGCAAGAAGCCGTCGCCGTTGATGTCCTGCACCGAGACCAGGGACGAATCGAGCTTGCTCCAGCGCCGGATCCAGTCGGGCAGGCTGTTGAACGAGGTGCCCACCAGCTCGGTGAACACCTGGTACTTGACCATCACCGCCAGCGCGGGCGCGCTGAGGTAGAGCAGCACGATGAAAAACAGCGACCAGCCCACCGAGCGCCGGGCGTCGCCCACCGAGGGCGTGGTGTAGTAACGCGTCAGCACATGTGGCATGGCCGCGGTGCCCAACATCAGGCAGAACACCAGCGCCATGAAGTTGGTGCGCGCCGCCGTGCCGGCCGCGCTGTCGGCATCCGAGCTGCCGGCCTGCGGCGCCAGCCCGGCCAGCGGCAGCGACTGGGCGCGCGCCAGATCCTGCTCACGCTGGTAGGCCGCGCGGGCCTCGGGCTCGTGGCGCGGCAAACGCTCCAGCCGGCGCTCGGCCTGCTGGATGCCGGCCAGCGGGGCGTTCTCGGCACGCATGCGCTCGATCTCGCGGGCCAGCAGTTCGCTGTCGCTGGCCATCGCCGCGGGCACGTCGCGCAGCTTGCGCTGGGCGTCGTCGGCCCGCTCTGTGAGCAGGCGCCGCACCTCGAGTTCGGCCGGGTCGGCCAGCAACTGGGCCTCGCGCTCGGTGACTACCGCCAACTGCTGGTGGTAGCTGAACACCGGCATCCAGGAACCCGTCTGGTGCAGGCCCAGCCACATCACCGGCACGGTGTAGGCAATGATCAGGATGATGTACTGGGCCACCTGCGTCCAGGTGACGGCGCGCATGCCGCCCAGGAACGAGCACACCAGCACACCGCCCAGGCCGATGAAGATGCCGATCTCGAAACTGAAGCCGGTGAGGTGCGAGGTGACCAGCCCCACGCCATAGACCTGCACCACCACGTAGACGAAGCTCACCAGCACGGTGGCGGCCACGCCGATCAGCCGCGGCCAGTCACCGCCGTAACGTGCGCCCAGGAAGTCGGGGATCGTGAACTGGCCGAAGCGCCGCAGATAGGGCGCCAGCAGCACCGCCACCAGGCAGTAGCCGCCAGTCCAGCCCAGGATGTAGGCCAAGCCGTCGAAGCCCTGCAAATACAGCACGCCGGCCGTGCCGATGAAGGACGCCGCCGACATCCAGTCGGCCGCCGTGGCCATGCCGTTGTAGACGGCCGGCACACGCCGGCCAGCCACGTAGTACTCGGCCTCTTCGGTGGTGCGGCTGGCCAGGCCGATGCCGGCATACACCAGCACGGTGCCGATCAGGAAGCTGGTGCCGATCAGCCCGCGTGACCAGCCGTTGCGCTCCAGTGCCGCCAGCAGCGCGATGAACAGCACCAGCCCCAGCGTGAACAGCCCGTAGCGCCGGTGCAGCTTGCGGGTGAAGCGCTGCGTGCTGTCGACGCTGCCGGATACGAAGCGCGCCATCGGCAGTCAGCGTGCAAGCGCCGGCAGTGGCTGGGTTTGCGGGTGGCGAGGCACGATCATCACCGGCATGTCGGCCAATCAGCGCGCTGCCAGCCGCGTCCAGGTCTCGACCACCGAATCGGGATTCAGCGAGATCGACACGATGCCCTCGTCGGCCAGCCAGTCGGCAAAGTCCGGGTGGTCACTGGGGCCCTGGCCACAAATGCCGATGTACTTGCCGGTGGCCCGACAGGCGGCGATAGCCCGGCTGATCAGGGCCTTGACCGCCGGATCGCGCTCATCGAAGTCCTCGGCCAGTTGCGCCAGGCCTGAGTCGCGGTCGAGCCCCAGCGTCAACTGGGTCAGGTCGTTCGAGCCGATCGACATGCCGTCGAAATGGGCCAAAAACTGGTCGGCCAGGATCGCGTTGCTGGGCACCTCGCACATCATGATCAGGCGCAGGCCGTTCTGGCCGCGCGCCAGGCCGCGCTCGGCCAGCAACTGGGCCACCCGCTCGGCCTGCCGCACGGTGCGCACGAACGGCACCATGATCTCGACGTTGTCCAGGCCCATGTCGTTGCGCACCCGTTTCAGCGCTTCGCATTCCATCGCGAAGGCGTCGGCGAACTCGCCGCTGATGTAGCGCGAAGCACCGCGAAAGCCCAGCATCGGGTTTTCTTCATCAGGCTCGTAGCGTGAGCCGCCGATCAGCTTCTTGTACTCGTTGGATTTGAAATCGGACAGCCGCACGATCACCGGCTTGGGCCAGAAAGCCGCCGCGATGGTGGCGATGCCTTCGACCAGCTTGTCGACGTAGAAGGCCCGCGGGCTGGCATGGCCGCGTGCCACCGATTCGACCGCCTTCTTCAAGTCGGGGTCGATGTTGGGGTAGTCGAGGATCGCCTTCGGGTGCACGCCGATGTTGGTGTTGATGATGAATTCCAGCCGCGCCAGGCCAACGCCGGCGTTGGGGATCTGCGCAAAGTCGAACGCCAGTGACGGGTTGCCCACGTTCATCATGATCTTGATCGGGCAGTAGGGCATCTCGCCGCGGCGCACCTCGGTGACCTCGGTTTCCAGCAGGCCGTCGTAGATCACGCCGGTATCACCCTCGCTGCACACCACGGTGACCAGTTGGCCATCGCTGAGCTTCTCGGTGGCGTCACCGCAGCCCACCACCGCCGGGATGCCCAGCTCGCGCGCGATGATGGCCGCGTGGCAGGTGCGCCCGCCGCGGTTGGTGACGATGGCCGAGGCGCGTTTCATCACCGGCTCCCAGTTCGGGTCGGTCATGTCGGTGACCAGCACGTCGCCAGGCTGCACCCGGTCCATCTCGCTGATGTGCGACACCAGCCGCACCGGGCCGGTGCCGATCTTCTGGCCGATGGCGCGGCCTTCGGCCAACACCGTGCTGTGTCCTTTGAGCTTGTAGCGGTGCTCCACCTGCTCGCCGGCCTGGCTTTTCACCGTCTCGGGCCGGGCTTGCAGGATGTAGAGCTTGCCGTCCTCGCCGTCCTTGCCCCATTCGATGTCCATCGGCCGGCCGTAATGGGTTTCGATGATCAGCGCGTACTTGGCCAGCTCGATCACATCGGCGTCGTTCAACGCATAGCGGTTGCGCAGCTCGGGCGGCGTATCCACTGTGTGCACCAGCTTGCCGGTGGCCAGGCGCTCGGCGGTGGACGCAAACTCCATGCGGATCAACTTCGACCCCAGGTTGCGGCGGATGACCGCCAACTTGCCGGCCTTCAGCGCGGGCTTGTGCACATAGAACTCATCGGGGTTGACGCTGCCCTGCACCACGGTTTCGCCCAGGCCGTAGCTGGCGGTGATGAAGATCACGTCCTGGAAGCCCGACTCGGTGTCGATGGTGAACACCACGCCGGCCGCGCCCAGGTCAGACCGCACCATGCGCTGCACGCCGGCCGACAAGGCCACGTCGGCATGGGCAAAGCCCTTGTGCACGCGGTAGCTGATGGCGCGGTCGTTGTAGAGCGAGGCAAACACCTCCTTCATCTTGTGCAGCACGTCGTCGGTGCCATGCACGTTGAGGAAGGTTTCCTGCTGGCCGGCGAAGGATGCATCGGGCAAATCCTCGGCAGTGGCCGACGAGCGCACCGCGAAGCTGGCGCCAGGGTGGCCGGCGGTCAGTTCGGCAAACGAGGCCCGCACGGCGGCATCGAAGTCAGGCGGAAACGGCGCGGCTGTCACCCAGCCGCGAATCTGCGCGCCGGCCTCGGCCAGCGCCTTGACGTCGTCGGTGTCGAGTGCGTCGAGCCGGGCGTTGATCTTGGCGGTGAGGTCACCGTGGGCCAGAAACTGGCGGAAGGCATGCGCCGTGGTGGCAAAACCGCCCGGCACGCGCACGCCGCTGGCGGCGAGCTGGCTGATCATTTCGCCGAGGCTGGCGTTCTTGCCGCCAACCACCTCGACATCGGTCATTCTCAGGTGCTCAAACGGGATGACCAGGGCGGCCGCCAGATGGGGGGATGACATGGGAAAGCTCCGGGAGGATGGTGGGAAATCTTGGCCTGGCGGCGGGCTGGCCGGGCAGCGGCGGCCCGGCGGCGCGGGGCGGCGGCCGGGCAGGCGGCGGTGCGGGCCCACGCGCCTGCGCTGGCTGGTTTGATCGCGGGGCAGGCGGGGCGGGCGAGGCACATGGCGCAGAGCGGCTAGCGGGGCGGTTCAGCGTGACGTTGCAGGTGATTCTAAGGACCAAGCCTCTATCATCCCCGATCATCTGCGCCACCCGACGCCCAAGGCCCCGCCCCATGCCCAATCGAAGCGTGTTCTTTGTCTCTGACGGCACCGGCATCACCGCCGAGACCTTCGGCAACTCGATCCTGGCGCAGTTTCCGACCAAACCGCGCCACGTGCGCCGGCCCTTCATCGACACACCCGACAAAGCGCGCGCGGTGGTCGGCGAGATCAACCAGGTGGCCGAGGCCGAGGCCAAGCGGCCGATCGTGTTCATCACGCTGGTCAACGACGACATCCGCGAGATCGTCACCCACAGCGATTGCCGCGGCTTCGTGATGGACATGTTCCGCGCTTTCGTCCTGCCGCTGGAGGTGGAGTTCGGCGTCAAAAGCAACCACCGCATCGGGCGCTTCTCCGACGCCGCCAAGAGCAGCGAATACAACGAGCGCATCGAGGCCATCAACTTCTCGCTGGCGCATGACGACGGCCAGTCGTCCCGCAACCTGGCCAGCGCCGACGTCATCTTGCTGGGCGTCAGCCGCAGCGGCAAAACGCCGACCAGCCTGTACCTGGCGATGCAGCACGGCATCAAGGCCGCCAACTATCCGCTGATCCCCGAGGACTTCGAGCGCCACAAGCTGCCCGGTGCGCTTGCGCCCTATCTGGCCAAGTGCTTCGGCCTGACGATCGACCCGGCGCGCCTGTCGCAGATCCGCAACGAGCGCCGGCCCGACAGCAAATACGCCGCGCTGGCAAACTGCCGCTACGAGGTGCACGAAGCCGAGGCGATGATGCGCCGCAACGGCGTTGCCTGGCTCAGCTCGACCCACAAGTCGATCGAGGAAATCGCCACCACCATCCTGCGCGACATCCGGCCGGACCGGTTGATCTATTGAACTACACCGCTTGCTGCCTGATGCGAATCGATGCAATTCGAGGTGCCGACGGGCCGGCTCCCCCACGTTTCGAGGCAGCAGGAATCGCCAGCGGTGGATAGACTTCGGGCGTCGCGGTTGCGACACGCGTTGAGCTTCCCTCGCGCTGAACTCACCAGGAGCTGGGCATGATCCGAGCAAGCCAACAATGTTTGAGCCTGATCGGGCGCCTGATAGGCGCCGGGGCGCAGCGGACCATCATGACCGGTTGCGCGTTGATCGCTGCAAGTGCCACAGGCCACGCGCAACCAATCCTCGAGCCGTACGTGACGTACACCCTGGCCGCGTCCGAGCCAGGCAGAACGCTGACCGAGATCCTCCAGCCCGTTGGCTGGCAGGCCGCCACGGGACCTTCCAATCTCTACCAGCGGCGGCCGAGCCGGCTGCTCGGCACGGGCACGGTGCAGATCGGTGGCAGCGCACAAATCGGTTCGGCCAAGGCGATCATCAGTGGCAGGGGCTTCAGCAGCGAGAACTTCGGCAACTCCGCATCCGGCTATTCAGCCTTTGTGTTTGCTGGCTGGAAGGACGCAATCACATTCTCGGGCGGCCTCGTCGGCGAGCGCGCAACGGTGACCTTCGACCTCGGGTTCGACTGGTCTCCGTCAATGAACGTGTTGACCGGCGGCTACTCGCGGATCGAAGGATTCGTCGACATCAACCTGTTTTCGAACGCTACGGCCAATACGCCGGGGGAGTTCCAGTATGCGTCGGTCACGCAGGACTTCGGACGCCATTGCCAACCGGGTTGTGTCAATGAAGACAGTGGCTTTGTCGGCTACTACCAAGGCGTAGCGGGCATACAGAGGCCCACGGTGAGCGGCAAGACGGCTTCGCTGACATTCAGCGTGATCTTCGGCCAGTCCTACATGATCGACACGGCCATCAACGCCGATGTTGAAGGCGTGGAGTCAACTTCGACGTTGGACGCCAGCCACTCGCTCAATTGGGCCGGCATCGCTCAGGTCATCGGTGAGAGCGGCGCACCTGTTGCCTACAGCGTCACGTCGGCTTCAGGGTTTGACTATGCCAGCGCTGTGCCCGAGCCGGAAGGCCGTTGGATGCTGCTTCTGGGTCTGCTGGCACTGGCCCTCGGGGCCAGGCGCGTCAGGGGTTTGGCGGCGCTCAACTAACTACCGGCGTGGTTCGCCGCAGCGATTCATACAGGCACACCGCCGCTGCCGCGGCCACGTTGAGCGACTCTTCACCGCCCGGCTGCGGGATGCGCAGCACCAGGGCGCAGCGCGTCAGCAGCGCGGGCGCCACGCCCTGGCCTTCATGGCCCAGCACCCAGGCACACGGGTGCGGTAACGCGGCGTGGTGCAGGAACTGGTCGGTGTCCAGGCTGGTGCCCACCAGTGGCACGCGCAGCGCGGCCAGGTCGTCCAACTGCAGGCCCTCGATCAAGCGCAAGCCGAAGTGCGCGCCCATGCCGGCGCGCAGCACCTTGGGCGCCCACAGCGCGGCCGTGCCCTGCAGCGCCAGCACCTGCTTGACGCCAAACGCCGCCGCACTGCGCAGGATGCTGCCCACGTTGCCGGCGTCCTGCACCCGGTCGAGCACCACGCTGGCGGCGGCCGGGTCAATGGTGGGCGACGCGGGCAGCGTCAGCACAAAGCCCAGCCGGGCCGGCGATTCAAGCGCGCTGAAACCGTCGAACAGCACATCGGGCACCCGCACCACCCTGCCCGCCCATTGCGCCA
>Ga0335394_10010595_pt1 | contig 10386 bp, 7 predicted proteins | sample MAT03_FD_205741 | JGI IMG/M metagenome (GOLD analysis project Ga0335394, IMG submission 205741) | Freshwater microbial communities from Lake Fryxell liftoff mats and glacier meltwater in Antarctica - MAT-03 (spades assembly) (version 2) ...
GAATATTTCAAATTTAGAGTGGATGGTCTTGTTGCAAGCTTTATGGGACGATTCGAGAAATTACAATATGCTGCTAGAGGGGGAGGAATCAAGCTTTCGTGACTTGAAAGGGCATGGCTATAAAATTTACGAATCTGTATTTGCAATAAGATTAATGAATGTGTCTCAATGTTACATTCTTCTTATGGCAGTCCTTAGAAACTACGATCGCCTAGGGTTTGACCCATATAAGTTTTTTCAATTCATCGAAAAATTTACATTTCAGTATTCAGTAGTAAGCAAGTTGCCTGGAAATCGGCTGGAAAAACTATACTCCAATTATGCGCTCGAAATTGAAAGGGCAGCAAAAAATGGACCCAGTGAAAAGGTCACTAAAAAACTCCAATCAATATTTTCAAGTTTGCAGAATGAATTAAAGGAAATTGCCCCATCAGAAAATGTGTTTATGGAATATTTCCCAGAACTATCCTATAAAAACAGCACTGAGCGCCGTCAATTGATTAAGTATATTCTCGGTAGGATCAATGGTCATTATCAACAAACTGACGAATACCTTATTAATTTCCGTACCGTAAATATAGAGCACATACTCCCACAGAGTCCAGATAAAGATTGGCACTTAACAAAGAAAGAAATTAATCATTACGTAAATAGGCTTGGGAATTTGACGCTTTTATCGCAAGTCCTTAATTCCAAGGCACAGAACAGTATTATTCCCATAAAACTAAAAGAATTAAGAGATTCTAAATTGGATATTACAATTGATTTAGTGAAAAAACTTGAAGGTTTAAATGAAAAATGGGAAGAGAAAGATATAGCTGAACGCCAAAAAGAAATGGCTGAACTTGCCTACAATAAAGTTTGGATATTATAGGTTTGATTGCTATAGCATTAAAAGGATAATTTATGACAGACCAACCCGAAAAACTCGACCTCACCTCCCACAACCTCCCCGCGGACAAGACCGCCGAACTCCTGCGCCTGTTTCCCGAAATTCGTACGGAAGGCGGGAGCATTGACTTTGATAAACTCAAACTTGCCCTTGGACAAACCATAGACGTGGGACGCGAGCGCTACGGCATGAACTGGCCAGGCAAAGCGGAGTGTTTCAAGACGATCCAAACGCCCAGCATGGGAACTTTACTGCCCGCGCCCGCTGAAAGCGTGGACTTCGATACCACCGAAAACCTGATTATCGAAGGCGACAATCTCGAAGCCTTGAAATTGTTACAGAAGGCGTATTTGGGAAAAGTTAAGATGATCTACATTGACCCACCTTACAACACGGGCAATGACTTTATTTACCCCGATAATTACACCGAGAGCCTGCAAACCTATTTGGAATATACAAAACAGGTAGACGCCGAAGGCAGGAAGTTTGGCACGAACAGCGATACAGACGGACGCTTTCATTCGCGCTGGTTGAATATGATGTATCCCCGTTTGTATTTGGCAAAAAACCTACTAAAAGATGATGGCGTAATTTTTATATCTATCGATGATAACGAAATTAAGAATTTGCGTGGGTTATGCGATGAGATATTTGGCGAGGAGAACTTTGTTGGTACATACGTCTGGAAACGAAGGACTTTTTCAGCACTAGCAGAAAAATTAACCTCATCAGATCATGAATACGTACTCTGTTATCAAAGATCAGATTTTATTGCTATCGGCGTCAAGAAAACTTATAAAGGGTATTCCAATCCAGATAATGAGCCACGAGGAGATTGGCGGGCAGACAATTTAACAGTTGGTATGGCTAAGGAACAAAGGCCAAATCAATACTATGATTTAGTAGATCCTAAGACAGGAAAAATTTATCCACCTAATCCAAATCGTGTTTGGTCTTATATAAGAGAAACAATGGATAAGTTAATTGCTGAAAACCGCATTATTTTTCCAGAAGACACTTCTAGAAGGCCGATGCTTAAACGATTTAGAAATGAATTGAAAAGTGATTACAACCCGATTTCAACATGGTTAGATTCTGTTGGGCTAAATTCTGAAGCGACTCGTGAATTGCAAGAATTATTAGGTGCAAACACTGTTATTTTTCCTAAGCCTAAAAGCCTCTTAATATCATTAATTCAAGCAACTATGAATCCAAATGATATAGTTTTGGATTTCTTTGCTGGTTCAGGCACCACAGCGCACGCCGTTTTGGATTTGAACAAGCAAGATGATGGCAATCGCAAATTTATTCTTGTTCAACTACCTGAACCAACGGACCGCAAGGATTTTCCAGCTATCACTGATATCACTAAAGAACGTATACGGCGCGTCATCCAAAAAATGAACGACGAAGAAGCGGGTCAATTACCACTTACCAATTCCCAACAAGATCGCGGCTTCCGTGTCTTCAAACTGGCAGAGTCTAATTTCAAGGCATGGGACGCGTCCGCGCCGAAAGATACCAAGTCGCTTGAAAAGCAACTTGAGCTGCACATTGAACATATCCGCGCAGGGCGCACAAACGAAGATATCCTGTATGAAATCCTGTTCAAGAGTGGCTTTACACTTACTACAAAAATCGAAGTGTTGTCATTGCGAGGGAGCGATAGCGACCGAAGCAATCCCCGCCTGTTTACCGTGTACAGTGTCGCAAACGGCGGCATGTTGATCTGCCTCGAAAAAGAACTCACCCTCGAACTCATCCGCGCCATGGCAGAGATGAAATCTCAGCGCGTGGTCTGCCTTGATCTCGGCTTCGCGGGCGACGATCAACTCAAGACCAACGCCGTGCAAATCTTCAAGAACAAAGAGATTGTTTTCAAGACGGTGTAGGAACCACGAAACTGTAACCACGAAACTGTAACCACGAAAAACACGAAATACACGAACAAAAAAAAGAATTTGAACTTTTTCGTGTGGAAGGATTATTCTGTAACCACGAAAAACACGAACAAAATCAAAAAAGAACTTAAGAACTTTTTCGTGTGGTTCGTGTCGTTCGTGGTCAATACTTGGAGTAAAATGGCGCAGAAAAAAGAACAAGACAACCAAAACCCAATTGAAGGCGAGATCATCCTTTACACCACCCCTGAAGGCGATACCAGAGTTGATGTATTCTTTCAAAATGAAACTTTCTGGCTCAGTCAACGCCGAATGGCTGAACTATTTGACGTGGAAGTTAACACCATCAATTACCACTTGAAGGAAATATATGATTCAGGTGAATTGCAGGCAGAGGCAACTATTCGAATTTTTCGAATAGTTCAAAACGAAGGCGGGCGTTCTGTCGTGCGCGAAGTGGAATTCTACAACCTCGATGTGATTATCGCTGTTGGCTATCGCGTCAATAGTATGCAGGCAACTCAATTCCGTATTTGGGCAACCCAAACCCTGCGCGAATTCATCATCAAAGGCTTTGTGCTGGACGACGAACGCCTCAAACAAGGAAAGCGCTTCGGCAAAGATTACTTCGATGAACTACTCGAACGTATCCGCGAGATCCGCGCCAGCGAGCGGCGCTTCTACCTCAAAATCACTGATATTTATGAACAGTGCAGTATTGATTACTCCAAGGACGCAGAGATCACGCAAGGTTTCTTCAAGGTCGTCCAAAACAAATTGCACTGGGCCATCACAGGTCACACTGCCGCAGAATTGATTGCCAACCGCGTCAATTCTGCCAAGCCAAACATGGGACTAAACACCTGGAAAAACGCCCCACGCGGAAAAGTACTCAAATCTGATGTGACCATCGCCAAGAATTACTTGAACGAAAAAGAAATCAAGGAACTCGAACGCGTTGTTACCATGTTTTTGGATTACGCCGAAAATCAAGCCGCGCGGCAAATTCTCATGAAGATGAAAGACTGGGTTGAAAAACTTGATTCCTTCTTGAAGTTCAATGAATACGACATTCTGAACAATGCTGGGAAAATCTCACACGAAGTCGCCAAATCCCTGGCAGAAGAAGAGTATGAGAAGTTCAGGGTCAAGCAGGATCAAGCCTTTGAAAGTGATTTTGAACGCGAAGTTAAAAAACTGAACAAAAAAGGCTCCAAAAAATGAACAAACAAAAGTCTTGCCCTTTTTCGTGTATTTCGTATTTTTCGTGGTTAAGTAATTATGAAACTACACTTTGATCCCAACCAGCAATTTCAACTTGACGCCATCGCCGCCGTCACCGACCTCTTTGAAGGTCAGCCGCAGCACACCCCCAGCATGACCCCCATCCATGTCGGCGATCTAGGCGAACTCTTTGCAGGGCAGACTCAAACTGAATTGGGAATGGGCAACCAACTTTTATTGGATGAGGAAAAACTGCGCCTCAACACGCGGCTGATACAGGTTCGCTCCGACCTCGATATTTCCAACCCTGAATCAGCGCTCGAATCGTGGGAACTATTCGACGCGCCAGCGAATGCCGCTCGAAACTGTCCCCACTTCTCAGTTGAGATGGAAACGGGTACAGGCAAAACCTACGTCTATTTAAGAACCATCTTCGAGTTATCCAAAAAATATGGTTTCCAAAAATTCATCATCGTTGTCCCCAGTGTCGCCATCCGTGAAGGCGTGCTCAAAAATCTGGAGATCACCGAAGAGCATTTCAAAAATATTTACAACATCACTCCCGAATATTTTGTCTACGACGCTAAAAAGGTCAACCGCCTGCATCAGTTTGCCACCAACAACACCCTGCAAATTCTGGTCATCAATATTGACGCCTTCCGCAAGAACTTCACAGGCACCGAAGAGCAACAGAAAAGCAACGTCATCTACAAAGAGAGCGACCGCCTTTCAGGACGCCCCCCAATTGAATTCGTGCAAGCCGCGCGCCCCATCGTCATCATTGACGAACCGCAAAGTGTCGACAACACCGATAAGGCGCAGGAAGCCATCAAGGCGCTTAATCCGCTTTGCACCTTGCGCTACTCCGCCACACACACCAACCCCTACAACCTCATCTATCAACTCGACCCCGTGCGCGCCTTCGACATGAAACTGGTCAAGCAAATTGTGGTCGCATCGGCTGTCACTGAAGGCGGCATCAATGACGCATTTGTGCGCGTTGAAAAAATTGACAACAAAAATGGCTTCAAAGCCAAACTGCGCTATCACGAGCAAACCAAAGACGGTCCGCGCGAAAAAGTGACCAGTGTCAAACAAGGCGCAAACCTGTTCGATCTTTCCAACGAGCGCGCCAGTTACAAAGATGGTTTCATTGTGGCAGAGATATACGCCGAGCCTGGGGCTGAATTCATCCGTTTTGAAAACAGCCGCGTCTTGCGCATGGGCGAAGAAATGGGCGGCATGAAAGACGACATCTGGCGCACGCAGATCAAGCACACCGTCAAACGTCACCTCGACAAGGAATTGCTGGTACGCGGGCGCGGCATCAAAGTGCTGAGTCTCTTCTTCATTGACCGCGTTGCCAACTACCGCGATTATGACGAAAGCGGCAAAACTATCCAGGGTAAATTTGCGATCACCTTTGAAGAAACCTTCGCTGAACTTATCAAAGACCCGCGCTATCAGGAACTCGACTGGATCAAATTCCCCATCGAGAAACTGCACGACGGTTATTTCGCACAGGATAAAAAAGGCATCCTCAAAGACACCAACGGCGCAACCCAAGCCGATGATGAAATTTACAACAAGATCATGCGCAACAAAGAACAGTTGCTTTCCAACGAAGAACCCCTGCGCTTTATCTTCAGTCACTCCGCGCTCAAGGAAGGCTGGGATAATCCCAACGTCTTCCAAATTTGTAACCTGCGCGAAATGAGCACCGAACGCGAACGCCGCCAAACTCTGGGGCGCGGTTTGCGTCTGCCCGTCGATCAAAACGGCGAGCGCGTGCGCGACGATTCGATTAACAAACTGTATGTCTTCGCCAACGAAAGTTACGAAGATTACGCGCGTGGCTTGCAAAGCGAATACGAAAACGAAGGCGTATCTTTTGGTAAAGTGCCGCTGGTCGCCCTCTCCAAACTCACACAAGTCATTGATGATGAAGAAAAGCCTATCGGACGTGAAGCCGCTCAGCAAATTCGGACTGCCCTGATCGAACAAAATTATTTGGATGAAAACAACCGCATCCAACCGACCTTTACACCTGGTCACCCCGCCTTCAAGTTGACTCTCCCCGATGCATTCTCCGCTCTCGCGCCCGCCGTGATTGATCTGCTCTCTTCGTATCTCATCGAGCGTCATATCCGCCGCGACAAAAACGAGGGTACTAATCACTTCAAGAAAGCCGTCGAACTCAATCCCGAATTCATCGAACTGTGGAATAAGATCAAACCGCGCACCACCTACCGTGTCGAATTCAAAACTGAAGAATTGGTCGTCAAGGCAGTCAGCGCCATCAAGCACATGCCGCGCATTGATGCGCCCAGGATTAGCATCCGCACGGGTCAAGTGGATGTTAAAAAAGGCGGCGTTGCATCGACGGGCTTGAGCGTATCCAGCGACTCAATTTCCTATGTTACGCGTCCCATGCCCGATATTCTGGCGTATCTCCAAGAGCAAACCGAGTTGACCCGCGTCACACTCGTCCGCATCCTAAAAGAGTCTGCCCGCCTCAATGAATTCTTCCTCGACCCGCAGCGCTTCATGGATCAAGTCGCAGCCATTCTCAAATACGAACTTCATCGTTTGCTGGTCAACGGCATCAAATACGAAAAACTTGTCATAGACGGCAAGGAAGCCGAATGGGAAATGGAGTTGTTCAAGAGCGAAGAACTCATTAACTATCTGAGCGCTTTGCAAGTCAAAAATTCATCACATGAGTGGGTTGTTTATAGTTCCGAGATTGAGCGTGAATTCGCCGAACAACTCGACCAGCGCGATGACATTAAACTCTTCATCAAACTCCCCGACAAATTCAAGATCGATACTCCCGTTGGTCAATACATTCCCGACTGGGCAATCGTCAAACACAACGACACCACCATCTACATGGTGCGCGAGACCAAAGGCAATAAAGACTACCTCAAACTTCGCACCTCCGAAGCCGATAAGATCAACTGCGGCAAAAAACATTTTGAAGCGTTGGATGTTCCGTTTGATGTAGTGGTCAGTGCAAAGGATGTGTAGGGATGGTGACAAACGTGAAGGTTCTCACGCTTGGAGCACTGACTATTTACAAGGGACCCGAAGAAAATTTTGAAAGTTACACAACTTCAAGAGTGAAGTCGCTCGGGAAATTTACTGAATTTTTTGTGCGTGGTGAAGGCGTAGGGATTTCGATCGGTTACGCAAAGTTCATCAATGGCGAAAGAGATATAAGAACATTGAAAATCTATCAGGGGTTCAACTCATTTACCCGCCTAACGCATGGACTGCGGCTGACACTCCAGCCAATACCTGATGACATTCGCACGTTGTACGCCGAATTACGACAGGCTTTTCCGAAAGATAATTTCACTACACATCAAACCCTTCATCCCACCGTATCTGAAACCGACTTGGATCAAGGCGCAGGGCTATCTGTATTTCATGAACTAAAAAAAGCAGGCGCGCAAGTTGGTAGCAGGCGAGAATTATTTGGCGATACGGGCAAGCGCGCACCATATCTTTCCCTCCGATTTTCCAAAGATAATCTGTGGGCTCCTGTTGTCGCCTACACAACGACAAGAATATTACCCATCAAATTGGGGTATCGTGGGTAAGGTGTTTTGGGGATATGATAATGAAATTTGTTAATTGGCTAAATCTTCAACCTTCACAAGACGAACTGGATGAACTGTGCGGTGAATTTCATAATCCTGTGCCTGCACGCGAGTTCCGCCAAAAATTGATTGAAATCACAGTGCGCGGCTTCCCTTGGGAGGAGCGCTCCGACCTGATAGACGGGTATCATCCATCACAGAGTTATCAAAAAGATCAATGGATAGCCCTGCCTATTCACGATATAGAAAATCTTCATCCGCTGGTATGGCAAATCGTGCGTGTTGCGAAAACGGAGACAGCGGAAAATCCCATGCAAGGTGCATTTGAAGTTTTGACATTTGACATCTATGGACAACAAGCCCAATTGGCTTGCGGAATTCCGAACGCGCCTTTTCCAGATTCGAGTTTATCGAATTTATCATCTGAGGACTTGCACTGGCTGGCTGTTTGGGTTGAAGAAACCTACAGGGAGAATATAAAATCTGCCGTTACGCGATTACAAGAAACAGGAAAACTTCAGGGAAAATTTACAACAGGAAACTACATTCCAGAACAGAAGGCACATGAAGTTGCCGCCAGCAAAAACGACGATACATCCATGCCGCCCTCTGCTAAATCACCTTTTTACCGAAGGATATGGAAATCTCTGTTAATGCTTTTCCGAAAGTTTTTTGGAGGGAAGCCATGACGGACATTGATTCAGACGAATATTGGTCAAAAGAATTCACAATCACGTCCGCAGATCTCGATCGTATCCATGAACAAATACAGCGGGATAATAAAATCGTTGACGTTACTAGCCTGGTCAAGCAACTAGTAAAAAGGCGTCTGGAATTTGGGCATGAAATTAGCCCGACTGTTTTGAAATTGTGGACGGGTAAGGACTCGGTGCGAATCTGGGATCCGTTTGTAAAATGGTCTGTTGGTGATGGAATTATTGTCCCCCATATGATGGAGGATGGTAGTCATGAATGTTTCGTTGGTGAAGTAGTTAGCGTTGATAAAAGAAAACCGCATGATATTGAAATACGGTTAGATGGTCAGAATGAATTGGCTATTTATAGATACGGGAACCCGGAAGCCACCGACGTTCATCAATTTGCCATTAATCTTGCCGAAAAGAAATATGAAAAAGCAGAAGGCGTAGAAGGCATTGTTGCGCGTTTTGGAAACAGAATCGTCAGCGCTCTATTGTATGCATTGAAATCGGACGAGAGGTTTGTGGGATTGGAAGGAAAATGGTATCTCGTTCATAAATTACCCGGCTTTGAAGTTGAAATCCTTAAATCTATGCATCCTGACCTGCTGAAAAAACCATCATTCTCTTTGGACGACATAATGCTGATGGTTAAAACGGAAGATGGCGCCGATAAAGCCCTGTTGAAAATGTCAATTCAGACCGCGTTATTACAACTACCTGAAAGATTTGAAAATATAAGCGCATTGGGTCGTCCGCAATGGAAAGCGCTTCCGCCGAAGCCGGAGCAGGCTAAAGTAATATATTATGTCTACGACCCAAGCACTTATGAAATCTTATGCTCGCCAGAACAGCATCTACCCCTTGAAAAAGCTCAACGATTGATGGAGCTTAATTTGTATGTATTTACAACAACCTTTATGGATGGAGTTTGAGAAATGTCTGAAATCAACTACGAGATTATCAAAGCCATAAGCACTTTGCCCAAGTCCGCAGGCGGCTGGTCGAAAGAACTCAACCCCATCTCATGGAATGGCCACGAACCCAAATACGACCTGCGCGACTTGTCCACGGATCACGAGAAGATGAGCAAAGGTATAACATTTATAAAGGAAGAGTTACACACTCTGAAGGAACTACTCAACAGTATTGAATTGTAATCATGCACAAACACCCACTCGCCCTCTCCAAGACCGACTACAAGACTGCGCGGAGCTGCCATACCAAGCTGTATTATCGTATGCTCAAATATCCGTCGAATGCGGCTGAGGATGAGTATATGGAATTGCTGGCTCAGGGCGGATACATGATCGGCGCGATTGCGGGACTGCTCTTCCCCGAAGCCATCTCTGTATATGAACCAAATCACGAGGCGGCGGTGCAGGTAACGCGGGAACACATGCAAAAGAAAAATGTGACTCTGCTTGAAGCTGCTTTTGAGAGTAATGGCAAATTCGCTCGACCAGACATTCTCATCAAAGATGGTGATCATCTGACTCTGATTGAGGTCAAGGCAAAATCCTTCAATTCATCTGAAGTCAATACCCTGCGCGGCAAAAAGGGAAACATCACACCGAGCTGGCTGCCCTATCTTGAAGATATTTCTTTTCAGGCGCTAATCCTGCGCGAACTATTTCCCGCATCCACGCTGACTTGCGAGTTGATGATGCCTGACACCTCGCGCACCACCATGATTGATAACCTGCATTCCCTATTTGAACTCAACCAAATCGCGGAGGATGACAGCGGTTATCCGCGCGCACGTTTTAACTTCACGGGCGATGTGGAACAGTTGAGGAGGAATCACTTCCTGACCCGCCTCAATGTGGACCTGGAAGTTGGTGAGTTAATTCCCGAAGTTTCGCTGGCGGCTGGGAAATTTTTGAAAAGCCTGAATCCACTGACAAAGATTCCTGTTCAAATTTCCTTTGCCTGCAAGGATTGTGAATATCGCGTTGCGGATGAAGAAGAACGAAACGGCTTCCGTGAATGTTGGGGAGAGCTGGCAGATCCCAAGCCGCACATTTTTGATCTATATTATGGCGGCACGGTAAAGGAAGTCAACG
>Ga0335394_10010596_pt1 | contig 10385 bp, 8 predicted proteins | sample MAT03_FD_205741 | JGI IMG/M metagenome (GOLD analysis project Ga0335394, IMG submission 205741) | Freshwater microbial communities from Lake Fryxell liftoff mats and glacier meltwater in Antarctica - MAT-03 (spades assembly) (version 2) ...
TCGGTTCGATGTGATAGCCATGGAATGGATAGGCACCCTGCGCGATAACGTGCCCAGCACAACGAATTGCTACGCCATGAACCGCTTCGTGAACACCGAGTTCCGCACCACGGACACGCTCCATGGAACGGGCAATGATCCCGTGGCGCACCTGCGCCTGGCCGATGTGGAGGCCAGCGTACACGGCTGCACCTTCGCGAACGAGTTGGGCGGCCATACCGAAAGCCTGCGCATGGGCCAGGGCATCGAGGGCTTCAATGCCTTCCTGAAAGTGGAACCCGCCACACAGGTGGACTGCTCGCCCTTCACGAGCGCGGGCAACAGCTTTAGCAACTTGGACCACGCCGTGCGCAATAGCACCATGAACGGCACCGGCTATACCGATGTGCGCGGGAACATCTTTACCGACAACATCTGCGCGGTATACACCTCTGGCATGGCTGGGCTTGTGATAGCAGAGAACAAGATCGAGATGGGGCGCTGGGCGGATGTGGAACTGACACACCCAGATGAAGTATCTTGGTTCGGCATGCATCGCGGTATTTACACCGATCACTGCTTCGGCTTCATCATCCAGGACGATACGCTTGGGTTAAGCCCCAATGCACAGGACAGCGCCTTACCCGAGGGCATCGTGGTGGGCTACAGCGGCGATCACGGCGATGCCGTCTTCCGCAACGTAGCCAGCGGCTTGGAGGTGGGCTTCATCGGCGAAGGCATCTGCGCCGCGAACAACCCGGATTCGGCCTATTTCCAAGGCCTTCAATTGCTCTGCAATGTGAACGATGGTAATTCAACGGATCTGTGGAGCCGGGCAATAGATGGGGCTGATGACGTCGATCAGCATACGGTACGCGGCTATCAAGGCTCATTGGCCGCAAGCCGACCGGCCGGTAATGTTTTTGACCAAAGCACCGACTACGACTTCCGGGTCACCACCACATTCGCCACCATCAACTATGTGTGGGATAGCCTGATCGCACAGTCTGAACCTGAACTCATCGAGGGGCAGATCCTGACCTTGGGCCTGGCCATGTCAGTCGGCGAATATTGTGCCGAAGCCGCCACCAATGTGCTCGGTGAGGCGCCGGCCAGCATTGGGGACCTGGGCGATGTACTGGCGGAAGCTACCGTCGCTTATGCATCCAGCCAATTGCTTTACGACCAGTTGATGGATGGCGGGAGTACCCAGGAGCTGTTGGACTTGCTGGTGAGCGAATGGTATGAAAGCACCGAGATCACCGAGGATATCTTGGATCTGAGCCCTAACATCACAGCCGTGATCCTGGAGGCCATCGTACTCAGCAATGACTTTACGTTGGCGCAGAAGACGGCCATCCTCATCGCCAATCCCACCGGCACCCAACGAGGACATCTCGTAGACCTATTGGAGGAAGAGAATTTCCCCCAATACCTGATCGACATGGTCATCGCCAGCTGGCTTGGCCTAGCGGAGGAAGGCCCCAGTTACCGCACCATGCTGGAGATGCAGATGGGCGATCATTACACCCATAAGGCGCAAGCCCTCAATGGCCTGCTGTACAGCTACCAGCAGGACAGCGCGTATTCCGCTCCGGACAGCACGCTGCTACTTTGGCAGCGCCTGCGCACCCCTGCAGCTCGTTTCGCTGAGGCCGGGTTGTTGGTGGGCCTCGAACGTTTCGAGGAAGCGTGGGACCTGATGGATGCTTTCGATGAAGAGCATCCCATCACCAACGACACACTTCTCTCCCAAGAAGCGAAGCGGATGGTCGACTACATCGATATCCTCATGGCGGCCCTTGAAGACGAACGCACAGCCTACCAACTGGACAGCGCCGAAGTAGCCGAACTGGATGCGCTGATCCTGGACCGCTACGACCGCCCGGCAACCTGGATCAGCAATTTGCTCTGCGTCGTTTACGGCCATTGCCGCCCGCCTATGACCGGCGGTGGTGGTGAGCTAGAGATGCGTCGATTGCCACAGTTCGAAGAGACCAACGCCAGAACCTGGAACCGGCTGGCCGTACAGCCTAACCCTGCGTCTATCACGACCACCTTCACATATGTGTTACAGCAGGTGCCCCACGACGCATGGCTAACGGTTACCGACATGATTGGCCGAATGGTCCATCACGAGCGTATCGCACAACAAGAAGGCCTCTCGATCTTCGGAGTTAGTGGGCTGTCAGCAGGCGTTTACACGGTCAATATTATCGAGCGCGGGGAGGTATTGTTGAGTGAACGTTTGGTGATACAGCCATGACTATTGATCTGCGTTGGCCGTTCGTGCAGGCCATGGCGAGTATCGTCGTGACCTGCGCGAACGCGCAGTTCCCTCTCTCTTTAGATACGATGTTCCGCACATTGGTTCAAGACCAATATGTGTCTTCGTTACTTCTACTACCCGATGGAAATGTGCTGCTCTCTGGTGCGATCCGATTCCCAGGCGACATGAGTGTTAGAGCGGGGGCTCGGTTGGATCCGTTTGGAACAAAGGACCCGTCGTTTCCCGCTGTCGTTTACATGGGAGGCAAGATCACGCCTTGGGCAGACCGCCTCTATGTTGGTAATGGTCCCGGCCTCCGTCGTATGTGGATGAACGGGCTTCTTGACAATTCGTTCAATATGGTGGACGCACCCTATTTCAGCGCCTTACAAGGTGGTGACTACCATGTTTTCCCCGATGGCCGGGTGCTGATGAGCGGCGCGCACATGCTGGACTACCCTGCTGGTGGCTACGATGGGCTATACAACCTGATCTGGTTCACCAATACGGGTTACCTGGACACCACGCGGGTGCATCGGAAAGGAAATGGTGTGGTCTATCGCTTCGAGGAATTGCCTGACGGCAAGTTCATTTGCGGTGGTACATGCACGGTGTTCGACAGTACGGAAGTAGATTGGATCTTCAGGGTGCATCCTGATGGTAGCGTGGATACCACCTTCAACACAGGCGTGAACTGGGGTGGTCCTCGCTGTTACCTGCCGTTGAGCGACGGCCGTGTGTATGCGGGAGGCAACTTTCGCCGGGCAGGGTTCCCCAACGATACGTTGCGGCTCGTACGCTTCATGCCTGATGGTACCCTCGATCCTGCTTTCAACGCGCCGTCATTCACCTTGGGAGCCATCCCGAGCAATGGACTGGGCGGCTTTGTTTTTACTGTTCAGCAATGGGGCAGCGATCAGCTAATGGTCACTGGCCGCTTCCAGTTTGTCGACGGTCAAATGCGAAAAGGGCTTTGTGTATTGGACACCACCGGCGCGTTGATGGACGAGTTCGATGGTTGCGGGGTTGACCTCGCAACCTACATGGGCAGCACAACCGCAAGCGTGAGTGGTTTAGTGCAGGATGCGGACAGCACCCACTACTACATCTGGGGTCGGTACAATGGCTACGAAGACGGCACCACCAACGATACCCTGCAACGCTTTGTAACGCGCTTGCATGTGGGGGATATAACAACCGGCCTTGCGCACAAACCCGCTTTGCAGTGGAGCGTGTACCCCAATCCCACAAGTGGTGCGGTAACGTTGGCCTTGGATGCGCTGCCACGCAATGCAACGATTGTTGTGCGCGATGCGCTGGGGAGAGGGGTGTTGCACCGGACCCTGCGCGACCACTACACCACACTTGATCTACAAGCCCTAGGCAATGGCATCTACAGTATGGAACTATACTCCGATCACGAACGCGTCGGTACGCAACGGGTGGTGGTGCAGCGGTAAGGGAACCAACGATGCACTTTTCGCTGAGGCCGGTTTGCTGGTAGGCCTCAAGCGTTACGAGGAAGCCTGGGACCTGATGGATGGTTTCGATGAAGAGCATCACCTGACCAACGACACGCTTCTCTCCCAAGAAGCGAAAAGGATGTTGGACTATAGCGACATACTGGCAGTGGCCCACGAAGACGAACGCAGTGCCTACCAATTGGACAGCACCGAGGTGGCCGATCTGGACGCGCTGATCCTGAACCGCTACGACCGGCCGGCTATTTGGATCAGCAGCCTCCTATGCATGGTGTATGGCCATTGCCGCCCGCCCATGACCGGTGGTGGTGGTGAACCCAAGAGACAAATACTGCGCGCTCCTGATGCATCCAAGCCAGGAATTCGTGACCACCTCAGCGTACAGCCCAACCCAGCAAGCACATCGGTCTCCTTTGCATATAGCCTATCGAGCTTGCCGAACGAATGTTGGTTGACCGTTACCGATCTGATGGGCCGGACGATCCATCGTCAAAGCATCACCCAGCAGCAGGGCTCCGCGTTCTTCACCGTAGAAAACCTCGCAGCAGGCGTTTACACTGTGAGCGTCGCGCAGAGCGGTGAGGTGCTGTTAAGCGACCTAATGGTTGTTCAGCAATGAGCATAAGCGTCTCGCGGATACTCGCGCAGCCGATGGCGATGTTCGTCATCGGCTGCGCGTGCGCCCAGGCACCATTTTCATTGGATACTTCTTTCCGCACCATCATCCAACATCAATACGTGGCTTCGGCAATGCCATTGAGCGATGGCAAAGTGCTGATATCCGGAGCGATCAGATTCCCCGGTGACATGAGCACGCGGGCTGGGGCAAGGCTGAACCCTGATGGGTCAAGGGATGCGTCCTTTCCCGATGTGGTTTATATGGGAGGAAAGATCACACCTTGGTTGGACCGTGTGTATGCGGGCAATGGGCCGGGCCTGCGCCGAGTGTGGCTCAACGGGGTCACGGACGACTCCTTCAATATGGTGGGCGCACCGTTCTTCAGCGCATTGCAAGGCGGTGACTACCATGTATTCCCCGATGGCCGCGTGCTCATGAGCGGAGCGCATAATCTGGACTATCCTGCTGGTGGTTACGATGGCCTCTACAACCTGATCTGGTTCACGAACACGGGCTATTTGGACACCACGCGCGTGCATCGCAAGGGGAATGGGGTGGTTTCGTTCTTCAAGGAATTGCCTGATGGAAAGTTCATATGCTCCGGCACCGGCACCCAATTCGAAGAACAACCGTGCAGCAACATCTTCCAGGTTCACGCGGATGGGTCCTTTGACAGCACCTTTCAATCCGATGTTGATCGGGGCGTGGCACGCTGCTATCTACCCCTGGCCGATGGCCGGGTTTACGCCGGTGGCAACTTCTGTCGTGCCGGTTCTCCAGACGACACATTGCGCTTGGCGCGCTTCATGCCCGACGGCTCGCTTGATCCGGCGTTCAACCCCGCGCCGTTCACTTTGGGAGCCATACCGAACAACGGTCTAGGCGGTTTCATCTTCGGCTTGAAGGATTGGGGGCAAGGTCGCTTGCTCGTCACCGGCCGCTTCCAATACGTGGACGGGCAATTGCGCAAAGGCATCTGCGTATTAGATTCAACCGGAACACTGACTGAAGAGTTCGATGGGTGTGGAGTGGACCTGTTCTCTTACATGGGGAACACCACATACACGCTTTATGGTGCTAAAGCGGATCATGACAGCACGCACTATTACATCTGGGGCGGGTACAATGGCTATGACGATGGCACCACCAACGACACTTTGCAACGCTTTGTAACCCGGTTGTATGGTGGCGACATCACTACGGCGTTCAATAACGTCGCCCAGCCACCCATGTTCTCGCTCTTCCCGAACCCCAGCAGCGGGAGTGTAACGCTACAACTGGAGCAGGTGCCACATAGTGCGCAACTGATAGTGCGCGACGCCCTCGGCCGCGAGGTTTTGCGTCAGCGCGTAAGCGACCATTACACCGAACTAGCACTGGAGTGTAGCGGCGTGTACCTGCTGGAACTGTGGGACGGCAGTGGGCGCGTTGCCACCCAGCGGGTGGTGGTGGAGTAGTGGGGTCACGTAAGCTGATCATAGAGCGGACCATAGCTTCGGTCACGATAGCCCGGGCCTGTAACTTTCCCTGCCTTCGCCCGTCCCATCTTCAGCAGACCGGGTTCCCTCCGCCCGCAATGACCCTCGCCGAATACAATAGCGCTGTGGATATGCATGCCGATAGCATCTATCGGTTCGCGGTAAAACATCTGCGGGACGAGGACCAGGCGAAGGATGTGGTGCAGGAGAGTTTCGCACGGTTGTGGGTGAAGGTGGACGAGGTGGAAGGTGCCAAGGCGAAGAGCTACCTCTTCACCACCGCGCATCATGTGATGATCGACGAGGTACGCAAGGGCAAACGCAGCACGCGCATGGAAGAGCACCACGAGGACCTGCGGCACACCAGCCAGGGCCAGCCGGACCTGAAGGAAGTGCTGGACGCCGGGCTCGCCACCCTGCCTGCGATCCAACGGAGCGTAGTGCTGTTGCGCGACCTGGAGGGATACAGCTATGAGGAGATCGCGGAACTCACCGATCTCAACCTCGCGCAAGTGAAAGTGTACATCTACCGTGGCCGCACCGCACTGAAGGAATACATCGGTCAATTGGACCTCGTACTGTGAACCAACGCATCGACCATAGCAACTACGAAGCCTGGCTATTGGATCGCCTGGAAGGAAGTCTCACGCCGGAACAGGAGCGGGAGCTTGATGCGTTTCTCGTGTTGCACCCGGAACTAGCGCCGGAGGAGGGTGGGCTGCCGACCTTGAGCGAGAGCGGTCCGAAGCTATCGGTCGCTGAGAAGGGGTCGTTGAAGCGGAGCTTCCCGCCCACCGACATTCCCAGCGCAGCGAACATCGATGATCACCTGATCGCGCGTTTGGAAGGCGACCTCACGCCCGTGCAGCTGGACGCATTGCGCGCTTACCTCGTCGAGCATCCGGAACACCAGCGGGCCGAGCGGATCTATGCGCTCACCAAGATCGTCCCTGATGCGATGGCCTTTGCGGAGAAGCGGGCCTTGCAGCGCCATATGCCGCCTGTCGGTCTTCCCACCCGCTACAACCTTGAAGACTTCCTGGTGGCCCGCCTGGAGGGCGATCTCTCCGATGAACAGGGGGGGGCGCTGGAGGCGATCCTCGCAATGGATCCCGCCGCGCGCCGGGCATGGACGCTGATGAGCGCCACGCGCGTGGAAGCATTGGCCATCGTCTATCCAGAGAAGAACGCCTTGAAGAAAGGTGGGCGTGTGATCGCGATCGGTTCCGTGCGCTGGGGTGTGCGCCTGGCGGCCGCTGCATCCGTCGCCGCGATCATCGGTCTTGGGTTATGGTTCCTGCTGCAGGGCGCCCCGGAAGTGCCGCAAGTGGCCGAGACACCGAAGGAGATGCCCACGACGGAGCAGGTCTCCCCTGGGCCAGTTGGACCGGTACGGCCGAACGAAGCGGAACCGGAAGCGGGCCGGAATGGCCAGCCCTCGACCGCGCCGGGATCAGTTGAACAACAGAAGGGATCGGAACCCAGCCCCAAGCCCGAGCGCATTCCGATGAACGGGCCCGCCCAGCCAAAGAGAGCGCCGATCGATCGTGACGACGCTTTGCCGATGGCGGAGCAGCGAAGCGTTCTGCCTGATCCCCAGCGACCGAACACGGTGCCGCTGAACGTTCCTGTTCCGGAAGTTCCCGAAACCCGCCCGGATGAGTTGGCCGCACTACCGGCCGCTGCCACGAACAAAGAGACCACCGTCGGTGAACTGCTGACCGCCACCCTGCGCGAGCGCGTGCTCGATCGACCGGCGCGTGAGGCTGAACCCCTGGACGGTGATGATGCGGTCGCCGCTGTGGACAAAGGCCTGAAGGCCGTTGGTGGCGAACGGGCAGGCCTTGCCGTGGACCGCAAAGCGGACGGCGGTGTGCGCGGCTTCAACCTGCGCCTGGGCCGCAACCTGGCCGTCAGCGCGCAGCGCTAGGATCACGCCTCAGTTCAATTCGCCAGGGGGCGGAAAGCGATCCCGGACCGAGCCGAAGGCTTGCGGCGAGCAGCCTGCTGCGGGCTTCTTTGAACCGCATTTCCCCGCTCATCACCTTCCGTGTGCCGCTCATCACGATCGCGCGTTCAACCTGTAACTGCGGTGGGCCCGCCGCCGTCCCATGTTCGAAAACCAACAACACACCACACGCCATGAAAACCCTGTTCACCCGCGCCCTGCTCGTCTTCGCCAGCGTTCTCACGCTGAACTACGCCCGCGCCGCCGAGCCCTTGAATTTGAACGCGCCATCCGCTACGCGCAGCTCCCTGGAGCGTTCCCTGGACCGCGCCCTCAACAAGCACCTGGCCTTCCCGCTACTGGAGAAGGGCGATATGACCGGTGAAGTGCTCGTCAGCTTCGTGATCGACAAGGAAGGCCACCTCGAAGTGATCTCGTGCGCATCGGAGAACGAACGCCTCAAGGACTACGTGCTGCGCAAGCTGGCCCGCGTCGACATCGGCGAGAACCCAGAAGGCATCTGGAGGACCACCCACATGCGCATCTCCTTCCACCCGGAGAATAGCTAGCGCCTGAACACCACACAAAGCGAAAGAGTCCCGAGCGATCGGGACTTTTCGCTTTTCATGACGCTGCTGTAACTCCAGCGCGGGTGGACCGTCCTATGGACAGAACATTACCACAATGAAGAACATGCTGATCCGCCTGGCACTCCTGATCGCCCCGTTCGTTGGCCATGCGCAGACCGATACTCTGCCCGCCCCCAAGTCGAATCGACTCGAGGTCGGAGTGAACGCGAAGGACGGGGCTTTTGCCAAGGTCGTCAACGAGGGCGATAGCGTGAAGAAATCCAGCCCGATCATCATTACGACCCAGCGCAAGAAGATCACCATCACCAGCGAGCCCCGCAACTGGGCTTCCGTTGAGGACAGCGTCACCGACGTGCTGAAGGACCTGCGTACCGAGCGCCGCAACCTGTTCACCTATTGGAGCGGACTGGATCTGGGTGTGAACACCTTGCTGGGCACCGATGGGGACTCGGACCTCGACGCGTCGGCGGATTTCATGCAGATCGACAACGCGAAGTCGCGGTTCTTCGCGATCAACTTCATGGAGCAGAAGATCGAGTTCGGCAGCCACCACGTCGGCCTGCTCACGGGCCTCGGCGTGGAGTGGTGCAACTACCGGCTGGCGAACAATTCGACGCTCGCGTACAATGCCGACTCTGTTTACGGCGTACCGGCGGAGACACCCGAATTCCGCAAGAACAAGCTGCGGCAGACAGGCTTGCGCATGCCATTGATGCTCGAGTTCAATACCAAGCGTGCGAAAATGCCCACCGCAGAGGCCGTGCTCGCGGCCGGGAAGGACACGACCGTGGTCCTGAAGAAAGGCCAGGATGGTCCGTTCGACTTCAGCAACCGCGGGAACTTCCACATCGCGGTCGGGGTGGTGGGCAGCTGGTATTTCGAGAGCATGTACAAAGTGAAGTACGAGCAGGACGGCGAGACCCGGAAGGACCGGTCCAGTGGTGACTACCACCTGTTGCCGTATCGGCTCGCCGCCTCCGTGCGGATCGGCTACGGCAGCCTCAACCTCTTCGCGGAGTACGCCCTTACCCCGCTTTTCCAGGACGGCAAGGGTCCCGAGCTGATGCCCTTCAACCTGGGCCTCACGATCGTTGGGTTCAACTAGCACGCTGCGCATCACGCTGGTGCGCTCAGCAGGCAACGAGGGGTTGGACCCCGGGGCCGCGAAAGCCCGCTTTACGGCGGCGCTCTTCGCGGCCCCGATCGTTATGGACAAGCCCTACTTTAGCGGCCCCTACGAAAACCCGCCTCCCATGGGCCGCATCTTCGAGACACGGAAGCACAAGATCTTCGCCCGGAACGCGAAGCTGAGCAAGCTCTTCACCCGCATCGGCAAAGAGATCGCCATGGCCGTGAAGGCCGGTGGGCCGAACCCCGACAGCAATTCGCGCCTGCGCATGGCGATCCAGAACGCGCGCGGCATGAACATGCCGAAGGACAACGTGGACCGCGCGATCAAGAAGGCCGCCGGTGGTGAAGGCAACGATTTCGCCGAGATGACCTACGAGGGGTACGCGCCTGGTGGTGTCGCCATTTTCGTGGATACGGCCACCAACAACACTACGCGCACCGTGGCCAACGTGCGCAGCTACTTCACCAAATGCAACGGCACCCTCGGTACGCAGGGTTCGCTCTCACACGTCTTCGATCGCAAGGCCGAGTTCGTGATCGAGACCGCCGCGTTGAAGGGCCGCGACATCGACGAGTTCGAGATGGAATGCATCGATGCGGGTGCCGACGACGTGGTCCGCGACGATGAGGGGTTGATCATCCTTACGCCGTACAGTGCTTTCGGCAGCATGCAGCAGAAGCTGGAACAACTTGGCGTGTCATCGAAGAGCGCCGAGTTGAAGCGGTTCCCCGTAACTCTTCACCCCGCCGACATCACCGCCGCACGCAACGTGATGAAGCTGGTGGATATGCTCGATGACGACGACGATGTGAACGCCGTGTACCACAACATGGACGTGACCGAGGAAGTGGCGGCCGAGCTGGAGAAAGGCTGAAGAACAGGTGCTCAG
>Ga0335394_10010598_pt1 | contig 10383 bp, 9 predicted proteins | sample MAT03_FD_205741 | JGI IMG/M metagenome (GOLD analysis project Ga0335394, IMG submission 205741) | Freshwater microbial communities from Lake Fryxell liftoff mats and glacier meltwater in Antarctica - MAT-03 (spades assembly) (version 2) ...
TCTTTTTCGTTAAATAGCGCGGCTATTCGCCTCAAAAGATAGTTGGCTGACGACAAAATAATTGGCCTAAAATTGGAAACTTATTTTGACACCGTTCCTTAGGAACGGTGTCAAAATAACTTCCCAATTTGATGCCATTCTTTTGCCGTCATCCGTCCCATCTTTTTCGTTAAATAGCGCGGCTATTCGCCTCAAAAGATAGTTGGCTGACGACAAAATAATTGGCCTAAAATTGGAAACTTATTTTGACACCGTTCCTTAGGTCATTTACCCATTTCAGTTCCTTTTAAAAAAACAACTCGTTTATTCCACCTATCCGTCGATAAGCTCAATACGTACAACCCAGCCGGCAAATCCCCAATCGAAATCGCAAAAGGCCCCTTCCCGGCCTCCCAATCCCATCCTCCCACCAACCGCCCGCTCGCCTCAAACGCCGCCCCCCTGATATGTTCCGAAAACAATTCCGGCGCGCACTGCACAAAAATCTGTTCCGCCGCCGGATTTGGATAAACCTCAAACACAAAAGGCGGCGCTTCAGGCGCTTTCGTTTCCGTTAGAAGCCCGGCAATCTGGCTGCGGATACTATCCCCACGAATGCCCAAAAAAGGTTTGATACCGTAAGGCGTGTGTCCATCGACTGTTTGCTCAAACCCGTTTTCAAAATCAGCCATATCGTACCCGTAATCAAGGCTGCGAAAGAGATCGGTAGCCGCAGCGGGAGCGATCAAGTCGCGGAGCGCATCGATGCGGGGGAAAATGGAATCCGGCAGGAGCAGGAGGCGGGTAAGCGTGTCTAAGTAGCGGACATATTTCGCCTTGAAAGCCGGTACGGCCAGCAGTTTGGTGGCCAGGGGACGGGGCTCGTTCCCTTTTTGCCAGGCGAGGCAGTTGCGGGTGGCCCAATCTTTTCCCAGCCAGTCCACGCCGAAGGTATTGTCCGTATCGAAGGTGATGAACTCAAAACGTCCCGTACTGGGATTGTCGTAGAGGTAGTAGTTGTTTTTATTGTAAAAATAATCATCCCAGTTCCCGGTCGCCACATCCAGGGCAAATGCTTTCAAGACGCCGTCTACGTTCAGTATCTGGTTGATCTGGTCTGGGAAACCGGCATTTACCGGCTGGTACAGGGCGGTGATAAGGGCCACCAGACGGGAATAATCATCGGATAACTCATTGGTTGTAAGGTCATAAGCCCTGGTATCCGGATTGTTCAGGATGGTTTTGTAGGGTAATTGAACCGGGCCATGGTAATCGAGGTCTGCGGGCCAGGTGCATTTGTACAGGTTGCCGTCGTTGTCGTCGTACACGCGCCCGAGCCAGGTTTTGTCGATTTCCTCCATGTTGGTGTACAGCCCCCGGTACTGCTGGTTGATGAACACTTTCACGAAGGCTGCCCGGCGTTCGGGCATGCCGGCCTTGTTCCAGACCTCGTAAAAAAGTTTTTCCCGGACCATGGTCGGGTCGTTGTGCTGACCGCGCAGGTTTAGTTTTTTTACCCCCTGGTATTTTCGGTCGGGTACGAACTCGTTGAAACTGATCTTGAAGGATTTTTTCTGCGCATACAGGGAGGTATTGCCCCGCAAACGCAGGCCGGCATCTTCCACCGTATCGCGGGTTTGACCGTCGTCAAAAATGAAACGCGCCTTGAAATAATGTTCGTTTACCAGGTTGCTGATCAGGTAATCAAACGAATCGGCGGGCAGCTCAATGAAAATTGCAGACACCCTGCTGTCGTCAAAAAGGGCCTCGGATTGGGCGGAGAGGGGACGGATGCAGGTAAACAGAAAGAGAAAAAGGAACCCAGACACGTGTTTCATCCCGCGAAAATGGGAAATAGTTTGCAAAGAAGGTTGTAAAAGACGACGACCATCTATATCTACTTCAAAGGGAATAAAAGGCCCGCACTGATTCCGATGCGACGACTCTTATTCGTTTGTTTTTCAGCATCCGGAGAGTCCTTTTGGTCGGGGGTAAGGTCGCTCAGACCGAGTATGTAGCGGCCTTCCAGAAAACAGGTAACGCTGCCAGCGTTGAAATTGAGCCCGGCACCTGCATGAACGTTGAAATTAGTCCTGGCTACGGCAAATTCTTTGTTTCCGTCCAATTCGGAACTATCATAACCGTCCTTCAGGAATTTGGCGTCCAGTTTTTCCGTAACGGTTCCCTCGGATAAGACGGTGCCGTCGGAGCCGGTTACGCGGGTGGTCACTTCCGTATTCGATTTACCTTTCAGGCCAAACCCAACGGAAGGGCCGGCCAGAAAGTGGATCTTGAAATTTTCCGGCCCGAACTTCAATTTGCCGAGCAGGGGAATCTCCAGAAAATTAGCCCATCTTGTGGCCGTACCATTCGATTCCGAGGTGATCCCGAATATCGTGGCACTGCCGTGTTCAGACAAGCCAGTGCCCTGAACGCCGAACATAATTTCAGGCTGAATGGCAAATATCTCACCGAAGCCGATTTCTATCGGAATACTGATTTGCGGTCTCACTAAGGATTTGTATTGCGGGTCGTCTGCCTGTTTTGGTTCATGATCGATATTGGCGATCAGCACACCGCCTTGTAAGCCGATTCGAATGCTTTGTGAATATCCGGTATGCAGGAATAACAGGCAAACGATGGCAGGGAAAAAGCGTGAAATGGTCTGTTTTTTCATTATTAGGCTGGTTTTGAATGTGTTTGTGAAGCGACGGTCTCAACAAGTTATTGGGGTATAAACGTCTGTTTTTTCTTCCCCGCATCCACCGGCTGCCCTGGTTTTTGCGGCATCGGGTCGTCCCGGCCCTGACGGCGTGCTTCATCTTCGGTCATTTCTCGCGTCGGCGCATTGTCCTGGAACCGCACCTGGAGTTTATAACTGCGGTTCATGGATTTCACCACCGGGGCCAGCATGAGCTGCATAACGGAGTCGGCGCGACCTTTGGCTTTTTCCAGGACGTGTTCGTTTTCCAGGGCATCCTGGCGAAACTGGCGCCGCAGGTCGTTGAAATTGCGGTTCATCTCCTCCCCTGTGATCCCGGCAAGGAAACCCACGTCTAGTTTATCCACCCGGGGGTACACCTCGTGCGACAGGATGGTGGGCTGGGGTAGGGTCACATACACGATACCTTTCTTTGGACTGAAAGTGACATCGAAATACTGATCCAGTTTAAAGCCGGCCTTGACCACGCTGATGGCTTCCACCCGGATATCGGTTTCGGAAATAGCGAAACCGAACACCTTGTATTGCAGGGTTTTATCCATGCCTAAACGGCTTCGCAATTCATACGTCGACAATTCGGCGATGCCCTGACGCACCTTTTCCTTTAGCAGGCCGCGGGAGGCGCTGAAATCCATAATCTCGGCTTTTTTGCGCAGGCGCTCCACCATAGGATGCAGGCCTTCGTTTACGGCGATGGCGCAGGGCGTATCTACATTGCGGCCTTTTGCCATCAGACTTCCCCCATCGGCTTTCAATAGCGTGGCCATGATCTGGGTGACGAAAAAACAGGTGTATTTGCCTGCTACCTCGTTGAACAACTGTACGGCCTGGTTGCTGTTGTCGTTGTACCAAGTATCGTACATGGTCGCCGTGGTGTCTTTCAATGCCACAAAGTCGTTGAAATACAAGGTTTTAAGGTAATCCTGGTGCTTTCGGTACTCCGGTTCCAGTTTTCGTTTCAGGCTGTCAGGTAAATCCATTCGGTTAGCCACATGGTAGAGCAGGGAGAGGTTAAAATTGTACACCAGGTCGTCGAATTCCCGGCGGTATTTTTCCGGTTGCGACAGGATCCGCAGCGTAGTCTCTTCATCCAGGTTAGGCTGAAAATCGGAGTTCACGTACGTCAGTTTTACTTCTTTCGGACTTTGAAAAACACTCGGAAGAAAGCCGTCTCCAAAAAACGTTTTGTAAATGACGACGCCGGCCACGCAGACCAGGGCCAGCAAGATGAGTTGCTTTCCCATCAGCGGGCCGGAGCCCTTCGGGGAATAACCTTCGGCAGTAGGGTAAGTAGCCATAATAGAAATGGTTATTTTTTGCTCAGATACGCGTACACGACAGCCCGGGCATCTTTAGCAGCCTGTTCGTTGTGCTTCGGGCTGCTCGGGTTGGCAAAGGCATGGTCGGCATCGAAGCGGTGAACGCTCAGGGATTTTCCGGCGGATTTCATGTTTTGCTCGAATTCAGCGATCACCGCGTCGTTGATCCATTGGTCTTTGGAAGCGTGAATCACGACCACATCGGTAGCGAGCGTTTTCAAGGTCTCGACATTTTTTTCCGGCATGCCGTAATACATGACGCAGCCTTTGACCCTGTCTTTCAGCACCAAAGCGGCCTTCAGGGACCAACCCCCGCCGAAGCACCAGCCGATTGTACGGAAATCGGCTTTCGGGCCGGCGTATTGAGCGGCAGCGGCGATGAGCGCTTCGGAGCGCTTCGGATCGTTTGCCTGCATGAATTTGCCGGCTTCTTCCGGTTTTTCGGCTACTTTACCATCGTATAAATCGATGGCCAACACGTTGATATTCAATTCTTTTGCCCACATATCAGCTTCTTTTCGCACATAAGCGTTCAAACCCCACCATTCGTGGAAAACCAACAGGTATTTGTTTGTTTTTTTACGGGCTTTCACAAAATAAGCATGCCCCTTGTCCCCCCCGGGTACCGGGAAGTGCACCATTTTTCCGCCCCGCGCTTCTTCAAATGGTAGTGGCGCCGGGTGGGCGTCGCGAAAATTTTGATCATCTGCAAAGGAGGCGAAGCGGACATTCGGATCGTGGCACATCGCCAGATCGTTTGTCGTTTGTTGCTTGCAGCTGGCCAGGGCCAGCAAGGTGAGACATAGAAGGAGAATTTTTTTCATGGTAAATGCTTAATTTTTAACAAAATATCAAAAACGAGTTAGGCAACATTGATTTCCAAGCCTAAAACAAGGGCCCGAATATTCATCATTCACTTAAGGCTTATTCTACATGCAATACCAGGCCTTTCAAATACGAACCCTCCGGATGAAACAAACTCACCGGATGATCGGCGCCCTGCGTCAGGTGGTGCAGTACCCGAACCGGTCGGCCCACTTCCATGGCGGCTGCGACAATGGTGTGGTAAAACAATTCCCGGTCGACTACCTGCGAACAGGAAAACGTAAATAAGATACCACCAGGCGCCACACGGCGGATAGCGGCCTCGTTCAGCCTTTTGTAGCCCTGCACCGCGTTGTGGCGTTTTTCAAGGCTCTTGGCGTAGGCCGGAGGATCTACCACTATCACTTCGTATTGTTGTTCGGCGCCTTGCAGAAACCGCAAAACGTCTTCCGTATACCCATTATGCTCCCCCGGAAACGGTGCGTTGAGGGCAATATTTTCAGCGGTCAGGTCCATAGCTTTGCCGGAAATATCCACCGAATGGACGCATGTTGCGCCGGCTTTCAAAGCGTAGGCCGAAAACCCCCCGGTATAACAAAAAGCATTTAATACGGTTTTCCCGGGCGCAAACCGGGCCAACAATTGACGGTTGTCGCGCTGATCGAGAAAGAATCCCGTTTTTTGCCCTGTTTCCCAGTTGATCCGGAAGCGGATGCCGTTTTCTGTCACCAGCCCGCCGCCGGAGGGCGAAGATTCTTCAGCCTGGAGCAAAAAACCATTGGATTGCGTTTCTGCGTATTTGGGCGGCAGCGCTTCCACACTTTTGTCGTACACGGCCCGCAGGCGCTCGCCCAGCACGGTATCGAGGGCGCTTGCAATCAAGTCGCGTTGCCGGTGCATACCGATGCTGTGGCATTGTAGCACCGCCGTATCGCCGTATACATCGACAATCAGCCCGGAGAGTCCGTCGCCTTCACCATGAACAAGCCGGAAACAATCGGTATCGGCAGCATTGGCCAGGCCGGCCACTGTACGTACAGCCAGCGCTTTTTGTAATTTATCCACCCAGAACGTTTCAATCTCCGGATCGGCGGGGCCGAAATGCAGCAGTCGCACTGCAATGCTACCGTGGTGAAAATGGCCCACTCCTAATAAATTACCCCCACGATCATACACTTCGGTGAGGTCGCCGTCCTGTGGGTCTCCTTCCATACGGGCGATTGCGCCGGAAAAAATCCAGGGGTGAAAGCGACGCACTGCGATCTCCTTGCCGGCTTTGAGGAAAGTTTTTACCTGTATCATGTGGACAAAGGTATCTTTAGTTTCTTTTTCCCCGGCGAAAACACGCGCTTCCCGATGGGTTCCGTCTAACATTAAATTTTTTTCCTTGGACGGTTTGAACTTTTGCGTACTTTTCGCCGCGAAAAAGACTATAAGGAACGGTGTCAAAATAAGTTTCCAATTTCAGGCCAATTATTTTGGCGTCAGCCAACTATGTTTTGAGGCGAATATCCGCGCTATTTAACGAAAAAGATGGGATGGATGACGGCAAAAGAATGGCATCAAATTGGGAAGTTATTTTGACACCGTTCCTAAGCGCCAATGAAATGCTTTAATCTGTTTTTTAATACTTAATCACTATGCGAATTCAGTTTAGTCTTTCTTGTCAGAAGGGCACCATTATTCCAATAAACTACCAATCGGAAATCTCAAACTGGGTTTTCACTGTCCTCTCTAAAGCAGGGGCGGAGCTGTCTACCTGGGTGCAACAGCAGGGATATGATCTGACATCCCGGAATTTCAAGTTGTTTACATTCAGCCCATTGGCGATTTACCCTTATGAGATGGATCAGGTCAAGCAAGAATTCAAATTGCTTGGCAATCAGGTCAAACTCACCATTTCGCTGTATATCAACCCCGCTTTTGAACAACAAGTGATTCACTTATTTCGCCAGTTGCCGCTTACACTCGGTACCCTGGAGGGAAGGCCGTCTCAGTTCGAAGTGAAGCATTGGCAAATTTTACAGAAACCCAATTTTAAAGATACGATGCAGTGGAAAGCTGTTTCGCCGATCTCTATTACAACGGTGGAAGAAGTAAAAACGGCCAACCCGTATTTGCTTCCAGACAGCGAAGCCTATGATATCAGTTTTTTCCACCATGCTGTTCGACGCTTTAAAGCGGCCATGCAGTTCAAATCTTTGGCCAACCTGAAGTTACTCGATCCTGCATTTCCAATGCAGTACCGCCTTATAGGCCAGGCTAAGTCGCGCTTGATTCACTTGAAACCCAACCCGGAGAATATCAGTCAGTTGCGGGGTTTTGCCTATGAATTTGAGGTAAGCCTTCCGCCGGCCCTGATGGAATTTTGTTTTTATGCAGGGTTCGGAGAATATCCTCACCTGGGTTTCGGTTTTGTGGAACCGAAATAAACTGAACCGGCGTTTTTACAGCCAAACCATGTAAACCACGCTAAATCAAACCTTAATACGCAATTACACACAGGATTATGGCAACGCGTCCTTGTTTGCTTTTCGTTTTTTGCTTAGTTATGCCCATGGTTTATGCCGGCTGTGAAGAAGATTCCACGGAAAAGGTCAGGGTAGGACTTCTGGGTCGTTGGGAGTTGTTTAAAGGGTATCGCAACCGACAGCAAACCGAAACGCTGGCGGGTATATATTTCGAGTTTAACGGCGACAAGACGATGAAGACGAACCTGCCGCTGGTGCCGGAAACTCAGGTCGAATACGAGTTGTCAAAAAATACGATCTACCAAAAAGGCCTTAAACCGCTTAAATACGAGATCAAAGAACTCGCCGATTCTGTGCTGGTCCTGACGATGGTATTGCGCGGAATGCCCTTTGAACTGCATTTACGCAAAGTTCTGCCACCACTGGATTCCATCCAAAACGGAATGGACTTCCCTCCGCCCGACAGCCCGGCCGAGGTGATCGATACCCCTCGCTGATCAGCCCCGTTCCAACCTCAATTCCTCAATTCCTCAATTGGCGTCCCCTTATTGATCAGACCCGTTCTAATACAACGGCATAACCTTGTCCCACGCCGATACACATGGTACACAGCGCGTAACGGCCGCCGTTGCGGGTCAGTTCGCGTGCAGCAGCCAATAAAATGCGCGCGCCCGACATACCTAAGGGATGCCCCAAGGCGATAGCCCCGCCATTTGGGTTAATTCTGGGGTCGTTATCGGCCAGGCCGAGTTGGCGGGTACAGGCCAGCACCTGGGCGGCAAAGGCTTCGTTGAGTTCGAGTACGGCCACATCATCTAAGTGAATTCCAGCCTTTTGCAGGGCGGTTCGGGAGGCTGTTACCGGCCCGATGCCCATGATACGGGGCTCCACGCCCACGACGGCGGAACTGACGATACGCACCAAAGGCTTCAGACCGTGGCGGCTCAGTCCGTTTTCGGAAGCGATGAGCAGCGCCGCAGCGCCGTCGTTCAGCCCCGAAGCGTTTCCGGCTGTTACGCTGCCGTCTTTTTTGAAAGCAGGTTTGAGTTTGGCTAATGCTTCCGTTGTCGTGTGGGCTTTGATAAATTCATCGTGGGCGACAGCGAAGGGTTCTGCTTTGCCCTGAGGAACTTGTACCGGGATAATTTCTTCCGATAAGCGCCCGGCCTCCCGGGCTTGTGCGGCTTTTTGCTGGCTCCAGTATGCAAATTGATCCTGGTCGGCGCGGCTGATACCGTACATCTCGACTAAGTTTTCGGCGGTCATGCCCATCGCATCGGTTCCGTAGGAAGCCTGCATCTGCGGGTTGACAAAACGCCAGCCAAAACTCGAATCGAACATCTGAGCATCCGTACCAAAAGGTCGCGCCGATTTGCTCGTCACGTACGGGGAGCGGGTCATGCCTTCCACGCCGCCTGCGATGAACAGATCGCCGTCGCCTGCCTGGATGGCGCGTTTGGCGTGAATGGCCGCAGCCATACCGCCGGCACAGAGCCGGTTTACGGTTTCGCCGGGTACGGTAACCGGCAAACCGGCCAGGAGCAGGGCCATACGGGCCACGTTGCGGTTGTCCTCGCCGGCCTGATTGGCGCAGCCTAAAATCACGTCGTCAATGGCTGCGGGGTCGAAACCCGGGTGTCGCAACAGAAGTCCCCGCAGCACGTGTGCGGCCAGGTCGTCGGTGCGCACGGGCGCTAGGGCGCCTCCGAAATTGCCGATAGGCGTGCGGATTCCGTCGACGATGTAAGCGAATGGTGTGGATCGCATTTTTGTGTTTTACTGTTTATCCGCTTTTGCTTTGTACGCTTCCCAACTGGAGTTGTTGTATGCTTCGTCAACGGCGAATTTCAGTTCGGTCATCATGTCTTTTGGCTCTTTGTAGCCGGGGGAAATCATGATCCGTTCGTATTTTTCATTGAGGTAAACGACGGTCGGGTATCCCATTTTTCCGTCGAGTAAAGAATACGCCAGGGTATGAATGCCCTGCCCTTTTCCCGTTTCCACGTATTTAAATGTTTCGCCGTTAAAAATGATATCGGCTTTTTGTTCGGCATTTAATTTTACCGGGTAAAAATTGGCGGCCAGATAGGCGGATACTTTCGGATCCTGGAACGTCGCTTTGTCCATTTTTTTGCACCAGCCGCACCAGTCGGTGAATACATCGACGATGATCTTTTTAGGATTCGTTTTATTCAGGGCGGTAGCCTCTTCCCAGGTATACCATTTCATCGGCTCGGCGGATACCGCCGTGTCTGTGGAAGCGGGTGATACAAAAGCATACAGGCCGGCAAGGGCAATGCCGAATACGACGATAGCAAGGATTTTTTTCATGTTTCTGAAATTGAAAATACGGGAACGGAAAAATTCGTGCAAATTTACCGGTTTGACCTGGATTAAGCCATCTGAACTTTTAGAATTTGAAAAAGGGAATCAGGTAAAATGGAATACACAAACAGATAATTGTCTGTTTTTTATTCCATTTTACCCAATTCCCTTTTTCAAATTCAGTTTAAACTATCTCTTTAACGTTACGTCGCCTTTAAAAATCTCCACGACGCCGTCGATAAATTCAATCTCCGCATACCACACGTACACCGCCGGCAGACCTTTATCTCCGCGCACATTGCCGTCCCAGGCGTATGAAATATCGTTCGGCTGGAATTCGCGTACCTGAAATACGGCATCGCCCCAGCGATCGAATATCAGCCAGCTGCGCACCTTGGCAACGCCCAGGCCTCCCTGGATCATCAGGAAGGAATTAAGCGGATCGTCGCTGTCCGGATTGAAAATATTGGGGACATAGACCAGGCGTTTTTTCTTAACCACTACGTTTACCCAATCCACTGCGGCGCAACCATTGCTGTCTAATAAGCTCAATTGGTGGCGATACGATTGGTACGGTATGTAGGTGAATTCAAAACAATCGCCCGCAGTGGCGGAAGTATCGCAACCCGGCGCGTAGTTCCAGATGGCGGAGGCCAGTGGCGTGGTATTGGTGACCTGGGCTGTTATGGTGGCTTCCTCGCCTAATTGTACTTCTATATCGGCGCCAAGTTCGAGCTGTAGT
>Ga0335394_10010601_pt1 | contig 10381 bp, 9 predicted proteins | sample MAT03_FD_205741 | JGI IMG/M metagenome (GOLD analysis project Ga0335394, IMG submission 205741) | Freshwater microbial communities from Lake Fryxell liftoff mats and glacier meltwater in Antarctica - MAT-03 (spades assembly) (version 2) ...
CTCTGCGCCCCGCTCTTGTTCCAGAGTACGCTGGTTGGCGTGGTGCTGCTGGAGAACAACCTCGCCCGCGATGTGTTCACGCCGACCCGCACCGCAATCCTCTCCCTGCTCGCCACACAGGCCGCGACCTCGTTGAGTCACGCCCGGCTCCTCCGCAAGCAGACGGAGATCAATCGTGAGCTCCAGGACGAGATCGCCGCTCACACGCGCTCCAGGCGCGACCGCGACCGCCTGGCCGCGATGCTGGAGGCTTCTCCGGACTATGTGGGGATGAGCGAGCCTTCTGGGCGCATCCTCTGGAACAATGCCCCGCTGCGGCGGCTCATCGGCATCAGCCCCGCGGCCGAGCTCTCGAACATCGAGATCCCGCACTACCACCCACCCTGGGCCTGGGAGCTGATCCAGCGCGAGGGCATCCCCACAGCGCTGCGTGCCGGCACCTGGCTGGGTGAGACCGCTATCCTCGACGCGACCGGCCGCGAGATCCCGGTCTCGCAGCTGATTCTCGCGCATTGGGATGCCGACGGGCAGGTCGAGTATATCTCGACGATCATACGCGACATCAGCGCGCAGAAGGCCGCCGAGGCGGAGATTCGGCTGCTCAACGCAGAGCTGGAGGAGCGGGTTGCCCGGCGCACCGCTGAGCTCGAGGCGGCGAACCGTGAGCTCGAAGGGTTTTCCTACTCCGTCTCTCACGACTTGCGGGCGCCGCTGCGCGCCATCGACGGCTTTTCACGGCTCTTCCAGGAGGACTACGGTGGGCAGCTCGAGCCGGAGGCACAGCGCTATCTCGCGCTGGTGCGACAGAATGTCCAGCGGATGGGCGCCCTGATCGACGACCTGTTAGCATTCTCTCGGACTGGGCGGCAGGAGCTGCGCCGTCAACCAGTCGTCACAGCCCAGCTCGTCCAGGGTGTACTACAGGAACTGGAGCCTGACGTTGCTGGCCGCCATATTGAGTGGCTCGTGAGCGACCTACCCGACTGTCAGGGCGACCCCTCGCTGCTCCGGCAGGTCTGGATCAACCTGCTGTCGAACGCCGTAAAGTACACCCGCACGTGTCCCGTAGCCCGGATTGAGGTAAGGTACGAGCGTGTTGATGGCGAGGGGGTCTACAGCGTGCGCGACAACGGGGCCGGGTTCGATATGCGCTATGCCGACAAGCTCTTCGGGGTCTTCCAGCGCTTGCACCGCCCGCAGGAGTTCGAGGGCACCGGGATCGGGCTGGCGATCGTGCAGCGGATCGTGCAGCGCCACGGGGGACGGATCTGGGCCGATGCGGCCGTGAACCAGGGCGCTACCTTCTTCTTTACGCTGCCGGAGGCTACTCCCGATGGATGAGCGCTTTCCCATAGCAGAGCCTGACCTGCCGGCCGATCTCGTGCTCATCGAAGATGACCTTGCCGACGCGGAGCTGATCATGCGCGCGCTGCGTCGAGACCATGCGCGCGCCAGGATCCAGCATTTCTCCGACGGCGAGGAGGCACTCAACCTGCTCCTCGGCCGTGAGCCCTATGTCAAGCGCAACCAGGGCGGCCTACCGCATGTCGTGCTGCTTGATCTCAAGCTGCCGCAGGTGGACGGGTTCGATATTCTGCGTGCCCTGAAGGCCGACCCGCGCACGCAGCTCATCCCGGTGGTGATCTTCACCTCGTCCGCTGAAGCGCAAGATGTTGTCGCCTGTCATCGGCTCGGCGCGAGCAGCTATCTCGTCAAGCCGATTGACGCCGAGCTGTTTGAACAGACCGTCCGCCAGGCTGGGAACTACTGGCTCAGGCTTAATCACACACTGGCTTGACATGGCCAGCAACATCGTTCGGCAGCGGGCGGTAGAGGTAGCGGAGGCACGCAATGGCTGAGCGGTATCGCATTATCATTGTAGAGGACGAGCCGACCCTGGCGGAGTTATTGGTGCGGCTCATTATGCGACACTACCCGACGGCGCTGGTGACGACGTTCTGGAGCGGGCAGGAGGCTCTGGAAGCGTATATGCAGCAGGGGGCAGATCTGTTAATGATTGATCGTGGGGTGCCAGGTATGGACGGGCTCACGATGACACAGCTGCTGCGGCAGCAGGGCGATGCTGTGCCGATCATCGGGATGTCAGGCGAGCCAGCCTTTCGTGATCCCTATCTTGCCGCGGGGGCAAACGCCTTTCTAAGCGGCAGCGAGCTCTTTGAGCAGATCGAGGCGGTGCTCGAGCGGCTTCTGCCGAAATCCGCACCAGGATCGGTATCCGTTCAGGGGGCGCTTGACGGCAGCAGGGGTGGAGCAGGTTGAGCGGCCCAATGAGCCGTGACGGTCTCGACCAGGAACGGCAAGCGCGGGCGCAGCTGCTGACAGATGGCGCTCACGCTCGGCCGCGTTGTTCGTCGGCTCAAGCCCCGCGACATCGACAAACGTCCACACCGCCTACCCAGGATCTACACAAATCTCCGCTATACTGCGCGTACCGTGCAGCGCCACAACGGCGAGCCGCGACGCGCCTATGCGACCGACGATCTTGCTTGTGGACGACCACCAGAGCGTGCGCACCCTGGTGGCCGACTATCTCGCCGAGCAGGGCTATAAAGTGCTCACCGCCAGCGACGGCCACGAGGGCCTGCTCGTGGCCCGCCGCGCCCGCCCCGATCTGGTGCTGCTCGATCTGATGATGCCCGGCCTCGACGGCCTCGGCTTCCTCCAGGCCTACCGCCGCGACTGCACCGCCCCCGTGATCCTGCTCACCGCCCGCGTCGATGAGACCGACAAGGTGGTTGGCCTAGAGCTCGGCGCTGACGATTATGTCACTAAGCCCTTCGGCATGAAGGAGCTGGTCGCCCGCATCCGCGCCGTGCTGCGCCGCGTCGCCATCGCCCAGCAGCCCGCCGACAACGAGCTGCTCCAGGTGGGCGATCTGGCCCTCAACCGCGCCACCCGCGATGTTACCGTGGCCGATCAGCCCGCCAGCCTCGCACCCTCGGAGTTCACCCTGCTCGGCCTGCTCATGGCCGCCCCTGGCCGCGTCTTCACCCGTGAGCAGCTGCTGGAGCAGCTCCAGGGCAACAGCTACGAGGGCGTCGAGCGCACGATTGATGTGCATATCCGCAACCTGCGCCGCAAGATCGAGCCCGACCCCACCGCCCCGCGCTATATCGAGACGGTCTTTGGCGCCGGGTATCGCTGCCGCCCCGCGCCAGAGAGGCAGCCCTGATGCGCTCGCTCGCCACACGGCTCGCCCTCGCCTTCGCCCTCGTCAGCCTCGCCGGGATCGGCCTGGCCGCCCTGTTTGTGCGCCAGCTCGTCGTCAGCGAGTTCGATACCTTTGTGCGCGAGCAGCGCCGCAGCGCATTTATCGAGCAAGTCTGCACCTATTACGATACCCATGGCAGCTGGGATGGGATCAGCCGAACAGTCCTGGGCGCCCCGGCTGAGCAACAGCCGGGACCGCCACGCTCTGGGGGTCCGCCAGACGCTCAATCCGAAGCAGGCATCGCGTTTGTGCTCGCCGACAGCAACGGGACTGTGGTGCTTTCACCGAATCCCGACGAGCGCGGGCGGCCCGCTCGGTCGCGCGAGCTCGCCAATGGCGTGCCGATCGAGGTGGACGGCCAGTTCATCGGCACGGTGCTGCCCTTCGACTCCGGGCCGCGTCGCAACCCCGCAGAGCAGCGCTACCTGGCGCGCACCGACGTTGCCCTGGCCGCCGCCGCCCTCGTGGCGGTCACGGTCTCGCTGGCCCTCGGGCTCCTGCTTGCGCGCCTGATCACCCGCCCCGTGCGCGACCTCACCGCCGCAGCGCGGGCCATCGCTGGCGGCGAGCTGCGCCGCTGGCGGGCGTCTGAAGGGTGGGCTGAGCGTCGGGGGGAGACGAGCGCCAGCAAAGGGCGAGGCGCCCGCCAACGGAGCGGTGGAATGGGCAGGTTGAACGCGCAGGGCGACGAGCTGGCGAAGCGGGCGGGCTTGCGCCGACTGCGGGAAGCGATGCTCGCGTGCCGAGCTGCCTATTGCGGCTTCGGAGCCCTGCGCCTACCAGCGCAAGCCTGGCCACCGTGGCAATGGCCATAGGCGACCGCGCTTTGCGGGTAGCTCGCGCCCAGGCCACGACCGCGCCAGCGGTGTTGTCTGCACAGCGTGGTTAGGCCGCTCCTTATAAAGCCTTACAGATATAGAATGATAATCTTACTTTAGTGAGCTATTAATTATGCTACTGTAAACCATTTCCCAGAGATGTCGTTGTGTGGAGCTGTTTCGACGACGTACAACACCCCTTCGGCTTTTTACTCTGCGTGTACCGTAATAGCTGTAGTCTATCATTTACCGTATCGGCATTTCGTCTACGTTTCAATGGATTGTTCATGACACGACTACTTCTCATCTTTCGAACCACCTTGTTTCGTGTCATTTTTCTTGGTGTTTGTTTCCTGGTGCTTGGGGGCCTTCTTTTTGTCATGTATACGCCTTTTGGTGGGCTTGAAGGGAAAGCAACTGCAACGACACGATTTGCAGATGGAACACCAGCCCGGCTTCACCATCGAGGAGAGCCTGGCGCTCTTCGGGCTGCCAATCTCCGAGGCGACGCGAGAGCTGGGCAGCGACGGGCGCGAGTACCTCACCCAGTGGTTCGAGCGGGCGCGGCTGGAGTTTCACCCCGAGCTCCCGGCGCAGTTCAGCGTGCTCGGCGGGCTGCTGGGCAACGCGGTGTTTAACGCCAATCTCGTCCCGCCCACGCCGCAGCCAAGCCCCACGCCGACTGTGATCCCGAGCCCCACCGCCATCCCCGGCCCCGGCCCCGGCGGCTGCACGCTTGAGATGACGTTTGTGCGCGACGTGGCGATCCCCAACGGCGCGACGCTCGACCCGTTCGCGCCATTCGAGCGCGTCTGGCGCGTGCGCAACGACGGCACCTGCGCCTGGGCCAGCTACCAGATCGTCTTCGCCCGCGGCGACCAGATGAGCGCGTCGGCCTCGGTGCGCATCCCCGACGCGCAGCCGGGCCAGAGCATCGATATCTCGGTCCCGATGCTTGCGCCCGGCATCCCTGGCGACTATCGGAGCTCGTGGGTGCTGCGCGCCACCAACGGGGCAACCTTTGGCGGCCTGATCGCGGCGATCACGGTGCGGGCCACGCCAACGCCAACCCCCGCACCCGACGCCAGCGCGCTGACATACACAAACTGGGCCGTCACCAGGCTGTACGTCAACCAGCTGCCGCTCGGCGACACGCGCCTGACGCTCAACTTCCTGAGCAGCACGGTGCAGGGGACGACGGGCTGCAACACGTTTCGCGGGCCGTACCAGGCCGTCGGCGCGACAATCACACTTGGGCCGCTCACCACGACCCGCGCCGCTTGCGACGACGGGCGCAATCAGCAAGAGGCGACCTACCTGCGCGCCTTGCAAGCGGCCAGCACGTGGCGTCGCGAGGGCGCGGAGCTGATCCTGTTCGACGCAGGCGGCAACGAGGTGGCACGCTTTGCCGCTGGGCTTTAAGCCCACCATTCAGGAGCTCACCTCTCCCTGAACGGGAGAGGGGGAGCCAGCCAGGCTTCCTACCCACTCGGTCGCAGCTGCTTAAAGCGGCGGGCGTTCTCGGTGATCGCGACCTCGGTGGGCAGGCGCTCCATGCTGGAGGCGCCAAAAAAGCCGACGCCGCCGACGGTACGCTCAAGCACGTAGGCGGCGTCTTCCGGCTCGGCGATCGGCCCGCCATGGCAGAGCACAAGGATCTCCGGGTTGACGGCCTTGGCCGCGTCGTGCATCGCCTGGATGCGCACGACGCACTCGTCGAGCGTGAGCGCCGTGCGCGCGCCGATCGCCATGCCGACAATCTCACGCGTTTCACGATTAATCGCTAACCAAATCCATTGTTGGCGGCGTTTATTTCCGACAAACGACCAAAGCTCATCACATTCCAGCGTCAAGACCTCCTTTTTTGCGCGGTTACGGTGACCGCGCGGGGAACCGCAGCATATTTTTTATTCACATAATACTGTAACCAGCAGGGAGACACCTTGGTTACGCGTACAATTCTGGCAAGTGAGATGCGCTCGAGCAATAAGGCGTCAATCGTCTGTTTGGTTTCGTCGCTAATTCGGCGCTGAAGAGGGTTTTCGACGAACTGGCGTCAACAGGCTTTATACAATCCATTTTGGCTTGCCACTATGAATCGTTCCATTTTTGACGACCCGATTCCCCTGACAGTGTGGACACTCCATGACGTACCCTAATGGCTGTTTTTTCGCATCCCTGCACGGCAGTATACCATCACTATGCTTGCAGGACTACCGCGAGCTTTATTGACTGGTGTTTTGGATACGTCCTTCACTATCTAGTTGAACCAAATTGCCTGCTTCATCTAAAATTACAGTTTCGCCATTAGGATCCATCCTAATCTTAAGGGGCTTGCCATCAGTGTCACCTACATACCGATTACCTTCTTCGTCAGCATTCATAAAACCTATTCTCTTTCCGGTTCTATCAAACACTTGATTTGAACCCTCTCGATACCCAGGTGACTGTAAAATCTCTAATAAACCTGTACGTAAATTTTCGGTTAATCCCAGATTTCGTAGTAATTCAGCTATAAGTCCATCTTGACTATTCAGTATAGCTAAAAACAAAGTATCCTCTCCAAAACTGCTGAATTAGCCGGCTGGCTGTGTTGTCAGACGGGACCGCTCTCCAATCCGCGCTGCGAGTGACGGCGTGGTGTCAGGCTGCACCAGGCGACCATCGCTCAGCGCAGGCTGCGCTCGCGCAGGTGTGCGTCGAGCCAGCCGCTCTCATCAGAGCCGAGCGCGGGCGCTGGCGGCGGCTCGCGGTAATCCAGCTCAAGATCGTAGCGCGCGCGCCGATAGGCCTCGTGGATGGCTGCGCCGAGGTCGAGCGGTACGTCGCGGTCGGGGTAGCGCAGCGGCACCGGGATGCGGGGGATCGGCGTGCGCAGCGCTAACGGCCAGATATCGATCATCGGGCGGCGCTGCGGCCGGCTCAGAAAGACAAAGTAGGGCGCATCTGGTAAATCCCGCGCAATCTGCGGGCGCCGTCCGAGGCGTAACAGATCAATTTCTATCAGATGAGCAGTGCTGCGAAACAGCTCCTGCCGCTTCTTCTCGTAGGCGTCGGCGCCCTCGCTACCGGGGCGCTTATTCGCTGGCGATAAGACTTCAATCGCGGTGACAAGCACCTGGTCGCGGACGCTGCGGATCTCGATCCGCGCATACTCGACCGGCACTTCCATCACGGCGGGCAGCGTCAGCGGCGCCACGGTATGCGCCACGGCGACACCACCGCCTGCTCCGAGTGTCTCGCGCTCGAAAATGCCGACATCCGGTACTACCCTGCGCACCGGCGCAATTTCGATGCTCTCGAAGGCGACGTACGGCGTGATCACGGCGCGGTAGTTCGGTACGATCAGCGACTGAATCTGATCGCAAATCGCACTGATGAGCCGATGATGCACATCCGGCCACAGGCTCGGCGCTTCGAGATATGGGTCCATCCCAGGGAATGGGCATTCCATCGCGGCCTCCTTTCCACGAGCGAACGCGGCCATGATAGCACAAATCAAGCGCAAACCCGCTTGACAAAAAGGCGCTTTTGCCTTATTTTAGGTATGCCTCAAATTATTTGTTTGACTAGCTCAATGAGGCCAGCTACGGGCTCGTATGTAGAAGGTAAGGAAGCCGCCTAATGCGCAGATTGATGCTCGTGTTCAGCCTCTTAGCCACCTTCGTCCTGGCCGCCTGCGGCCAGCAGAATCCCGCCGCCCAAAGCCCAGGTGCCGATGCTGCCGGCCAGCCGAAGCGCATCCTCGCCACATTTACGGTGATCGCCGATATGGCCGAGAATATCGCTGGCGACGCCGCAATTGTCGACTCGATCACCAAGATCGGCACCGAGATTCACGACTACGAGCCGACCCCCAGCGATATTGTGCGCGCCCAGAACGCCGACCTGATCCTGAACAATGGCCTTGGCCTTGAGCGCTGGTTCGAGAAGTTTATGGGCGCGCTCAGAGACGTGCCCGCCGTCGACGTTAGCGCCGGCATCACGCCTATCCCCATCGCCGCGGGGCCGTACAAGGACAAGCCGAACCCGCACGCCTGGATGTCACTCGCCAACGCCACGATCTACGTCGAGAACATCCGCAAGGCGCTGGTTGAGCTTGACCCCGCGAACGAGGCGACCTACAACGCCAACGCCACCGCCTACATCGCAAAGTTCGCGCCGCTCCAGAACGACCTCACCCAGGCCCTGAGCGGCATCCCCGAAAATCAGCGCGGGCTAGTTACCTGCGAGGGCGCGTTCAGCTACTTCGCCCGCGACGGCGGGCTCAAGGAAGTCTATATGTGGGCGATCAACGCCGACCAGGAAGGCACGCCCGATCAGGTCAAGAACGTGATCGAGCAGGTGCGAACGAATAACTTCCCGATTGTCTTCTGCGAGAGCACCGTGAACGCCAAGGCGATGCAGCAGGTCGCCAACGAGACCGGCGCGCTCTTCGGCGGCACACTGTATGTCGACTCGCTCACCGCCCTGGATGGCGACGCCCCATCCTACCTCGCTATGCTCAAGTTCAACGTCGACGCGATTGTCAATAATTACGCACAGGTGCGCACGTCCTAAGCGAAATGTGTAAGGGCGCCCCTTGTGGGCGCCCCGCGAGAGGCTGAAATAGTAATGCTTCCCCCAGTGATCCAGGTCGAGAACATCACAGTTGACTATAACGGCTTTATCGCCCTGCGTGACGCGAGCCTCACAGTGCAGGCCAGCAGTATCTGCGGCCTGATCGGCATGAACGGCGCCGGCAAATCGACACTTTTCAAAGCGATTATGGGCTTTCTCACCCCCGCCGCCGGGCGCGTATTGATCGCCGGCGAGCCGGTGACAACGGCGCAGAAACGCGGGCGGCTCGCCTATATGCCCCAGGCTGAGGAGGTCGACTGGGCCTTCCCGGTGAGCGTGCAGGATGTCGTGATGATGGGCCGCTACGGTTTTATGAACCTCCTGCGCACCCCGCGCCCGCTGGATCGCGCCAAGGTGGTGGAGAGCCTGGAGCGCGTCGGGATGCAGGATTTCCGCAAACGCCAGATCGGTGAGCTGTCGGGCGGGCAGCGCAAGCGCACCTTCCTCGCCCGCGCCCTGGCCCAGGACGCCGCGATCATGCTGCTCGATGAGCCCTTTACCGGCATCGACGCCAAAACCGAGGAGACGATCATCACGCTGCTGCGCGAGCTGCGCGATGAGGGCAAGACGATCATCGTCTGCACCCACGACCTCGCCTCGATCGCGTCGTTCTGCGACGAGGTCGCGCTGATCAATCGCACCGTGCTGGCGTATGGCCCGCTTGAGACGACCTTCACGCCCGAGAATATCGCCCGCGCCTACGGCGGCGTCTTCAACCATCTGGTCTTCGCCCAGCAGGCGGGCAAGGAGCTGGCCTACGAGGCGCATCTTGGGGCCAATCGCGACAGCCAGCAGCCCGTTCAGCCGCCAGCGGCAGGGAGGTAACTCATGCTGCAAGCGCTCTGGCACTGGGTGATCGATCCGTTTCAATATCAGTTTATGGTCAAGGCGCTCGGCGTCGGCGTGCTTGTGGGCGTCGTGTGTGCCGTGCTGTCGTGCTTCGTCACGCTCAAAGGCTGGTCGCTGATGGGCGACGCCGTGTCGCACTCGGTGCTGCCGGGCGTGGTGCTGGCCTACCTCGTTGGCCTGCCCTTCGGGATTGGAGCCTTCGTCTTTGGCCTGGGCTCGGTGCTGGTGATTGGCTGGGTGAGCGCGAACACGCGCCTGCGCGCCGACGCCGTGATCGGGATCGTGTTCACCGCCTTTTTCGGCTTCGGCCTGATCCTCATGAGCAAGCTGCCGAGCATGGCGGAGTGGATGAACGCCACCTTCGGCTACCTGCCGCCGCTGCTCGACGTGAAGAGCATCCTATTCGGCAATGTGCTGGGCATCGCCAACGCCGACATCGTGCAGACCGCGATTGCCGGCGGGATCACCCTGGCCCTGGTGCTGGTCTTCCGCAAGGATCTGCTGCTCTTCTGCTTTGATCCCAACCATGCCCGCGCGATCGGCCTGAATACTGGGCGCCTCTCGTTTATGCTGCTCTCACTGCTGGCGCTCACGATCGTCGCCGCGCTCCAGACGATCGGGATTGTGCTGGTGGTGGCGATGCTTGTCACGCCCGGCGCTATCGCCTACATGCTGACCAACCGCTTTGATCGCATGCTGCTGTTGGCCGTTGTAGCGAGTGTGACGTCGTGTGTAGTCGGCATCTACGCCAGCTACTACCTGAACGCCTCCACCGGCGGCTGCATCGTCTTCGCGCAGGCCATGCTCTTCCTGGTGGTGCTCATCTTGGCACCGCAGCGCGGGCTGCTGGCGCAGGCGTGGA
>Ga0335394_10010608_pt1 | contig 10378 bp, 8 predicted proteins | sample MAT03_FD_205741 | JGI IMG/M metagenome (GOLD analysis project Ga0335394, IMG submission 205741) | Freshwater microbial communities from Lake Fryxell liftoff mats and glacier meltwater in Antarctica - MAT-03 (spades assembly) (version 2) ...
TTCAGACGGCCAGAGTTTGGGTTGGATCGATTATGACAACGCCGTCGGCATCGACTTTGACCGTGTAGACGGGAACCGGTTCGTACGCCGGAAGATTGGACGGCTTGCCGGTCGTTAGCGAGAACATGGATCCGTGTGCCCAGCACTCGATCGAGTCGTTCTCGACGAAGCCTTCCGCAAGCGAGATGTCGCCGTGGGTGCAGGTGTCGCCGATTGCGTGAACCGCCCCGTTCGAATCCTTGACGACGACGATCGGTGCTCCATCCAGCACGACTCGGAACGCTTTATTGGTACCCAGTTCGTCGGTCGTGCAGACGCGGTGTTCGGTCATGAAACGCCCTCCAGCTCTTCCTCGACCCGCTTGAGCAAGTACGACTCCAAGGCAGGGTCGTCTACCTTCTGCACGATTTCGTTGAGGAACCCGATCACAACCAAGCGCCTCGCCTCGAGCTCCGAGATGCCACGGGCCTGTAGGTAGAAGAGTTGTTCGTCGTCGAATCGCCCGGTCGCGCTTGCGTGCCCAGCGCCAAGGATGTCTCCAGTCTCGATTTCGAGGTTGGGGATCGAGTCCGCGCGTGTGCCCTCGGTCAGCACGAGGTTGCGGTTCTGCTCGTAACTGTCAGTTCCGCTCGCGTCTCGACCGATCAACACGTCGCCGACCCACACCGTGCGGGCACCCTTGCCTTGCAGCGCCCCCTTGTAGTTGACGCGGCCCTTCGTGTTTGCTGCCTGGTGGTGCAGGTATACGCGGTGCTCAAGGTGCTGCCGGGCATCTGCAAAATAGAGTCCGTACAATTCAGCGTTCGAGCCCTCGCCACTCAAATGAATGGAGGGGTTCACTCGAACAATCGACCCGCTCAGCGAGACGACGATGTGCTTGAGGGTCGCGCCACGGCCGATCTGGGCGAAGTGACTCGCCAAGTGAACAGCGTCATCGGCCCAACCTTGCAGCGAGATGACCGTAAGGTTCGCGCCATCCTCGACGATGATTTCGAGATTCTCGACCAGTTGCGCTTCGCCGGTGTTTCGCAAGACGACTCGCCCGTGACTGTTCGCGGCCGCGGTAATGATCGTGTGTGCGGCGCGCGGCTTCGAGCCGAATACTGATCGGTCGACCTCAATCGTGGCAGCCTCATCGCCAGTGACGCTGAGTTGAAGGACGGCATCAGTACTAGACCATGCGTTTGCGGATGCGCGGTCTTCTGGAGTGCCGGCCCTGCCAACAGCAGCCATCGCGCTCGATACCCACTCAACTCGAGCCCCAGACGAGACCGTCGAATCGAACTCATACTGAGAACCGTCGAGTCCGCCATCGATCAGGTGGCGGAGCGAGGCAACGGGACTGAGTTTCCAGTCAACCTCAAGCCCCGTTACTGCCGGAAAGTCCCCGGGTACGATGGATGTAAAGCGAGCGGAACGGGTTTGCACAGGCACCTTGCTGGTGATGCCCCATGCCCCGTCGCTGTGCGCTTTCGCACCGTGCTGTTCGGGCGTTTGGGTTGTTGCAACGGACATCGAGCCGATACGTCCTTTCGAAGCGAAGCCTGTGGCTCGCGTGAGTGCCACGGGGTGGGTGGCGAGGGCCGGGTGCCAAGGGCTGGATGCCTCAGGGCTGGATGCCTCGGCTAACCGACGCTTCCCTCCATGCTCATCTCGATGAGCTTGTTCAGTTCGAGGGCGTACTCCATGGGAAGTTCGCGTGCGATCGGCTCAATGAATCCGCGCACGATCATAGCCATGGCTTCATCTTCGGCAAGGCCGCGCGACTGCAGATAGAAAAGCTGCTCCGCGCTGACCCGAGAGACAGTCGCCTCGTGCCCGAGTTGCACATCGTCGACGCGGATGTCGATTGAAGGGTAGGTGTCTGAACGCGAGATCGTGTCGACGAGTAGAGCGTCGCAGCGCACGGTGTTGGCGGAGTGGTGCGCGTTCGCGTCGACACGAATCTCGCCGCGGTAGCCGGCACGACCGCCGCCTCTCGCGATCGACTTCGAGACGATGGATGACGTCGTGTACGGCGCCATGTGCACCATCTTGGCGCCGGCATCCTGATGCTGGCCGGGGCCAGCGAATGCGACAGACAGCGTTTCGCCCTTGGCGTGCTCACCAACGAGGTAGATCGACGGGTACTTCATCGTGACCTTTGAGCCGATGTTGCCGTCGATCCACTCCATGGTCGCGCTCTCGTGGGCGATCGCACGCTTGGTCACGAGGTTGTACACGTTGTTCGACCAGTTCTGGATCGTCGTGTATCGAACGCGCGCGTTCTTCTTCACGACGATCTCGACGACGGCGGAGTGCAGAGAATCCGACTTGTAGATCGGCGCCGTGCATCCTTCGATGTAGTGCACGTACGAACCCTCGTCGGCGATAATCAGGGTGCGCTCAAACTGGCCCATGTTTTCGGTATTAATTCTGAAGTAGGCCTGCAGCGGGATCTCGACGTGGACGCCCTTCGGTACGTAGACGAAGGAGCCGCCAGACCACACGGCGGTATTGAGCGCCGCGAATTTGTTGTCGCCGGCCGGGATGACGGTGCCGAAGTACTCGTCAAAAAATTCTGGGTGCTCCCGAAGGGCCGTGTCGGTGTCCATGAAGATGACGCCCTGAGCTTCGAGTTCGGCGTTGATCGAGTGGAATACGACTTCGGACTCGTATTGTGCGGCGACACCTGAGACAAGACGCTGACGCTCTGCCTCTGGAATGCCGAGCTTTTCATAGGTCAGGCGAATGTCTTCAGGGAGGTCTTCCCAAGTCTGCGCTTGCTTCTCGGTCGAGCGAACAAAGTACTTGATGTTGTCGAAGTCGATGCCGGAAAGGTCTGCTCCCCAGGTCGGCATCGGCTTGCGATAGAAGTTCTTGAGACCCTTGAGCCTCGTCTCAAGCATCGACTCTGGCTCACTCTTGAGGGCCGAGATGTCGCGAACGACTTCTTCATTAATGCCACGCCGAGCTGATGCGCCTGCTACGTCAGAATCCGCCCAGCCGAACTCGTACTGGCCGAGACTTCCCAACTCTGGGCGGTCGATAAGCACGTCTGACATAGCATCCTCTTTTCTGCCACTCGCAACCACGGTGGCTCTTGCAGAATTCCCAAACAACGATCCCGCTGTTGCCACGAATCATTGATCGCACAGCTAGCGCCTGAGGACTTTTGACGACCCAGCGGCCACCCAGAGTTGGCCCGCGTTGCGCGCTTAGACTGGAGCGGGATGAGGGAGCGAGGCTCCATCGTCGTCGTTGACTCCCCGGCAATGGCTGTGTTATCGAACACCCCGATTCTACATGGCACTCTCGCCAATAACAGGAGGTTCGGCTGTGAAAGCCCTCATTTCTCGACTCCCAACGACGATTACGCCGCGGGTTCGTGGCTTCGCAATCGCTTCGCTTGTCTCCCAGATTCTGATCGTCGGAACCGGCGGCGCCGTGCGATTGACAGGCTCCGGCCTCGGCTGCCCGACATGGCCGCGGTGTACCGAAGACTCCTTCATCTCGACCCCCGAGATGGGGATCCACGGCGTTATCGAGTTTGGCAACCGATTGCTGACCTTCGTCTTGGTCGCGATCGCAATTGGCATGTTCCTGCTGGTCGTTCGGATGCGCCGCGAACGTCCGGAACTGTTCAGGCTTTCTCTCGTCATTGGCCTTGGCATCCCGGCTCAAGCGGTCATTGGCGGCATCAGCGTGCTCACAAACCTGGACCCGTACGTGGTCGGCCTGCACTTCGTGCTATCTGTCGTGCTGGTTGTGCTGGCGACCGTGCTTGTCTATCGCGTCTACGCGGGTCCACGCGGTGCAGCCATCGCGCTGCCAGCCTGGTACCGACCGCTTGCCGTCTTCTCGGCCGTCGCGCTCGCCATCACCATCCTTGTCGGAGTGTTGACGACGGGCTCTGGACCGCACGCTGGCGACGGTGGAGCGGCGCGGAACGGCCTCGACTCCGAACTGCTGCAGCATTTGCACAGCTGGCCGGCGTACATAACCTTCGGGGCGACAGTGCTCCTCTTCGTCGGGGCGCAGCTGCTGAACCTTCGGCGCACGCGCCGTTTCCTCCTATTGCTATTGGCAATCGAAGTGGTTCAAATCGTTGTCGGCATCGTCCAGGCGCGGTTCGGCCTCCCCGAGATACTGGTCGGCATCCACATGGTGCTCTCGTGCGCGCTAGCCGCAGCGCTGACCGCTGTCGTGCTGAGCTTGCGCGAAACACGCAGCAAGTCAGACGGTCGAGGGTTAGAACGGCAGGAGTGGATCGACACCGAGCGCGATGAAGACGAGCGTGAGGTAGCTGATCGAGCTGTGGAAGACACGCATGGGATGCAGCTCACCCCCTCGAACGGCCGCGGCGTGTAGGCGGTGTGATTCGTAGATGAACCAGGCGCCAGCGCCGACCGCAACGACGGAGTAAACCAGCCCCATTGACGCGATGGGGATGAGCAGCAGTGAGCACGCGATGGTAGCCCAGGCGTACAGCACGACCTGCAAACCGACAACGCCCCGACCACGCACGACCGCAAGCATTGGTACTCCAACGGACTGGTAGTCAGAGCGGTACTTCATGGACAGCGGCCAGTAATGCGCCGGGGTCCACAAAAACACGATCCCGAACAGGACCGCTGGCGTCCAACTCAGGGAGCCCGTGACCGCCGCCCAGCCGATGAGCACCGGCATGCAACCGGCGGCTCCACCCCAGATGATGTTTTGCGGAGTCCTGCGCTTGAGCAGCATGGTGTAAACGAGCACGTAGAACAGAATTGCGGCGAGCGAGAGGATGGCGGCGAGCCAGTTCACGACGAGCGCAAGCCAGGCCACTGAGGCGATACCCGCAATCCACGCAAAACCGAGCGCTTGTCGATCGGTCAAGTCGCCGGTCACTAGTGGTCGACCCTGCGTTCGCTCCATCACGCGATCAATGTCGCGGTCGATGTAGCAGTTGAACGCATTGGCAGATGCCGCGCTCAGTGCGCCGCCGAGCAGCGTCGCCAGCACCAGCCACAGGTTCGGCACACCACCGGCGGCGAGGAACATCACTGGAACTGTGGTGACGAGGAGAAGCTCAATCACTCTCGGCTTGGTGAGCGCGACGTACGCCAACACGGTCCGACGAATGCCGATTCCCGCCCTAAGAGGGGGCGTGGTTACTGCGACGTCCATTGCTCCTCGTTCAGCCTCATCCAACCATCATTCTAGGTCAGGGATCTGTACCACTCCTCTCAGCGTGAGGCAAGCACCAAGCAGTCTGCTGCCGTTTCTCTATACTTGGTGCGAGCCCGCCGGACTGCGGCGCACCGACTCCCCTACCACGCTCCTCTGCTGACGGCGGTGGCCGGAATCGGCGGCGCGTCAGACCCAGCTGGCCACAGTCACGACCGTTCTGGGTGCAACCGGAATCGCGTCGCTTCAAGAAGGGTTGTGCAGATCGTGTCAGCACTGCAGTGGGATCCCATTGATGTCAGGGCCGTTGATACGGCAAGGATCCTCGCGGCAGATGCCGTCGAAAAGGTGGGCAACGGGCATCCGGGCACAGCCATGAGCCTTGCCCCAGCCGCCTACCTACTGTTCCAGAAGGTGATGAGGCACGACCCGAGCGACAACACTTGGATCGGTCGCGACCGCTTCATTCTGTCGGCTGGCCACAGTTCCCTCACCCAGTACGTTCAGCTCTATTTCGGCGGCTACGGCCTCGAACTCGACGACCTCAAGGCTCTCCGCACCTGGGGATCCAAGACACCCGGCCATCCGGAGTACGGCCACACCGACGGAGTCGAAATCACCACCGGACCGCTCGGTCAGGGTCTTTCTTCGGCGGTCGGCTTCGCGTACGCCTCTCGGTTCGAGCGCGGCCTGTTTGATCCGGAAGCCGCAGCCGGCACGTCCCCGTTCGATCACTTCATCTACGTCATCGCGAGCGACGGCGATCTTCAGGAGGGCGTCTCATCTGAGGCATCGTCGCTCGCCGGTCACCAGCAGCTTGGCAACCTCATCGCCATCTACGACTCGAACCAGATCTCGATCGAAGACGACACCGACATTGCTTTCACCGAAGATGTCCGGGCTCGCTACGATGCCTATCACTGGCATGTTCAGACCGTGGACTGGAAGAAGACCGGAGTCTACGAAGAAGACGTCGCCGAGCTGAACGCCGCGATTGAGGCCGCGAAGGGCGTCATCGATAGGCCGTCGCTCATCATCCTTCGCACCATCATTGGCTGGCCAGCCCCGCACAAGCAGAACTCTGGAAAGATTCACGGCTCTGCCCTCGGCGCAGACGAGCTCGCAGCCACCAAACGTGTGCTCGGCTTCGACCCTGAGCAGACCTTCGAGGTCGCGACAGACGTCATCGCCCACACCCGCAAGGCGCTGGAACGCGGCAAGGCGGCGCACGAGCAATGGAACGAACAGTTCGCAGCGTGGGCCTCCGCCAACCCCGAGCGCAAGGTGCTGCTTGACCGCGTTCTCGCCGGTGAACTGCCCGATGGCGTTGACGCGGCCCTTCCGGTGTTCGAAGCCGGCAAAGAGGTGTCAACGCGCGCGGCATCGGGCAAAGTGCTTGGTGCTCTCGGCGCGATCATTCCTGAACTCTGGGGCGGTTCGGCTGATCTCGCAGAGTCGAACCTGACGACGATCGCCGGAGCTGCCTCGTTCATCCCAAGTGAACACTCAACACAGGAGTGGACAGGGAACCCCTACGGGCGGGTCTTGCACTTCGGGATTCGCGAGCATGCGATGGCCGCGATCCTGAACGGGATTGTGTTGCACGGGAACACTCGCGCGTTCGGCGGCACCTTCCTGATCTTCAGCGACTACATGCGGCCAGCTGTGCGCCTCGCTGCGCTCATGGGGGCACCATCAATTTTCGTCTGGACCCATGACTCGGTCGCGCTTGGCGAAGACGGCCCAACCCACCAGCCGATCGAACAACTTGCGACTCTCCGCGCAATTCCGGGCCTCGACATCGTGCGGCCAGGCGATGCAAACGAAGTGGCGTGGGCGTGGAAGGCGATCCTTGCTCGCCGCAACGGTCCGGCCGGAATCGCCCTGACCCGTCAGAACATTCCGGTGTTCGAACGCGGCGAAGGCGCGGCGAACGGGGATGTACTGGCCTCAGCATTGTTCGTTGAGAAGGGCGCATACGTGCTCGCTGAGGCTCCTGGCGGATCCCCAGACGTGATCTTCATGGCCACCGGCTCCGAGCTGCAATTCGCCGTGGAGGCGCGCGCGGCACTCCGCCAAGAAGGCATCAACGCGCGAGTCGTGTCCGCGCCTTGTCTCGAGTGGTTTGAGGAGCAAGACGATGCCTACCGCGAGTCAGTGCTTCCGGCCGCGGTCACCGCGCGCGTCTCAATCGAAGCTGGACTCGACCTGACGTGGCGTCGGTACGTTGGAGATCGCGGTCGGAGCGTCTCGATCGAGCACTTCGGGGCATCCGCCGACTACAAGACCCTGTACCGCGAATTCGGAATCACGACAGAGGCTGCCATCGCGGCAGCTCGTCAATCGCTGGCCAGCCACTAGGCCCCGGCAGGAGAGAAGACAATCATGGCAAGCTCCCCAACAGCTGCACTCTCCGAAATCGGAGTAAGCATCTGGCTCGACGACCTTTCGAGAGAGCGCATCAGTTCAGGCGGCCTCCAGCGACTTATCGCCGAACGCAATGTTGTCGGTGTAACAACGAACCCGACGATTTTCGCGGGCGCCTTGGCAAAGGGTGAAGCATACGACGAACAGGTTCGCGCACTCGCGGCTGCCGACACCGCCGTTACCGCGGCAGTGTTCGAGATAACGACGGATGATGTCGCAGCGGCATGCAAGATCTTCCGACCGGTGTATGACTCGACCGGCGGCGTCGACGGTCGAGTCTCGATCGAGGTCGAGCCAGGTCTCGCCCACAACACCGAGGCGACCGTCGCGCAGGCGCGCGAATTGTGGGCCAAGGTCAATGAACCGAACGCGATGATCAAGATTCCTGCCACCATCGAGGGTCTCGCGGCGATTACCGAGGTTATCGGGTCAGGCATCAGCGTGAACGTGACGCTCATCTTCAGTCTCGACCGCCACCGAGCGGTAATCGATGCGTATCTGTCCGGACTCGAGAGGGCTCAGGCGAACGGGCACGACCTGTCGAGCATCCATTCAGTTGCGTCATTCTTCGTGTCGCGCGTTGACACGGAGATCGACAAGCGACTTGATGCGATCGGTAGCTCGGAAGCCATCGCGCTGAAGAGCACGGCGGGTGTTGCCAACGCCAGACTGGCGTACGAGCTGTATCAGGATGCCTTCGCGAGTGCGCGCGCAACGACCCTGCTTCAGGCAGGCGGACAGAAGCAGCGGCCACTGTGGGCTTCGACCGGCGTCAAGGACCCGAGCCTTCCCGCCACGCTGTATGTGACGGAACTCGCCGTTGCGGAAACCGTCAACACCATGCCAGAGAAGACCCTCGAGGCCACCTTTGATCACGCGGTAATCGCGGGCGACGCCGTCACCGGTGCGTATGAGAATGCTCGGGCGACTCTGGCAGCACTCGAAGGCCTCGGGATCTCGTACGACGAGGTGACTTCCCTCCTCGAACGGGAGGGCGTCGAGAAGTTCACGGTGTCGTGGAACGAATTGCTTGATACCGTCGCCGCAGCGATCGAGGCAGCCAAATGACTGTGATCATCGCCGCCTCTGGTGCAGCAGCAAGGGCGGTCGACCGAATCGTTCCGCAGCTCGTGAGCGATCTAGTTGCGAGTCGCATTACTGCTGGCGATGCATCGTTGTGGGGCGCGGACGCTGAGGAGGATGCGTCGACTCGGCTCGGTTGGGTCGAAGCCGTTTCAGCCTCGAGGCCCATGGTGGATGACATTCTGGCGCTGCGCGAAAAGTTACAGGACGCCGGAATCAACCACATTGTGCTCGGTGGAATGGGCGGCTCTTCGCTCGCTCCAGAGGTGATCACGCGCACGTACGGCGTTCCGCTGACGATTCTCGACTCGACCAGCCCGGGACAGGTGCTCGCTGCGCTTGGCAACCGGCTGGCCACAACGGCTCTCGTCATCTCCTCGAAGTCGGGATCAACCCTCGAAACCGATAGCCAGAAGCGAATCTACGAGCAGTACTTCACCGAAGCTGGCATCGATCCGCTCGATCGCATCATTGTCGTCACAGACCCGGGCTCTCCGCTGGATGTTTCGGCGAGAGCGGCTGGGTACCGCGTCTTCAACGCAGACCCGAACGTTGGCGGCCGTTACTCTGCGCTGACTGCCTTTGGGCTTGTGCCGTCTGGCCTCGCCGGCGCCGACATCACGGAGTTGCTCGACGAGGCCGAAGCCGCATTGCTTCCGCTTGCGGTCGACCTGCCAGAGAACGCCGGACTCATTCTCGGCGCGGCAATCGCCGGGACCAGCCCGCTCAAAAACAAGCTCGGGATTATCCCAGACGGCACGCACATTCTCGGCTTCGGTGAGTGGGCAGAACAGCTCATCGCCGAATCCACTGGAAAGCTTGGAAAGGGCGTGCTCCCCGTCGTGCTGACAACAGGATCGGCCGAGCTGTCGGCAGGCCTCACCGACCTGCAGGTCGTGCGACTCGTCGGCGACCGGGAAGACACCGAGACGGTTGCTGACGGCGAGATCGAGATCGCGGGAACGCTCGGTGCGATGTTGCTCACGTGGGAGTATGCCGTCGCTGTAGCCGGTCGCATCCTCGGCATCAATCCATTCGATCAACCGGATGTCGAATCAGCCAAGGTCGCCGCGCGCGCGCTCATCGAGCACCCGAGTGCGCCAGAGCCGCCAGCCTTCACCATCGGTGACATCGAGGTTCGCGGCACGAAGGACGTCGTTGACGGTGCCGGTGATCTTGATGCCGCGGTACGGAAATTGCTCGCGCTCATCCCAGCTGATGGCTACCTCGCCGTTCATGCCTACGTCGACCGCGTTGCACACCCGAAGCTCGCGGCTGTACGAGACGCGATCGCCGCACGAGTTGGACGGCCGGTTACCTTCGGCTGGGGGCCGCGGTTCCTGCACTCAACCGGACAGTTCCATAAGGGCGGCCCTGGCATTGGCGTGTTTGTTCAGATCGTTGCCGTCGAGGAGACTGATCTTCAGATCCCTGACCGACCGTTCACCTTCGGGGAACTCATTCGCGCGCAGGCCGCCGGCGACGCGGCGGTGCTCGCGGAGCACGGCCGACCGGTCCTGACGCTGACGGTTCGACGGCCAGCCAAGAGTCTGCCAACCGTTGTCGCAGCGCTGAGCTGATCCACCAATAAACCACCAGGATCACCATGTCACCAATAGAGATCAGTGAAGGCTTCAATCCACTGCGCTTGCCAAGCGATCGCAGGCTGAATCGAATCGCTGGGCCGAGTGGAATCGTTATCTTCGGCGTGACAGGG
>Ga0335394_10010609_pt1 | contig 10377 bp, 10 predicted proteins | sample MAT03_FD_205741 | JGI IMG/M metagenome (GOLD analysis project Ga0335394, IMG submission 205741) | Freshwater microbial communities from Lake Fryxell liftoff mats and glacier meltwater in Antarctica - MAT-03 (spades assembly) (version 2) ...
GAGGATTGCCGACACCTGGGCGACATAGCCGTTGCCGAGTGGATCGAACAGCCCTTCTGCAACTGGTCGTTTGCGACCACAGTCGGTGATCGAATCACCGATGAACAGCAGCTTGGAGCGGGGTGTGATCAGCATGTCGTGTCTTTCTATTCAGGCCCAGGTCGCGGCGGCGGCGCAGCGTCGTTCTCCTGCACGCAGGCAACGATCATACCCGTTAGTACGTGGGCGTCCCGCCTCGTCGCAGTAGCCGGGCTGGCCGGCTAAGACAAGCTCTTGATGCCCAAGCAGGACCAGTGCGCCAGCACGGAAGACGGGGCGGAAGCGCTGATCCATGCCGAGCTTGGTGGTCAGCGGCTCCATCACCGGAGTATTGTGTTCGGTGCCATCGAAGACCGGCCAACCACGACGACGGGCCTCGGCGACCACCGCTGCGACACGGTCCTCGGTGTTGCGCGAGGGAATCAATTCCAGGGCGCTGAAGCCCCAAGTCTCTAGGCGGTCGCACCACGCGCGCACATCGGTCTCGGCCCCGGTCAGCGGGTTGCCCAGGACGGGGTAGGTCGGAATCGCACCCAGTTGGACGAATATGGCACGGATCTCCTCAACCGGCGGAAACGCGCCGGGATCCTCCGGGGCGTAACACGGCTTGCCGGCCTTAAGCAACTGGCCACGGATCACGTTCTGCTGGTCCGCATCGGTGCCGACAAGTGGTTTGCCTGCCACAGCCAGGAAGGCATCGGTCGCCGGCATGCTGCGTTCGACGGCGACTTCCCGGATGCGACCGAGGATGGCTTTGGCGACATGCCGCTCGGTCGTGTTACCCAGCGGCGTCAAGCCAACGACGTCCTTCCATCCAGGACCTGCCGCCCCGACCGTCGCCCGGAAATGGGCGTCGGCCTTGACCAGCAAGGCTTTGTTCCGGCTTTCCTGGAAGCAACGAAGTCGGGCCAGGGCCGCTTGTGCTTCCGGGTTGCCCGGCCTGGTCACGCCTTTGGCGCAGAGATAGATCTTGCCTGGATTGGCCGGGTCGTTGACCAGGGTTCCGGCCTCAGTCAAGTCGCGATCACATGCGATCGCCTCCAGCCCAAGGACCGATGGTAGGCCGATGGACTGGCACGCGGCGGTGAATTCATCGTAAGCGCCGGTGGTATAGAAATCGTTGACGCCAAACACCTCCAGGCCGGCCTGGCGGGCCTCCCACACGGCTTCGCTGGCCGAGCGGAACACGCTGAACGAATGGTTGGTGTGGACGTGGACATTGCTGCCGCGCCGGGTGGCCATGGTCGACAAGCGGTGCAGAGAGCGGACCGCAGCGAGCCGAACCGTGATGTCAGGGTGAACGAGATCGGCGCGCGGATCCGGGAGATGCATGGCTGAGGTCTAGGCGGATTTGCGTCCAGCCGGCGGGTCGGTGATCGCCCGACGACCTTCGATGAAGGCGGCGTCGACCAGGAATTCCTTCTGTGTCTTGACCAGCACAGGCACATCGAACATCAGGTCGAGCATGACCTCTTCCAGGATGGCGCGCAGGGCGCGGGCTCCAGTCTTGCGTTCGTGTGCCTTACGGGCGATCACGCGCAAGGCGTCCTCGCTGAAGGTCAGCGTGGCGCCCTCCATGCCGAACAGTGCCTGGTACTGCTTGACCAAAGCGTTCTTCGGCTCGGACAGGATGTTGATCAGTGCGTCCTCAGAAAGCGGGGTGAGTGCGCAGACCACCGGCAGGCGTCCGATAAATTCAGGGATCATACCGAAATCGACCAGATCCTGCGGCAGGACGTGCTGCAGTAGGGCGTATTCAGCGTCATCTGCCTCAAGAGCGGTGCGCGCCGCATCAACCTCGGAGATGCGGAAGCCAACGCGCTTGTCGCCCAGGCGGCGGCCGACGATCTCGGGTAGGCCGTTGAAGGCGCCCCCGACGATGAACAGGATGCTCTCGGTGTTGACCTGGATGTATTTTTGCTCTGGGTGCTTGCGACCACCGCCAGGCGGGACGTTCGCGACCGTGCCTTCGATGAGTTTGAGGAGCGCCTGCTGGACGCCCTCGCCGCTGACGTCGCGGGTGATTGAGACGTTGCCGGCGCTGCGCGCGATCTTGTCGATCTCGTCGACGTAGATGATGCCGGTCTCGCAGCGGGCGACGTCGAAGTCTGCGCTCTGCAACAGCCGCAGGATCAGATTCTCGACGTCTTCGCCGACATAGCCGGCCTCGGTGAGGGTAGTCGCGTCGCCGATGGCGAAGGGGACGTTCAGCAACTTGGCGAGACAACGCGCGATGGCGGTCTTGCCGCAGCCGGTAGGGCCGAGCAGGAGGATGTTCGACTTCTCGAGTTCGACACCGGCGCCGACCTGGTTGTGGCGTAGGCGCTTGTAGTGGTTGTACACGGCAACCGAGATGACGCGCTTCGCGCGGTCCTGGCCGATGATGTACTGGTCGAGGTGAGCCTTGATCTCTTGCGGACTGGCGAGCTTCGGATTGGGTCGCGGGGTGGCCGCATCCTTCATCGAAGTCTTCTTGTCCGCCGTCTTGTCCGACTTCTGGTCACGGATCAGGGTCGAGCAGACATCGACGCACTCATTGCAGATGTAGGTGCCTGGCGGCCCCTGGATGAGCCGCTGGACCTGGCCGCTGTGGCGGCCACAGAACGAGCAGCTATCGAGGCCGGCGTCTCCCTTGCGCTTGCTCACGGGGTCACTTCTCCGCCGCGGGCTTGGTCACGACCTTGTCGACGATGCCATAGGCGCAGGCCTCATCAGCGCTCATGTAGTGGTCGCGCTCGGTATCCTTGGCGACCCGATCGATCGGTTTGCCGGTCGTCTCGGACAGGATGCGGTTAAGCTCCTTCTTCAGGCGGATCAGTTCGCGGGCTTGGATCTCTATGTCACTGGCCTGGCCGGAGGTTCCGCCCATCGGCTGATGGATCATGATGCGGCTGTGCGGCAAGGCGAAGCGCTTGCCCTTGGTGCCAGCGGCGAGCAGGAAGGCGCCCATGCTGGCAGCCTGGCCGATGCACACGGTGGCCACATCGCAAGTCAGGTACTGCATGGTGTCGTAGATCGCGAAACCCGAACTGATCACGCCGCCCGGACTGTTGATGTACAAGGTGATGTCGGCGTCACGCTTCTGGCTTTGTAGGAAGAGCAACTGAGCGACCACGACGTTGGCAACGAAGTCGTCGATCGGTTCGCCGAGGAAGATGATCCGGTCCTTGAGCAGGCGCGAGTAGATGTCGTAGGTTCGCTCGCCGCGCGAGTCCTTCTCGATAACGTAAGGTATGGGCATGTGGTGTCCGTCAGCACATGCTAGGGCCGGGATCTGGTAGCCAAGCACGTCCGTGCCGGCAGGTGATACGGCGGTGGAAGGATGGGCGCAGGTCGGCTGCCTGGCCCGAACCTACCACGACCATACGCGTTCATCTGGGTACGCCATGATCCGACACCTCATCCTCGCCACTCTCCTCACTGCCGCCGCATGGGCGGAAACTTTTGAGGAGATGCAGGCGAAAACCGACATGAGCGATGCCGAGGCGGTGTATGCCCTGGCTCGCTGGTGTGGCGACAACCGCCAGCCGACCAAGGCCCAGCAGCTATACGCCAAGGTGGTCAAGATCGATCCGCAACATCAGGGAGCGCGTGCGGCGCGCGGTGAAGTGCTAGTCGGGGATCGCTGGGTGAGCAAGAACTTTGCTCCCAAAGGCAGCGTGGGTTCAGGAAAATCTGGGGATTCTGCTCCTGGCCGGGTCGCCGCAGGACCTGGCCCCTCGGCCAAGGATGTCTCCTGGGATCTGTCCCTGCCCAAGGATCCAAACCCGGTCCCGAACGATTTCATCGACGGCCTCATCGAGCGCATGCGCACCGCCGACAACGACGGCGATCCGATGGGACGTGCCGTCGCCACCCTGGTGCGCGCTGACAACTGGCCCACCGCATTCCCGCGTCTGTGCGCCGCCTTAGCCAAACCGGCATTCGGAGACGTCTATGGGGCCTGCGACATCGTGCTGGACCTGCGCAAAAATCAGAAAATCCGAGAGATCCGTCGTCTGTATCCCTTCATCGTCAAGGCTAGCCAGGAGATCACCGTTGCCGGTGATCTGGAGCATTTCGCCATGGTTTCGACGCTGGTTCGCGAGCGTAAGGCGATCCCGCGGCTGACCGAACTCCTTGATCACCAAGATAAGGGAGTGCAATCTGGCGCGCGCGATGCGCTCGCTGCCATCACCCGTTTGCCGACCAAGGATATCACCACCGAGAAGCTGAAGGCGTGGTGGGATGCCAACTGGTCGGCCAGCGAAGACCAAGTGCTGATCGAACAATTGCGCAGTTCGGACCAGTCGACTGCCGTCGAGGCCGCAGCTGGGCTGTGCGAACTGCGCAACAAGGAGATTTTTCCTGTCCTCTTCAAGTTGCTGCGCAGCGATGACACCGCCGTCGTTAAACGCTCCATCGACACCATCAGGCGGGCCACCACCTTGGATTGGGGTCTGGAGGTCGGCCAGACCCCAGAGGTACGCAATAAGCGCATCGAAGCCCTGGAAAAATGGTGGAAGGAAGAAGGTGCCCGCTTCTCCTGGCCAGGACTACCGGCGGATGACGCCTCCGATGCGCCGGCAGGAGCCCAAGCTGTCGACCCCGACCGCGACGCCTGCGCAAACCTGGCCAGCACCACCGGGACCGAGGCCCAGGCCGCCGAGGTCCATTTGCGAGGGCGTGGGCTCATGGCCGTGCCGGCCCTGGTTACCGCTCTTGCCAGCTCCAATCCGTTGATCCGCCGGCGCAGCCATGACATCCTGCGCGAGACGACCAAGCAGGATTTCACCTTCGATCCGCGTGCCGATGAGGCCAAGCGACAGAGTGCGATCGATGCCTGGCATGCCTGGGCAGTCGCCCAGAAGCTGGTGGTAGATGCCGACGCCCCTGCGATGGACGACAAGGCTGAGACGCCGAGCAAGTAGACCCGGCCGTGGTTCCCGATAATGCCATGGCATGACCATGGATGCCTCACGTATCGCTGCCAACGTCGCCGCGGTCAGGCGTGAGCTAGCTGACGCCTGCTCCGCCTCAGGCCGCGACCCGACCACCGTGACCCTGGTGGCCGTGACCAAGAGTCAGGAGCCGGCGGTGCTGCCCGCCTTGCGCGCAGCTGGGATCACCGATTTCGGAGAAAACCGGGTCGATCACCTCCAGCAGATGCGCCTAGCGGCGGAGCGGGGCGACCGCTGGCATTACATTGGCCGGGTCCAGGGGCGGCAATTGCCACAAGTCGCTTCAAGCGCGCACGTCCTGCACAGCCTGTGTGACCCCGGCCATGTGGATCGGCTGGCCAAGACCTGCCAGGCAGGGGGTCTTAAGTTCCCAGTCTACCTCCAGGTCAACACCAGTGGCGAGGCTGCCAAAGCGGGTCTGTCAGTAGAAGGCCTGTCGGCGGCTGTCGAGCACGTACGCCGACATGCATGCCTCGATCTGATCGGTCTCATGACCATGGCTCCCGATCTAGACGGACACTCCGCGGCCAGTGAGGCCCGAACCTGTTTCCGACGGCTGGCGGAAGCGGCCAAGGCGCACGGACTCCCGGGACTGTCGATGGGTATGTCCGGCGACTTCGCCATCGCCATCGAAGAGGGGGCTACAATCATTCGCGTCGGTTCCAGACTGTTCGCATGATAGCGATCTCTGCGTGGTTTAGTCAATGATCAACCCGGTTGTTGCATCAGATACTGTCGCCCGGATTGAGGCTATTCGCCGGCTGCTGCCACAGGTCGAGATCTCCGTACGTTCCTGCAGTCGCAGCCTCATGGGCCTTCGCCGTAACGCATCTGGCGCCTTGGTTTTGCGAATCGATCCCGAGCTACTCTTAGATCCCGACTATCCGGTATCTGTTTCTGAATGGATCCTTCGTCGTGGCCGAGGCGGAGTAGGAACAGTCCTGCAGCATTGTTTGAGCCGCGTGGAAACCCGTCGTTCTGAGCGGGCCGCTGCGTCGGCGTTCAAGAGCCTAGCCGATATGCCGATTATCGGCCCAGTGGCGGACCTGCATGCTCTGACACGCGATATCCATGCCGGCTGGTTTTCCGACCTGCCCAGCGCTGTGGTACGGTGGGGCCGAAATCCGCCGCGGCGCCGCCTCCGGCACATCCGCTTCGGTTGCTATCGGCGAGCCACGGGGCAGATCGACATATCGCCTCGCTTGGCCAGACCCTGGATCGCCACCTCCTTTCTACTGCATGTCATCCATCATGAATTGTGCCATCACCGCCAGGCAATGCGGCCAGTAATCCGACGCGAGGGGGTCCATTCGCCGCGCTTCCGAGACTGGGAACGCCAATTTCCTGGCTATGTAGAGGCGATCACATGGGAGCGATTGGCCCTGCCCTGGCTGCTGGACGACGCCTGCCCACCCTGGTATTACCCCTTGACGGAGTCCCCATGAACCGTCTACGCCCCCTGCTTGTTCCACTGTTCATGTGCGGAGCAGTCGCTGCTGCAGAGGAGAATACCGGAGCGCCCGCTGCCCCAAAAGAAAATGCCGGAGCACCCGCTGCCGCAGAAGAGACTAGCGGCCAAGGCATGTTCGACCTGCTTGGTGGCGCCGCCTGGAAGGAGCGTCGTGTCGAAGTCTCGGTCGGCTGGAACTCGGTTGAGGTCGATGGCGTCAAGGATGAGCAGTCTGCTGTCTACCTCTCAGGCTCCGCCTTTGCCGTATCTGGCTATCGGAAGAAGGATTCGGTCCCGATTGGTGGCATCCTTGGACTCGGCGCCACAGTCAAGACGTGGATCGGCCAGGATAACGTCGATTTATGGGCCATTGCACCCTTCGCCCTGGGTGTGGCTGGTGTTTTTACCGATCTGAACGATCGGAATCGCATTGAGGTCATCGGGAAATTTGGCCCCGGCATCGGCTATGTCGATATCGATGGTGAAGGCTCGACAGAGTTCGGATGGACCTGGGGCATCGAGGGCTCGTTGACCATCACCAAAGGCGAATCTCGCGGCCTGGGTGTCGGCATTGGTTATGAATCCATCCATCTGGGGGATCTGGACCAGGACGCGTTCTACCTGGCCCTCCGCTTCGCCATCTGAACCCGAAAGCCACCTGTCGGGGTATCCAAGCGACGCAGCAATACTGCGTCGCTTTTTTTGTCACGTCACATCGACTGGTTCTCCACAATCCACAGATTCAACGGGTTTGCTCGTTGTTTGGCCCAAATGTAAATTACACAATATATATTATCGGACATTAACGTCTTGCCTAACTCACAGGTCGGTCACGCACCTGCTGACCCTTTCGGTGTGACCCGAACCGCATCTAACGGCAATCCCCCGCGGCGCGGCGGTTGGCACATGGAGGACCGAAGCAACGGAGACGGCCTGGACCACCTTTCCGGAGGTGAACCCCTTGCGTGCCCTAGTGTCGGGAACGAAGCTGGGATGCGACTTCACCAAGTCGGTATTCATCGCCAATCCGCTCCCCATGCGCCTGCTAGGTGCAAGCGCCAAGCAGGCCATAGCGTCGTCGTTCATCGATGGACCGGCCCCGGTGGGATTGCTGGTCGAGTCGCGGTCGATCAGCACGGCGGTCCAGGAGGCAAGTCGGGGTGGTCGGCAATTCTGCTTCGTCTTGATCGACATTGCCGAAGTACCGGCCAACAGCCTGCGTGCCGATTCCTTCTGCGAGGCGGCTGATGGCCTGCTTCGACAAGGCAGCCTGCTGATCCCCGTGCTCGGTGGACTGCCAACGCCGCGCAGCCAATCACTCTGGTCGATCTGGCGCGAACAGGTCCACACCCGGCTGCCCGGACTGCCGATTCTCGACCTCTTTGCGGCCCGCGAATTCCATCAGGCCAATGGTCTACCGTTGCCTGATCCGGAAGTAGCCGGAGAGGGCTTGAGCGTGGCATTGCGGGACCTGCGGGCACGATTGCAGTCGGCTTTGCGACCACAACCTTAGCACCCACCACGCTGAGGGGTTGGAACCACGTTCCGGGCATATATGATCGTGTCTCGCCGTAGGAGCCTCAATGCATCGCATCGTCGCCAATGATCAACTCGCCCCGGCCGTGCACCGCTTGGTCATCCATGCGCCGCAGATCGCCAAGGTCCGCCGGCCAGGCCAGTTTGTCATCGTCCGTCTCGATCAGGGGCACGAGCGCATCCCGTTGACCATTGCCGATGGCGATGCGACGGCCGGCACCATCACCCTGGTTATCCAGGCCATGGGGCACAGTACCAAGGCAATCGTGGCCACGCCGGTGGGCGGCATGATTCGTGATGTTGCTGGTCCACTAGGCGCACCGACCCACCTGATCGAGAAAGGCTTCGCCGTCTGTGTTGGAGGCGGAGTTGGCACCGCGGTGGTTCATCCGATCGCCCAAGCGCTGCATGCCGCCGGGGTGCGCGTCACCTCGATCATCGGCGGACGCAACCGCTCGTTGGTCATCTATCACGACGAGCTCGGCCGACTTGGCGAGGTCCAGGTGTGCACCGACGACGGTTCGTGGGGCCGGAAGGGGTTGGTGACGGACGCCCTGGTCGAACTGTGCGCGGTCGGCAAGCCGGACGTGATCTATGCCGTTGGGCCGGTCCCGATGATGCAAGCTGTTGCCACCACTACCAAACCCATGGGCATCCACACGGTGGTGTCGCTCAATCCGGTCATGGTTGATGGCACTGGCATGTGCGGCGGCTGCCGGGTCACGGTGGGTGGCCAGGTGCGCTTCGCCTGCGTCGATGGCCCGGAATTCGATGGGCACCAGGTTGATTTCGCGGAACTGCGCAGCCGCCTGGGCACCTACAAGATGTTCGAAGCCCAGCCCTGTGACGATGGTTCGTGCAAGGCCCGCCGGGCAGCCGACCAGATCATCCAGCAGCAACAGCAGCAACAGCAGTAAAGGACAGGTATGCAGCTCTCCCCCAAGCAGCGCATGGCGATCAGTCGGCAGGCCGTGCCGGCCCAGGACGCGGCCATCCGCTCGGGCACGTTTACTGAGGTCAACCTCGGCTTCACCACCGAACTGGCCCGACTAGAGGCCGAGCGCTGCCTGCAGTGCAAGAACGCCAAGTGCATCATCGGTTGTCCGGTATCGGTCGGGATTCCGCGCTTCATCGATTTCGTCGCCAAAGGCGACATGCAGGCCGCGGCCGCCTCGCTGATGAGCGACAACTGCCTGCCAGCGGTGACCGGCCGGGTCTGCCCGCAAGAGGCGCAATGCGAAAGCCAGTGCGTCCGTGGCGTGAAGGGCGAATCGGTCGCGATCGGAGCCCTCGAACGCTTCGTCGCCGACTGGGCTCGCGAGAACAACGCAGCTGACAGCGTTTGCGCAGCCCCCAGCGGCAAAACGGTTGGCGTGGTCGGCTCCGGCCCAGGTGGCTTGACCGCTGCCGGTGAACTCGCCCGGCTTGGCCATGCGGTGACCGTCTTCGAAGCGTTCCACACCCCCGGCGGCGTGCTGGTCTATGGCATCCCCGAATTCCGCCTGCCCAAGGCAATCGTCGCCAACGAGGTCGAGCGGCTGCAGCGACTTGGTGTCACCATCGAGGTCAACGCGATCGTCGGCCGCACCTATACGGTCGCCGAGCTACGCGAGCGCTTCGATGCGCTGTTCATCGCGGTCGGTGCCGGACTGCCGCAGTTCATGAACGTGCCCGGCGAGAACCTCAAGGGCGTCTACTCCGCCAACGAGTACCTGACGCGCGTCAACCTCATGGGTGCGTTCCGCGATGAGTCGGACACGCCGGTGCTCAAGGGCCATCGCGTGGCGGTCGTGGGCGGCGGCAACGTGGCCATGGACTCCGTGCGCACCAGCCGCCGGCTGGGCGCCGACGATGCCGTCATCGTCTACCGGCGCGGCAAGGAAGAGCTCCCCGCACGCCGCGAGGAGGTCCATCACGCCGAGCAGGAGGGCGTCCGGTTCGACCTGCTCGCGGCACCCCTGGAGGTCCTGGGCGACGAGCAGGGCTGGGTGCGCGCGCTACGCTGCATCCGGATGGCGCTCGGCGAGCCCGACCCGTCCGGCCGGCGCAAGCCCGTGGAGATCCCGGGGTCGGAGTTCGAGATCGCGTGCGAGATGGTCGTGGTGGCCATCGGCACCCGCTCCAACCCGCTGCTCACGGCGTCGGAGCCCGATCTGTCGGTCAACCAGTGGGGCTACCTCGTCGTGGACGAGGAGGGCATGACCAGCCTGCCGGGCGTCTTCGCCGGTGGCGACATCGTGCGCGGCGCCGCGACCGTGATCCTGGCCATGGGTGACGGCAAGCGAGCCGCTGCGGCCATCGAGCGTCACCTGCTCAAGGTCTCCGCGCTCAAGCCGGCCGGCGGGGCTCCGGGCTCCACGGAACTCGCCACCGGCGCCTGAGGCCGGAACGGGCCGCGCTCGAGGAGCGCGA
>Ga0335394_10010613_pt1 | contig 10375 bp, 5 predicted proteins | sample MAT03_FD_205741 | JGI IMG/M metagenome (GOLD analysis project Ga0335394, IMG submission 205741) | Freshwater microbial communities from Lake Fryxell liftoff mats and glacier meltwater in Antarctica - MAT-03 (spades assembly) (version 2) ...
GCGGCTTGTACTTGGTCAACTTTTTATAAGCCTCCGGCCCGGCCACTTTGTAGTCCCGCACTTGCAACTGCGGCCCACGGATGAACAGCCCGCTGTCGGCGTTCTCCGCGGCGCGGAATTCCAACTTCAGTTCGAAGTCCTTCGGGAACTTCGCCGTCGTCCAGAGTTGGGCGATCCCCTTCCCCGGGTTGACCACGAGGATCCCGTCCTTGGCCGAGTAGCGCTTGTCGCTCGCCTCGGTCTTGCCGTCGAAGGTTTCCTTGGTCTTCGGATAACCCCAGCCGGTGAGGTCTTTGCCGTTGAAGAGTTCCTGAGTTCCGGGTTCGGGTTTGTCGTCCGAGCGGACGGTGGACGAAAGCACCGCGATTCCCAAAACTCCAACCATTGCGAACATTGAGCGACGCATGGATGAAACCTCGATTGGGTGTTACTTCACGCTCAGCAGCTTGTCTTCCTTCGGAAACGTCTCCAGTTTCAAGCCCTTCCAGTGGATTTCCTGGGGCACCGCGTTGGAGTGCAATTGCAAACCGATGGGGCCTTCCTTGATCAGTTCGGGTTTGGGGTCGCGCCAATCGGCGATGGCAGCGCCGTTGATGGCCACGCGGATGCGGTTGCCCTGGGCGAGGATTTCGATGTCGTTCCAGTCGTGCTGCTTGCCGACTTTCTTGGCGGGGGTCCCGTCCACGCCCAGGCCGTTGCGGCCGAAGAGGTCGTAGAACCCGTAGCCGGAGGGGAACATGACGAGGTGGCCCGCGTAAGTGTGCTCGGTGCGATCGACCTTTGCGTCTTTGACCTTGCCGTCGGCCTTCGGGGAGACCATGCCCCAGAGCGCCAGGCCGGAGTGCATTTCGGACTCGACGAGCTTCGCCGAGAACGTCAGCCGGAAGTCGCTGTAGTTCTTCTTGGTCACCAAATACGTGCTGTACTTCAGCGGTGCGGTGTTCTTGGCGATGATGATGCCGTCTTTCACGGACCAGAGGTCTTCGTAACCTTCCCATCCGGCGAGCGATTTGCCGTCGAAGAGATCGACCGTTTCCGATTTTCCTTCGCGGGGCGGTACGACCGGGGCCTTTTTCGGCTCGGGTTTTTTCTCTTGCCCGAACGCCGGGCCGACGACGGCGAGGGCCAGCAGGATCGCGAGTGTTCGCATTGCGGGGGTTCCATCACGAGGGAGAGAGCACAACACGGCGGCGATCATACCAGATCGTTCGGCGCGGCTCACGGATCATTTCTTCTTCAATTCCGCAGCGATCCACTCGGCCGCACGGACGGGGTCGCGGTCCACTTCGATCACCAGGGAAGTCTCGGCGTTCGAGGTCCGGTAAGCCGCCCGCGCTCGCGGCAGATCGACCTGCGTTTTCGTCAGTGATACGTTCCGCGCGCTCACCATCGCTTCGAGCCGGATCGGCTTGCGGACTTGTCGCGCGATCAGTTCATCGACATCTCCCTTTGAAATAATCCCGGGCAGGACCGCATCGTGCGGTAGAGCGAGGTACGGCGAATCGAACGCCGAGCGAAAGCTCGCCAACCCGCCCGCGGCGTAAACCGCGCGAACTTCCGGAATCGACTGCCCCGCGAGAAGGGCGAGCAGCGCTGCCCCCGGTTCGGCCATACGCGGGGTATTCACGTCGTAGGGGACCGCGGCAGCGCGATCGTCGCGGTTCGGCTCCGCGAACGAATCGCCCCAGACGGCCACGCGGGTGCGGTCGAGATTGGGCCGCGATTTCAGATGATCGACGACGGTCCGGAGATCGCGGAGTTGGGAACTGAGAACGCTCTGGCCCAATATCCATTCGCCCTGCGAAACCGACGTTCGCGAACTTCCGCGGCTCGGGTTGCTCTCCGAAATTCGCGTTTCGCCGGTCCCGCGAACATCGACCAAGCAAACGGCCACGCCCGATTTTAAGAGTGCTGCGATGGCCTCGCTCCGCTTCGCCAGGAAGGCCGCTTTCCCCGCCTGAGCGAACATGAGGACGACCGGCAGCTTGCCGGTCGCGGACTCGGGTTCCAGCAGCAAGCACGGGACGACGATCCCCACTTCGGTCTCGACCGCGATCCTCGTGAGGGTGCCGCCCGGTACTTTCTCGCGTTCGCCTTCCTTCTCTTTGCGGGGCATCGCGAGTTCGAAGGTTCCGCGTTCGTTCAACCAAGGAGAATCGCCGACGGGCACGACTCGCTCTTTGAGCACTTCGTGCAGAAGCTTCGGCTTCAACTCCTGCTTCGCCTCGTCCGTCCAGCACGTCAATTCCGCGGTCGAACGGCGCTTGCTGTATTCCATCGGCACCGGCATCTTGAACCACTCTTGCAGTGCCGCGTGAATGCCTTTGCGGTGGATCGGCCCGATGTGCGTGCAGTGGGAATCGGTCGGCGAGTTGCCCTTCAAACTGCCCGTGCCGTGGGCGATGCGCAGGTGGTCCTTCGCGGAGTAGAAGTCGAACGCCTTCTGAATCCGCGGCCACGCGGGGTCGTTCGTTTCCTTCCAATCGAACTCGTGGGAATAGATCAGTTTTCGCGGTGCGATGGAGCCGACGATCACCCAGTGAGCGAACCCGCCCGCGGCCCCGTCTCGCAGACAGCGGGTCGTTTCCCAGTAGCCTTCGCTGAACCAGTAGAAGTCGCGATCCGTGTTCGCCGGTGTCGTGTAGTCGGGCTGCACGCCGCCGAAGTTGAACGGGGCCACGGCGGCGATGCGGTCGTCGAGCGCGGCCGTCACGCCCGCGGGGTCGCCGCCACCCGCCACGGCCCCGAGCAAAATGATGCGGTCGCGGTCGATGCCGGGTTGCTTCAAGAGCAAATCGACTCCGCGCATTAAATCCCAGACCATCCAACCCATCAGCGATTCGCCCGCGAGTTCGAGTTGCAGGGCCGCGTTGTACCGAAAATAGTAATCCTGGCGGCTCGTGCGGAACGGCTGCGGGTAGTCCTTCTCCGTGCGGAAATCGTGCTGCCGGCGTTCGCCGTGGCCGAGGTGGTCCGGCACGAGCACGACGCAACCGGCCCGGGCCCAGGTCATGCCCATGTCTTGCAGTTCGCCCTGTTCCTTCGGCGTGTGGTGGGCGTGCGAAATCAGGATCCCCGGCATCTTCGGCAACGGAGTGATCGGAGAGTACAGGTTCGCACTCACCCACAGACCGGGCCGGGTTTCGTAAACGACGTTATCAATCTTGAAGCCATCGCCCGCGATCGTGCCCGTCACCCGCGTCTTCATCGCGGCCGGAGGTTCCGGGAATTTCCCCAGCGACTCGCGGAGCGCGGCGATCCGCATTCCTTTGAACGCCTCCCACTCCGCCTTGGTGCTCACCGCGGCGAACGCCTTCGACTCCCGCTCGTTCGCTACCTGCATCCGCCGCTTCTGGTCGGTCGCGAGTATCCGCGGCAGTTCCTTCGCCCGCGGGTCGTCCTTCGGAATCACGCTCGGATCGATGCTGCCGAAGTCCGCGCCGAGGAGCAAGGGAAGGATCGTAGCGAAGCAGTGGTAGAAGCGCATGGCAACGCCGCCGAAGAGTTTTGGAAGTTGGAGCGCTGCGATGGTACAGAAAATCCGAACGCGAAGCGAATCGAACTCCGGCGATTATTCGTCGTTCTCGGTATCGCGCGGGCCCATCGGTCGAGCGAAGCAAGCGTAGAGCGGCGGGAGCAGGAAAAGGTTCAGCAGGGTGGAAGTGACGAGTCCGCCGAGGATGACGACGGCGAGCGGGTATTCGATTTCCTGGCCGGGTTTGTTCCCCGCGATCGCGAGCGGTAACAGGGCGAGACCCGTGGCGAGCGCCGTCATCAAGATCGGGGCGATGCGTTCGGCCGAGCCGCGCAAGACGAGTTCGAGGCCGAACGGTACGCCCTCATCCGCTTCCAGGTGGCGGTAGTGGCTCACGAGCATGATGCCGTTGCGGGCCGCGATACCGAGCACGGTAACGAACCCGACCATCGAGCCGAGCGAGACGACCCCGCCCGCGAGGAAGACCGCGATCACCCCGCCGACGAGGGCGAAGGGGATCGTGAACGCGACGAGCAGAGTGGGCCGAAGCGCCTGGAAGTCCACGTAGAGCAGGAGCACGATGCCGATGACGGCGAGGAACCCGAGGGCGTAGAGCCGGCGGGTCGATTCCTGCCGGGCGGTGTATTCGCCGAGGAACTCGGGGTGGTACTCGCGGTCGAACGGAATCGCTTTGACTTTCGCTTCGACTTCCTTTGCGACCGAGCCGAGGTCGCGGTCCTTGACATTGCAAGTGATGTCGAGTCGTCGCGAAGCGTTCTCCCGCTTGATCTCGTTCGGCGCGGGCACGATCCGCACGTCGGCCACGTCGCCGAGGCGAACTTGCGTACCCGCGGGCGTGTCGATGGGCAGCGCCCGCAGGGCCGCGAGGTCCGTTCGCAGTTCGGGGATTCCCCACACGACCACGTCGAACTTCTTCTGCCCCTCGTAGACTTCGCCGACCTTTGCCCCCTTGAGCAACGTGGTCGAGGCCTTGCGAACGTGGCCCGGCGTCAGCCCGTAGCGACCCGCGGCCTCGGGGCGCAACCGCACTTCGACTTGGGCGACGAGCACTTGCGGTTCGACCTTCAAGTTCGCCACGCCCTCGACCGTGGCCATGGCCGCTTCGACTTCTTTTGCCTTCGCGCGTAGCACCGCCTGATCGGGGCCGAAGAGCCGGACCACGATGGTGGCGCTCGTGCCCGTGAGCACTTCCTTGATCCGTTCGCGAAGGAACGTGAGCACGTCCCGATAGAGACCGGGATAGTTGTAAATGACCGCTTCGATCCTCTTGATCGCATCCGGGTAGTCCGCGTCCGGATCGATGCTGATCCAAAGTTCCGTGAAGTTCGGGCCGACCGGTTCGTCCGCCACTTCCGCGCGGCCGATGTGCGAGCCGAAGTTGCGGACGATGGGCTTGCCGTCGTCGTCCTTCACGGCCCGCAGGTCTTTGCTCGCTTGAATCGTGATGCGGTCCATCGCCTCGATGGAAGTGCCCGGCTTCTCGACGAAGTGCATCAGGAAATCGGTCTCCTGGAAGTTCGGCAAGAACTCTTGGCCCAGTCGAAACGAGGCGGCTCCCGTGAGCCCGAAGGCGACGAGGATTGCCAGAAGGCACAGGTACGGTCGGGCGAGGAAGGGCGGTAAAACCCCGCGGTAAAGCCACATGAGCGCCGCCGTGAGCGGAGGTGTGCGATTCGGATTGAAGACGGCGCCGAAGGCATCGAGGACGAACGACAGGCCCGCGGCCTTCATCGCCTGCACCAGCGACGCTTTCAAGAACGCGACCACCGGATTCGGCCCGGTGAGCAGCATGTACGAGAGGGCCGGGGTTACGGTCAACGCGACGACGAGCGAGGCGAGAATCGCGATGACGTAGGCCACGGCCAGCGGGCGGAAGAATGACCCCGCGAGGCCATCGAGGAAGAAAACGGGCAGAAACACGAGCACGACGATGAGGCTCGCGTATACCACGGCCGAGCGGACTTCGAGCGAGGAGTTCAGTACGATTCGGAACGGCGACCGTGGATTCCCCTCGGGGTCTTTCTGCGCGGCGCGCAGTCGCCTCGCGATGTTCTCCACGTCGATGATCGCGTCGTCCACCACTTCGCCGAGCGCGATGACGAGGCCTGCGAGGACCATCGTGTTGATCGTCGCGCCCGAGTACGAGAGGACCATCAAAGCGGTGACGAGCGAGAGCGGGATCGCCGTCAGGCTGATGACCGCGGTTTTCCAGTCGAACAGGAAGACGATCAAAATGAGCACGACGAGCCCGCAGCCGAGGGCGAGGGCGTGCGTGAGGTTTTCGATGGCGCGTTCGATGAACGTGGCGGGGCGGAAAATCGTCGGATCGACTTCCACGTCTTTTAAGCCCGGTTCGAGTTCGCGAAGGGCTTCTTCGACTTTTCGCGTCAGTTCCAACGTGTTCGATTGCGGCTGCTTTTCCACGATCAGCAGAATGCCCGGACCGTCGTTGATGATCGCATCGCCGATCGGGGGCGGGGAACCGATCTGCACGTCGGCCACGTCCCCGAGGCGGACGGGGGCACCGCCTTTGAAATCGACCACGGTCTGTGCCAGGTCGTTCGGCTCCTTCACCGCGGAGACGTGGCGGATGCCGAGCCGTTGGTTCGGGGTGTCGAGGAAACCGCCGCCGTCGAGGGCGGTGGCGTCTGCGGTCGCCTTCGTCACGGCATCGAGGGTGACGCCGTTGGCCCGCAGACGATCCGGATCGACGAGCACTTGGAACTGCTTGTCCCGCTGACCCCACACGGCCACGTTCGCCACGCCGGGCACGGCCATGAGCTTCGGCCGGATCGTCCAGAGCACCAGTTCCGTGAGTTCTCGCTGGTTCAACTTCTTGGACGAAATGCCGATCTTCATCACCCGACTGGTGGACGAGAGCGGTTGCAGAATCACCGGCGGTTTCGCCACGGCCGGCAGCTTGGGCGTCTCCGCGGCCACACGCTCCTGCACCATCTGGCGGACCTTGAGCGGTTCGGTCCCCTCTTCCAAAATCATTACCACTTGCGACAATCCGAGGACCGATTTCGACCGCACGGTTTTGACGTGGGGAATCCCGTTGAGTGCGTTTTCCAAGGGCATCGTAATGAGGCTTTCGACTTCCTCGGTCGAAAGCCCTGGGGCTTCGGTTTGGATTTCCACGACGGGCGGGGCAAATTCGGGGAAAACGTCCAACGGGGCTCGGCGGATCGAGCGCGAGCCGACGACGAGCAGGACGACGCAGAGCGCGAGCACGACGATGCGGAGGCGGATCGAGGTGCCAATCAGCCAACTGAGCATGGGTTGTCTCGCGGTTATTTGCTGAAGCCGGTCTCGGTGCCGAAGAGTTCGGCTGCACCCGCGGTGACGACCGTGGTCCCCTCCGGTGGCCCGGAATCGAGCACGGCCGCATCGCCTTGCACGGATCGCACGACGACGCGGCGGCGCGCGTAGGCCCGCTCGCCGGTGCGCTCGTAGACCCAGGTGCCGCCGTGGAAATCGTGGACGACCGCGGACCACGGCACGGTCGAACTTTCGCTCGGTCCGACGAGGGCGAGGGTGGCCCCGATCCGGTGGCCGGGGCTGTACTTCGCGGTGCGGTTGTCGAGTTCGTAGAAGAGATCGACCGTGCCCGCCGCGACGTTCGCCGAGGGAGGAGCCGGGATCGCTTTCGCGTTTGAGTTTTTGCCGCCGGGGCGTCCCGAAAGGTTGCCGATCGACGCCTCCGCTTTCGGGTCGATCTCCGGCAAGTCGCCGACGTAGACGGGCACGCGGACCCAGACCCGCGACGGATCGACCACTTCGAAAAGTGCCGCTCCGGGAGGCACGGTTTGCCCCGGCCGTGCGGAGAGCGATCGTAAGATCCCATCCGCGGGGCAGTCGATCGCGATGGTCGCCGTCGTGCCGCCGTCCATGTCGCCGAGGACTTTGGTGAGCAGGTCTCGCCGGGCGGTCGCGGCCTCCATCGTCTTCATCGCCAGCTCCACCTGGGCTTGAGCCTCGTCCACCATGCGTTGACTGCCCGCTTCGTCGCGGAGGAGGTTCTTGGCACGGCCGAGAGCGATTTGAGCGGCGTCGAGTTGCGCCTGGGCGTTCTTCACCTGACCGTCCGCCTCCACGCGAGTGGTCGCCAGCGTCGCTCGTCCTTCGGGCGTGAGGATCGGCCGGAGTTGAAAGACGGGTTGACCTTTCGAGACCACGCTTCCGGGAGTCGGCACACCCGCGCTCGGGGTAAACAGCGTTCCGCTCAGAGGCGCGGTTACGAGAATCGTTTGCCCTGCGGGAACGGTGACTTCTCCACCGTACACGCGGGTTCGACCGGTCGCTTTTCGCGAGATCGTACCGAGCTTGATCGCGAGTCGGGCCTCGCCTTCGACCGTGAGAACGATCGCGTTGACGTTGTCTTCTTTGAGCAGCTTGGGGACGTTCGCAGGGATCGGAGGCGGGCTCAGCTTCGCTGCGTCGAAGGGTTTGCCGTTGACCAGCCACCACCCGGCGACGACCGAACCTGCGAGCAAGATTGCAACCGCGGCGCCCGTGAGCACGCCCATCCGATACGTCATTTCGACTCCTTGACGGGCGGCGCGTCCAATCGGCGGCCCACGCTCCGTTCGAGGTCGGCCCACGCCCGCCGCAGATCGGCTCGCAGTTGAGCCTCTCTATTATAAGTGTCGATGAGTTGGCGGGTGATTTCCAGCACGATTAAGTACGTGGCGTTGCCATTCTCGAAGGCTCGATCGGCCCGACGGATGCTGGCTTCCACTTCGGGCCGCACCGATTCCCGCAAAACCACCAGTTCGCTCCGGGCTTGCCGGTGCCGGGCATGGGCCAACCGCACGTCGAGGACGATCTGATTCTGCACCGACAACTTCCGTCGCTGGGCCTGTTCGAGTTCGGCCTCGGCCCGAGCGATGCCGCCCTGATTGCGATTGAACAGCGGGACCGTCACGCGGAAAGCCGGGCTCAATAGGGTCCCCTTACCCCGCCCGCTCGTCGAATCGAGAATCCCGAGGAACCGGAACCAGATCAGTTTCGCAAGGCGAACTCGTTCTGCAGCGGCTTGAACTGCGAACTCTGCCGATAGAGCGTCCGGTCGAATTGCGATTGCCTCGGCCACCAACTGTTCCCCGTCGAATTCCGCGGCGGGGTCCGGTTGATCGGTCGCCAGCGCTAGCGGAGCGGTGACGGCTGCGAGACCCGTGAGGTTTTTGAGTCGAGCCTCGGCCAAAGGAATTTCGTAGCCGATCCGCACGGCGTCTTGCTTAGCTTGGAGCGCATCGGTCCGGGCCGTCGCGGCTTCCTGCACGCTAGCGTCCCCGGCCTTCAGGCGATTCGCGGCCAAGTTCGCAATCCGCGTCCGCAGGGCGACCGCTTCTTCGGCCACACGGAGTCGTTCTCGAGCGAGGAGCAAATCGGCATACGCTTGCCGCGTATCTCGAATCAGATCGAACGCGGCCTGCGTCAGCCGGGCGCACGCGCGGGCGTTCTCTTGCTCCGCCGCCGCGATCCGAATCGGCCTCAACCAGAGCACTTCGATCGGCATCTCGATGAGGTATTTGAACGGCTTTTCCGGCGCACTGAACGTGTAGACGATCTCCGGGTTCGGCAGCAGACCGGCTTGAACGAGGTCCGCCCGCGTGAGCTTCAAATCGACGAGCAGTTCCAGAAACGCGGGATTGTTCCAGAGTGCGAGCAGCACTGTCTCGTCTTCGGCGAGCGGCTTTCCGGCTTCGAGCCCCGGCGGAACGACGAGCCGATCGACCGGGGCCGGTGGGCCGAGCGGAGCCCCGAATCGCTCCGAGACCGTACTGGACATACTTCCGAAATCGAAACCCGGCCGCGGTCCCGCGCACCCGAGCGAGGCGATGGCTGCGAACGCGATCAAGGCCATCGTTTTGGAATTACACACCGAACGGCCCCTGACTGCTGGCGAATTCCAGACGCTGTATTCTTTCTTCGGCTCAACGTACCGGATGGGGTGAGATATTACGCGACTTATAACGAACAAAACGATGAGGAGGCCATGTTCGTGCGGATAATTAACCCGCGAGTAAACTCGGGATAAATTCCGCCTCATTTTCGGACGGGGGGAACGAGGGCGACCATTCGCTACCAAAGCACTGCTGATTTGGAGCGAGAACTCGATTCGCCCCGCAGTACCGCCGTTCGACCGTCTGCGTATGATTTGCCATTCCATCAAAGGGGCGGACGTTCAATGGCTCGTCACGGTTCGTCGTCGGGTCCGCGGCCGGAGCCGGTGAGTTTGACGCGGGAGGGGTTGCGGGAAGCAGCCCGGCTGTTCGGGTACTTGCTGCGGTATCGCGGGCGGTTCCTCGCGGCGATGGTGGCGCTGTTTGCGGCGAGCTTGCTCGGGCTCGCGTTTCCGTACTTGGCGGGGCGGCTCATCGACGGGGCCACGCCGGGGCAACCGACGGGGCTCGATATCGACCTCGCGGCGGGGTTGCTCGTGGTCGTGCTCGCGGCTCGGGCAATTTGTTCCTTCGGGCAAACGTACTGGCTTGCCCAGGTGGGAGAGCGGAGCCTCGCGGACCTGCGGCAAGACACATACGCTCGGTTGCTCAGTCTGCCCGTGGGGTTCTTCGCCCAGCGGCGCGTCGGGGAATTATCGAGCCGGGTCGCTTCGGACCTTTCGCAAATTCAAGACGCTTTAACGGGTTCGATCCCGCAGTTCCTCCGCCAACTCGTGCTGCTCTGCGGGGGGATCTCGCTGATCGCGCTCACCTCCGGCCGGCTCACGCTCGTGATGCTCTGCTCGGTCCCGCCGCTCGTCGCGGCCGCGGCGGTGTTCGGACGCGCCGTCCGCAAGCTCTCGCGCGTTGCCCAGGATAAACTCGCGGCGACGAACGTCATCGTCGAAGAGACGCTCCAGGGCATCGCAGG
>Ga0335394_10010616_pt1 | contig 10374 bp, 7 predicted proteins | sample MAT03_FD_205741 | JGI IMG/M metagenome (GOLD analysis project Ga0335394, IMG submission 205741) | Freshwater microbial communities from Lake Fryxell liftoff mats and glacier meltwater in Antarctica - MAT-03 (spades assembly) (version 2) ...
AAAAAGTAATTTTCTGAAGAGGTAATTTTCCTGCGGGTAATTTTGCTGCGCGGTAATTTTGCTGCGCGGTAATTTTGCTGCGCGGTAATTTTTAAAAAGTAATTTTCTGAAGAGGTAATTTTCAATGGAACTGCGGAATGTTCAGAAAGTATCCGGGAAATCTATGTCTTCTACGTTGCCGTAGGGAAATTCGGGTTCACGGAGTAGGGTGCCGCTTGGTGCGTCGGGAGTGGGTATGATGGATTTGATGTATTGGTTGAGCAGGTAATGACAATCAGATAGTTTTTTGAAAAGGCTTTTGTTGGCTTCATCTGTAATTAATTTTCGATTGTGTGATTTTCGCAGCCAGGTCTTGGTTTCCAGCAACGAGCCTCTTGCAAAAAAGCAAAAGTTGCGACGGTCTTTGTAGTGGTACCGCCCATGCGCTTCTGAAATATTGGCAGCGATAGAATCGCCTGCCCGGCAAAATTGCCCACCGATGGTTGCTTTTGGAAACTCTGTCCAACCATCTACAGACGCCCATACCTCTTCCCCAATCTCCATCGCCAATTTGTAAACATTCAGGTCGTCAATTGGAATGTATGCCATTTAAGTTTTTGAAATTGGATGTTTTAAAAAATTACTTCTTCAGAAAATTACCTTTCAAAAATTACTCGCAGAAAATTACTCGCAGAAAATTACTCGCAGAAAATTACTCGCAGAAAATTACTCGCAGAAAATTACCGCTAGCGAAATTACTTCCCCGAAAAATTCCGCTTCGCCCACTCTTTCGCAAAATACGTCAAAATTACATCTGCTCCGGCGCGTCGAATACTGAGCAATGTCTCCGGCATCGCGCGCTCGAAATCGAGCCAGCCGTTGCGGCAGGCCGCGCTGAGCATGGCGCATTCGCCGCTGACGTGATAGGCGGCAATGGGCAGGTCGCAGCGTTCTTTGAGCAAGTGGATCACGTCGAGGTAGTGCAACGCGGGTTTCACCATCAGCATGTCAGCGCCTTCAGCGGTATCAAGTGCCGCTTCGATCAGTGCTTCGCGGCGGTTGGCGGGGTTCATCTGGTAGGTTTTTTTGTCGCCACTTTTGGGGGCAGAGTCCAACGCGTCGCGAAAGGGGCCGTAAAAAGCGCTGGCGTATTTGGCGGTGTATGCCAGAATGCCCGTTTTAGTAAAACCTGCCTCATCCAGTGCCCGACGCATGAAACCCACGCGACCGTCCATCATGTCGGAGGGGCCCAGCATATCAAACCCGGCTTCGGCCTGCGCCACAGACATCCGGGCGAGAATGGGCAGCGTGTCATCGTTGACAATTTCGCCGTTGCGCACCAGTCCGTCGTGGCCGTCGCTGCTGTATGGGTCCATCGCTACATCGCTGATGAGGCAGCATTCCGGAAAGCGCTTTTTGATCTCGCGGGCTGTTTTGAGGTAAAAATTGTCGGGCGACCAACTATGGGTCGCGGTGGTGTCTTTGAGGTGCTCTGCAACCGCCGGGAATACGACGAAGTTGGTCAGACCGAGATTCATGCACTCTTCAATTTCGCGGAGCAGGTTGTCGGGCGATAACCGGAAGATGCCGGGCAGCGAGTGGATTTCACTACGAATGTTGGCGCCATCCAGCACAAACAACGGAAAAACAAGGTGTTCGACACTCAAATGTGTCTCGGTGGCCATGCCGCGGATGGCGGCGGACTGGCGGTTGCGGCGGGGACGGGAAAGCATAGTATGGGAAATTGGTGCCAGCGGTAGATCAGCCCTTCCAACAGGTTTCTCGCAAAGGCGCAACGGCGCAAAGTATTGGCAGTCAAAATTTTGCGTCTTTGCGTCTTTGCGAGAAATTTTGTCCTTAAGTGCTTACACAGCGAGGCATGATTTTGAGTGTGAATGAAAAACTGCGGGAGCTGTACAAAGGTAGCGGTGCAATACCACGAGATCGCAACCGAAGCAAATTGTGATGGTATTCTGACAGGTCTTCTACCCCTCACTTCCTCACACTCTCCTCCACCAGCAGCGCGAAAAACTCACCCAGCGGCCAGCCATGCGCCACGGCCTGCTGCGGCACGATGCTGGCGGGAGAAATACCGGGAATCGTGTTGGCTTCCAGAAAATGAAAAGAGTCGCCGACGAGGATGTAATCGAACCGCACGACACCCTGGCAGCGCAGCAGGTTGTACAATTGGCGGGAACGCTCCTGGCATTGACGAGTCAATTCAGGTGAAATATCGGCGGGCGTAACTTCTTTCGACCTCCCCTCGTATTTGGCGGCATAGGTGAAAAATTCGTCGTCGGGGATAATTTCCGTGACAGGCAGCACCACGATTGCACCATCTACCCGCAAAGCGCCGTTGGAAAACTCGCGGCCTGGCATAAAGGTCTCCACCACCGTTTCGCGGCTGTACTGAAATGACTCTTCGATGGCTGGAAGCAGGGCTTCGGCAGTTTTCACCTTCGTCACTCCAAAACTACTGCCATGGTCGTTGGGCTTCACGAACAACGGCAACCCCAATGCCAGCAACGCAGCCGTGTCCACCGACTCGTCCCGGTGCAGCAACACGGATTTTGCCATGGGAACGCCGTAGGGTGCGAGTTGCATTTTAGTGTTGTGTTTGTTCATTGTCAGGGCGCTCACATAGCCGTCGCAGCAGGTATACGGGATGCCGAGCATTTCGAGGTAGCCCTGCATCTTGCCGTCTTCGAGCGGACTGCCGTGCAACGCCGCGAAAGCACAATCGAAGTGAATCTTTTCGCCGTTCAACGGAAGCGTAAAATCATTTTTATCTACTGAAATGCCGCTGTCGAGGTCGCGCCAGTCGGCTTTCTGGATGTCAATCAGGAAACTGCGGTAGCGGTCAGCAGGTAAGTGGTCGCGTACGACCTGGCCGCTCTTGAGCGAAATCACGCGCTCTTCGGAGTCGCCGCCCGTGAGGATGGCTATGTTTTTTTGCGTCATGAAATGGATTGTTGCGTTGTGGCGCGGCAAAGATAGGGGGGTGCGGCCTCAATATGATGTACTCCCGAAAATGGCATTTTTGCACTAAAGAAGCATTTTTGATGAGTTATCAAAGATTTTTTTCAACCTTGATGTGAGTTGGTTTCGACGTAGCAGATTCTCGGATTTGAAGGTATTGAAAATCCATAGAAAAGTACATCAAATTGAGGCCGCACCCAGATAGGAGATAGGGCGGAGGAAACGGGGTGTTGAATCAAATTAAATTTCTTCCGAACGGATCGAGAAAACTTCCTACTCTTGCCTTGTATTTTTTGCGAATCCAAACCCAATCAATCCAGAAAGACTGCTGCGCAAAGCACTCGAAAACCCTATTTTTGTAATAAAATTAGGGGACTATACCCATTTGCTTATTTGGAATAAATGAAAATACTAATAACGTTACAAAATTGACGAGGTTAGCAAAGTTTCTTTCAAGCAAGTGAAATTTCCGTAACTTTCGCCTTATTACAGTTTCAACAATGTAACTGTTATGGCCAGGGATAAAAACCCTTACCTTAGATATAGAAGCAGCCAGATATTCCAGCAACCGGACAATTTTTAGACATGTTCTAAATTTGTTAAATTTAAAAGAAAAAAATGAGAGTAAAAGAACCATTATTTGACTATATATGCCCAGACACCGACTATGCTATTAAAAATGGTGACTGCTTGAATGTTCTCAAAAAAATTGAGAAAGGCAAATTTGACCTTATTTTGACTTCGCCCCCTTACAATATTGGTAAATCATATGAGACAAAAATAAGCATTGAAAAATATCTTGAAACACAGGAAGAAATCATTTCGGAACTTGTAAGAACACTGTCGGACAGAGGAAGTATTTGTTGGCAAGTTGGAAACTACGTTGACAAAGGGGAGATTTTCCCTCTTGACATATTTTATTACCCAATATTCAAAAAACACGGATTAAAACTCCGCAACCGCATTGTTTGGTATTTCGGTCATGGACTTCATGCAAGCAATCGTTTTAGTGGCCGCTACGAAACTATACTTTGGTTCAGTAAGACGGACGACTACATATTTAACCTTGACAATATTAGAGTTCCTTCTAAATATCCTGGTAAAAAACATTTCAAAGGGCCTAAAAAGGGACAACCTTCGGGAAACCCATTAGGTAAAAACCCAAGTGATATTTGGGAAATTATTGAACAGGACTGGGATAGAGCAATGTGGGACATTCCAAATGTTAAATCAAACCACCCTGAAAAAACAGAACACCCTTGCCAATTCCCAATCGAACTTGTAGAGCGTTGTATATTGGCATTGACAGACGAAAATAGTTGGGTGTTAGACCCATTTTCCGGTGTTGGTTCAACAGTTATTGGTGCAATTAAAAATAATCGCAATGGAATGGGTATTGAAAAAGAGAAGGAATATTGCAGAATAGCAAATAAAAGAATTGAAGATTTAAAAGAAGGGAAATTAAAAATTAGACCGATTAATAAACCTATCCATAAACCAACCGATAAAGACAAAGTTGCACAAATTCCAAAAGAATGGTTAGAACTTTCATTTGCAAATGCTATTCTATTCAGGTGGGAAAATAAATCTTGGCATTTAAATTCTGCCAACTAAGAAAATGCAGACTCAAATGAGTAGTGGGGTTGCTTACTATGAAGGTGAAGTGTACAATGTAATGAGACAAGGACGAAATAGCCCACCTGTCCCATTATTAATTTTAGGTATAGAACCATAGAGATTCTTGCCATCGCACAAGCCGAAACACCCAATATCACTGCCACAAAATCGCTACTTTTGTAAAAAATTTGAACCACGCAATAACTACAGCAGCTTCCATGATACCCCCGACAACGGCCTCAGCCAATCTGGCCCAACCGAAGCGCCTACGGCGAGAACCAGGTGCCACAATTTGTGATCGAAGTGGTATCCAACAGAGTCCAAATGAACGCTGTAACCGATAAAATGGGCACCTATCGCAATGCAGGAGTCCAAGTGGTATGGCTTTTTCTTCCCAATCACCGCCAGGTGCAGGTTTTTTCAGGAGAAAGACTGAATCGTATGACGGTTTGTACAGATGACGACCTATGCTCTGCTGCACCGGTTTTGCCTACATTCGAAATGACAGCGAACGATGTTTTTCGCAAGCCGCCAAAACCAGAGTAAGGCAGCCAAACGCCCGAGTTCCCAAAAGTTTTGCAAGTTTCGCAGGCCGCGCCCCTAACTTTACCCCATGTCCAAAACCCTCCTCTTCAACCCCCGCAGCGCGAACTCCAAGTACCGCATCCCGAACAGCATCCTGCAAGTCGGCGCGTCCATCTATGGCCACCACGAGTTTGTGTTTGTGGACGGGAATCTGGAGGCCGACCCCTGGGCCACCATTGCTGCCCACCTGCGTACGGGCGAGTTCCGCTACTTTGGTTGTTCCGTGATGCCGGGTCCACAACTGCGCCAGGCCATTCCGTTCACACGGCGCATCCGGGAAGAGTTTCCACACGTGATGAATATTTGGGGCGGTTATTTTGCCAGCAATCAGCACAAGGTGGTGCTCGAAAGCGGCTTCGTGGATTTCGTGGTCTATGGACCCGGCGACCGGGCCTTCCCCGCCCTGCTCGATGCGCTCGAAAATGGTACACCTTACGAGTTCATTCCCAACCTAATCTGGAAAATGCCCGAAGGCGACCTCATCAAAAATTCAAAGGAGGCCCTGCTCGACCCCGACGCACTACCGACGCTGCCCTACGACTTTCTTGATCAGTGTTATCCGCTTGACCGTTACCTCAACCCTACTTTTTTAGGTAAAAAAACGCTCGCCTATCACAGCAGCATGGGCTGCCCGTTCAAATGTTCGTTTTGCGCCGTGGTACCGATTTTCGAGGCCCGATGGCGCGGAAAATCTGCGGACGGCATTTTTCAGGATGTTCAGTATGTACGCGAGCGGTGGGGCGCAGACAGCATCGAATTTCACGACAACAACTTTTTTGTCAGCGAAAAACGCACGGTGGAGTTTTCCAACCTGATGCTCCACGAAGGCATGAACTGGTGGGGAGAAGGACGTATTGACACCGTTGACCAATATTCCGACGCGTCGCTCGCCCTCATGCGCAAGGCAGGTTGTCGCATGATCTTTTTCGGGGCAGAAACCGGCAATGATGCGCTGCTAAAGCAAATGGACAAAGGTGGCAAACAAACTGGCGAGCAAATCCGCCGCTTCGCCGCTCGCATGAAACAGCACGACATCATCCCCGAATATTCCTTCGTGCTGGGCTTTCCCGCAGACTCCGAAACGCAGGCGTGGGCACAGATCGAAGAGGACATCGCTTTCATCCAGTCTGTAAAAGCCATCAACCCTGATACGGAGATCATCATTTACATCTATTCGCCCGTGCCGACCGAAGGCTCCGAACTCTACGAGCGCGTCACCCGCACAGGTTTCCGGTTCCCGGAACGTCTTGAAGAATGGATTTCACCGCAATGGGAATCCTTCGACCTGCGCCGCAATCCGCTCACTCCCTGGCTCACCTCAGCCATGATTGATCGTATCCACAATTTCGAAACGGTGCTCAATGCCCGTTTCCCAACTTTGACCGACCAAAAACTGAGCGATTTTCAGCGCAATGTGATGCAAACAGTTTCCCAATGGCGCTGGCGCACGGGCTGGTTTGGGTTCCCCTACGAGTTGAAAGTGCTGCAAAAATTCTGGCTGCGGTATCGGCAGCCGGAGATCGAGGGGATGTAACCGTCAATCAAATTTCAACAGGCCCATTTCTTTTGCTAAACTTCAGTTATTGGCCTATACCAACCGGACAAACATTCCCTCTTCCTGTTTTTCTGCGACTTTACAGCAGGCTAAAAATTTTATTCCCCCAAAACCGCTAATTTCGCCGCTTCGCAAAATAAAAAAAGGGCAAGGGACAAAGTGCAAAGGGCAAAGGACACAAGTCGTCTACCTTTTCTTTTAACCTCTACCAAATCAACAGCATGGAATATCGTCCGTCCGACATCGAGCCGAAGTGGCGCAAATGGTGGCAAGAACAGCACACCTACAAAGTTGAAAACCAGGGAGATAAGCCCAAGTATTACATCCTGGACATGTTTCCGTATCCCAGCGGTGCAGGGCTGCACGTCGGCCACCCACTGGGCTATATTGCCAGTGACATCCTCGCCCGCTACAAGCGGCTGCGCGGCTTCAACGTGCTGCACCCGATGGGTTACGACTCGTTTGGTCTTCCGGCAGAACAATATGCGATTCAAACCGGCCAGCATCCGGCGGTCACCACCGAAGAAAATATCGCGCGCTACCGCGAGCAGATGGACAACATCGGCTTTTCGTTCGATTGGAGCCGCGAAGTCCGGACCAGCGACCCCGCTTTTTATAAGTGGACGCAGTGGATTTTCATGCACCTTTTCAACCACTATTACGATTTGGATGCAGATAAGGCGTTGCCAATCAGCATATTGACAGATCGTCTTGCTCAATCGGGCAATGGTATTGTCCGGGCTGTATGCGATGAGGATACGCCAGATGTTTCGGCCGAAAACTGGAACAATATGAGCGAGCGCGAGCAGCAATTGTTCTTGCTGCACTATCGCCTCACCTACCCCGGCGAGGCGTATGTCAACTGGTGCCCTGCCCTCGGGTCCGTGCTGTCCAACGATGAAGTAAAAGACGGGGTCAGCGAACGCGGCGGCCATCCGGTGGAGCGCAAACTGATGAATCAGTGGAATATGCGGATCATCGCCTATGCGGACCGCCTGATCGAAGGCCTGGATACGATAGACTGGCCGGAAGGCATCAAGGACCAGCAGCGCAACTGGATCGGCCGCTCGGTGGGTGCATCGGTCAGGTTCGATGTAGACGGACACGATGATGCGGTGATTGAGGTTTTCACTACCCGCGTGGATACGATTTACGGCGTAACTTTTATGGTGCTGGCGCCCGAGCATGAACTCGTTGATCAACTGACTACGGATGCACAACGCACTGAAATAGAATCGTATATCAAATGGGCCGCTTCGCGTTCGGAGATCGAGCGCATGTCGGAGACCAAAAAAGTGACCGGGGCCTTCACAGGCGCGTATGCGATCAACCCGTTTAACGGGGGACGGGTACCCATCTATATTGCCGACTACGTACTGGCGGGTTACGGCACAGGCGCAGTCATGGCGGTACCTTCGGGCGACCAGCGCGACTGGAATTTTGCTAAACATTTCCACCTGCCCATTGTACCGATCCTCGACAGCCAAAAAAATATGGACCAGGCTGCCGACCCGACCAAGGAAGGCTGCTACATCAACTCCGGCATCATCAACGGTATGACGTATGCCGAGGCCATCCCGGCACTGATCCAATGGCTGGAAGAAAAGGGATTAGGCAATGGAAAAACCCAGTACAAACTCCGCAACGCTGTGTTTAGCCGCCAGCGCTACTGGGGAGAGCCAGTGCCTGCTTACTGGAACGACGGTGTGCCGCACCTGATCCGCGAAGAAGAACTGCCGCTTTTGTTGCCGCCTGTGGATAAATACCTGCCCACCGAATCCGGTGAACCGCCGCTGGGCCGGGCGGAAGGATGGAATTATGATGGTTTCGAATATGAACTGAGCACCATGCCCGGCTGGGCTGGTTCATCGTGGTATTTTTACCGGTATATGGACCCGCACAACGACGATGAATTCTGTTCAAAAGAAGCATTGGACTATTGGCAGCAGGTGGATTTTTACATCGGCGGCTCCGAACACGCCACGGGGCATTTGCTGTACAGTCGCTTCTGGAACCACTTCATGTACGATCTGGGCTTGGTGCCACACCGCGAATTTGCCCAGAAACTCGTCAATCAGGGCATGATCAGTGGTCGTTCCAACTTCGTGTTTCGTGCCAAAGAGCGGTTTTTTGAGGAATATTTGATGATTAAGGTGCTACAGCCGTTTTTATCCGAGATGGGTCCGATGGCGATTTCAAGCCCGGGCTACGAAGAAGAGTACAAATACGATTTTGCGTTTGAGGCCAATGACCTGGTGATCGAAGTCACCTCCCATAAGCAAGAGGAAAAGATCCAGCGCATTCGACAGACAGCTAACGGCGATGGCAAGCGGCTAATGGTGTTGTTCACCGAAGAATTAATTGACAACATTAACCAGCCAGAAATAACAGCGAAAAAAATACGCGCTGCACTGGCCAGTCGGGAGGATTTTATCGTCTATTCGGAGCCACTTGTGTGTGAACAGCTCTTTATTTCTCAAAATCTTTTGTATAAATACAGCCCCAACTCGTTCACCAAACTTCACGCGGACGTGAATATCGTAGAGAACGACGTATTGAACATAGAGAAAACCCGCACCAAGCAGATGTTTGAAAAAACCAATTTCAAACTAGACGCGAACGGCCAGTATATCTGCTCCTGGGAACTGGAAAAAATGTCGAAGTCCAAGTTCAACGTGGTGAACCCCGACGATATGGTGACGGAATATGGCGCCGACTGCTTCCGGATGTTTGAGATGTTTCTGGGCCCGATCACCGACGCCAAACCCTGGAATACCCAGGGCATCAGCGGGGTGAGCAGTTTTTTGAAAAAATTTTGGCAGTTATTTTTCAACGGAAACAATGCGGAATGGGCCGTCACAGATGTTGAGCCGACTCGCGATGAACTCCGCGCCCTCCATACCTGCATCAAAAAGGTGACCGACGACATTGAGCGGATGAGCATGAACACCTGTGTCAGCCACTTCATGATCGCTACCAACGAACTTCGCCGGCTCAATTGCTCGAAACGCGCCGTATTGGAGCCGTTGGTTATTCTGCTCGCACCGTTTGGCCCGCACATCGCAGAGGAACTCTGGCATCACCTGGGTCACACGACGACTGTGTGTGACGCGGCCTGGCCTTCCCACAACGAAGACTACCTGAAACTGGACGTAATCAATGTACCTGTCCAGATCAACGGCAAACTCCGCGCAAATTTGGATTTACCCGCCGATGTGTCCGAAGCAGACGCAGTCGCCGCTGCACTGGCGTTGGACAATGTGCAAAAATGGCTGGAGGGGAAGGCGCCGAAGAAGGTGATTTTTATCAAGGGGAGGATGATCAATGTGGTGGTGTGAGGGGGGAGCGTGTTTAGTGCTCGTATTTCGGGTGCTATTGACGGTCAATCAGTTGCGATTGCATTGACATGGTTATTGAACACTCTTAAGCCCTCATCAATTTTTAAGGAGTTGAGAAAAAGGGCAGGTGAATGGCGATACCTAACCCAAATCAGCCTGCTCAACAATAGGCAAAAAAAGCCTGATTTTCTTTTCATCGGATGGATAAAACAGAAAAGCGCTTAGGAACGCGGCACCAATAACTTAGTCATTTTAGGTCAACCATTTTTTCATCAGACAACACTATTTTTCTGCGAATAGTGGGGCTATTTAAAGAAAAAT
>Ga0335394_10010618_pt1 | contig 10372 bp, 9 predicted proteins | sample MAT03_FD_205741 | JGI IMG/M metagenome (GOLD analysis project Ga0335394, IMG submission 205741) | Freshwater microbial communities from Lake Fryxell liftoff mats and glacier meltwater in Antarctica - MAT-03 (spades assembly) (version 2) ...
CGAAACCTGAAAAGCCAGTGGATCACCACCGACGAAGTTCGGGCGAAACTGCGTGAGCGCGGGATCGAGGAAATCGGCAACATCAGGCTCGCGACACTCGAGCCCGACGGCGAGCTGGGAATCCTGAAGTTCGATGACACGCCCGTCGATCCACCGAAAGCAAAGCGAGCGCCCCGGTAATTGGCGATGAGTCTCGCGACCTATCGTTCCAAGCGCAACTTCAAGCGCACCAGCGAGCCTTCCGGCAAGACGCCGCGCGGTACCGCAATGGGAAAGTACTTGATTCAGAAGCATGCCGCATCGCATCTGCACTACGATTTCCGGCTGGAGCTCGATGGTGTGTTGCTGAGCTGGGCGGTGCCAAAAGGACCGAGCATGGATCCCGCGGACAAGCGTCTCGCCATGCACGTCGAGGATCATCCGCTGGAATATGGTGACTTCGAGGGCACGATCCCTGCGGGCGAATACGGTGGTGGAACGGTGATGCTGTGGGACGAGGGCACATGGCATCCGGAGGGAAACGCGCGCGACGGTTACAATAAAGGTCACCTGCGCTTTTCGTTGCAGGGCGCGCGTCTCACCGGCGCGTGGTCGCTGGTGCGCACCTCCGGCAGCAAGTTTGGCGGCCGGGATGGCAAACAGGCATGGTTGCTCATCAAGTCGAACGACGCGTCCGCGCAACCCAATAGCGCCATCGTCGACGAAGCGACGGACAGCGTCCGCACCGGCCGCACCATGCAACAAATCGCTGAAAGCGGCTCGCGTATCTGGCGTTCCCGTCGAGCGCCGTTGCAGGGTGCCAAGCGCCGCGTCACCGCGCCATTGTCCACCGCCCGGCAGGCTCCCGACAGGAAAGACGCAGGCACCAGGGCCGCCCTCCCGGCCCGCCTGCAGCCGATGCTCGCGACGCTGGTCGCGAAAGCACCTTCGGGTGACGACTGGGTGCATGAAATCAAGTACGACGGCTACCGGATGCTGGCGCGGATTACCAAGGGCAAGTGCACGTTGTTTTCCCGCAGCGGCAAGGACTGGACCGCGACCTTCGGCGAGGTGGCAAGCGAACTCGCACGGCTGAAACTGCGGGATGCGTGGATCGACGGCGAAGTGGTGATCCTCGATGAGCATGGCCGTTCCCGTTTTCAGAAAATGCAGACAGCGCTGGCGGCGCCAAGCGACGCGTCATTCACTTTTTTCGTCTTTGACATGCCCTTCCTTGACGGACGTGATCTGCGCAGCCTGCCGCTGCGCGAGCGCAAGGCTCGCCTTCGGGACGTGATCGGCGGCGGGGCGGGCAGTGTCCGCATGGGCCCTGAAGTCGTGGGACAGGGGCCGGATTTTTTCCGGCAATCGTGTTCGCTGAGTCTTGAAGGTGCCATCTCCAAACGCCTCGACTCGGTCTATGCCGACGGCACGCGCACACGCGACTGGTTGAAGGTCAAGTGCGTGCGCAGGCAGGAAATGGTGATTGGCGGCTTCACACCGCCGCAAGGCGCTCGGCGGGAGTTCGGCGCACTTCTGCTGGGCGTGCATGATGCGACGGGGCTCCGCTATGCCGGCAAGGTCGGGACGGGCTTCGACGATGCGACACTGACCGCCGTCGGCAAGCTGCTGCGCGCACGCGAACGGGCCACGCCGCCGTTCGTGGACCCGCCGCGCGGCGCCGACGCGCGTGGTGCCCACTGGGTGCGCCCCGACCTGGTCGCCGAAGTGGCATTCACGGAGTGGAGTGAAGCGGGCGCGTTGCGGCATCCCTCTTTCAAGGGGTTGCGGACCGACAAGCAGGCGGCCGAGGTTGTTCGCGAAGTCGAGGGGCCATCCCCGTCCGTCACTGTCGCGAAATCGCGCGCCCCTGCACGGCCGGCATCGCGTAGTAAAAAATCCGGCACGGCGTCTTCCGTCGTGGCGGGAATCGCGCTGTCGCACGCCGACAAGCTTTACTTTCCCGAAGCCGGGGTGAGCAAGCAGGACTTGGCGCAGTATTACGCGGACATGGCCCCAGCCATGCTGCCCTACATTGGCAGGCGGCCATTGAGTCTCGTGCGCTGTCCCGACGGGTGGAACGGACCATGTTTCTACCAGAAGAATGCCGCGGACCACATCCCTGATGCCGTGCGCCGCATCGAGGTCACGACGTCCTCTGGTTCCGCGACCTACATGGGTGTCGATTCCGAGCAAGCGCTGGTGGCGCTGGTGCAATGGGGCGTGATTGAAATGCATCCGTGGGGCGCGACCGCGCCGCGACTTGAGTCGTGCGACACGCTGGTGTTCGATTTTGATCCGGACGACGGCGTAGGCTGGCCGGCGCTAGTCGAGGGTGTGCAACTTCTGCGCACGATGCTCGTCGAGTTCAAGCTGCAAGGATTCTTGAAGACCACCGGGGGCAAGGGCCTGCACGTCGTGGTACCGGTCAAGCCCGCATTACCATGGCCACGGGCCAAGGCCTTCGCGAAAGCCGTGGCCGCGATGCTTGCACGAACGTTTCCGCAGCGCTTCACTGCCGCCTTGGCCAAGGAGAGGAGAAAAGGCAAGATCTTCATCGACTACCTGCGCAATGCCGAAGGTGCAACGGCCGTAGGTCCGTGGTCGGTGCGGGCACGACGAAATGCCCCAGTTGCCACGCCGATTGCCTGGGAAGAGTTGAGCGGCGATGTCCGTTTCGACCACTTCAATCTCCACAACGTGCGCGACCGGTGGCGTCACCAGCCCGACCCATGGGCCGGATACGCGAAGACTCGGCAGACGGTGACCAAGAAGATGGCCGGACGCGTTGGACTCGATTGGTCTGATCCGGACTGATCGCTGTGGAGATCTGTCAGTGTCCCACCGACATCAGCATCCGGCGGCGCCCTATGTCGTCTGTCAGGCGAATGCCATAGATTGTCTTCGACGGGGCGGGTAGCAACCGACCCCTTATTGCGGCCTTGACAAAATTGCGGAGGAAGCGATGACCAATACCAACCGACCCGGCGCGAACGATCCGTATCGCGACCTGCCGTATCTGCTCAAACCGTCACCGGTGAAAGGGGAAAAGGACGCGGTCGATCAGCCGGCCAATACGACTGGGCGCAAACGCGTGCGGAATCCGGTCCCGCCGGCGCCGCCTGCTGCCGGGTTCAATCCCTATTTCGATCTTCCGCCGGATGTCGACGCGGCCTCCCCACCGGGGGCAGCTTTGCGATGACGACCGTGGCGGATCTCTACCCAAAGCGCGATCGCGGAGGCTCGGCTTCGCAGCTTGGTTGATGCCAAGAGTTCGATATCCAGCACTCCGGCACTGTTGATCGGTACCGAATCCTCGACGCTTCGCATGCCCCTCGTTCTGGTTGGCGTTAGGACATGTGGCGACACGAATTTGCGTTGACGGACTACCGACCCGGCCCCGCGGAATAGCTACGGTGACGTTGGGCGCACCAGCGCTTGCCTCGACTCGGAGAGTCACCATTTCACTTAATTTGAGGAACTACCATGCTGAAACTATCGAAATTGCATACTGCACTTTTGGCTTCCATGATGATCGGCGCATCCGGCGCCGCGTGGGCTCAGGCCGACAATTCCAATTCCAAGGTGGCACCCGCCACCAGTTTTTCGTCGTGGATGGCCGATCACTCGCGCGCAAACCAGGGTCGCATTGCGCGTGACGTGTACATGCAGGAAGCAGGTCGTCGATGGGATTCGATGGACCGCGACCGGCAGGGACTGACGACCGCGCAGATCAACGGGATGTACGGCTATCAAGTGTCCTCGATGTCTACCCCCAAGGATTCGATGACGAAATCCGCCGGCCCGACCAACGTCACCAAATAAGTAACGGCACATGAGCTGGCCACGTCCGTGGGCGTGGCCAGTCCAGAATCGGTGATCCGTATGCGGAGTCGTCCATGAAGAGCACTGCCAAACGCGACACTTCATCACCACCTCGGCAGCCGGAACCACCATTCCCTCGCCAACACCAAAAGGGGCCAGGGCTCGAATCGCGGCTGCGTCCCAAGCCTCGCTTCAAAGCAGAGGATTATCTGCCTGCTGGAAAGCTCCGGAACAAGGTTGCCCTGGTGACCGGGGGCGATTCCGGGATCGGCCGGGCAGTGGCCGTGATGTTTGCGCGCGAAGGCGCCCATGTGGCCATCAGTTACCTCCCGGAGGAGGAGTCCGACGCGATCGTTACCCGCGATCACATCCAGGCGGCGGGACGCGAATGCCTGCTGTTGCCGGGGAACCTTACCGATGCTGCGTATTGCGACGAAGTAGTGGAAGCGACATTCAAACGCTGGGGTTCGCTCGATATCCTTGTCAGCAACGCCGCCCACCAGAATCGCAAGGATCAGCTCGAGGACCTGAGTGACAGCGAGTTGGTCGAAACATTTGAAACCAACGTGTATGCGTACGTGCGTCTGGCCCGTGCAGCGCTCCGACACATGCAACGCGGGGCGGTGATCATTGCGACCAGTTCCGAGACCGGAATTCTTGGGTCCCGCAAGCTGCCTGACTACTCAGCTACCAAGGGCGCCATCAACGCATTCACCAAGTCACTGGCGCAGGATCTCGTGTCGAAAGGGATACGGGTCAACGCCGTGGCGCCAGGGCCGGTCTGGACACCCCTCAATCCGTCCGATGCGGGCATGACACCGGCGAAGGTCGCCCAATTCGGCGCTGACAGCCCGATGGGCCGTCCCGCCCAACCCGAAGAGCTGGCACCCGCTTATGTTTTCCTGGCGTCCAATGCAGATTCGTCCTATATCACTGGAACGATCCTGCAGGTCATGGGCGGTGAAACGAGCGGCGGCTGATACTGCGCTTGTGACTCATGCATCAAACGTCGCAGTGTTGCAGCGCGCTCCACGAATTCCATTTTCAACACGGGTGTCGGACAAGCCCTACCAAATGTTCTGACAATGACTTATGGATGCGGACCATCGAAGCGGCGACATTGACCCGACCCGGGCAGATCCGCTCCGGGATCCCAATGTTCGTACAGGAGCTCACAATGAACAGACCAGTCAATCAAATGCATCCCGAAGATGCCGCCACGGCTAACCGCGATCCGGTGACCGGCGTGCCTGGCGGCCATCCGGTTGGTGCAGGCCTCGGCGCGGCAGCGGGTGTCATCGCGGCAGGCGCAGCAGCGGGTGCGGTCGCAGGACCCGTAGGAGCCCTTGCTGGGGCGGTGGTCGGTGCTGTGGCGGGTGGCTTTGCCGGCAGAGGTGTCGCCGAGATGATCGATCCGACGGTCGAGGATTCGTACTGGCGCGAGAACTACGCCACTCGTTCGTACGTTGCACCCGGTGCCACGTACGACGAATATGGCCCCGCCTATCGCTACGGGGTCGACAGGTTCCCGCAATACAAAGGCCGCAGTTTCGACGATGTGGAATCCGAACTGCAGAACGATTGGCAGTCCGCGCGCGGAACCTCCACGTTGACTTGGGACCGTGCACGCAGCGCCACGCGCGATTCATGGCAACGGCTGAGTGATACCGTGGAGCGAGCAACGCCTGGCGATTCCGATCGCGACGGCAAGTAAGCAACACGCGGGCCGGATGCAGGAGGGGCGCCGCCTCTTCTGCGTCGACTTCAACTACGGCTGAGTTTCACCGAAGAAAGATCTTACGCGTGATGATCGACCTCGTAGAGGCGCTACAGTGGCCGGCCATGGTAACGACGATCGCTGCGGCCTGGCTGGTTGGGTCATCCAGCATGCGGCGGCGCCGCGTCGGTTTCTGGGTGTTCCTTTGCAGCAACGCGCTATGGGTCGGGTGGGGCTGGCACGACGGCGCGTACGCACTGATCGTGTTGCAGGTCGTACTAGCGGTGATGAATATCCGGGGCGCGGCCAAGGCGGACCAGACGATGACTCCTGATCAACGCGGTGAGGCTGTGGGATCTGATCCCACCGAAAGGCCACCAAGCGTCGCGGCTGACGTAGTGGCTAGCTAGGAGAGCAGCCGCGGAAACCCGTGCAGCAGCAATACGCCGATCAGACCCTGTGCCATCGCGTAATGCCCCATGAGGCGGGTGTTGTCGAACGTGACACGTCGCCGGGCGTCGAGCTTGCCCGCCCAAGCCCGGGCCAGCGTATAGCCGATCATCACGGTCACCACCGCGACCTGGAAACCCTGGAGCGCGATGGCGGTGTAGACGAGCGCGCCGTAGCTTGACTGGGTGGGGCGCAGTCCCGTCTGCCATTGCGCGATGAATTCGATGAGCAAAGCCGTCGTCAGCGCAAGAGCGGCACCTGCAACGGCAATGGCCAGCGCGCGCCGATCGCCGGTTCGCAGCCGCGCGCTCGCCCATTCGAGAGCCGCACTGCTTGCCACCAGACCCGTGGCGGCGGCAAGCGGGAACGACAGGGAAGGCAACTGCGCGGCAGTCGGCCAGACGGAGGCCGCGGCGGTCCACAGGTAAAGGTAGGAAAAAACGTGGGAGCCATAGAGCATCCCGGCCACCACCATCACCACCACGGTGGCCCACCAGGAATGCGATGTCGGGCCGGTCAAGTAGACAGGGAGGCGCATGCCGGTACCAATTTCAACGTCGGGAAAGGCGGGACCAGGATCACTGGACCAGAGCCAAACGAAGATTGCGGCGAGCCCGACCCCCGCCACCAGCGCTGCCGCGATCAGCATCTTGAACATCAGCAGGTAAAAAAACGCCGCGGTTGCGAAAGCCGCGACGAAAGGCGACCAGCCAGGGCCCGGGAGCAGCATCACGTATTGTGGTCGCGCCGTCACCGCGCTGGTGACGAGGGTTTCGCGCCGGCCCGTCGCGGTGCCGGGAAGGAAGTACCGTCCCGCCTCGACCTCCTTCGACAACGAAGGCCGGTCCCAGAGGGGGTCGGGGCCGTGCACAACGGGGATGCTGCGGACCGAATAGGCCCCCGTGGGAAGCCATTCGAGCGTGCCCGCCTCCCAGACGTTGCCGGCGTTATCGTCCTGCGCGAAGCGGAAGTTGCGGACGACGTCGACGAGGAAGACGATCACGCCCAGCGCCACGACAAAGGCCCCTACCGTCGACGCGAGGTTGAGCCATTCCCAGCCGAGATCGTGGCGGTAGGTGTAGACCCGCCGCGGCATTCCAGCGAGTCCCGTGATGTGCATGGGAAAGTACGCCAGGTTGGCCCCGGCAAACATGAGCCCGCACACCCATTTGCCAAGTGTTTCCGACAACGCATTGCGGCTGACGACCGGTGTCCAGTAGTAAAACGCTGCAAAGAGCGGAAACACCATGCCGCCGAACAGGACGTAGTGAAGGTGCGCCACGACGAAATAGGTGTCGTGGACCTGCAGGTCGAAAGGCACGACCGCCAGCATGACGCCGGTCAGTCCGCCAATCACGAACATCGCGAGGAAGCCCATCAGGAACCATGTCGGGGTGCGCCACTGCAGACGGCCCGAGGCGAGGGTAGCGATCCATGCGAAGACCTGTATGGCGGTGGGAACGGCGACCGCCATGCTGGCTGCGGAAAAAAACGTGAGCGCCAGGCGGGGGATGCCGGTGGCGAACATGTGATGCACCCACAGCGCGAAGCTCAGAAAGCCCGTCGCCAGCAGGCCCAGCACCACGAAGCGGTACCCGACCAGCGGCGTCCGCGCCATCGTGGCTACCATCATCGACACCATGCCCGCGGCGGGAAGGAAAATGATGTACACCTCCGGATGCCCGAAGAACCAGAAGAGGTGCTGCCACAGCAGGGGGTCACCCCCGCGCGCGGCGATGAAGAACGGCCAGTCGAGTGCGCGCTCCAGTTCCAGCAACGTCGTCGCGAGAATCACCGCGGGAAATGCAAAAACGATCATCGCGGCCAGCACCAGCATCGCCCACGCGTAAATAGGCAACATCGCGAGGGTCATGCCGGGTGCGCGCGTGCGCAGGACACCAACGATGATTTCGATCGCACCCGCGATCGCCGAGATCTCGATGAAACCGATCCCCAGCAGCCAGAAGTCGGTATTGATCCCCGGGGAGTAAGTGGCGCCCGAGAGCGGCGGATACATGAACCAGCCGGAGTCCGGCGCGACGCCGAAGAACAGGCTGCAGAAAAACGCCAGGCCGCCGAAAAAATAGGCCCAGAACGCATAGGCTCCCAGCCGCGGGAACGGGAGGTCCCGTGCGCCGAGCATGTTGGGTAGAAGCAACACCCCCACGGCCTCCACGGCAGGCACCGCGAAGAGGAACATCATCACCGTACCGTGCATCGTGAAAAGCTGCGCGTAGGTGCCAGACCCCACCAGCGTATTTTCCGGCACGGCAAGTTGCGTTCGCATCAGCAACGCCAGCACGCCGGCCAGCACGAAGAAAAGCATCGCAGTCGCGATGTAGTAGACGCCGACATAGGTGTTGTTGACAACAGTGAGCAGGCGCCACCCGCGCGGCGTTGCCCAGGCCGCTTCCAACGCCGCCAGTTCACCGGGCGGCCGGGGAAGTGCATTGGGAAACTTCACTGCAGGCTCACCACGTAATTGGCAAGCGCGGTCAGGTCCGCACCGGACAGCCGATCGAACTCCGGCATCCGGTTGCCGGGCTTCAGATGCTGGTTGGAGACAATCCACGCGGCCATGGTGCCGACGTTATTGGGCAGCGCGCCTGCCGCCAGCGACATTCGGCTTCCCACATGGGTAAGGTCTGGACCCGTCGTACCGGCCGCTGCCGATCCTCGCACCGCGTGGCACGCGCCGCATTGGTCCACAAAGAGTGATTGGCCGCGGACCAGCGCGGCGGTGTCGGCCGCGCGACCGGGCGCCAGTTGCGCTGCAAGCCATCGGTCGAACTCCTCCGGCGCGTGAACGCGGACGTCAAGACTCATTTTAGCGTGCTGCAGTCCGCAGTATTCGGTGCACTGTCCGCGTAGTGTACCGGCCGTGTCGGCGACGAAACGCAGGCGGTTCAACCGGCCCGGAATCATGTCCTGCATGCCGGACAGACCGGGAACCCAGAAACTGTGGATCACGTCCGTGGAGTCGAGCACGATTTCCACGGGGCGCCCGATTGGCACATGCAGTTCATTGGCGGTGACCAGGATCGGCTCGCCGTTCGCGCCGTGATAGCGGACGCGCCACCACCACATCTGACCGGTGACGCTGACGCGCAATGGCGCCACGGTGAGCTCCCCGCCGAACCGGGGCGTCACCACTTCCGTGTACACCAGCAGCAGGCCGAGGACGATGGCCGGGAACGCGATGCCGCCGCCCACCAGCAACCCGCGCGTCGTCATCCATGCCGGCCGCCCGCGGGCGCCCCGCACCGCCACCACCAGCAACACTCCCACCGCGATGAACACAAGCAGGCCGCCACTGAACAGCACCCAGGCCAGCGTCGCCGTCCGGGAGGCTTCCTCGCTGTGCGCGAGCAGCGGAGATTGACTCGCGAATGCCGGTTGAGCCAGGACAAGCCATGCGGGAATCCGCAACAGCCATCGAAATGTTCGCTCAAGCGCGGGATGGCGGTTCATCGCAAACCAGAGAGGAAGGCTGCGACATCGGTCGCATCTCGCTCGGAAACCTGAAGGTCCGGCATGGCCGTCCCGGGCTTGATCGTGCCCGGCGAACGGATCCAGGCCACGAGGTTCGCCGGCGTGTTGGGCAACGTGCCGGCGATGTAGCGACGCACCGCGATACCGGCCAGTGACGGTCCAACCGGGTGATCCGCGCCCACAATTCCGGGGATCTCATGGCAGGTGATGCAGGCGTATTGGTGCAACGCCATTTCGCCACGCCGGGGATCGGGTGGTGACTTACCTGGATCTGCGGACGGCGTTGTCGGGCGCGGTGCTGGAACGCGCGCTGCAACGTCGCGGTAGGCCTCCGGCGAGAGCTCCGCCAGATATCCGACGAAGGCAGTCACGGCCCAGAGATCCGCTTCGCTGAAGCGAAACTCCCACGCCGGCATTGCCGTCATCTTGAGACCGTAGCGGACTGTCCAATACACTTCGGCAGGTTTGCGTTCGCGGGCCACCAGCGCCAGATTGGCCGCTGCGGGCGACAAGCCGAGCGCAAAAGGATCAGGCGCGATCCCCGGGGCCCCGTGACATTGGACACAGTGGTCACGGTAGATCGCGAGCCCCCGGCCCAACGCCACGTCGGCCGGAACCGGCGGCACGACCACAAATCGTGCCCGGACGGCGATGGACCGTCGCGATGCATAATCGAGTAGCGCAAAGACGGGGGCCGTATGTGGCGCGGTGGCAGCCACGTTGTAGCCGCCATGAAGGAGCATGATCCCCGCCGTCGCCATTACCAAGGCAAGTGCCCCGGCCAGCGTTGCGATGCGCCGGTAAATGGCCGGCGTCAGGTTCATCGCCTACGCCCGAGAAATGAGGCGATCGCCCGCGCGTCTGCGAGTGACACCTGCATGTCGGGCATCGCGGACCCCGGAACGAACC
>Ga0335394_10010625_pt1 | contig 10369 bp, 8 predicted proteins | sample MAT03_FD_205741 | JGI IMG/M metagenome (GOLD analysis project Ga0335394, IMG submission 205741) | Freshwater microbial communities from Lake Fryxell liftoff mats and glacier meltwater in Antarctica - MAT-03 (spades assembly) (version 2) ...
GTCAACACCAAGAAAGTAAATAATCTTATTATAATTTTCATTTCAATAAATTTATTTATTAAGCATAATATATAACTATAATTTATAACTAAAACCTAACGTGAACGTAGTTCCATAAGTATATCGGTCATAATCCAGCGTAGAGTCATCATCAAACAAATAAGAACGTCTGATAGATTGGTTTAAAATGTTTTGAACTTTAAGGCTTACCCCGAAATGTTGACCGAGAGTTTTAGAAGCTTTAAAATCCAAAATATGTCGGGGCATTTCAAAAATATCAGGTGTTCCGTCGGTTGAGGTAAAAATGAGCTTTTCTCCCTGAATATTATAACTCAACGATAGATTCAATCCTAAGCTATCAGCTTTATAATTTAATATTCCATTAATTACAAAAGGTGCCTGACCATACATGGTTCTTTGTACTGTATCAATCGGTATATAATTCTTCAATCCATCCTGGACTTCGAGTCGGTATAATACAAATTCAGTTTCTGATTTTACGAAAGTGACATTGGCAATCAATTCAAAATTTTTACTTAATTGTTTTCTTCCTTCAAGTTCAATTCCAATTACAGTTGATTTATCAACATTTTGCCAAGTAAATCCTTGATTGGTATTTACAAGCTCAATATGATTTTTGAAATCTTTAAAGAATGGACTTACAGAAACATTATCTCCACTTTTAAAATAATATTCCAAACGCATGTCATAGTTATTAATTTTAACCATTTCAAGATTAGAATTTCCAAAAACAAAATCCTGAAGCTCGTAATCATACACAACTGCATCAGAAAGTTCTCTGATGCTTGGGCGGGCTACACTTTGACTGTAATTTAAACGGAGATTGAATGGAGCTTTTTCACTTTGATTGATCTTATAAACCAGATTTATACTAGGTAAAAAGCTAAGCTCATTTAAGGCTCCAGGATTAACAGTAAATACTTCACCGGGATATTGACGTCGAGGATCATTTGCATCATATCCCAGCTTATTATAGTCATAAACATCAGTAAAAATATTGGCCTTCTCCACTCTCAATCCACCTGTCAAACGAAGTGAAGGATTAATGTTGTAATCAGCCATTAAAAAAGCTCCAAACACCTCGCTGTATCCAATGGTATTGTTGGCAGGGTTGCCTGATTCCTCGTAATACTTATTTATAATTTGTTGACCGTTACTATCGGTAGTGATGCCGAACTCATCTAAATCAAAGAATTCTTCAATATCATTGTTATCTATTATCAAATCACCTCCACCATTATAAACAACTTTATAATCATACTGATCACTCTCTCTATCATTTTTCTGATAGGATCCACCAATCTTAATTTTTCTAATTAACCCCGGTTTATCCATAATAGGTATTTCAAGTGAAATTTGGGAATCAAACAAATTCTCATTGAGGTATCTGTAATATCTATGAGTATCCGATTCTTTAATGTCTATAATATACTGTCCTTGATCTTCAAAATAGGTCAATGTCTTAAAATCCGGAGCACTACTCTCACCATTAGTATAAGAGGCATTAAAATCAATTTTACTTTTGAATTTAGGAATATAGTGTTCTGTTTTCAATTGATAAATTAATTGCTTCCGTTGTTCATAAAATTGCGCTTTTATCAAGGAATTATTATAGGATTGTGATGTTCCCTGATCAACTGAGTTTCTCACTCTGTTTACACCGGTAAAATTGGGCATAAACAAAACACTAACACTATTATTTGTATTTAGTTTATAAGCAAGATTCACTAAGCCACTCCAACCATTTGACTCAATGGAAGCCTGCTGATCTCCTTCAATTTCAACTCCTGCATTACCCTCAGCATCCACAAACGCTCTATTAAATACAGAAGAAGGATCGTACAGATAGCGATTGCCATATCTGAAACCGACCAAAAATCCTAAAGGTCGTTTTAAAACATCAATTTGATTTCCAATGCTCAGACTTTGACTAAAATCCAATGGAGCCTTTTCGGTAAAAGTATTCCAGTTATTAGGAAGTGCTTGCGATGATTTTACACCATTGGCATTTATGGAATTGTAAGCTTGTCCACGGTATGGGCCACTCATGTAGGCATTTGTTGCAGCAGTAACGGCTGCAGGGTCATCAAACTGAGCAGGACCTAATAACCCAAGCTGAACTAAACCCAATTTAAAATAGTTGTCACCTGCAATCTGTCCGGGCAACCAACTTTCCGAAACACCCAACGAAGTATAATAAGGTCCCAGACCTAAAGCCACCAACTCCTCATATTGCGTTGGAAATGCCTTCACGGCTAAATAACTATCATGATCAATATCTCTGAATCCATTATCATAACCTAGCCAATCGGTAGAGCTTTTTTCAGATGTTAATACATCCTGAAAGGTTGATTGTGTATTGTAAGCAAATGAGGTCTCTACATTTACCGTTAACTGATCAGGATATTCTTTTGTTAACACATTGATATTTGCACCTGCCCAATCAGCGGGAAGATCCGGACGAGCTGTTTTTGACAATGACACATTATCAATAAGACTGGTAGGAAAAATATCAAGCTTCAGGTTGTTGGTAAAAGGATCCAAAGTAGGAATCATGGATCCATTCAATGTTGTTTTAACATATCTGTCACCAATACCTCTAACAGTAATAAAACCACTACTGGTTGTTGAAACTCCTGATACTCTGGCTACAGCGGCAACAACATAGGAATCACCGGTTTTTTTGATCGTTTCAGTAGAAATATAATCGATGGTTGTTGCGGAGTTCATTTTCATTTTCTCCATATAAGCATCTTTCTCTCTCGACATCTTTGCTACAATCTCCACCTCCCCTATTTCCTGGCTGGAAGAAAGCAAAGAAAGATTTTTAACTATTACTTGTCCTCCAATGGGATTAACTTCAAACTCCTGAGTTTTATAACTTATGTAGGATATGACAAGTGTTTGAGGAGTTGATTCGGTGATTTTTAAGGAATAATTACCATCAAAATCTGTTATTGTGCCGAAGGTAGGATTGCTTTTAAGAACGATAGTGGCTCCAATAACTGTCTCGCCATTTTCATCTGTAATTTTTCCTCTTACTGTCCCCTGACCAAATGCAGCAACAACAGAAAAAATAAATAATACTATAAACAAAAACAAATTCTTCATAACAGATATCATATCCAAATTGTAAAGTGTAAGTAGAATCCAAACCGAAATTTGCATCTACTTACACCATAATGTTTAAATTTATACTTGTATATTAATTTTTAACAAAACGAACTGTTTGAGAAACGCCATCCAAAGTAACTTCGATAAAATAAAATCCATTTGGTAGTTTAGAAACATTTAATTCATGCTTATGTAACCCGCTAATTTCTCCCAGTTGCTCTGAAATAATTTCTTTACCAATCAAATCATAAATTTTGTATCCTGATTCCTTAGAAGAGTTCAAAGCCTGAATATTTAAAGTCATTACACCTTTTGTTGGATTTGGAAACAAATTAAGAGAAAACTCCGCGTTAACATCATCAAGGCTACTTCCTATTGATGTATAGTTTAATGCAGGAAAAAGAACTTCAGTTCCAACAGGATTGGAAGCAACATAATTCTCGACTACAAATGTTGTTTGATTTCTGATTTGAACATTAAGTGAAAAAGAAAAATCACCATCAGTAGTGATTTGCATCAGCAAAACATGATTAAGTGCAGGATCTGCACCAACAGAGCCATTTAAAGAGGCCCATGCACCATTATAAGTAGAAAATACAGGACCATTGGTTCCATCATTCTGAGCATCAAAAACTGTGATTTCTGTTCCAATACCAACCGAAACAACCGGCTCGGGAGTACCGGCAATCAGACCATCCTCCTGTGTAAGAGGTATTCCCATTAATGGATCAGTGTTTTGTAGAACGCCATCACCGTTAACAACTGTTCCCACACCATTATCATTAATCTTTAATACACCGAGTTGTCCTGCTGCTGCGGCACCAACCGACAACCATGAATCCAACATTACTGTATTATCGTCGCAATAGCTGAAATTAAAAGTGGGATGAATTGAGCCACGATCTTCATTATTAAAAAATAAAGTAGTTGTTTCAATACGACACTCATGATTTGGATCACCATAGGCCGATTGAAAAATATAATCAGGAAGCATATCCAAATAAACTCTGTAAGTTACAGACCCTACCGGAAGAACACCACCCAACGAATTAGCTGTAGCATCGTTAGCATCAGAAATGTAATATTTTTCTACAATAATATTCTCAAGGCCTTGGGCAGCAACAGATGCGCCAAGAATGGAGAATAAAACAAATGGTAATAATTTTTTCATTGTAATTAATTTTAGATTATTTTTGATTTAGTATTTACTTGTGTTAGCTTTTGTGCGGTTCTGAAACCACATTTACTTAGAAAACCAGTAAGGTTTCATTAAACGTTCAGGTAGCAAAAGTCACAAATTAACAACGCATTGATATAAAGCCATCTTTATTATATAGTTAAAATCTTGTTATTTGGTTCTTATTTTTATGTTAATTAAAAAATAATAAATGTGCTAAATATGTTAAAATTATGGTAAAATACGGGAATCGATTATCAAGCGGGCATCAAGAAATTCCTTATTTACCGCATTTCTGGCGACATGTTGTTCCGCACCTCCGTTGGGTGTACCTAGTTGCAAATTGAATTCAAATGAAAAATTACCTGAGGTAGTAAACTGACCAATCAAAACAATATTAGTTTCTTTATCCAGACCTTGAGAACCTCCTAAACAACCCCAGGCCCCATTTTCAGTACTAAAAATATACCCGGAAGAATCAACGATGATCAGCTTATCAAGCGCATCAAAGAGTTTATCAATTCCAAGTGCTGATACACGTGGAGGTTTACCATGATTGAATTGCATGCCATCTTTTACACAAATTGGAATCCCCACAAGCTTATTATGATTCTGAAGCATAGGTGGAGTAAAAGTATTGACAATAGTAGCGGTGGTATCGTCATGAATTTTAAGAACACCATAACTGTCCTGGGAACCCGCTCCTACACTAATCCAAGAATCAAGCATTACTGTATTGTACTTTAAACAGTAATCCATTACCATGTTTGCAATATAATTTCCATAGTTGGGATGATTGTAAAAAAATGTAGTGGTAGCCAGCTTCATTTCATGCCCCGGTGAACCGAAAACTGATTGAAGAAAATATCCTGGCTTCATATCAATAAACACCCTGTAAGTAACAGATCCTTCAGGCAATGCACCCGGCAAAGATAAAAGTGTATCCCGACTTTCAGAAACATAGAACTTTTCGACTATCACACCTTCAAGTCCTTGGGCACTTGCATTTAGGCAGGTAAGTGTCGAAGACAACATTAATAATAACACTATTCGCATGGCGACTGGATTTTAAATATAAAACACAATAAAACGCAAAATTAATTCTACAAACTACCTATTTACATAAACTAAAGATTATTATTATGTTAATCCATTTACATATAAATCTTAATATCTTAGTTACGAAATAATAACAGATCTTTAACAATACTCTGAGTTTTTTATCTGATATTTCGGAGTTCTAAACCATCTTCTCATTGCAGGAGAATAATTTATGGTTCAGGTAGTTGTTGTGAATGATAATTTAATAAAAATCAAGTCAATATTTTGGAACACAAGCATTATGATAAAAACAAAACTATTTACATTCTTTTCGTTAATGTTGGTCAGCTATTTTGCAACTGGACAAATATCATCCGCTACAAAAGCGCATTCAACAACAATAACTGAAATTTCTGATTCAGAAGAGAAATCAATTCTGACTTCAAAACAATTTATTACTGTCGAGTCAGACTTTGATGTTACGGCAGATTTTTCATTTGAAAAGGATCAATCGCTTTCACATTACCTGAAACTGGAACTTCAACCTTTTGTGATTGACACTTTGGATAGTGTAGTATTTGATTTATTCAATAATACTGTAGCCGGAAATCAGGTGTTGGTTCCTGTGAGTTTCAATTCAAATGATTTCACCTACGCACTGGATTTCTCCATACGATTCAATTATCCATATGTAGAATTTGACACACTTATGGTTGTTGCAAATGGCTTGAACTATTTATACTATTTCAATCCAAACGACTCCACTCTTAGATTCACTTCATATAGTCTCGGACAGATGATAAATAACTCAACCGTATTAATGATTCGTTTGAATTCAACTAATGGCTTCGTGTGTATTAACGACTTGAATACTATCACCGGATATCTTAACGGAGACAAATGCAGTTACAAAGTAACCGAATGCGACACATCATCGCTCTCCTTTAATGAAAATGAAATTCTTTTACAAGAGTCAATATTTTATCCTAATCCTGCAAATGATAAAATTAACTTTAAAAATAAGAACATTTCATTAATTGAAATTATTAATACTTCAGGACAAATTATGTTGTCAAAAAATATATCAAAGGACAACAAGAACATTGAAATGGACATTACTAGACTAAACCAAGGGATTTATTTTGTAAAAACTTCGATTCACGAAAATATATCAGTAAGAAAACTATTGATCAGTCGATAAAAATTTGATCTATTTTTCTACTTTACCTTCGGAACGAATTTCAAAATCCAATCTCAGATACTTTTTCAAATGCTGATTGGTAAAATGACCAGGTTCTTGAGAAATTTCTGCTGAATGAATCCATCCTGTTTCGGGAAGGGGCTTCAAGACTAATATGTCATCTTCTTTTTTATTGTGGTCGTGTTTCAATAATAGTTCCATTCTATTTTTATATTCATCTGCATAATAGTACGATTTAAGTACTTCAGGAACACCGGTAGAAATAACATATAGCAAAGAAATGAGTGCATATAATTTGGTAGCTTTTTCAACATCATACTTAGTTTTTAAAATTGATCCTGCATAGGCAGCAAGAAAGCAACTAAATAATACCAAATACAAAGAAATCTGTGTCCATGCACGTGGAGGTCCCATCTCCGACATTAAAAACGAAATCGGAAGTAGAGAGATTGCCATTAGCACAAAAAACAAAATTGTGATTTGCTTAAACATTATGAAAGTCAATTTTTTAAATGGAGCAATCATTCCTGCAAGAAAAAACGGAAATGAAAACAGTAATGCCATAAGAAATTTGGATGGAAGCTCCATCATTATCATTTTAATTATAGCTTTTATCCACACCCACAATTTAAATGTAAATGTTGTTTGTGGTAAATATGAGGACCTGATAGTATGACCTTCGCCGGCATATGAAATGGCAAATGCAATCATCAATACGCTAAGCACCAAAATTACTTTTATCACCACCGGTTTTGCAGCTACCTGCGGGCCCTGTTTTCTAAACTGGCTCCACAAATAAATTACTGCAGCCAACATCGAAGTAAAAACCAATGGCTCATAGGATGCGCCCAGATAGAAACCGGAGGCAATCAATACCACCACATCAAATACTGTGAATCGTTTGGAAATGACGGCACCCAATGCTAAAATAAATGCAATAGTTCCATACAAATACATCGTCGAAGTATTGACCCAGAAAAATACATCGCTGATACTAAAACAACAATAAAAAAACGACATCGACATAAATAACGAAGTCACCACTTTCACAAAAACGGAAGTGAGTAGAAATTGAGCAATTAATCTGTAAAATGAAAACCACAATAGCAACATAGAAAAGGCATGGTAATAGATCAAATTCCCTATCATCTCTTCTGAAATAAAAACAACGTTCATCCACCCTATCGCCAGCCACCTTGTATTCCAATTATCATAAAAATAACCCACCGAACCGCTAAATCCTAATTGCCTCAGTTGATACAAAAACTCAAAATCATCAGATGCATAACGGTTGTAAAATGCAGTCAGCAAAAAGCAAATCAAAAAGCCCACGGCAGCAGGTAATAGCAAACGAATTTGTTTCTCCATGAAGTAAAGATAGGGAAAAGTAGTCGGCAGTCTTCAGTTGGCAATCGGCAGCCTTCAGCGACGCCCTGAGCTTGCCGATGGGTCGGCAGTCAGCAGTCATCTGACTGCAAAACCGGCAGTCGCTCCAGCAACGTTTGCGTCGAGCGAAGCCGAGACGCAATTAATGTCATGGTGAGCGAAGCCGCACCACTAACTACACATGCGCAACACCACAAACAAAAAACCACCCTTACGAGTGGTCTTCGATAATAATTTTTTTATTTATATTCTTACTTCGCAGAATCCACAACCGCCTTGAAAGCATCCGGGTGATTCATTGCCAAATCGGCGAGAACTTTGCGGTTCAGGTCGATTCCTTTTTCATGCAGTTTACCCATCAACTGAGAGTAAGAGAGGCCATTTTCCCTTGCTCCTGCATTGATACGTTGTATCCACAGACTTCTGAAGTTTCTTTTCTTGGTTTTTCTGTCGCGATAAGCGTACTGAAGTCCTTTTTCAACGGTATGCTTTGCTACGGTGAGCAAATTACCTCTGGAACCCCAGTTACCTTTTGCTTGTTTAAGAAGTTTTTTTCTTCTTGCTTTCGATGCTACTGAATTGACTGACCTTGGCATTTTTTTTAATCAATTTTTGGTGATAGCGTTCCGTCACTGCGGAAACTTAATACTATTTCCCTGGTTAATACTAATTTAATTATACTGTTGTACTAAGCGCAAAGCATTCTTGCAACACGTGCTTCATCGGCTTCATGTACTAACCCGGTGTGCGTAAGTGCTCTTTTGCGTTTCGTGCTCATCTTAGTTAAGATGTGGCTCTTATACGCATGCTTTCTCTTAATTTTTCCACTCCCGGTAAAAGAGAATCTCTTTTTCGCGCTGGAGTTTGTTTTCATTTTTGGCATGGCCTTGTTTGATGATTAAAGATTAATACTTATTATAATTTGAATCCTGTAACTATGACTTCTTTACTTTTTTATTTGGCAAAGGAACAAGGTGGAGGAACATTCTGTTTCCTTCCAACTTTGGCAATTGCTCTACCTTTCCGTAATCGGCAAGTTCCTGTGCAAATTTGAGAAGGATAATTTCACCTTTTTCTTTGTAAGCAATGGTACGTCCTTTGAAATGGACATAAGCTTTTACTTTGGCCCCTTCATCAAGAAATTTAATAGCATGTTTCACTTTAAAGTTAAAATCATGCTCATCGGTATTGGGGCCAAATCGTATTTCTTTCATTACAGCTTTCGCTGTTTTCGCTTTGGATTCCTTCTCCTTTTTCTTTTTCTCGTAAAGAAATTTTTGATACTCTACCAGTCTACAAACGGGTGGATCGGCGCTGGCTACAATTTCAACAAGATCTAACTCCTGTTCTTTCGCCATCCTTCGTGCAACATCGATCGGATAAATATCCGGTTCGATATTTTCTCCAACCAACCGCACTGTTAAAGCAGTAATATCTTCATTGATATTATGCTCGTTTTCTCTCTTTTGGTATCTATTGGGCCTGTTAAACCTGTTACCACCTGATGGCGCTCCACCACCCGGCTTTTTAAAAAAAGTTGAAATGAGTTACCTCCCTCTATTTTAGTTAAACTTAATTTAGAATTGCTTTCAGTTGATTACTGAATTAATTTCGTTGTGAATGAGCTTAGCAAATTCTTCTATACTCATCGACCCCAAGTCACCCTGACCATGTTTCCTTACAGAAACAGTATTGGACTCGGCTTCCTTCTCTCCAACAATCAACATATACGGCACTTTACGGACTTCCGCATCCCTGATTTTACGGCCGATTTTTTCGTCACGCTCGTCTACGGAGGCGCGAATATCGGAAATTTTTAGCAATTTGGAAACATTTTGTGCAAAATCGTTAAATTTCTCGCTGATACCCAATATGATAACCTGTTCCGGCGACAGCCAAAGAGGGAAGTTTCCCGCACAATGTTCAATTAATACTGCTATGAATCGCTCGAGGGAACCAAACGGTGCTCTGTGTATCATCACGGGACGATGTTTTAAGTTGTCGGCACCGGTGTATTCCAACTCAAAACGCTCAGGTAAATTATAATCCACCTGAATGGTTCCCAACTGCCACTTCCGCCCCAGCGCATCCTTAACCATAAAATCGAGTTTGGGCCCGTAAAAGGCGGCTTCTCCAGTGACTACAACAGTTTTAAGTCCTTTTTCGGCTGCAGCTTCAATAATGGCACTTTCTGCTTTTTCCCAATTCTCGTCACTGCCAATATATTTCGATTTATTCTCCGGATCCCTTAGCGAAACCTGTGCTGTAAAATCTTGAAAATCAAGAGCTTTAAACACATACAACACCAAATCAATTACTTTGCAAAATTCTTCTTTCACCTGATCGGGTCGACAAAATAAATGCGCGTCATCCTGGGTAAATCCCCGAACACGGGTAAGGCCATGCAACTCACCACTTTGTTCATACCT